>ERZ791785.37-NODE-37-length-167700-cov-9.728522_pt1 | contig 167700 bp, 169 predicted proteins | sample MGYA00509947_ERZ791785 | MGnify/ENA primary metagenome ERZ791785 (study PRJEB30046, sample SAMN00791982) | human gut metagenome | study: EMG produced TPA metagenomics assembly of the A metagenome-wide association study of gut microbiota in type 2... | reverse complement strand
TGCAAATATCGTTCTCATCGTATCAAATCTCCTTATCGTTCAATCAATCATTTGTAAAAAAATTAGAAGCATTTTATTCAGTTCACCATGTCGTTTTCATTTTGTGTTATACTGTTTTATAGGATTTTCTTTCCCTTGTTTTTTCCCTTATCAGAGTTCGTAAATACTCACGGGACAATATAATACAAGGGAAACAATAAGGGAAAGCTCATCTGCGATAAACTTAGTGTTTTCAAGGGCTTAAGAGATATTTGATAATAAAATATAACAATTATTAAATTCCTTGGAATATATGAAATCTCAATTCCAGTTTGTCGAACACATGAAAATTTGAATTTTATGCATAATTGAGGATAAGTGAAGAAAGGTTTTATGAATAGGATGGTTGAGAATAAAAAGGGGATAAATCGTGATGCCATAAAGTATATTGCAACTGTTGCAATGATGGCGAATCATTTTGCTGCTGTTTTCCTGAATTCAGGGACTTTATTGCGTATGTTTTTACTGGGAATTGGGAATTTCACAGCTATAACTATGTGCTATTTTTTAGTAGAAGGATATGGTTATACACATTCTAAGAAAAAGTATATGGGACGTTTGTTGGTATTTGCTATTTTATCGCAAATACCATATTGTATGGCTTTTACAAAGCAAGGAATTATAAGTTTTATCGGTTTTAATATGTTATTTACTCTATTGCTGTGTTTTTTGATATGTTTAATCGTGGAAAAAGTACCGAATATTGTTTTGAAAATCGTGCTTATTATACTGATATTGTTTTGTAGCATGAAGTGTGATTGGGGAATTGGGGCTCCCGTATTTACATTGTTGTTTATTTGGAGTAATAATTCCATTCTAAAAAAGAAAATAGCATTTATCATTCCTACAGTATTGTTTGGACTATATAATTTTATTAGCTGTTACGGAAAACTTCCTATCGAAACTTGTATTTTGAATGTAGTGATTTGTATGATTGGTATGGGGATGTCCGGAATATGTGTTATATATTTTTATAATGGAAAAAGAGCGGAAATAGGCAGAAGTTTTTCAAAATGGTTTTTCTATATTTTTTATCCGTTGCATTTGCTGATTTTTGCTTTAATAAGGATTTTAGCATAACGAAAGATACCATGGGAGAACGCAAACTTTCAGTTTGTAAGGAACAGAAACTTTGAAGTTTATGGAGAGGAAAAGAATATGATTTTTCACTATGCTGGCAAATATAATGGAGATGAGAGTAGTCTTCCATACAAGGAACATCATCCTAATGCAACCCCGTTTAAAGAACCAGAGGATACGAAGAAATTATCATTAATTGCAAATGTGGGATGTATTTTGATAATGGGTATATTAGCAATTCCATTTTTAATACTGGGAATAGAATATATTCCTGATAATGCAATATGGATGATGATAGGTGGAATTTGTGGCGGATTATCTCTGTTGCCACATGAATTGCTGCATGCAATATGTTATAAAAAAGATGTATATATGTATAATGATTTGGCACATGGGTTGATGTTTGTGGTAGGAACAGAGGATATTGCAATCATGAAAGAACGGATACTAAATTCGTGCTTCACACTTATTAAGTACCAGCGGGCTCAAAGCACCCGTTGTTCATTTATAGATATAAAAATCTAATTATATAAAATATGATTATAGGAAATACGCATATGGAGAATATATTTATAGAGAACATGGGCATAAAAAAGGCAGTTACCACAAGTGTAACTGCCCAAATAAAATATGAGGGGGAGATAGAAAGATTATCTCTTCTATCTATAATTATATTACATAAAAAATGTGAGCAAAGTGTGTATAATTTATGAAGGAAGGGTTAAAACCTGTTAATTAAAATTAATAAAATAATAAAGCATATATTAAATTATGCATAAAACAACATTATTGATTATTATTAAATTTTATGCTATTATAAATTCGTTAAAAATTAGATAATGAGAAAAATATCATATTTAATTATTAAAACTGTATGTCAGGGTGGGATTTTTTATGGATGACGGCAACACAAAGGAATTAGATTACAAACAGTTACGGAATAGAATGACCTGTACGGATAATAATATACAGGCATATAAAGGCATGGCAGATGACTCATTAGATAATACTAAAAATAATTCCGAAATAGACGAACAGTTTGAGAAGTCCATTCAAAAGCTTATACAGACGGAAACAAATGTAGCTAAAGCAGAATATTATGAGCTGCGTTCCGATATACCTGACAATAATGAACAGATGGGTTATAATGATTATCGAAATAGTACTGTGAAAAAAAAGAAAAACGATAATGAAGATGATAAAGCTCATATTATTAATGGCGATGATGTTAAAGGTGATAAAGATAAGAATATTTCTGCTACAGAAAAGAATATTAATTCCACAGACTCAAAAGAGACTAGGCATGAATCCGGTAAGCAGAATAAAAATAAAAAATTCATCATTACCGGTGTTCTTGCAGTAGTACTTTTAGCAGTTATTGCAGTTATTATTGTTAATAATAAGAAAAATCAGTCATATTCATATAATTATGATAAAGGTATGCAGTTAAAAGATAAAGGACAATATCAGAAAGCTATTGAATATCTTTCTAGAGCTTATAGTATGAATGGCGGCAGTGATGATATAGATGTTATGAAGAGCCTTTATGAGTGTTATAAACAGTCAGGTGTTTCACAGGATGCTATATCAATTTTAAAGAATATTTTATCTGTAGATAAGAATAATTCATTTGCAATAACAGAGCTGTTAAATTATTATCAGCAGAACAAAGATGGTGAAAGTATTAATGACATAATTGAAAAATATAAAACCAGTGATAATGCGGATATATTTAAACCGTATCAGCCAGAGACTCCAAAACCATCTAGTGAACCGGGCAGATATAATGAATCTTTAGAAATTGAACTGGAGTCCGTTAATTATGATATCTATTATACAACAGATGATACGAAACCATCATTAGACAGCAAAAAATATACAGATGCTATTGTTCTTGAAAAGGGAAACAGTGTAATTCAGTGTATGGCTGTCAACGATATTGGAGTATTTAGTGATATAGTGGAATATAGATATGAAGTTGAATTTAAACAGCCGGATACACCGCAGATATCACTTGCATCTGGAACATATGCAATGGGACAGACAGTAGAAATAGAAAATATTAAAGAAGGTTGTAATGTATACTATACACTTGATGGAACAATGCCTGATACTGCGGCTGCTATGTATACAGGGGAAGTGACACTTCCTGAGGGGAATATTATATTTGCAGCAGTAACTGTTGATTCTCGTGGCCTTAACAGTGCGGTTGTTAAAAGAAATTACATAATACAGCCTGAAAAGAAATATACATTTGATGAGGCTAAACAGCTTCTGCGTTCGAGAATGGAACAGACAGGACTTATAAAGAGCGGGACGGATATAACAGAGGATGGGAGTACATTCACGTTTGTATACCAGTCTAAGATTAAAATTGATAACGATATAGACATTTATTATATAAGAATGGATATAAAAAAGTATAATCATACAACCACGCAGGGATATTATGGTGTTGGAATTATTAATGGAATCAGCTATAAAGTAGATTGTAATGAGGGACAATATACGGCTGTGGAATATTAGTGAAAAAATGATGATTGGTATAGAGATTAAGGTGTATGCAAATATGCATAATGCATATTTTTGTATAAATTAGATTTGTTACGTGTGACAATAAAAATACACACGAAAATATGATATTGAAAGGGGTACAGAAATGTATAAGATTCAGAAAGCTGAGAAATTATCAGAGAAGATTTTTCTAATGGATGTAGAAGCTCCGAGAGTAGCTAAGCATTGTCAGCCAGGTCAGTTCATTATTGTAAAGATGGACGAGAAAGGTGAAAGAATACCACTTACCATCTGTGATTATGACAGAGAAAAGGGAACAGTTACTATTGTATTTCAGGTAATAGGTGCTTCAACAGAGAAGATGTCACACCTTAAAGAAGGAGACGCTTTTGAAGATTTTGTAGGACCTTTAGGTTGTGCTTCAGAATTAATTAGTGAAGATATTGAAGAATTAAAGAAGAAAAAGATTGTATTTATTGCAGGTGGTGTTGGTACAGCTCCTGTATATCCACAGGTCAAGTGGCTTCATGAACATGGTGTTGCCGCTGATGTAATTGTTGGTGCTAAGAGCAAAGAACTTATAATGCTTGAGGACGAGATGAGAGCTGTAGCAGGTAATTTATATATAACAACAGATGATGGAAGCTATGTACGCAAGGGTATGGGTACAGATGTATTAAAGGATCTTGTTAATAATGAAGGTAAGAAGTATGACCTTTGTATAGCAATTGGACCGTTAATTATGATGAAGTTTGTCTGCCTTCTTACAAAGGAACTTGGTATTCCTACAGTTGTAAGCATGAACCCGATTATGGTTGATGGTACAGGTATGTGTGGAGCATGTCGTTTACAGGTTGGTGATGAGATAAAGTTCGCATGTGTTGATGGACCGGAATTTGACGGACATAAGGTTGACTTTGATCAGGCAATGAAGCGTCAGCAGATGTATAAGACAGAAGAGGGAAGAGCAATGTTAAGACTTCAGGAAGGCGAAACGCATCACGGCGGATGTGGACATTGTAATTAATCATTAATTAATTTAAAAATGAATCTATATAGTAATCAATGGAGGTTTATGAAATGGACGTAATGAAAAAAGTGCCAGTCAGAGAGCAGGCTCCAGATGTAAGAAATAAGAATTTTGATGAAGTATGTCTGGGATATAATGAAGAAGAGGCAGTTGAAGAAGCTACAAGATGTCTTAATTGTAAGAATGCACAGTGTGTTAAGGGATGTCCTGTATCAATAAATATTCCTGAATTTATACATAATGTTAAGGAAAAGAATTTTGCAGAGGCTTATAAGACAATTGGTAAGTCATCAGCACTTCCTGCTGTATGTGGTCGTGTTTGTCCACAGGAGAGTCAGTGCGAAGGTAAGTGTATCAGAGGAATTAAGGGCGAGGCTGTATCAATTGGTAAGCTTGAAAGATTTGTTGCTGACTGGGCAAGAGAAAATAATATCAAGCCGGAAAAATCAGCAGAGTCTAATGGCAAGAAAGTTGCTGTAATTGGTTCGGGTCCTTCAGGTCTTACATGTGCAGGAGACCTTGCAAAGATGGGATATGATGTGACAATTTTTGAAGCTTTACATGAACCTGGTGGCGTACTTGTATATGGTATTCCTGAATTCCGTCTTCCTAAGTCAACAGTTGTTGCAAGTGAGATTGAGAATGTTAAGAGTCTTGGTGTTAAGATTGAAACAAATGTTGTTATTGGTAAGTCAATGACAATCGACCAGCTTATTGATGAAGAAGGCTTTGATGCTGTATTTATCGGTTCAGGTGCAGGTCTTCCAAGATTCATGGGTATCCCTGGTGAGAATGCTAACGGCGTATTCTCAGCTAATGAATATCTTACAAGAAGCAATCTGATGAAGGCGTTCAGAGAAGATTATGATACTCCAATTGCAAGATTTAAGAAAGTTGCTGTAGTAGGTGGCGGTAACGTTGCCATGGATGCTGCAAGAACTGCTTTAAGACTTGGTGCAGAGGTTCATGTTGTATATAGAAGAAGTGAAGCAGAGCTTCCTGCAAGAGCAGAAGAAGTACATCATGCTAAAGAAGAGGGTATTATATTTGATCTTCTTACAAATCCAACAGAGATTATGGTCGATGAAAAAGGATGGGTAAATGGAATTAAGTGTGTAAAGATGGAACTTGGTGAGCCTGATGCTTCAGGAAGAAGAAGACCTGTTGAAATAGAGGGTTCTGAATTTGTTATGGATCTTGATGCAGTTATTATGTCACTTGGTACATCACCTAACCCATTAATCCATTCAACAACTAAGGGACTTGATGTAAATAAGAGACAGTGTATTATCGCAGAAGAAGAAACAGGAAAGACAACAAAGGAAGGCGTTTATGCCGGTGGTGATGCAGTTACAGGTGCTGCCACAGTTATTCTTGCCATGGGTGCAGGTAAAGCAGGTGCAAGAGGTATTGATGAATACCTTTCAAATAAGTAATATCAAAGGATACGTTGTGCTAGGATTGCCGGGCTGCTGATATGAAAATGTCAGCAGTGCTGCTAAATGTTCGCAGTCAGATTCACAGGTGAATACTGAATTTTGGATATATCTTAAACGTATATAACAATAAAACAGCCTTATCATTTACAAGGAAATAATGTATAATTTATCCTACATATTTCATGTTGTATATGATAAGGCTGTTTTATTATATCTTAGAATATAGAGCAGGTTATATAAAATTATAACACATATGCCTTATAAAAGTTGTTTTATAGAAGTTTTTAGAAATTGACAAAGCATACTTAAAAATTATTTTCGATATATGTATCAACAACTGAGTCTGTTACTGTTTCATCGACGTCGGGATATTTATTATGTATTACTTTATGAAGATATGCACTGCGGCTGAAATACTTCATTTCTTCAGGGATATCAGCATCGTAAGAGTTCTCTATATCATCTATGGTTATATTTTTATCAAGCCATGCATTGATATTCTGACTGATATCATTTTCCTTCTCTGCTGCTGACTTTATTTTCTTGGAATATTTAAATGAAAGGATACCTATTATAATAAATCCAATAAATAATGCACCTAAAACAACATTCATCAGAATACCCGATGAACCTTTGGTGTTGATAAAGCTGAATATGCCGACGTTATTAAGAATCAGAACGATGATTCCTATAGTACCGCATATACAGAATGTAATTGCCGATGACAGGTTGTCTTTATATTTGTCAGTCGATGAATCATATAAATTAGCTGTTGTGGTATTAGCTGCCGGCTGTTCGTTTTCAAGTTCATTTTCAGAAAAAATATGATAAAGATTAGAAGCTTTTTCAAAATCCTTTGACATAACTTCCACATTATAAGAATCATTTAACCTGTCATATTCTGAATTGACATTGTCTATTCCTGAAAACTTTAAAAAATCAAGGAGCCTGTCGGCTTTGTCCTTGGAAAGATATGCAAGAAATTCAAAATCTGCATCTGGCTTTACCACTGAACTGCCCGTTTCATGCAGTGTTTCATTGGTATTAAATTCGTTGTTATTATCCATGTTAATCTTCTCCAATTCTGCTAAAATGGCAAAATATAACCATAAAATAGCTTTTTAATGTATTTTGTATTATTATATATTATAAATGTGAAAAAATTAAGGCTTTATACAATTTTATTAAATAAAATATTGCATGACAATATATTATCAGGTAAAAATTAATATTCTTTAATGGAGTATGGAAAAATGTGTATAATATACTTTACAATATTTTATAATACATAATTTAACAAAAATGGAGGTTAACGTGAAAAATATTCTTATAGTAACAGGTGGAAGTGTAGATTATATGTGGGCAGAAGAGTGGCTGAAAAAACATATATTTGATTATGTAATTGCAGCAGACAGTGGACTGGTGCATTGTGACAGACTTAATATCAATGTCGATTTCCTACTTGGAGATTATGATTCAGTGGATAAGGATGTGTTTGAAAAATATAGTAAAAATACTACAACTAAGACCTATCCGCCTGAAAAAGACTATACAGATACACATCTTGCACTGATTAAAGCGATTGAAAAAAGACCTGATTCAATATCAATAATTGGGGCAACAGGAACGAGATATGACCATGCACTTACAAATATAGGGATACTAAAATGTGCGGTAGATGAAGATATACAATGTGCAATTTACGATGCAAATAACAAGATATATCTTGCTGATAAGGATTTTAGCATAGAAAAGAACAGACAATATGGTGATTATTTATCATTTGTGCCATATACAGAGCAGGTATGTCTTACGCTTAGCGGAGTAAAGTATCCTTTAAAAAGATATTCTTTAAAACAGGGACTTAGTATTTGTCAGAGTAATGAAATAATGGACGAGACAGCACATATAGGGGTGGAAGATGGAATTGTCATAGTATTTGAAACAAGGGATAACCCTTAATTGTGAATATATAAAGTTAAAATATGATGATGATTAATAAAGTAAAAAATATATAAAGAGTATTTAACAAAGTTATTCTAAAGACGTCTTACACTTAATATTTATATAAAAAGTGTATAATTTAACTAAAAAAATCAGCTGTTATATATTGGAAAAGTTACAATGATATGCTTGAATTTTGGAATAAATTGTTATAAAATAAACGATAGCTGTTTTATATAATATAAAAACAAAAAATCAATAGGAGGTCACGAGAATGAGTGAAGCGACACAGGTGTCAGCAAGAAATAGAATAGAAGCTATACTTGATGACAACAGTTTTGTTGAAATTGGTGCCGGTGTAAAAGCCAGAGCAACTAATTTTAATATTCAGGAAAAAGATACTCTCGCTGACGGAGTAATAACCGGTTACGGAGTAATTAATGGGAATCTTGTGTATGTATACAGCCAGGATGCAACAGTGATGAACGGTTCAATTGGCGAGATGCATGCTAAGAAGATTACAGGTCTTTATGATCTGGCAATGAAGATGGGAGCACCTGTTATTGGTCTTATTGATTGTGCAGGGTTAAGACTTCAGGAAGCTACAGACGCACTTAATGGATTTGGAGAGATCTATAATAAGATGTCTCTTGCATCAGGTGTTATTCCACAGATTACAGCAGTTTATGGTAATTGTGGTGGTGGTCTTGCTGTACTTACAGCAATTTCTGATTTTACTTTCGTTGAAGAAAAGGGTAAGTTATTTGTTAATACAACTAATGCATTAGATGGTACATATGCCTCAAAGCCTGATACTTCAAGTGCTAAGTTCCAGGCAGAAGCCGGTGTGGCAGATTTTACAGGCGATGAAGAAAGTTTAGCTAATGGAATCAGACAGTTAATATCCTTCCTTCCTTCTAATAATGAGGATGTGGCAGAAGCAGAATGTCAGGATGACCTTAACAGAGTATGTAATGATCTTAGTGCTGAGATAACAGATGCTGCTCTTGCTCTTTCAGATATAGCAGATGATGGCTTATTTATGGAAGTTAAGGAAGCATATGCTAAGAATATGGTTACAGGTTTTTTAAAGATAGACGGTGTTACAATCGGTGCAGTAGCTAACAGAACAGCCATTTTTGATGATAATGGGGAAATGGCAGAAGAATATGATGCAGTTCTTACAGTAGACGGTGCAGCTAAGGCGGCTGAATTTGTTAATTTCTGTAATGCATTCGAGATTCCTGTGCTTACATTAACTAATGTAAAGGGCTTTGAGGCAACAGTAGAATCTGAAAAGCATATTGCAAAGGCAGCAGCAAAGCTTACATATGCATTTGCCAATGCAACCGTACCTAAGGTTAATGTAATTGTAGGAGAGGCTTATGGAAGTGCATATGTGACTATGAATTCTAAGTCAGTTGGTGCTGATATGACTTATGCATGGCCAACAGCTTCAATCGGTATGATGGATGCTTCACTTGCAGCAAAGATAATGTATGCTGATGAGATTAGCGCATCAGAGGATGCAGCAGCGACAGTTTCTGCAAAGGCAGCGGAATATGCACAGTTACAGTCAAGTGTTGAATCAGCAGCAGCAAGAGGATATGTTGATACTGTAATTAATCCGGAAGATACAAGAAAGTATGTAGCAGCAGCATTCCAGATGTTGTATACAAAAAGAGAGGAACGTCCGATTAAGAAAAACGGAACGGTCTAATATTATGAGGTGAGGCAATATGAAGAAAACTAATTTTAAAAAGTTCTTATTATTGTTCTGTATTTTAGCCAGTGTATTTTGTATGACAGCATGTACGGATACTATTTCTAATAATAGTGCTAAGGAAAGCATCAAGAAGCAGGAGGTAGTTGGAAATCAGCGCAATCTTGCAATATGGGCCAATGATATGATTATTTATCTCGATCATTCATCAGATGACCAGATTAAATCAGATGCTGAGAATGCTATAACCTTGGATAATATTTCAGGTGTTGATTACAAAGTAAACAGCAAGGGAATGACTAATAAGACTGTTGAGTTTTATAACGGCTGGACTAAGTCAAGAAAAGACTTAGGTTCTCTGGTGTCAATTAATGATGTCAGTATTACTATAAGTGATACTACAGGTGAGTTATGTACCGTTAATGTAGATACTACATTTGAAAAGAGAAAATGTACATTCAGTTTCGTAATGGATGATGATGTTAATCTTACAAGCGGTGCTATTAATCCGGTATATACAACTGGAGAAAAGGTGGAAAAAGCATTACTTAATACTGTAATCGGTATGGGTACTGTATTTATTGTTTTAATATTTATTTCATTTATTATTTCTCTTCTTAAGCATGTTAATAAGATTGGTGCAAAGAAAGAAGAGACAACTGCTCAGACACAGGCACAGCCACAGCAGGCGGCAGTAGCTGAGGTTGAAGAGAATAATGATGATGAGGTTGATGATCTTGAACTTGTAGCAGTTATTACAGCAGCTATTGCAGCATCTGAGAATACATCAGCAGATGGGCTTGTTGTACGTTCAATCAGAAAAGTTAATAAGACAAACAACTGGAAAAGATAATATGTTTAAAAATGGAGGAATATTATGAAGAATTATACAATCACTGTTAATGGTAATGTATATGATGTAACAGTAGAAGAAGGAACAGGAACAGGCGCAGCACAGACAACTGCACCAGTAAAAAAGGCAGCTCCAAAGGCTGCACCAAAGGCAGCAGCACCAGCAGGAGCACAGGGGGCTGTTAAGGTTAATGCACCAATGCAGGGAAAGATTTTAAAGGTTAATGCAGCAGCAGGTGCAGCAGTAAAGAAGGGCGATGTATTAGTAGTACTTGAAGCTATGAAGATGGAAAATGAAATCTGTGCACCACAGGATGGAACTGTTGCAACAGTTGAGTGTTCAGTTGGTGATTCAGTAGAAACAGGTAAAGTATTGGTATCTATGAATTAATAGGACTAATTTTATCAGAATCATGTAAACTGGAGGTTAAGAGATGAGTTATATTATAACAACATTGGGAAACCTCGTACAGCAGACAGCCTTTTTTGGTCTTTCATGGGGCAATTATTTAATGGTTGTTATTGCTTTGGTTTTCTTATATTTGGCAATCAAAAAAGGATATGAACCTCTACTTCTTGTACCAATTTCATTTGGTATGCTTTTAGTAAATCTTTATCCGGATATAATGCTTTCTATTGAAGATTCAAGCAACGGAGTAGGAGGATTATTACATTATTTTTATTTATTAGATGAGTGGAGTATTTTACCATCACTTATCTTCTTAGGTGTAGGTGCGATGACAGACTTTGGTCCTCTTATTGCTAATCCTAAGAGCTTTTTACTTGGTGCGGCAGCACAGTTTGGTATATTTGCAGCTTATATTATTGCTATATTTATGGGATTCCCTGATAAAGCAGCTGCGGCTATATCTATTATCGGTGGTGCAGATGGTCCTACATCTATCTTCCTTGCAGGTAAGCTTGGACAGACGGCATATATGGGACCTATTGCGGTTGCGGCATATTCATATATGTCATTAGTTCCAATTATTCAGCCACCAATTATGAAGTTATTAACAACTGAAGAAGAAAGAAAGATTAAGATGGAACAGTTAAGACCTGTATCTAAGCTTGAAAAGATTCTTTTCCCAATAGTTGTTACAATTGTAGTTGTTATGATTCTTCCTACAACAGCACCACTTGTTGGTATGCTTATGTTAGGTAATTTATTTAAGGAATCAGGCGTTGTTAAGCAGCTTACAGAAACAGCTTCTAACGCATTAATGTACATAGTTGTTATTATTCTTGGTACATCAGTTGGTGCTACAACAAGTGCGGCAGCTTTCCTTAATCTTGATACATTAAAGATTGTTGCATTGGGTCTTATTGCCTTTGCATTTGGTACAGCGGCAGGTGTAGTTTTTGGTAAGATTATGTGCAAGGCTACACATGGCAAGGTTAATCCGCTTATTGGTTCGGCTGGTGTATCAGCGGTTCCTATGGCAGCCAGAGTATCACAGAAGGTTGGAGCTGAGGCAGATCCATCCAACTTCCTTCTGATGCATGCTATGGGACCTAATGTTGCAGGTGTTATTGGTACAGCTGTAGCAGCAGGTACATTTATGGCTATGTTTGGTGTTATGTAAAATCAACTTATAATATTAATGGAGGATATAAAGATGGCAGATCAGGTAAAAAAACCTTTAAAAATTACTGAGACAGTATTACGAGATGCACATCAGTCCCTTATTGCTACAAGAATGACAACAGAACAGATGCTTCCTATCATTGATAAGATGGATAAGGTTGGATATCATTCAGTAGAATGTTGGGGTGGTGCTACATTTGATGCATCTCTTAGATTCTTAAAAGAAGATCCATGGGAAAGACTTAGAAAGTTAAGAGATGGATTTAAGAATACAAAGTTACAGATGTTATTCAGAGGACAGAATATCTTAGGATATAACCATTACTCTGATGATGTTGTAGAATATTTCGTACAGAAATCAATTGCTAATGGTATTGATATCATTCGTATATTTGACTGCTTTAATGATTTAAGAAATCTTAAGTCATCAGTAGAAGCAGTTAAGCTTGTTAAGAAAGAGAATCCTAAAGCTCATGCACAGATTGCCCTTTGTTATACATTAGGTGATGCATATACACTTGATTACTGGAAAGAGACAGCTAAGAGAATTGAAGAGATGGGTGCAGATTCTATCTGTATAAAAGATATGGCAGGTCTGTTACTTCCATATAAGGCAACAGAACTTGTACAGGCTCTTAAGGAAGGCTCATCACTTCCAATACAGTTACATACACATTATACATCAGGTGTTGCTTCCATGACATATCTTAAGGCAGTAGAAGCCGGTGCTGATATTATTGATACTGCTATGTCACCGTTCTCAATGGGTACAAGCCAGCCTGCAACAGAGGTTATGGTTGAAACATTTAAGGGAACACCTTATGATACCGGACTTGATCAGAATCTTTTAGCTGAGATTGCTGATTACTTCCAGCCAATGCGTGAGGAAGCATTAAAGAGCGGTCTTATGAATACTAAGGTTCTTGGTGTTAATATTAAGACATTACTTTATCAGGTACCTGGTGGTATGCTTTCTAACCTTGTATCGCAGCTTAAGGATGCAGGAGCAGAGGATAAGTACAGATCAGTTCTTGAGGAAATTCCTAGAGTACGAAAGGATTATGGTGAACCACCTCTTGTTACACCTTCATCACAGATTGTTGGTACACAGGCTGTTCTTAATGTATTACAGGGTGAGAGATACAAGATGATTACTAAGGAATCTAAGAAAGTTCTTGCTGGTGAATTTGGACAGACAATTAAGCCGTTTAATAAGGAAGTACAGAAGAAGGCTATTGGTGATAAAGAACCTATTACTTGTAGACCTGCTGACTTAATCGAGCCACAGCTTGATAAGTTTAAGAAAGACCCTGTTGTTCAGGAATACAAGCAACAAGATGAAGATGTATTGTCATATGCTTTATTCCCACAGGTTGCTACAGACTTCTTTAAGTATAGAGAAGCACAGCAGACAAAGGTTGACCCAACTGCTGCTGATAAGGATAGTAAGTCATATCCAGTGTAATTTTTGTAATTTTCTTTATACGAAAAGTAAGCCTAATGTTGTGCTTGCACAAGAATTTGGCAACTGTAATTAAACTATAAAAAATTTGTAGAGCATATTTTTTGTGGTTTATTAAAAATATAATTTGTTATTCGTTTAACAATATTAAATAAGGGGCTGTCGCATTAAGAAGATTTTATACAAAGTATAGATATTTAATTAGTAAATATCTATATCTTGTATAAATTTTCGTTAATGCGACAGCCCTTTGGTTGTAAGCTTTTTGTCAAGAGTAAAAATGCCATATTAGAAACCTAGTGTGTGAGCATCAGGTTTCTTTGTATATATATAACAGTTAATAGTATTAAGAGTAAGTCAAGAAATAGATTGATAATATTTACTTGACTAATAAAGTTTATTAATATAAAAACAGTGTGTAATTTTTAGAGATATCGCATTTCTTCAGCAATATCTGAATAAAACTTTACTGCCATATTGCGTTGTTGTTTTTCTTTTGCAGATAAGTTATGTGATTTATATTGAGAATTATTATCATCTGAATGGTTGGCCGTATTATCTTGTTCAGATGGTATTTTATTTTTAATAAGGTTTTGCTGGTACATTAGTTGATTTATAATGTCGTCTTTAGGAACAGCACGTTTCTTAATTCTTCTATATGCGGTTGGCATATTTTGTACAGAGCTAGTTGTATCTTTTTTATTCTTTTTGTCAGAGTTTTCTTCAAAGGATTGCTTGAATTTGCTTAATGAGTCACCACTTGAGCCACTTTTTGATACATTATTTGCTATGGGATTAATAGAACTTGTTGTTCCGGTTGATATATTTCTTACATTATCCATTGCCATAATAATCACCTCACTTTAAGTAAATAATTCACCACATATTAATAGTACTATAATCTTATAAAATAAATTATCTTAGAATGTTTATCGGTAGGACTTGTTATTTGATTAACCATTTATTAACTAATAAAATACTTCTGTTTTCTTCATTTGCGTGATAAAATAAAGTTAGCAAAAAATATTTATGCAGTTAAGGAGGTATTTAAAAATGGCATTACATGTAATGGATGAGGCAAATCGCTGTTATTTATGCAAAAAACCAAAATGTCAGGAGGGGTGTCCAATTCACACTAACATTCCTTTGGCGATACAGCTTCTAAGAGAGAATAAACTTGATGAGGCGGGAAGAATGCTCTTTGAGAATAATCCGCTTACTACAGTGTGTAGTCTTGTATGTAACCATGAAAAGCAATGTGAGGGTCATTGTATTCAAGGTATAAAGGGGTCACCAGTTCATTTTTCAACAATTGAACATTATATTTCTACAACGTATGCTTCTAAGATGACTAATGGACCAGCTAAGTCGAATGGTATGCGTGTTGCAATTATTGGCTCAGGTCCAGCAGGAATTACTATTGCGATAATACTTGCAAGATATGGTTATCAAGTTACTATATTTGAAGGCAAGGACAAGATTGGTGGGGTACTTCGTTATGGTATTCCAGAATTTCGTTTGCCTAAGAGTGTATTGGATGATATTGAATATCGTCACCTTGAACTTAAGGGAATTAAGGTAAGACCTAATACTATGATTGGTGGGGCAATCACAATTGAAGATTTGTTTAGAGATGGTTATAAGGCAATTTTCGTAGGTACAGGAGTATGGCGACCTAATGCGCTTCATATTAAGGGTGAAACTTTAGGCAATGTTCATTTTGGTATTAATTACCTTAATAATCCAGATAGTTATCGTCTTGGAAGTTCTGTAATTGTAATTGGAGCTGGTAATGCAGCTATGGACGTTGCAAGAACAGCTTTAAGAAAAGGTGTAACAGACCTTACTTGTTTTTCTATTACAAAAGAAGTTGCTGCAAGTAAGTATGAATTTGAGTATGCACAGCTTGAAGGTGTTAATTTTGAATATAACAAGCGCCCTGTAGAAATAGTAGACGAGGGTGTAATATTTATTGATGTAATTGAAAATGAAGATGGCACTTTTACAGATGTTGAAGGAACTGAGAAGTTGTACAAGTCAGATAGTGTTATTATTTCAATAAGTCAAGGCCCACAGTCTAATCTTGTTAATACAACAAAGGGACTTAATGCAAATAAGAGAGGTCTTCTTGATGCTGATGACACGGGACACACATCACGCCCAGGAATATTTGCATCAGGTGATGTTGTAAATGGAGCAAGAACAGTAGTTGAAGCTGTTGCACATAGTAAGGTGGTTGCAGAATCAATGCACCAATATATGCAGAGTTTGCCAAAAGAAGATTAATATAAAAATAACAAATATATTTATTTGTTGTGAATTATTACAGTGTATATAAATAAGTTTTATTTGAATTTATTAAAATATTATGCTTATTGTATAATATTTATTAATAAACAATTTTATTATTTATTTTGTATGTTGTTATATGATATTTAATAATAGTAGGTATATTTACAGATAAAAATTTAGGAAAGGATATGCTATTTAGCTAAAAAGATAAATGATTAAACTTGAAAGATATGACGTTATGAATATGGAAAATGCCATTCGTGGAGCGAGAAATCCTCTTAACAGTTGGGCAAGACTTGACAGTAAAGTAGTAGATGGCAAGTTTGAGTTTGGCCCTAATGACCTTGACCTTGCTAAAAGGCTTTGTAAGGCAGGTAGTGACCATAGAAAGTTTGTAAGACAGATATTTGTTACAGTTGATATAACAGCTCCGTTGTACTGGTGGAAGGAATACGATACATATAAAGTAGGAACAGTAGCTAATTCTACAAGTACAATGCACAAAATTCACAGCAAGAAGTTTGAAATGGAAGATTTTAGCACTGACCACATGACAGAGGCTACTAAGGAAATGATGCAAAAGAATATAGATTTCCTTGAAACTTTAAGAAATGAATTTCTTGAAACAAAGGACAAGAATGTATGGTATAGTATGATACAGTTGCTTCCAGAAAGCTATAATCAAATGAGAACTTGTACATTTAATTATGAAAATCTTGTTGGAATGTATTATTCAAGAAGAAATCATAAGTTAGCAGAGTGGCATACATTCTGTGATTGGGCAGAGTCACTCCCATATTTTAAAGAATTGTTTATTAATAATAAGTAAATATTTATAGGTTGTGGGGATAGCAGTATTATATAGACACACACACCAGAAAAAGAACAGTAGGCTATATTTGTATGCCCTAATCGAACAAGTTTGTTCGCTGTAGGCACACAAATATAACTTGCTGTTCTTTTTAATGGTGCATTTAGTTTATATAATACGGCTATCTTACGGAAGGTTTGTATATTATATGGTGATTTTTTGAGTAAAAATATGGCGTATTTGTAGGGATGAAAGCTGATTATGATAATTGTAGTAGTAGGGGTATAGTTAATTATCAAATTTTGGTGCTTATTAGATTTATTGTTTATATATTATTGATATTTTGTATATCTTTTTATTATATAAAATATAAAAAATTAACAAAAGGCTGTATTGCAATTAGTGCAATATTGTGGCATAATATATTTAATTTTATTATTGAAATTGTGAATAAAATGACAATATCATATAAGGAGGAATGGAAGTATGAATAAGTTTCCACATTTATTTGAACCTATTAAAATAGGAAAGACTACAGTAAAAAATCGTATTTTTATGCCACCAATTTCAACTAATATGGCGGATAAGGGATATGTAACTGATGATTTAGTAGCACACTATTCAGCAAGGGCTAAGGGTGGTGTTGGTTTGATTGTAACAGAAGTTGTAACAGTAGAGCCGACTTATGTTTATTTGCCGGGAGATATGTCTATTTATGATGACAGCTTTATTCCGGGTTGGAAAAAGTTGGTAGAAGGTGTGCATAAGTATGGTACAAAGATTTTGGCACAGTTGTTCCACCCTGCATTTATGGCGTTTCCAGTGCCGGGGACACCACAGCTTATTGCACCAAGTAATGTAGGTCCGTACTATGCAAAGAGTGCGCCAAGACCTGCTACAATAGAAGAATTACATACAATTGTGGAGCAATTTGGTCAAGCTGCTCATCGTGTGCAGTTGGCAGGCGGAGATGGTGTTGAAATTCAATGCGCTCATGCACATGGTTTATTAGGTGGATTTTTGACACCGTTGTATAATAAAAGAACGGATGAATATGGTGGAGATATTAATGGGCGTATGCGTCTTTGTTTAGAAGTTATACAGTCTGTGCGTAAATATTGCGGAGACGATTTTATTATTGATGTTCGTATTTCAGGCGATGAATATAGCGAAGGCGGTTTAACACTTAATGACCAGATATATTTTTGCAAGCAATTAGAAAAGATGGGAGTTGACTTTATTCATGTTTCGGGTGGAAATACAATAAAACGTGGTTCAAGTATGCCAGCACCGGGAACAAGTCCAGCACCTCATGCTCATTCAAGTGAAGAAATTAAAAAATATATTAATATTCCAGTAGCAACAGTAGCTCGTATTAATGAGCCGTGGATAGCAGAAGAATTAATTGCCAATGGAAAATGTGATATGTGTATGATAGGTAGAGCAAATATCTGTGACAGTGAATTTGCTAATAAAGCATTTGAAGGTAAAACAGACGATATTAGACCATGTATTGGCTGTGGAAGGTGTTTGACAGGCATTATGTTTGGCAAGCGCATAAGCTGTACGGTTAATCCTAGTGTGGAAGATGATACAATCAAGTTAGCTGATAAAAAGAAAAAAGTATTAGTAATTGGTGGTGGCCCTGCTGGTATGGAAGCGGCTTATGTAGCAAAGAAACGTGGACATGATGTTGTACTATGTGAAAAATCAAGTGAATTAGGCGGTTTGCTTCGCATTGCGGCAGTTCCTATTGCAAAGCAAGAACTTTGTAAAGTTGTTAAATATATGTCAAGAAGATTAGCAAATGAAGGAATTGAAGTAAGACTTAATACAGAAGTAACAAAAGATATGTTGAGTTGTGAATTTAAAGATTATGAGATAGTCTGTTCAAGTGGAGCTGTGCCTAAGGAAATTACTCCATTTAAAGTATTTAAACAGACTATGACTGCTGATGACGTATTATCAGGTAAGGCATATCCCGGAAGAAAGATTGTCGTATTAGGTGGTGGAAGTGTAGGTTGTGAAACTGCTGACTATCTTGCACCATTGATAAATGATATGTTCCCAATGAACCGTAATATTACATTGCTTGAAATGACAGATAGTCTAATGCCGGGTGAGGGCGGAGCTGCTAAGTCAAGACTTACACAACGTTTAATGCAAAAAGGTGTAAAGATTGAATTAAATGCGCAAGTTACAAAGGTTGATGAAAATACTATTACATATATAAAAGACGAACAAGAACATATTATAAAAGACGCAGATACTTTAATCTTTGCAGTTGGATATGAGCCAAAGAAAGTAGAAATTGAAAGTGAAAATATTCACTATATTGGAGATTGTGACAAAGTAGGAACATTAAAAGATGCTATAACTTGTGCGCATGAGTTAGCAAAAAATATATAAATATAAAAAGGGATTTACTTATGAGTAAAAAATTATTAGAACCAATTAAAGTAGGAAATTTAACATTTAAAAATAGAATTATGTTTCCACCATTGACAACAGGTTATGAAGAAAGAGATGGCTCGATTGGAAAAAGGTCGTTATCATTTTATGAACGTTTGGCAAAGGGCGGTGTGTCATATATCGTTATAGGTGACGTTGCGCCAGTAAGAACAGCTTCACCTACACCAAAGTTATATGATTATGCTCAGATACCAATGTTTAAAGCACTTGCCGATACTTTACACAAATATGATTGTAAAGTTGCATTACAGTTATTCCATCCAGAATATGATGTTACAGGTGTTGGAAAAATGATTATGGAAGCTGGCATGGCTAGACAGATGGCCGCAAAGGCTAAAGAAGCAGGAAATGAAGAAGAAGCAAAGAAACAAATGGAAATTTGTGATGAAAAGACAAAGGGCGCTTATGCTAAGTTACACCATGATATGCAGCATTTTGTAACAGAAGCGACAATTGAACAGTTGACAGCTATAAAAAATAGTATTGCAGAGTGTGCCAAAAAGACAGCCGAGGCAGGAATTGATGCTATTGAAATTCATGGTGACAGATTGTTAGGCTCTTTATGTTCAAAGATTTTAAATCACAGAACAGATTGTTATGGTGGTAGTTTAGAAAATCGTACACGTTATGCGTTAGAAGTACTTAAAGCTATTAAAGAAGCTGCACCAAGTTTAATGATAGAATATAAGTTGCCAATTATTACAGTTAATCCAGATAATACATTACGTGGCAAAGGTGGTTTAGAAGCTGATGAAGGTATTGAATTTGCCAAGATGTTAGATAAAGCTGGCATTGATATGATACAAGTAGCTCAGGCAAATCATACGGGAAATATGGGAGATACTATTCCACCGATGGGAGCAGTTCCTTATAATTGGACTTTAGATGTGGCAGAGAAAGTTAAAACTGTAGTTTCATGTCCAGTTGCAACAGTAGGTCGTGTTGTAAGTGTTGAAGCAGGCGAAAAGATTTTGCAAGACGGTAGTGCTGATATTATAGGATATGGTAGAAGCTTGCTTACAGACCCAGATATTGCAAATAAGGTTGCTTCTGGTGAGTGTATTCGAGAATGTCTTAACTGTAATAAGGGTTGTGTAGATGCTATTCAAGGTCGTCGTTATATTAGCTGTGTGCTTAATGCTGAAAATGGAGATGAAGAAACTATATTTATTAAGCCTTGTGACACAAAGAAAAATGTAGCTGTAGTGGGAGCTGGTTTGGCAGGCTTAGAAGCGGCAAGAGTAGCGGCTAAGAGAGGTCATACTGTTACAGTATTTGAAAAGACTGACAAGATGGGCGGTCAAATTAACATTGCTAGTGTGCCACCTAGAAAGAGTGAAATTTTGCGTGCGGTAGAATACTATGAAAAGATTTTACCAAGTATGGTGGAAATTAAATATAACCATGAACCTAGTTTTGATGAGTTAAATACATATGATGAAGTTATTTTAGCAATAGGTGCTCACAATATGGAACTTCCTATGCCAGTTGAAGCTTCAAATGTAGTTTCTAGTTGGGATATTTTAAATGGTAAGGAAGTAAACGGTGATTGTGTAGTATTAGGCGGTGGTTTAGTAGGAACTGAAACTGCTGAATATGTGGCTTCAAAGGGCTATAAGGTTACTATTGTAGAAATGATGGATAAAATTGCCGCTCAAGAGTCAGCTACAGTTATGCCACTTATTGAAGTTGATTTTAAGAAGCATGGTGTTATATCTTATGTAAATACTAAGGTTAATGAGATTAAGAATAATGTGATTTATGCACAAAATACTAGCGACAATACTTCTGTAGAGATAAAGGCCGATACTATTATTAATGCGTTGGGTTCTAAGAAAAATGTACTTGATGAGTCTAAACTTAGTGTGCCATTTGTTTATGTTGGGGATTGTAGTGGTGAAAGAACTGCGGATATTGCTTCAGCAATTCGTACGGGATACAAAGCAGGAAATGAGTTATAGAATATATGACAGTTAGAAAAAGAGCGTGTATTTTTGTTGTTGATATTAAGTGTTAAGAATTTCTAAATACTTACCATATACAACAAAAATACACGCCCTTTTTCTAACTTTCCTTTAATGTATAGAAGTGGGAAAGAATGTTATAATGTAAAAAATATCATAATTTGATATGAAAATTGGTTTTTATTAGGATAGTGTTTAGTTGAAAGTTTATAGAGTAGGGAGAGAGATGAGAAAGAATATTGTTAGGAAGATTTTGTATACTGGATATATTGAATTTTTTTTGAGTATATGGTTTTGGATTGGGGCGGGGATTAGTATGTTTGAGGGGATTAGTAGTTGGGTGTATGTTGTGATGTTTGGCTTTTTGATGTGTAGTCTTTTTATTATATTTACAGCATTGATATATGATAAATTCTATCAAGATATAAAGAAAAGCTTTGAAGATTTGGAGAAGCTTAATTCAAGGCTTAGAAGTCAAAGACATGAGTATCTTAATGAAATGCAGGTTGTGTATGGTTTGTTAGAGCTTGAAGAATATGAAGAAGCAGTAAAGTATTTAAGACCTGTTTATGCGGATATAGCAAAGGTGGGAAAGGCTTTAAAAACATCAAAGCCAGCAGTTAATGCTTTGCTTAGTTCTAAGATGGAAAAAGCAGAAAAGCAAGAAATTCAATTATTTGTTGAAGTATCATCAGATTTATCAAAGATAAGTATGGAACAGTGGGATATTTGTAAAATATTAGGCAATATAATTGACAATGCAATTACAGCCGTAAGTAATAATGCAAATAGTAAAGAAGTGCATATACATATAAGTGAACAGCCCAATTGGTATATTTTTAGTATATATAATAATGGTCCGGTTATAGCGGAAAATAAAAGAGAGTTGATATTTAAACAAGGCTATTCAAGTAAAAAAGAAAGCGGTCATGGGTTTGGGCTTGCTATTGTAAAAGAGATTGTGACAGAGCATGGTGGAAGTATTGAGCTTTCTTCTGGTGAAGAAAAAACAGAATTTGAAATAAAGATACCTAAGGTTTTGTAGAATAAAGTGCTGTAAATGACATTTCAACTAAAAATATGAATATTATAGGTAATAAGTATTTAATTATTATAAAAGAATTATATAATAATTATAAACAAGAAACCAAAAGGTGGTGGATTAAATGAACGGATTATTTATTCTAGGAATAATATTATTTATTGTAGCTTTTATATTTATTGGTATAGAAATGATAATTCCGGGTTTTGGAGCGCCGGGGATAATAGGTTGTTGTTGTCTTGTAGCAGGAGTTAGCCTTACGGCAAATACTTATACACAGGCAATAATGATAATTGCAATAATTCTTATTTTGCTTACAGTGTTTGTTGTAATAATGACATTTCTTTTATCTAAGGGGGTATTAAAAAGTCCTATTGTGTTAAAGGATAAACAGGAAAAAGAAACAGGTTACATAAGTTCAACTGATTTGGAATATCTTATTGGCAAACAGGGAATTACTACAACAGCGCTTCGTCCAGCGGGGCGAGTTAAAATTGAAGGTGTCGAGTTTGATGTGATTTCTGATGGAAGATTTATTGAAAAAGATAAAAAAGTTGTAATATACAAGATAAGCAATTCTTCACTTGTAGTAAAAGAAATCTAACAATAGTAGATATATAATAGTAGCCATTACTATTTTATATAAAAATAAGTATGAAAAGGGGTAATAATTATGGTAGGTTTATTAGTAACAGGTGGTATAGTATTAGTATTGTTGATATTGTTTTTGATATTTGTGCCATTAGGTTTGTGGATATCATCAATGGCAGCAGGTGTAAGGGTAAGTGTGTTTAACCTTATTGGTATGCGACTTAGACGAGTAGTTCCAGCAAGAATTATAATGCCTTTGATTAAGGCGACAAAGGCTGGTATAAGCATAAGCTCTAATCAGCTTGAAGCGCATTACCTTGCAGGTGGAAATGTAGATGGTGTGGTTGATGCACTTATTGCTTCTGAAAGAGCAGGGATTGAGCTTCCATTTGAAAAGGCAGCAGCTATTGACCTTGCAGGTAGAGATGTATTAGAAGCTGTTAAAATGAGTGTTAATCCTAAAGTTATTGAAACACCTAATATTTCAGCCGTAGCAAAAGACGGTATCGAGCTTCTCGTAAAGGCGAGAGTGACAGTAAGAACTAACCTTGAAAGACTTGTCGGTGGTGCAGGAGAGTCAACAATACTTGCAAGAATTGGTGAAGGTATCGTAACAACAGTTGGTTCTTCAACTTCACACAAGCAAGTGCTTGAAAATCCTGATGATATTTCAAAACTTGTATTGTCAAAGGGACTTGACTCTGGTACAGCATTTGAAATTCTTTCAATAGATATTGCAGATATTGACGTAGGACGTAATATTGGTGCGCATTTACAAAGCTTGCAAGCAGAAGCAGATAAAAATATTGCACAGGCAAAAGCAGAGGAAAGACGAGCAATGGCTGTCGCAAAAGAGCAGGAAATGAGAGCTTATGTTGTTGAAGCAGAAGCAGAAGTTCCAAAGGCTTTAGCATATGCTTTAAAGACAGGAAAGTTAGGAATTATGGATTACTATGATATGCAGAATATCAAAGCAGATACTAAAATGCGTGAAAATATTGCAAAGGACGACTCTGATATTGGAAGTATTTTAGAGGGTGATAATAATGATTAATTTAGGCGGTGGATTGAATAATATTATATCAGATGTTATTGATGATACTATATCAGGTGTTATTGACAATGCGATATCAGGTGTTGAAAAGTATAGTAAAAAGCATAAGAAAAATAAAAACTCATCAAACGATAATTCGCATGATATAAGCACTCATATTAATCAAGCTAGTTCAAATAGTTCTGATATAAAAGCTTTTGGTGCACCAAGTTCAAAGAAGAATAAGAAAAAAGATAAGAAAAAAGCTAAAAAAAATGCTGATATACAAGCAGATAAAGAGTGTAAAAATGATTGCTTTTGTGAACAAGACCTTAACAAAAGTAAATTAAATAAACTTGAACATGATAAACTAACTAAAGAAGAATACAAAAGAAAACAACTAAGAAACGCATTTATTATGTCAGAAGTATTATCTGAACCTATGTGTAAAAAAAGACATAAAAGATAAAATAATAATTAGGAGTGAGCGTAAATGGTAATTAATGTTATGCTTGTAGAAGATGAGCCACATATAAGACTTATTTTAAGAAAAGTTATCGAAAAAAGAGAAAGTTTTAAAGTTGTATATGAATGTGACAATATGACTGATGGACTTTTAGGCTTTAATGAGTATAAGCCACAAGTTGTATTTATGGATATTGAAATTAATAAAAGTAGTGGTATAGACTGTGCAAAAGTTATATCACAAATAGCTCCAGATACAAAGATAATATTTGCAACAGCTCACTCCGAATATATGTCAAATGCTTTTGAAATGTATGCGTTTGATTATCTTATAAAACCATTTAACATTGAAAGAATTAATCATACTCTTGAAAGAATTGAGCGAATGATAAGTAAAGATAGTATCACAAATAATGATATTGCAAATGAAAATTCTAGTGACAATTCGACATTAAATGAAAAAGGTAGTCAAGAAAAAGAAGACAAAACTCAGCTTTTAATAAAGGGTAAAGAAAGTCTTAATTTTATAAGTGTACAAGATATTATAATGATAGAAAGAGCTGATAATAGTACATATATTTACACAGTTGATGGTGAGATTTACAACACTTCTGTTTCGCTTAGCGAGTTAGAAAATAGATTACCGACAGATGTATTTATGAGAAGCCACAAGTCTTATGTAATAAATACAACATATATTAAAAAAATCGAGCCTTATGGCAGATGGACTTATATTGTTAAATTCAAGTCAACTGATAAAGACGCACTTATAACGAAGGAAAAGTTTGAACAAATAAAAAGAAGATTTATAAATTGATAAAGTTGTCGATATATGTTACTCTTTAAAATAGTATTTAACACTAATAAGTAACCAATGTATATTGTATAATAAGTGGCGAACCCACATAGCTTACTGTGGAGAGTAGTCAAAAATAAGTTAAAAGTGGATTGTAAATATCTGCTTGACAGTAAAATATTATTATAAGGAGTTATATATATGGCAAATGTAATTGTTATAGGTGGCGGTGCTGCGGGAATGATGGCAGCAATAACTGCTGTATCACAAGGGCATAATGTTACATTATTTGAAAAAAATGAAAAGTTAGGCAAAAAGCTTTTTATAACAGGAAAGGGCAGATGTAATTTTACAAATGCAGGTGATGCAGAAGATATTTTTAACAGTGTAGTAACTAATAAAAAGTTCTTATACAGTGCGTTTAATGGTTTTTCAAATTATGATACTATGGGCTTTTTTGGAGAATTGGGACTTGATTTTAAGGTTGAAAGGGGCAATCGAGTATTTCCTAGTTCAGACCATTCATCAGATGTTATCGGTGCATTGTCACGCCGTATGAAGCAATTAGGTGTTAAGGTTGAACTTAACACACAAGTTGATGAAGTTATTGCAAATAATGGGGAATTTAGTGCAGTAAAGCTTACTGACGCATATAACAAAAAAAGAACAGTTAGTGCTGACAAGCTTATAATAGCTACGGGCGGTAATTCGTATCAGTCAACCGGTTCAACAGGTGATGGATATAGATTTGCAAAATCACTGGGGCATGAAGTGACACCAATACTTCCTGCTCTAGTTCCATTTATTGTAAAAGAGGAGTGGGAACGTGACCTTCAAGGACTTAGTCTAAAAAATGTCAATGTTACTATTTATGATGATAAAAAAATAGTATATTCTGATTTTGGTGAAATGTTATTTACTCACTTTGGCGTAAGTGGTCCTACTGTGCTTAGTGCAAGTAGTTATGCGGCAAAGATTATAAAAAATAGACCTTTAAAGTTAGTTATAGATTTAAAGCCAGCCTTAGATGAACAACAGCTTGATGAGAGAATTTTAAGAGATTTTGAAGAATTTAAAAATAAGAGCTTTAAAAATTCCCTTGATAAACTTTTGCCTAAGAAGTTAATTCCAGTAATTGTAGAGCTTAGTAAGATTGAACCAGATAAAAAGATACATGATATAACTAAGCAGGAAAGAATGACACTTGTAAAGCTTATTAAGAACTTAACACTTACACTTACGGGCTTAAGGGGCTTTAATGAAGCGATAATTACTCAAGGTGGTGTAAGTGTAAAGCAGATTAATCCGACTACGATGGAGTCAAAGCTTGTGAAAAATGTGTATTTTGCGGGTGAAGTAATAGATGTAGACGCAGTAACTGGTGGGTTTAATCTACAGATAGCATGGTCAACAGCTTATGCGGCAGGAACACATTTAAACTAGGGATATATAAATAAGTGGCGAAAACTCTCATAGTTTGCTGTGAGATTGAAAGTCACTCTTTTTATATTTTTTCAGCCAGAAAACCCATGGTCTTTAGACCGTGGGATGAATGGCGTCACTTTCACATACTGTATATTTTTTACTTAAAACATTGTGTGATTTGGTAAAAATTATAGTATAATAAATAGCATAGAGAACTTCTCTAAATTTAAGGAAAGTAGAAATCTTATGTATCTTACGGTCAAACAACAAGTAAAGCATTTGTCAAAAGAAGATTATTGTTCTATAAATGAAACATTTCAAAGAAAAGTACATATAGGGAAGCAGAGTTAAACGAGGTCTTTACAAGACATCAAGTGGTAAAATATTTAATGCAGATGTTAATGGGGCATTAAATATCATGCGAATAGGTTTAATTAAGGAGGAAGAAAATTAATAAACAGAAAAGTTAGAAGGGCATTGAAGAAAAGTAGTGGTGTAGTACTTGCAGGAACTATGATGTTTAGTAACTCTGGAGTTATGGCACTTGCAGATACATCCAAAGAACAACCCACAGTTACACAGATAACGGAAATGTCATTAAATCAGATACAAGAAGAACAGGAACAGGTAGTAGAGAATGTTTTATCAGAAGAAGTATATTCAGACAGTGCGACTAATTCAGAAGATATAGAAAATGATACAGTATCAGGAACATGTGGAACTTGTGAATGGACAATTAATTCAGATGGTGTACTTACTATTGGTGAAGGTGTTGGTAAAGAAACTGAATACGGTTATAGTGGAACTCATTATGGAAGAATATCTCCATGGACAGAGTACAAAAATAAGATAAAGAAGATTGATATTACAGGTAATATAACATTTGATGAAGATGTATCATTAGAAGGATTATTTATATCATTTAATGAAGTTACAGAAATTAATGGATTAAAAAACATTGATTTTTCTAAAGTTACAGATATAAGTCATATGTTTATGAATTGTAGTAGCCTTACAAACTTGGACATAGGAAATTGGGATGTAAGTAATGTGACAGATGCGGGCTTTATGTTTTACAATTGTAGTGGTCTTGTAAATTTAGAAATAGGAGATTGGAATGTAAGTAGTATGACATGTGCGGAATATATGTTTAGTAATTGCAGTAGTCTTACTCATTTAGATTTAAGTTCGTTTGATTTAAGTTCATTATTTTTTTATATGGATATATTCGATTCTTGTGATGAATTAAAAGAAGTAACTATGCCTAAGAATTGGGGAGTTCAAAAAGACGGTATAATATCAGAGTTTAAATGGTGTATGGCTCATACTAAAGTAACATCATGGACAGATATTGCAACTGGGGAGGTGTATGAAGGTTTACCAAATACTCTTATAGAGGGACATAAATATGTGGAGACTAAACTTCAATTAACAGTATCATCAGATTTTACGACAGTAACAAGTGGTAATGATATAACTATAAGTACTTTATTAATAAATAGTAGTTCATCTGAAAATTATACATATAAATTTATAGTATATGATATAGATACAAAACAATGGACAAAGTTGCAAGATTTTTCAAGTAGTAGTTCATATACATGGAAGACAACAGATGCAGGAAACAAGCAAATATATGTAGATGTAAAAGATAGCAAGGGAAATGTAACAAGAAGTCAAGCTGTTAATGTAAAGGTTGAAGAAACAACAAAACCACTTGCAATAAGTGCCACAAAGCAAGAAGCTGATAAGACAGTAACATTCACAGCAAATGGAACAGGTGGAAGTGGAAAGTATTCATACAAGTTTATTGTATATAACAAGACAACAAACTCATGGGCAAAGTTACAAGACTTCTCAGAAAAGAACACATTCACATGGACAAAGGGCAATGCAGGAGATAGATACTTTTATGTAGATGTAAAGGATAACACAACAGGCAAGACAGTAAGAAGTCAGGCTCTTAATGTAAAGATTGATGCAACAAGTACTCCAACTTCAACACTCACAGCAAGTACAGCTAATGTCAATGTAGGTGGTAAGGTAACACTTACAGCTAAGGCAACAGCAGGAAGTGGAAAGTATACATACAAGTTCTTAATCTACAACCCAGCAACAAAGCAATGGGCAAAATTACAAGACTTCTCAAATAACAGCACATTCACATGGACAGCAGGAAGCGCAGGAGCTAGACAATTCTATGTAGATGTAAAGGACAGCAATGGAAAGGTAACAAGAAGTAAGGTAGTTAATGTACAGGTAGGAAATGCACAGTCAGTAACAAAGCTTTCAGTAAAGGCAACAGCAAGTACAACAGCAAACAAAGTAGGACAGAATGTAACATTTACAGCAACAGCTAATGGTGGTGCTGGTGGATATACATATAAGTTCCTTGTATACAATAAGACAACAAAACAGTGGGCAAAAATACAAGACTTTAGTGCTACAAGTAAGCTTACATGGAAAGCAGGAAGTGCAGGAGAGAGACAGTTCTATGTAGATGTAAAAGATAAGAATGGTAATACAGTAAGAAGTTCAGTTATGAACGTAAAGACAACTAAGTAATATTTTTATATTATTGTAAGTTGTCGTATTTTAGATGGTGTAGTTTTAGAATAAATAATAATATATAGATAAACAGGGTGACTATAAGAAAATAGTTGTCCTGTTTATTTTGCACTGTTGTAAGAAAATATTAAAACAAAATATAAATATAAAGATAATTCCAACAAAATTATATAAATTAATTGAGAATATAATAAAGTTTATATTTTTTCAGCCAGAAAACCCATGGTCTTTAGACCGTGGGATGAATGGCGTCACTTTCACATACTGTATATTTTTTACTTAAAACATTGTGTGATTTGGTAAAAATTATAGTATAATAAATAGCATAGAGAACTTCTCTAAATTTAAGGAAAGTAGAAATCTTATGTATCTTACGGTCAAACAACAAGTAAAGCATTTGTCAAAAGAAGATTATTGTTCTATAAATGAAACATTTCAAAGAAAAGTACATATAGGAAAGCAGAATAATCAAAACTTTGTAAATATACCGTATGGTCGATTACAAAATAAGTTGCAATATCTTTGTGACTTAAATGGTATAAAGTTTGTAAAGCGAGAAGAATCATATACTTCAAAAGCAAGTTTTTGGGATAAAGATATAATACCCGTTTACAATAATGATAATCCAAAGGAATATGAATTTAGGGGAAGCAGAGTTAAACGAGGTCTTTACAAGACATCAAGTGGTAAAATATTTAATGCAGATGTTAATGGGGCATTAAACATCATGCGAAAAAGTAGAGTTGTGGATATGAATATCCTATACAGTAGAGGCGAAGTGGATACGCCTATAAGAATAAGGATTGCCTAGTAATAGGTGGAAACTTAAATATCAAACTTCTTAAATAGATACATTAGTATCTTAGAAGCCCATTACCTTTAGGTGATGGGTGGTAGTTCACGTTGTAATTCCAGCACCGTATGATTTATTTAATTTTATTAGATATAGTTGCTTTATTTATTGGATTTAGTATAATATTTGTATGGTGAAAAATAAAAATTATAATTTCAAATAAAGAAAGGAACTTAAAATGTCATATTCAATAGCAATAGATGGACCAGCGGGTGCTGGAAAGAGTACAATAGCAAAGAAGCTTGCTACAAAAATGAATTATATATATGTAGATACAGGTGCGATGTATCGTGCAATGGCTGTATATTTTTCACAGAATAACACAAATCCTGAAGATGAGGCTGCAATTAATAAGGGTGTAGAAAATGTTGATATAAATATAGAATACCTTGATGGCATACAGCAGGTAATCTTAAATGGAGAAAATGTTACAGGACTTCTTCGTAAAGAAGAAACAGGTCGCATGGCTTCTAAAACATCAAAATATGCTTCTGTAAGAACAAAGCTTGTAGAGCTTCAAAGAAAACTAGCTAATTCAACTGATGTAATTATGGATGGTAGAGATATAGGAACAACAGTTCTTCCAAATGCTTTTGTTAAAATATATCTTACTGCAAGTGTAGATGCAAGAGCAAAGAGAAGATTTGATGAGCTTACACAAAAGGGTGAACAGTGCGACTATGATTTTATCAAAAAAGATATAGAACAAAGAGATTATGAAGATATGCACAGAGAAATCTCACCTTTAAAGCAGGCAGAGGATGCTGTTCTTGTAGATACATCTGATATGAATATTGAACAAGTTATTGAAGCAATTGAAACTATAGTTGATAAAAAGAAGCAGGGACAATAAATGAAAGAAGTGATTTTAGCAAAATCAGCAGGTTTTTGTTTTGGTGTAAAAAGAGCTGTTGATACAGTATATGAACAGGCAGGAAAAGAAAATGTATACACGTATGGACCTATAATTCATAATGAAGAGGTTGTAAAGGATCTTGAAAGAAAGGGTGTACATGTAATTGAGGATATAAGTCAGCTTGATAATATAAAAAATGGAACGATTATAATAAGATCTCATGGTGTATCTAAGAATGTGTACGATACAATAAAGGAGCGTGGTTTTGAAATAGTTGATGCGACATGTCCGTTTGTATTAAAGATTCATAATATTGTTAAGACTGAAAGTGAAAATGGTTCCCAGATTGTTATTATAGGAAATGAAAAACACCCTGAGGTAGAAGGTATTATGGGATGGTCAGTGACACCGGTTCATGTTGTTGATTCGATAGAAAAAGCACAAAAACTGGTGCTTGATAAAGAAAAGAAAGTGTGTGTGGTCTCACAGACGACATTTAATTACAATAAATTTCAAGAATTAGTTGAAATTATATCCAAAAAGGGTTACAATATTTATATTCGTAATACAATTTGTAATGCTACCGAAGAACGACAGACAGAGGCACGCCAGATAGCACAGCGCGTTGACGCTATGATAGTCATAGGTGGCAGCAGCAGTTCCAATACGCGAAAACTGTATGAAATCTGTAAGAATGAGTGTAACGCTACATTTTACATTCAGACGCTTAATGACCTTGACCTAAATAGTTTGGGCATGGCAGACTGCATAGGTATTACAGCAGGGGCATCGACCCCAAACAATATTATTGAGGAGGTTTACACTAATGTCAGAGCTTAGTTTTGATGAGATGTTAGATGAAACATTTAAGACAATACATACAGGAGAGGTAGTTGATGGTACTGTTATCGACGTTAAGGAAGATCAGATCATTCTTAACATCGGATACAAGGCAGATGGTATTATTACACGTAATGAATACACATCTACACCAGGCGTTGATCTTACAACAGTAGTTTCTGTTGGAGATACTATGCAGGCAAAGGTACTCAAGGTAAACGATGGCGAAGGTCAGGTTTTACTTACATACAAGAGACTTGTTGCAGATAATGGTAATAAGAAGCTTGAAGAAGCTTTTGAAAATCATACAGTATTAACAGCTACAGTAAGCCAGATTATGAATGGCGGTCTTGGTGTTGTTATTGATGAAGCAAGAGTATTTATTCCAGCAAGCCTTGTTTCAGACAGCTATGTTAAGGATTTATCAGTATACAAGGATAAGGAAGTATCATTCGTTATTACTGAATACAATCCAAAGAAGAGAAGAATTATCGGTGACTGCAAGCAGCTTATAGTTGCTAAGAAGGCAGAAGCACAGAAAGAATTACTTGAGAAGATTCATGAAGGTGATACAATCGAAGGAACAGTTAAGAATGTTACTGATTTTGGTGCTTTCATTGATCTTGGTGGTGTTGATGGACTTCTTCACATTTCAGAGATGTCTTGGGGAAGAACAGAGAATCCTAAGAAAGTATATAAGGTTGGAGATTCAGTTAAGTGCTTTATTAAGGAAATCAACGGTAATAAGATTGCCCTTAGTGTTAAGTATCCGGACCTTAACCCATGGAACAATGCAGCAGAGAAGTATGCAGTTGGCAATGTAGTTAAGGGTGTTGTTGCAAGAATGACAGACTTTGGTGCATTTGTTCAGCTTGAAGAAGGCGTAGATGCATTACTTCATGTTTCACAGATTTCTAGGGAGCATATTGAAAAGCCTTCAGATGTTCTTTCAATCGGTCAGGAAATAGAAGCTGTTGTTGTTGATATGAATGAAGCTGATAAGAAGATTAGCTTAAGCATGAAGGCTCTTGCAGCTAATGATGCTAAGGAAGAAACAACAGAAGAATAATTAAACGGTTAATATATGTTTAGGTATATATTTATCTGATAAGTATAAAAAGAGTTCTGTATACTAATCAATATCATTAAGTTAAATATGATATTGATATTAATACAGGACTCTTTTTATTGTTTATGAAGCAGTTATACTAGTATCAACAATAATACTGTTATTGCTGATGTCATATGCAGGACTTTTTGTTAATAATGGGGCAAAAAGACATCTATAACTGTTATTATCATACATATTTTTGAAGTTTTATATATACACGTCCCTTTCGTGTTTCATTGCCACAGTCTTTGTAAATGAATTTTCCCTGACCACGGATTACGAGAATATCACCAGGTTTTAACATGTAACTGTTATTTTCCATACATTTTCCATTAATGAATACTTTCTGTGTGCGGAAAAGCTCGACAGCTTTGCTGCGTGAAAGCTTTGTTATAGAGGCACATACTGCATCAATACGTGGCGAAGCACAGATAAGCTCGATATCTTCAAGTAGCGGTGCAAAATCAGAGTTATTGGGTGCGGATATTTCACATTTTATATTTGTATGTTTAATTTTTGTAAGATTATCAATAATAAAATCACTTATATGGGTCAGACAGAAGAGGTATCCTACGTTATCGCGGATAATAATATCGCCTATAAGGCTGCGCTCTATACCAAGATTTAATATAGCTCCAAGAAAATCGCGGTGCGAAAGTTCATCGGCAAATTTGCGTATAAGGGGTGATATTTTTATACATGCAATTGGGAAAGGTTCTTCATAACCTAAATCATCACTGCTTCCGAAGCGTACAATCTGCCGTTCGCAGGATGTGCTTCCTCCAAATGTTTCAGAATGTATAAATGAGATTTCGGGAAGCAGGCGGTAATAAGTATCCAGTTCTGACATGCTTAAAAAATTAGTATATGTATAAATATTATGACGGTAGGCTTTATTTGCTGCGTCAGTCAGTCTGCGTTTTAATAATATTTCTTCATCCATAAATGTTAATCTCCATTTTATATAAAATTATTCTATGTTAAAAATGCCTGTGAAATGTGAAGAGCGATACATATTTATCTGATTCAGGCATTATTATATTGATGGTCTGCATGATTGGTATAATGACCATCTACATTATATTGTACCATGTATGATATATTTTTGCGGGGAAAATTAAAAAATTATACATTTATATGTTATAAGAGTTATATAAAGTAATTTGTTGTGCCAGATAAAAATAATATAACGATAAAGTAAAGTTGCAAAGGTTGTTTATATGCACTGTCTGTTATTTGATTTATAGCTCAGTCTAAGATGTTACTTCATATATATAGAAGAGGACAATGTTGTTTCATGTTGGGTTCAAGCTCCGGAAAAAATTATGATGTGCGAGGTTTGCAGAGCTGCTGATATGGAAAAGACAGTAGCTCTGACCAGCGGCTCGCAGCAAGATTGCCGGGTGAATCTTAAATGACACTAGTATACGGTATTATTAGTACAGTATACTATATCGGTGTTTTTTATAGTTATTATTTTTGTGGTTACAAGGAGTTTGAGGTTTTGAAGTTATTATCATGAGTTTAAGATTTTCGGCTATGGATTTTTATATAGAAATATGATAAAATGAAGTATAATTATACGGTGCAGGACAGACATGCTGCATGAAGTTATCTGCAGAGGTCAAAGAGTTTGCAGGAAAGAGGAAGACATGATAAAGGATTATGAAGATTTTAAAAAGTTTATATTACAGCAGACAACCATTGATTTGAATGCATATAAAGAAAGACAGATGAAGAGAAGAATTGATACATTAATTGCCCGTAATAAATTTAAAGATTATGACAGTTATTGTAATGCTATTAAAGTCGATAAGGATTTGATGGAGGAATTTGTGAATTATATCACAATCAATGTTTCGGAATTTTATAGAAATCCTGCATTATGGAAAACATTGGAAGATGTAATTTTACCAGATCTTATTAATAAGTTTGGATCTAATCTTAAAATATGGAGTGCAGCATGTTCGACAGGTGATGAGCCATATTCACTGGCAATGGTACTTGCAAAGAAGGTTCCTTTATCAAAGGTACATATATATGCTACAGATATAGATGAACAGGTGCTTGCAAAGGCGAAGGATGGAGTATATGGAGCTAACAGCCTTAAGGGCCTTCCTGATGAGTATAAGAATAAGTATTTTGAAAAGATGGGGGACCGTTTCTACAAGATATCTGATGAGATTAAAAAATGTGTAGAATTTAGAAAAGCCAATCTGTTAAGGGATGCTTATCCGACAGGGATGCATCTTATCGTATGCCGTAATGTAATGATATATTTTACAGAGGAGGCTAAGGAAGATATATATAAGAAGTTTAATAATTCCCTTGTAAAAGACGGATGTCTGTTTGTTGGTAATACAGAGCAGATAATCAATTATAAGGAACTTGGTTATTCATTTGATAAGTTATTCTTCTATAGAAAGATATAATTTGTTGAAAATACAATTTAGATGACAGGGACAGATTATATTTTGTATTTTGAAATATAAGATGGAGCGTGGCAGATTAAGGACGATTGTAAGCATCCACACATTGTTTCAAAACTTAAAACATAATCTGTTCCTGCCTGATATTTTAACCAATCACAATATATTGAAAAGAATATCCTTTACATAATCTGTGATTTTATCCGGTGAATTTATGAAACTATCATTCAATTCAAAATAACTGAAATCATCATTGTATTTCCTTTTAAAGAATGGTGTAATAATATTACTGTATTGCATAAGAAATTGTCCAGCTTTGTGGACATAGCAGTTAGAAGCTTTGGCGGGCTGGCGGTATTTCTTATCTATATAAGACGATACACTTTTGTGCATCGCCTGATCTTCGGAAGGAATATAATAATAGTCTTTATAATTGGAATAGAAATATTTCAGTTTATCATTAATAATATTAACCTTGACAGTTATTATATTATTGGCAATGTTTATAAAAAAAGGCTCTTTTATAATATTAACCGATACATTTACTGCGTGTGGAATATTAAATGTAAATATAAACTCTGATGAGGGGGCTCCATTGTAACCGGTATAATCAGATTGATGAGAAGCAGTATAGCTTATATTGTGATTTATAATATCCATATAGTTAAGTACAGGTGTTATATTGGCAAGTCCTATAATATCATCGTGGTTGTGAAGCAGCAGTGTATTAAGAAGTGATTCATCCTTTGATATAATATATTGCTTATAACATTTTATAAGTTCGCCGCCATTGTATTTGTCAATCCGGTGTATTCCTAAAAATTCTTCAATACTTTTCTGCTTATAATTATCAAGATTTAAAAGGTTTTTAAGCGGTTGTATTATATGAAAAATATCAATGCTTCTATTATTGATATTTTCTAATTGCACATCTGACTCTAACAGTTCACATCTCCCATTGATAAATGGAATATCAAAACGTTCTCCATTAAAAGATACGATATATCTGTATCTGTTAGAAAATTCAACAAAGTTATTTAAAATCTCTGATTCATCAGAAGGGTTGACTGCAAACCACTGTGTATACATCCAAAAATCCTGATTATAATAAATAGCACCGATAAGATAGCACATTGAATTTTTATAAGAGAAACCAGTTGTTTCTATATCGAAAAAGATATAGTCTTTAATATTCTGTGAAAAATTATCAGAAAGATATGAGTGTTCCTGTAAATCTGAAATATTTGAAAGCTGTAAAAGCTTGTTAGTAATCTTAAGCATAAATCCTCTTTCCTAATTATAAGTTGATATAAATAACCATTAAATCCTCACTTTAATGTATAAGCCTGATATAAATCTATTATACATACATTTTTAATTGAAATATAATATAACCGGTGGTATGAGATGATGATTGTATAGTGATTTTTTGTGTGGGTTATTTTGGTTAAATTTGTCATTTGTAAACACTTTTGCTTATAAAATGACTTTTAGACAGTTTTGGTTAAAAAAACGTCACATTTTGTTAAAAAAGTATCATAAACTGTTAAAAAACTGTCAGTATTTGTCTATTATATACTAAAATATACATAAAATAAAGTAGATTTTCTTGGCTTAATGAGATAAAATAATAATTAGATAAAAAATTATAAGGAGAATTATGTCATGGGAAAATGTACATTTAAAGGTGGAGTACATCCATATGATGGTAAGGAATTATCAAAAGATGTTCCAATCAAAGAACTATTCCCAGAGGGTGATATGGTATTTCCTCTTTCACAGCATATTGGAGCTCCAGCAGTTCCGGTTGTTGCAAAAGGTGACCACGTATTAGCAGGTCAGCTTATAGCAGAGGCAGGCGGATTTATTTCAGCTAATATCCATTCATCTGTTTCAGGTACAGTTAAGGCGATTGAGCCTAGGACACTTGCAACAGGCGGTAAGTGTAATTCAATTATTATTGAGAATGATGGAAAGTACGAAGAGGTCGAATATTTTCCAAAGAAGCTTGAAGAGCTTACAAGAGATGAAATCAGAGAGAGAGTCAAGGCAGCCGGTGTCGTAGGTATGGGTGGTGCCGGATTCCCAACGAATGTCAAGCTTACACCAAAGAATCCTGAAGCAATTGACTATATCATTGTTAATGGTGCTGAGTGTGAGCCTTATCTTACATCAGATTACAGAAGAATGTTAGAAGAATCTGATAAGCTCGTTTCAGGTCTTAAGGTTGCATTGTCACTTTTTGACCATGCTCATGGTATTATCGGTATTGAAGATAATAAGCCTGAGGCAATAGCTGCTATGCAAAAGGCAGTAGCCGGAGAATCTAACATGGAGGTTAAGGTTCTTAAAACCAAGTATCCACAGGGTGGTGAGCGTTCATTAATCTATGCTACAACAGGAAGAAGTATTAATTCTTCTATGCTTCCTGCAGATGCTGGATGTATTGTACATAATGTAGATACAATTTATTCTATTCATATGGCTGTCATTGAAGGAAAGCCATTGACTAAGAGGATTGTTACCGTAACAGGTGATGGTGTTAAGAATCCGGGTAACTTCTATGTATGGCTTGGTATGAATTACAGACAGCTTCTTGATGCAGCAGGCGGACCTGTTGGTGAACCAGAGAAATATATTTCAGGTGGTCCTATGATGGGCTTTGCCATGTATAGTCTTGATGTTCCTGTAGTTAAGGGAAGTTCATCACTTCTTGTTATGAAGGAAGATATTGTATCAAAGCTTGAAACATCAGCATGTATCAGATGTGGCAGATGTGGTGAGGGATGTCCAAGTCATCTTCTTCCGGCTAAGCTTGCCGGTTTTGCTTCAAGAAATAACGAAGCCGGTTTCCTTAAGTTTGATGGTATGGAATGTGTTGAATGTGGAAGCTGTTCATTTGTCTGTCCGGCTAAGAGACCATTAACACAGCAGATTAAGTCAATGAGAAGAACAATCATGGCTAACAGAAGAAAGAAGTAGAAAGGTGGACAAATCAGTGAGTGATTTATTTAACGTATCGACAAATCCTCATGTACGAAGCAAGGATACAACTCAGACAATAATGAGAGATGTTCTTATTGCTCTGGCACCTGCTAGTATATTTGGTGTTTATAACTTTGGGCTTGATGCTCTTATAAGAATTGTAGTAGGTATTGCTGCATGTATGGCATTTGAAGCTCTTTATGAGTATCTGATGCACAAAAAGATTACTGTTATGGATCTTAGTGCAGCAGTTACAGGTCTTTTAATTGCCCTTAATGTTCCACCAACATTAAATGTTGGATTCGAAATTATCGGCTGTGCATTTGCAATTATTATTGTTAAGCAGTTATTTGGTGGTTTGGGACAGAATTTTATGAACCCTGCACTTGCAGCAAGATGTTTTCTTCTTATTGCATTTACAGGACCAATGACAAAGTTTGTTTATGATGGAGTGTCAGGAGCTACGCCACTGGCTGTTTTAAAGCCGGGTGGAGAAGCAGAGGGTACAGTAAGCCTTTTTGACATGTTTATCGGTAAGACAGGTGGTGTTATCGGTGAGACATCAGTAGTCTGTCTTTTAATCGGTGCTGTATATCTTCTTGCACGTAAGGTTATTTCTTTAAGAATACCTTTAACATATGTTGCTACATTTGCAGTACTTATATTCCTTTTCGCTCCAGGTCATCAGTTTGATGTGACTTATTTAGCAGAACAGATATGTGGTGGTGGTCTTATATTAGGTGCATTCTTTATGGCAACAGATTATGTTACATCACCAATCACACCTGCCGGCAAGATTGTATTCGGTGTTATATTAGGTTTACTTACATTCATATTCAGAATGTTTGGTGGTTCAGCGGAAGGTGTTTCTTATGCAATTATCTTCTCTAACCTTTTAGTACCACTTATTGAGATGGTAACAGTGCCAAAGTCATTTGGTAAGAAAAAACCGGTAAAGGAGGCTGCAAAATAATGAATAAGATTATTAAAGATGCATGTATATTATTTGCAATTACACTTGTAGCTGGTATTTTACTTGGTGCAGTTTATGATATTACTAAGACACCAATAGCTAACCAGAATGAAAAAGCTAAACAGGAAGCTTATAGAGCTGTTATGGAAGATGCAGATAAGTTTGAAGAGATAGATGGCTTCTCTGCAGCTGATGGTGCTACATCGTATCTTGCTAAGGGAGATGAGGATTACTCTGCAGATGAGATAACAGAGGTTGTAGCAGGTGTTAAGGATAATAAGATTATTGGTTTTGTTGTTACTGTTGTGGCTGGTGACGGTTACGGCGGAGATATCAAGTTCTCAGTTGGTGTTAAGGCTGATGGTACATATTCAGGTACATCAATTCTTTCAATCAGTGAAACAGCCGGTCTTGGTATGAGAGCTAAGACTGATCCGACATTTCTTGGACAGTTAGAAGGCAAAAAAGTAAGTAAGTTTAATGTCGTTAAAGACGGCACAGGTTCATCAGCAGATGATAAGGTGGATGCAATCGGTGGTTCAACAATTACATCTAAGGCGGTTGTTAAAGGTGTTAATGCTGCTTTAACTGTATATAACGGACTTGCTTCTGCTAATGTAAAGACAGTAGGAGGTGCTACAATTGAATAAATGTGTTGAAAGACTTTATAATGGTTTAATTAAAGAAAATCCTACTTTTGTTTTAACACTTGGTATGTGTCCGACACTTGCCGTTACAACATCAGCAATCAATGGTATTGGTATGGGACTTTCTTCAACAGTTGTATTAGTGATGTCTAACCTTATGATATCATTACTTAGAAAAGTTATTCCTGATGGAGTAAGAATGCCAGCGTTTATCGTTATCGTTGCTTCATTCGTTACTATGGTACAGTTCCTTATGCAGGGCTACCTTCCATCACTTTATGATTCACTTGGAATATATATTCCGCTTATAGTTGTTAACTGTATTATTCTTGGACGTGCAGAAGCATATGCTTCTAAGAATCCTGCAATTCCATCAGCATTTGATGGTCTTGGTATGGGTCTTGGATTTACATGTGCCATCACAATTCTTGGTGCAGTAAGAGAACTTCTTGGTGCAGGAACAATCCTTTCAACAGGCAGTTCAGCATTAGTTGATTTCTCAACAATGGGTTATACTCCTGCAAGTATTTTTATTCTTGCTCCTGGAGCATTCTTTGTTCTTGCAATGTGTATTGCTGTTATGAACAGAATTAAGAGAAAACATGGTATGAAGCAGGCAGAAGTTCCTGATTATATCGGAGATGACGAAAAGGATGCATAGAGGTTATTGATTATAGGTATATGAACAATGACCACATAGACGTAAATAGTCTGTGTCATAACGCAAGCTTAATATTTTATTGCACATTCTATATGTGCAGGAATGGAGACTATAATGAATTTATTAATTATCGCTATAAGTGCTGCATTAGTAAATAATGTAGTATTAAGCCAGTTCCTTGGTCTGTGTCCTTTCCTTGGAGTATCAAAGAAGATTAACACAGCAGCAGGAATGGGTGGAGCAGTTATCGGTGTTATTACTGTTGCATCAGCGCTTTGCAGTCTTATATATGACTTTATATTAACACCACTTGATTTAACATACTTAAATACAATCGTATTTATCCTTGTTATTGCAGCATTAGTTCAGTTTGTTGAAATGTTCCTGAAGAAGACATCGCCTTCACTTTATGAAGCTCTTGGTGTATATCTTCCACTTATTACAACTAACTGTGCAGTTCTTGGTGTTGCACTTACTAATGTACAGAATGGTTATAATTTCATTGAATCGGTAATCTGTGGTTTTGGTACAGCAATTGGTTTTACAATCGCTATCATTATCATGGCTGGTATTCGTGAAAGAATTGAATTTAACGATGTTCCGGAAAGCTTTCAGGGAATGCCATTAGTTCTTCTTACAGCAGGACTTATGTCAATTGCATTCTTCGGTTTTTCAGGTATACTTTAATAGGGAGGAGACAGTAATATGACAGGTATTATTATTGCAGCAGTTGTAGTAGGCTGTGTAGGTCTTATACTCGGACTCTTCCTTGGCTTCATGGGTAAGAAGTTTGCAGTAGAGGTTGACCAGAAGGAAATAGATGTAAGAGCAGAACTTCCGGGTAATAACTGCGGTGGCTGCGGATATGCAGGTTGTGATGCACTTGCTAAGGCAATCGCAGCAGGAGAAGCAGATGTTAATGCATGTCCTGTAGGTGGTGAGCCTGTTGCAGCTAAGATAGCAGCCATTATGGGTGCTGAGGTTGGTGACAGCGTAAGAATGACAGCATTTGTTAAATGTTCAGGAGATTGTAACAGTGCCAAAGAAAATTACAAGTATTCTGGTGTTGAAGAATGTACAGTAATGCCATTTGCACCAAATGGTGGTTCTAAGGCATGTACATATGGATGTATGGGATATGGCTCATGTGTTAAGGCATGTCCATTTGATGCCATACATATTAAAGATGGTATTGCAGTTGTAGATAAGGAAAAATGTAAGGCTTGTGGTAAGTGTGTTGCTACATGTCCAAGACATCTTATCGAGCTTATACCTTATAAGGCAAAATATGCTGTTACATGTGCATCTAAGGATAAGGGTAAAGATGTTATGGCAGCATGTTCAGTAGGCTGTATCGGATGTATGCTTTGTACAAAGCAGTGTAAATTTGATGCTATTACAGTTGAAAATAACATAGCTCACATTGATTATGATAAGTGTGTTGGATGTGGTTTATGTGCCGCTAAGTGTCCAAAGAAGATAATACATTTACAGCAGAAGCAGTAGAGGTATATATTAGTTAATAATGATTACGGCAGAATATAGAATTTAATATTAATTCAGCAAAAGACAGAGGAAAAAGAATAATTCTTTTACTCTGTCTTTTTTATTTGAAACCTTTATCTGAATTACATTGTAAAAATTATAGAAATATATTGAAATATTATAATGATATAATTTATAATGAAATATAAGTGTTAAAAACGAAGCAATAAACTTAGAATATATTTTATAATCAGTGTTAAAATGTATTTTACAATTATTAGTTAATGGAATAATATAAGTGTCGGATTTTATCTATCATATTATTAATAGCGTAATTTAATAGTATATAATTAATAAGGTATAATTCTGATATTAAGAAGAAAATGGGGTAAATACACATAATGGGAAATACAAATAATAAAGATACAGGCTCTAAGAAAAAAAGAAGGGATGTAATACTGATTGTTGTGCTGCTTATTGCAGCGTTGACAGCATATTTTATAATAGAGGCTGTAGTAAAAAAACAAGGCTGTAATGTTGTTGTAAAGGTAGATGGAAAGGTTATAGATACGATGAGACTTGATAAGAACCAGAGTATTATAGTTAAAGGCTACAATGGAGGTTCTAATAAGGTTGTTATTGAAGATAATATGGTATATATGACAGAGGCGGACTGTCCTGATAAAATATGCGTCAATACGGGAAAGATAAGCAGAACAGGTGAGACGATAGTATGTCTTCCGCACAGAGTTGTAGTAGAGATTACAAAAGCTGATAAGAGTAGTGTTATGTCAGGAACTGATAATTCTTCGGATGGTACAGTACGGGATAATCAGCCGTTAGATTCGGTTGTAAAGTGACAGATGTATTTTTAATATATAAATTACTATAAAGCCTTGAAAAGACGGCAACAACAAATCAGTTAATATGCATTTATAATATGTATAAATATTGCTGATAAAAAGTTACTTATAAAAATCAATATTAAAACGGTGAGAAAATGATACAGAAACAAACAAAGAGAATTGCAATGTGTGGTGTTCTTACAACGCTTGCAATGATTTTCAGTTATATAGAAAGCATTATACCCATACCTGTTCCAGTGCCTGGAATTAAGCTTGGAGTGGCTAATATTGCAATAGTCAGTGTATTATATATAGTTGGCTCAAAAGAGGCCTGTATAGTCAATATAATAAGAATTGTACTTACTGCATTATTATTTGGAAATCTTAATTCATTTATTTTTAGCATATGTGGTGGCGGACTAAGTATTATAATGATGATTATAGTTAAAAAACTTGACATTCTGACAGTAACAGGTGTTAGTGTAATTGGTGGTATAATGCATAATATAGGTCAGATAGGAGCTGCAATATTGATAATGGGAAGCAGTGCAATTATATTATATCTTCCTGTATTATTGATATCAGGTGTTATAACCGGTATCGTAATAGGAATAGTGGCTGGAATGGTTATGAAAAGAGTGATGGCATCGGATGTTATAAAGTAAAAAATAAATATTTTAATAATATCTGTGAAATGGGAATAGCGTGAATAGGCAGATTTATAAAAGAAACGCACGGTATATTTAATATTACCGTGCGTTTCTTTTTAGTTAGTTGAAATGATTATATCAATCTTTATACTGCTGTTGTAATTCAATATCTTCAACGGATTTTGAAATAGAATGAGTAATTGGCTTCCATTCAACTTTTTTAACCAGGGCTACTAATGAAATAGGAATATAAGTAGCCATAAAAATAGGGAATGTAAATAAATACATAATCTTTTTCTTGGTTGGAGCCAATATCTTGTTCCATTCAGTTATCAATGTAATGAGTCCCATAAAGAATATGAGTATATAAAAATTAACACATCCATAGCCGATAGCTAACAATGTAGGTTTTAATAACATCTTAAAAACATGCATATTAGACGCTGCACATATTAAGAAGCCAACATTAAGGACAATACATCCTACTGATAATAAGGTGGCAGGTGCCAGTGTCATAAACATATCATAACATGAAACAAACATCTCACGTTTCTTAAACATCATTGTAATAAGTTCTTTGCCATATTTATACATTACCTGATAGAAACCCTTTGACCAACGCATACGCTGATTCCATGACTGTTTAAATGTCGTAGGCTGTTCATCATAAAACATCGCATTTTCACAATAACCAATCTTTTCACCTTCAAGAATATTAACAACAGAAAACTGAATATCCTCAGTAAGAAGATTAAACTTCCATCCGTTATTTTTCTTAATAATTGAACTGTTGACAAGGAAACCCGTTCCTGATACAGCACAACTTGTCTTTAACATCATACGTGGATTATTAAGATACTTTGCTTCACGTATAAACCAAAGTGAATAACCCGCAGTTATCCAGTTGGTATCATAGTTCTTGGAATTTCTATAGCTTGTGATAACATTGTATCCTGAATCGAATACGTTATTCATCTCTTTTACATAATTTTTATCAATAACATTATCTGCATCAAATATAAAATAACCATCATATGCATCATAACCGCCAAAATCTTCTGCTATATGGCTGAAAGCATAATCCAGTGCATACCCCTTACCTACGAGCATATTATTAAAACGCTCATAAACAATGGCACCGTTCTGTCTTGAAATATCAGCAGTATCATCAGTACAGTTATCAGCAACAACTATAACATCAATAAGCTCTGCCGGATAATTCTGTCTTTTAATACTCTGAATAAGATTGCCTATAACTGCACGTTCGTTACGGGCTGCTATAATAAAAGCAAACCGGTGTTTAACAGAAGCTTCAGGAATAGGTTTCTTTTTGTTTTTTTCACCAAAAAGTGCGATAATGATGTATATAAACTGATAAAAATATAATACGGTCAATGCAATATATAATATAGCATTGATTGAATTAACAAGTTCCATTATGTATCCTCTCCATTTTTAAAATGAAAAACAATTTTTTATTTTTCTAAAGTCCTTTACAGATTATAACATTACTTTTAAAGGTGTCAATAGTTTATTACTCTTTTTATCTATTTTAATACAAAATATTGCCTTTGTACAGTGAAAAATAATTGACAAATTTATTCAGTATTATATTATATAATGTAATGCATAAAAAAAGGAATGGAGAAAAGTATGTATAGAGAAGTATCAAAATTAATAATGTATGGAAGCATGGATAAAGATAGCATCCTTATGAAGATGTCGGATATATTCAGAAAATTTGACAATAATGAGGAGTCACAGGAAAGGCTTATACAGGACATTTATACAGAGGTAAAAAGACTTCTTGTAGTGGCTACAGATTATGGCTTTGATAAGAATCTGTGGCATAATTATCTGACATTTATTCTTATTACGAATGAGAATCCATTTAGCATAACGTGTGAAAAGATTGGTGCAAATGATGGAAGTGTGAATGAATTTGCTAAAAATGACTTTAAAGTATTTATGAATCTTTTTAATTTTGATTTTTCAAAGATTGAAAAAGCACTTGGTATTAACTGCTTCTCATTAATTTCTAATTATAAAGCAATTGTAAAAAAAGAGCTTATGTATAATAAAAATGTAAGTGAAAAGGTTCAGGCGTTGAGTGAGAAGCTTGAAAATGCAAAAGATGAAGAAAAATTTTTTGCAGGAGTAACAGGCTTTTACAAGGATTATGGCGTTGGAATGTTCGGACTTAATAAGGCCTTCAGGATAATTGGCAATGAAAATGGAGAAGTGAGATTTAATCCTATTAATAATATGGATAAGGTTATGTTAGATGACCTCGTTGGTTATGAGATACAAAAACAGAAGCTTATTGAGAATACGGAAGCCTTTGTACAGGGTAGAAAAGCCAACAATACGCTTCTTTACGGTGACAGTGGTACAGGTAAGTCTACAAGTATTAAGGCTATTGTCAACCAGTATTACGATCAGGGACTTAGGATGATTGAAATCTACAAGCATCAGTTTAAAGACCTGTCAACTGTTATTGCAAGAATTAAAAACAGAAATTATAAGTTCATTATATATATGGACGATCTTTCATTTGAAGAATTTGAAATAGAATATAAGTTCCTTAAGGCGGTTATTGAAGGCGGGGTAGAGACTAAGCCGGAAAATATCCTGATATATGCAACATCTAACAGGCGTCACCTTATAAAGGAAACATGGAATGACAGAAATGATATGGAAAGTACTAATGGCATACATAAGTCAGATACAGTTGAAGAGAAGCTTTCGCTTGTAAACAGATTTGGATGTCAGATATGTTATTCTAAGCCATCACATAAGGAATTTTATGATATTGTTATTAATCTTGCCAGAAGAAATAATATTAATATGTCAGATGAAGAATTGTGTGCAGAAGCTAATAAGTGGGAAATAAGCCATGGTGGAATATCAGGAAGAACTGCACAGCAGTTTATCAATCACTGTCTTGGTTTACAGGAAGATAAATAAAATAATCAGAAATGAAGATAGTGTGAGAAAATAAGCCTGATAGCTTATTTTTGCACACGGCTATTTGTTTCTGAGCAAAACAAATAGCCCTTGATGGCAGAAGAAAAATCGCCTGCGCGAATTTTTCTTCGCCTCTTCGCAACAAACGTTGCTCAGAAATGAGGATTGGTATGATTTCCTATATTAAGGGAGAATTGACGGAAGTATTCGAGGATATGATTGTTATAGAAAATAATAATATTGGATATAACATCAGAGTGCCGGCATGTGTTATTGATGAGATGCCGCATACCGGCGAGTTTGTTAAAGTATATACATATATGTATGTCAGGGAAGATGCAATTAATCTGTTTGGCTTTTTATCGCGCGATGAGGTTGAGATATTTAAGCTGCTTATTAATGTAAGTGGAATTGGACCTAAAGGGGCACTTGCAATATTATCAGCAATGACAGTTGATGAATTAAGATTTGCAATATTATCAGATGATGTCAAGGTGATAAAGAGTGCGCCGGGAATAGGTGCGAAGACAGCACAGCGCCTTATAATAGAATTAAAAGATAAGCTGAACCTTGAAGATACATTAGAGAGAGCTGTAAACAGCACAGAAAAGAAAAAAGCAGGCAGTGGCAATGTTATGCTTGCAAGAAATGATGCGGTTGAAGCGCTTGTTGCATTAGGATATAGCAACAGTGAAGCTTTAAGGGCAGTAAAGCTTGTTGATAATGCTGATGAGAAAGATTCAGATATGATTCTTAAGGAAGCATTAAAGAAGCTTGTATAATGAAAAATGGGGGATGGTGTGAAGAATCAGGTTGATATGCTGATTATTCATAAGTTCGTAAATGAACCGGCTATTTGTGCAGCAGGCATCACAAAGCAGCTTTTGCCGCAGAGCCAGATCTGATATCTGGCTCGCAGCTCCTCCGGTATCAGTATATGCCTGCGGAATGGAGATAATGTGGAAAAAAGAGTGATATCGACGGAACTGGCTGAAGAAGATATTAAAATAGAAAGCAATCTGCGTCCACTATCGCTTGATGATTACATTGGACAGGATAAGGTCAAAAGGAACCTTAAAGTATATATACAGGCTGCCAGGGAAAGAGGCGACGCATTAGACCACGTGTTGTTTTATGGACCTCCGGGACTTGGTAAAACAACACTTGCGGGTGTTATTGCCAATGAACTTGGAGTTAATCTTAAGGTTACATCAGGTCCGGCAATAGAAAAACCTGGTGAAATGGCTGCAATTCTTAACAATCTGTCAGAGGGTGATGTATTATTTGTTGACGAGATTCACAGACTTAACAGACAGGTTGAGGAAGTGCTATATCCGGCTATGGAAGATTATCAGATAGATGTGATGATAGGAAAGGGTGCTACAGCACGTTCAATAAGACTGGAGCTGCCTAAGTTTACGCTTGTGGGTGCAACTACAAGGGCAGGTCTTTTGTCAGCACCGTTAAGGGATAGATTTGGCGTTGTCAGTCATCTGGAATTTTATAGTATTAAAGAGCTTGAAACTATTATAATACGTTCGGCAGGAGTCCTGAACGTAGATATAGATGCCAAGGGGGCACATGAACTTGCAAGGAGGTCGAGAGGAACGCCAAGACTTGCAAACAGGCTTCTTAAGAGAGTAAGAGATTTTGCACAGGTAAAATATGATGGAAGAATAACATGGGAGGTCGCTGATTATGCACTTAACCTTCTTGATGTTGATAAAGACGGACTGGATAGAAATGACCGTATCATACTTAATACTATAATTTCAAAGTTTTCAGGAGGACCGGTGGGCATAGAGACACTTGCTGCATCCATTGGTGAAGATTCAGGAACACTTGAAGAGGTATATGAGCCATATCTTATACAGAATGGATTTATTAACAGGACACCAAGAGGAAGAGTCGCAACAAAGCAGGCGTACATTAATCTGGGTATTGAACAAATATAGGATATAATGTATAATGAAAAGTAAATTATTTGTTTAGATTGTATATTATACTGAACATATTAACAATTTGGGGAGGAATTCAATGTCATCGAAGAATAATACAGAAGTAATTATCGGAGGTAAGGTATTTACCCTTAGCGGATATGAAAGTGAAGAATATCTCCAGAAAGTTGCAGCTTATATTAATGGTAAGCTTTCAGAATTTAATGCAGATGATGCTTATAGAAGACAGTCAGCAGAATACAGAGCTAATCTTATGTATCTTAATATAGCTGATGATTATTTTAAGGCTAAGAATATGGGGGAAAGTCTTCAGACTGAGATTGATAATAAGGATAAGCAGATTAATGATTTAAAGCATGAACTTATAACTTCGCAGATTAAGATTGAAGCGTTGAATAAGGAAAGAACAGAATTAAAAGGACAGATAAGTACATATCAGAAGAGTATTGCCAAACTGGAAGAACAGTTAGACAAAACTGACAAATAATAATATGGAGAACTGATTTGAAAATTAATAAAAAAGTAGAGGTGCTTGCACCGGCAGGCTCGTATGAGATTATGGAGGCTGTTATTAATGCCGGAGCAGATGCTGTGTATCTTGGCGGTGACAGTTTTGGAGCAAGGGCATTTGCAGGCAATCTTAATAAGGAAGAGCTTTTAAAGGCAATTGATTATGCACATATAAGAGATAGAAAAATATATCTTACAGTTAATACATTATTAAAGGAGCATGAACTTGGAACACAGCTTATAGAATATCTTAAGCCATTTTATGAGGCAGGGCTTGATGCTGTAATCGTACAGGATATGGGTGTGTTTAAGTTAATAATGGAGCATTTTCCTGATATGCCAATACATGCAAGTACACAGATGACGATAACAGGTGCAGAGGGTGCTAAGATACTTGAGAATTTACATGCAACGAGAGTTGTCACTGCAAGAGAGCTTAAACTTGATGAGATTAAAGCAATACATAATTCGTGTAATATTGAGATAGAAAGCTTTGTGCATGGAGCATTGTGCTATTGTTATTCCGGTCAATGTCTTTTAAGCAGCATGAATGGTGGAAGAAGCGGTAACAGGGGAAGGTGTGCACAGCCATGCAGAATGGAATATGATGTATATGATTCTGACGGTTCAATGCTGGAGTCATCAGAAGGCAGGTATGTATTAAGCCCTAAGGACATGTGTGCAATTAAGATTTTGCCTGATATTATTGATGCCGGGGTATATTCGCTTAAGATAGAAGGAAGAATGAAGAATGTTACATATGCTGCTGCTGTAACTGCATTATACAGAAAGTATGTAGATATGTATCTTGAGTATGGCAGGAAGGGGTATAAGGTTGATGATAATGATATTAATGACCTTATGGATCTTTATAACAGAGGAGCATTTACAACAGGATATTATAACAGTAATAAAGGCATGCAGATGATGTCTGTACAAAGACCTAACCATATGGGAACTAGAGCCTTAGAGGTCATGTCCAATGTGTCAGGCAGAATAACATTTAAGGCACTTGAACAGATTAATCCGCAGGATGTGTTTGAGATAGACAGGGATAATTCATTTTCAAGCGGAGACTCTTATAAGACAGGACAGACATTTGAAGTTAATCTTCCTAGGAGGTTCAGGCTCTGTAAGGGCAGGGTGTTATATAGAACCAGAAACGGACGGATTGTAAAGGATACGGCAGCTAAGTATACACAGATTCCTGTAAAGAAAAAGATTGATGTTGCATTTTATGCACAGGCAGGACAAAAAGCTAATATTATGCTTACAGATTCAATAACAGGACTTGTAAGTTATACAGAGGGTGAGATTGTATCTGAAGCTTTAAAGCAGCCGCTTTCAAAAGATAAGATTATACAGACTTTATCTAAGACCGGTGATACTCCGTTTGAGTGTGGAAATATTGTCCTTGAGATGGCAGACAATATATTTATACCTATGGGACAACTCAATGAACTTAGAAGAAATGCTTTCCATGATATGGAAGATATGATTACTGCTGAGTATAGAAGAGAATATATACATGTATGCAATGATAAGAAATGTGATTGTAATTATCAGACGGCTGATAAAAAAACGGTGCATTATAAGAAAAGTGTAATGATTATGCATATGCAGCAGCTTGAAGGTGTATATGAAGATGGCAATATAGATGATATATATTATAATTTCAGCCTTTTTGAAGATAAAGAAGACATTTATAATGAAATCAGCAGATGTCATAATGCAGGAAAAAGAGCGGTTCTGGTTCTGCCGCATATAACGACACAAAAGACTTCTTCTAAAGTGTATAATCTTATCATGCGGGCAGTTATGCCGGAAATTGATGATAAACGATGCAGAGTTGATGCAGTAATGGTAAGAAATATGCAGCAGATTGGAATATTTGCAAAGATAGCCGGACAGGATGGATATACAGGAACTACGGATGTTATTACGGATGCATGTATGTATATATGGAATACAGAGGCATTAAAGCAGTTTGATGATATTGCTAAGCTTTGCGGACTAAGGCTTATTAAGGTTACACTTCCATATGAGCTGACATCAGGTGAGATGGCTGATATTAATAAGAGTTATTCTGACATTGATGTTGAACTTGTTGTATATACAAGAATACCGGTTATGATATCAGAACAGTGTGTAAGAAAGACGAAGGGAATATGTGATCATTCATATAATAAAGTTGTATTACAGGATATTAAAAAACGCAGCTTTACCGTACAGAGTATATGCAGTTATTGTTACAGTATTATGTATGATTCAAAAAGACTTAATATAGCAGGCAGAATTGACGATATAAAGTCGACAGGTGCAGATTATTTAAGATACGAACTTATTGATGAAAATGAAAGGATTGACCAGATAAATGCTCAAAGTAATGAACCTGATGATATGGAAAGCGGACATTTTATAATGGGGGTTGAATAATGCAGTCGGTATTTATAGATATTTCAAAGTATATATTTGCAGGAATAATTGCATTGTATACCCTTGCATCATATAACGGTGCGATTATGCGTAAAGAAGAAAGAATAAGAAAAGTATGTACTATACAGAATATACTTATGTTTAGTATGCATTTGCTGGGCTTTCTTATATTGTACATACTTAATGAAGAGGACATGAAATATGTAATCCTTTATTTTGCGCAGTTTGTATATTTATTTGTAACTTTAATGATTTTTGATGTGTTATATCCTAAGGCCTCAAGGCTTCTTGTCAATAATATGTGCATGCTGATGTCGATAGGCTTTATAATGATTGCAAGGCTTGATTTTGATAAATGCATCAAGCAGTTTGTAATTGCGTCATGTGGTACGGTAATAACTTTTTTTGTACCATGGATGCTTAAGAAGTTCAAGAGTTTTAGAAATCTTGGATGGTTATATGGAATAGTTGGATTTGTACTACTTGTTGCTGTGCTTTTTGGCACGAAGGTATTCGGTGCTAATCTGGTACTTACAGTAGGACAGTTCTCGGTACAGCCGGGAGAATTTGTCAAGATACTTTATATTATGTTTGTAGCGTCAATGTTTAATAAATCTACATCATTTAAACAGACGGTTATTATTACAATTGCGGCAGCAGCACACGTCATTGTTCTTGTATTGTCTAATGACCTTGGTGCAGCACTTATATTTTTTATTGTATATATTATGCTTTTGTATACAGCTACAAGAAATGTCGGCTATCTTTTTGCAGGTGCAGCAGCAGGTTCGGCGGCAGGATATGTTGCCTATAAATTGTTTGCACATGTACAGAAAAGGGTGCAGATATGGCGGGATCCGTGGTCAACCTTTGAAACCTCAGGATATCAGATATGTCAGTCTTTATTTGCTATTGGAATGGGGTCATGGTTTGGATATGGACTTGGTCAGGGGACACCATCTAAGATACCTGTTGCAGAAAAGGATTTTATGTTTTCTGCACTGACAGAGGAATTCGGAGCAGCATTTACTATAGCATTACTTCTTATCTGCCTGAATAATCTTATTCTTATGATGAATATAGCATCAAGATGCAGAACACTGTTTTACAGACTTGTAGCTGTAGGAATTGGTGTAACTTATGGATTTCAGGTTTTCCTTACTGTCGGAGGTGCGATTAAGCTTATACCGATGACAGGAGTAACATTGCCATTTGTAAGTTATGGCGGAAGTTCAATTATAAGTTCACTGTTTATGTTTGCACTTATAAATGGTATGTATAATATGAGACAGGATGAAGGTGAGACAGAGCATGAGCAAAGAAGAAAAAAGCAGAAGGACAGGAAAGAAGTATAAAAAGCCTGCGAAGAATAATAATGATATTCTGGAAAGAAGAAATAAAGAACTAAGGAACAGGGAAACAAATATTATTTCATTTGTATTTGCCGGTCTGTTTATGTTGATGATAGGATACCTTGTATATTTTAATTATAAACTTGCACCGGATATTATAAACAGTCCTTATAATAAGAGAGTTGAAGAACAGGAAGCCAAGGTTACAAGAGGTGATATACTTGCATACGATGGTACGGTTCTTGCAACAACGCAGACAGATGAAGATGGCAATCAGACGAGATATTATCCGTATGATAATATTTTCTGCCATGTAATAGGCTTAAGTTCCGCTAAGACAGGTGTTGAAGGGGCACAGAATTATAATCTTATGAATGCTCCTAAGAATATTCTTTCACAGATTTCATCAGATACAGATGGTGAAAAAGCACAGGGAAATACTGTTATAACAAGCCTTATGCCGCAGCTTCAGGAAGCTGCCTATGATGCACTTGGGGCTAACAGGGGCGCAGTTATTGCGATGGAGCCATCTACAGGAAGGATTCTTGCTATGGTATCAAAGCCTGATTATGATCCTAATGCGGCACCGACAGATTATAATGAATGGCTTACATATAGCAGTAAGAATTCCGTGCTGTTAAACAGGGCAACACAAGGCTTGTATGCACCGGGTTCAACATTTAAGATAATGACAGCGCTGGAATATTTAAGAGAAAATAATAATGACAGTAATTTTTCATTTAATTGTTCTGGTAGTGCATATATAGAGGGTGGAACTACCATACCTTGTTTTGATAATACGGCACATGGTTATGAAACACTTAAAACTGCATTTGCTAATTCGTGTAATTCGGCATTTTCAACTATTGGAACAGAATTAAATAAGGCAAAGTTCAGGGAGTTATGTACTACATTTTTATTTAATTCGTCACTTCCTATAGATCTTGAATATAGCAAGAGCAGCTTTAATCTCGATGCTGATTCCGGAATAAGCGAAGCACAGGAGACCGGTATAGGACAAGGCAAGACTATGATGTCCCCTCTTCATAACCTGCTTATTGCGGCGACTGTTGCCAATGATGGTGTTATGATGAAACCTACCGTAGTTGACAGAGTGCAGGATGCTAATGGAACGATTGTACAGGAAACTGAACAGGAAGAGGCTGTAAGGGCAATTACAGCAGATGAAGCAGATACTGTTACGGATTATATGAGAGCAGTTGTTATGCAGGGTACAGGATATGCATTTAAAAATTCATGGTATAATGCAGCAGGAAAGACCGGCTCAGCGCAGTATGACAGTTCGAGCAATGTACATTCGTGGTTTACAGGATTTGCTCCATATGACAACCCGCAGATTGCAATATGTGTTGTGCTGGAAGGTGGATATACAGGTGTTCCAAGTGCACAGTATGTGGCTAAATCAGTTCTTGATACTTACTTTTCAATTCAGGAATAATATGGTATAATATAAAATAAAGTCACATTATAAATGTGTACGGTAATAAATTATAACAAATATTAAATACAAAGAAATGGGGGAGAGATAATATGGATTCAATCAGTGCTGTTGATATAATAGATGGAAGTCAGTATGAAGTCAGTACAACCGATAATGTAACACAGACACCGGATTTTGATTCTATATATGAGGAACAGACAAGAGAGCTGACATTAGATGAGATATTTGATAAAGTATCACAGGAATACGGAGTGGATGTCAATCTTCTTAAAGCAGTCGCACAGGCTGAGTCAGGATTTGATACTAATGCTGTGTCATATTGTGGAGCAATGGGAATTATGCAGCTTATGCCTGCTACTGCCCAGTCGTTGGGTGTAGATGACCCATTTGATGCAGAACAATGTATAACAGGTGGAGCTAAGATGTTAGGATACCTTCTGGATGATTATAATGGCAATGTATCACTTGCTCTTGCAGCATATAATGCAGGCAGTGGTTCGGTCCAGAAGTATAATGGTGTTCCTCCATATGATGAAACTATTAATTATATTAATAAGATTAATGACATACTCGCAGGTGCATTGTCAGGTGATTCATGGACCATTGATGGTTCATCGGCAACGGATTTAAGTGAAGTGACATCTGAGAGCGCTCCTGATGTAAGTACCGGAAGTAATAGTATACCTGATGAGATTAAGGATGCTGTTATGGGAACCGGTAATGTTAATGTAAGCATATCATATCCTACTGTAGAAGATATGTTGAAGGCTAAGGCATATGAGAGTTCATATAAAGATTCGCCGATTTTTAAGTATGAAGATTATGATAATATCCTTAATACATACAAGGAAGCATATAAAGCAATATCTGATATAGATACTGCAGACAGTCTTAAAGATGGAAGTGATAATAATATACATATATCAGATGATTATAATCAAAGCAGTATTTCTGAATCGGGTATTTTAGAAGATGATAAAGATAATAAAGAGAATACAGTTAATAATGGAGCATCAGGAGTAGGGGACACGATTGATGAAGTTATTAATAATTCTTCTTTAGGAAGTCAGGGGGCTGACCAGACACTGGTAAGAAGTATATTTGAAGCACAGGCGGCAGTTATAAGTCCTGTTGTGGCAAAGCTTTATAATAATTAATATGATTGGAATTGTAAGCAGCTTGTATACTTACTTTGGACTAAGCATAAGCTTACAGAATATATAATACTTATTGTATTTGTTTTAAGGCAGTATTACTGCGGAAATGGAGGAGTTGTATGAAAAATAGAATAAATGTGTATCTGCTTAACAGAACAACTAAAGGAATTGAACTTAGTGATTATTCACATATTAATGAGGACTTATTTTCAGGAAGAAGTGATATTGTAAAGGTGGTATTGCCTGAGGGTGTTAAGTCTATAGGTAATAATGCATTTGAAAATTGCGTGAATCTGGAGGAAGTGGAGCTTCCTGATACGCTTGAGAATATTGGGAGTGAAGCTTTTGTTAATTGTATCAATCTTAAAAAGATTCAATATGGAAAGAAAGTTGATGTAGACAAGACAGCGTTTGCAGGCTGTAAGAGTCTGGTATAAGCATAGTTTTATTTAAGATGGGATAATATGCGGAAACTATGATCAGCTTCTTTAATAACAGATTACGGTCTGTATATTAAAGAGTCTGAATAGTAGTTTCCGCATTTGATTTCTGTATAAAGAATGAAGCTGTTCGGTTTAAATATGCTTGACAAATAAACTTATCTAATATACGATTTTAAGAAGTGGTTTATAGAATTAATGACTTATGCATTAATATACATTAGTTGTTGAAACAGAGGAAGGAGTATACAAAAATGAGTCAGAAGAAAACATTTGTAACATTAGAGCAGTTAAAGGAGATTGATAAGACATATCCTACACCATATCATCTCTATGATGAAAAGGGAATAAGAGATAATGCCAAAAGATTAAAAGAAGCATTTTCATGGAATAAAGGATATAGAGAATATTTTGCCGTAAAGGCAACTCCTAATCCATATATTTTAAATATATTAAAGGATTATGGCTGCGGCGTTGACTGTGCCTCAAAGACAGAGCTGATGATGGCATATGCACTGGATTACAAACCAGAGGAGATTATGTTCTCTTCTAATGATACACCAATAGAGGAATTTAAGTATGCGGCAGAGATTGGTGCTACAATCAATCTTGATGATATAACACATATTGAGACTGTTGAAAAGGCACTTGATGGTAAGTGGCCTGAGACAATGAGCTGCCGTTATAATCCGGGTGGATACTTCCAGCTTGGTACTTCTATTATGGATAATCCGGGAGATGCTAAGTATGGTATGACACATGACCAGATTATTGAAGCATTTAAGATATTAAAGTCTAAGGGTGTTAAGAATTTTGGTATACATTCCTTCCTTGCAAGTAATACAGTTTCTAATGAATATTATCCGACTCTTGCTAAGATTCTTTTTGAACTTGCGGTTGAATTAAAGGAGAAGACAGGGGCTGATATCAGGTTCATCAACCTTTCAGGAGGTGTAGGTGTAGCTTACAAGCCTGAACAGGAAGATAACGATATAGCTGTAATCGGCGCAGGTGTACATAAGGTATATGATGAGGTTCTTACACCGGCAGGACTTGGTGATGTGGCTATATATACAGAACTTGGAAGATTCATGCTTGCACCATACGGCTGTCTTGTAACAAAGGCAATCCATGAAAAGCACATCTATAAAGAGTATATAGGTGTTGATGCATGTGCAGTTAATCTTATGAGACCGGCTATTTATGGTGCATATCATCATATAACAGTGGCAGGTAAGGAAAATGCCCCATGTGACCATGTATACGATGTTACAGGTTCACTTTGTGAAAATAGTGACAAATTTGCCATAGACAGAAAACTGCCAAAGATTGATATGGGTGATTATCTTATAATACATGATACAGGTGCTCACGGCTTCTCTATGGGATATAATTATAATGGTAAACTTAAATCAGCAGAGCTTCTTTTAAAGGAAGATGGAAGTGTTCAGATGATTAGAAGGGCAGAGACTCCTAAGGATTACTTTGCAACTTTTGATTTCTGCGATGCATTAGATAAACTTAATTTATAATGAGGTTGGTTATGAAAAACTTAAACTATGTTGCACAGGAGATTTCAAAGGGACGTAACCTTGGAGATAATCTGAGTAAATATGCTACAGGAATGGCATCTTTATATAATGGACTTGCATATATTAAGCTGTCAATGAATTATTATACGGTATATGATATGCTCAAAGAAAAAGAATTTAATGATGATGAGTATATGAGATTATTTAATGATTTTAATAATATTATACAGGAACAGATACTTGATGGCAGATTAGAGACTGAGGTTATAAGCAATATAAGAAACAGAATAATCAGTATAATGGAAGTTGTAACTGATTATGTGGACTGTTTAAGAATATATGAATATGTACTTAACAGAATAGAGCATAGATTCTCAGGTCAGGAGCCGGATGAAGAATACTATGGTACATATCTTACTAATGATATAATGCACTATATTCTGGCTGATAAGGACAATGTTGTTATTAACAGCAAGATATCAGAGGTAGTTGGACAACTTCCTATGCGATTGTCTAAGAATAAGTTTTATGAATATATTAAGGACGCTTTTTCTTTATATCATGGGGCACAGAAGGGAACAATTGATGATTTTGCATATGCTTTAAGAACTTCGGCAATGCTTAGGCGTACAGATGAATTTGAGAGTATGTTCCCTGAAATGTATGATATAGTTAATACATTATCATCGGCAGATTATGTCAATGCTGATGAGACTGAATATAACAGGCTCAAGGGTGCGTTACAGATTGCAACAGAGAAGATGACATCATATGCGGATATGTTTGTGCTTCTTGCACAGATGGTAAATGATGCATATACGATTATTCTTACGACTGATTTTGCACTTGATAATGTCAGTGAAGTTGAAAATGCTGTTTCAATAATATCAGATGTAAAGGCTGCTATTGATAATGGATATTCAGACATATCCGATGATGTACTTCAAAGATTTGTTGAATTTGAGGGTAAGCAGGAGCGGATATTAATGGTAATATCAAAGAGCGACTATATTATTGATGAGGCTGTTAATAACTATAAAAAAGAATTACTTGAGCAGGAGATATACGACAGGTATGAAAGACTGTCTAAAGTTGTAAAACTCCAGTCGGGAAGTGATTTTGTATTACTTGAAAGAGATGAATCGGCATCTGATATTCCTGATGATTCATATGCTGATAATGTGGCGGAGGAGCTTATATCACTTCTTGATGAGAGCTTTAAGAAACATCCACAGATGGTAAAAAGAGCTGTTATGTCATCCGTTATGTCACAGCTTCCTGTATTTTTTAATAATACTAAGGAGATACAGGATTATATTAATATATCACTTGAGCAATGTGCAGATAAAGCTGAAAGAATGGCAGTTATTGAAGTTATGAAAATGATAATGCAATAATTTATGTTGTAGGAGCAGGTTATGAAATGGTATAAAAGATTATATTTGGGAGATAATGCAAAAGATGCTAAATATAAGATATTTGGTAAGATAAGGGAAAACAGGTTTACATTTGACACATATCTGATTACTCTGTCTGATAATGCCAATAACCTGCTCGATATTATTTCGGCAAATGAATTAAAACAACCGTTTTACAAGGATAAACAACGCAGAAGTAACATATATATTGTAGGTCTTGCAGTTGGATATGAGGAGGCTTTGGAGGTTGTACAGAAAATAATCGAAGAAGTATATCAGGCTACTGGTGGATTCAATATAAGCAGTTATCTTGGATTTGGGAAAAATAAGTAGCGGGGAATGGAGAATATATGCTTCATATAATTTTATTGATTTTAAAGATTATTGGAATAATTATAGCAGTAATTTTAGGCTTGGCTGTGGCATTGCTGCTTATTGTATTATTTGTACCGATAAGGTATGTAATTGATGCCGGCTGCCATGATAAAAAGCTTAAGGCACATGTAAAAGTTACATGGATTATGCATATTTTCAGAGGTGTGATATCATATGATGAAGAGCTTTTTTATTCAATAAAGGCACTCTGGTTTAATATATATAGCAGTGATGCTGAAAGTAAAAAAGAAAAACGTCCTAAAAAGAATACTGAAAATAACACGAAAGAAAAAAATACTAAAAATAAACATATTGATGCCATAGAAGATAAAGCTGATAAAGCGGTATCAAAAGACAAGAAAATATCAAGCAATATAGAAATATCAAAAGATAAAAAAATGTCATATGGTAGTTCAACAAAAGATAAATGCACAACTGTATCTGATTCAGATATTACCGGAAGAGAATTATCATCAGAAAAGCAGGACGGTGTAGATAAAGCTGGATTAGAAGAGGCTGATTGTATACAAAAAAAGCTTTCCTTAGAAAAACCACATGATGAAGTAAAAGAATCAGATGAAAAGTCTACTATTGAAGAAAATGGCAAATTACATACACTTGTAAATAAGATAAAAAATGTGTATTATAAAATAAAAGCCTTTATAAGACGTGCTATTGATACGGTAAAAGCTGCATTAAATAAAAGTCAGGCAGCGGCTGATACTATTAAGCACAAATATACAGAGATTAGGAATAAGGTTACAGATCCTGAAAATATTGAGCTTGTCAGATTTTTATGGACACAGATTAAGGCAGTAATGAATATTATAAAACCTGCAAAGTATAATATTAATATAAGATATGGCTTTGAGGACAGTGCAACAACAGGATGGGTTGCAGTCAGGCTTGCGGTGTTATATGGTCTTATGGGGATGGATGTAAGTATTATTCCGGATTTTGATAATAGTATATTTGAAGGCGATATATATATGAAAGGAAGATTTAACCTGTACAGCTTTCTTATAATTGGTGTCAGGTTATATAGAAATAAATCATTCAGAAAATTAATTAACAGATAGTATTAAATGCGCACATGGCGCAGGAAATGAGGAATATTATGGCAGAGACAAAATTTAACGAAACTGTTGCATCTCTATTTAAAGGAATGGATGCATTTGTATCAGCAAAGACGGTAGTTGGAGAGCCTGTTACAGTAGGAGATACAATTATACTTCCACTTGTAGATGTGTCTTTCGGAGTAGGTGCAGGAGCTTTTGCATCAGATAAGAAGAATAATGCAGGTGGTGTAATGACAGGAAAGGTTACACCGAGTGCAGTTCTTGTTATACAGAATGGACAGACTAAGCTTGTAAATATTAAGAATCAGGATACCGTTACAAAGATTCTTGATATGGTTCCAGATGTTATTGACAGATTTACAGCCGGTAAAGATGATTCTGATAATGAAGTCGTTGACAGCGTTATTAAGGATGTAACAGAGGAATATAATAATAAATAATAACATATATATAATTAACCATGCTTGAATATCAGGTACGGCTATGATTAGACTGATTGGATTTATAATGTTCTGGATAGCAGTAGGTATGATAATAGCGCTGCTTATTAAGAACAGTTTGTTATTGTGTATATGTATAATAATTGTTCTCATAATATTAGGATTTAACATGTTCTGCCATTGATACAGAATGTATTTATGGTGGAAAATATTAAGTTTTAAGCGTCTATATCATTGGTATAGAAAAAAACTTATAAAAATAAAACAAAAAATAGTTGCAAATACTATTAATATCTGATAGAATATGGTTTGTTGTGAAAAAACACACAATACCATTAAGGAGGTGTTATTAAATGGCAAAATGTGCAATTTGTGAAAAAGGCGCTCACTTTGGTAATGCTGTGAGCCATTCTCATAGAAGATCAAACAAAAAGTGGAATTCTAATGTGAAGTCTGTAAAAGTACAGGTTAATGGTGCTGCAAAGAAGATGTATGTATGTACATCATGCTTACGTTCAGGCAAAGTAGAACGTGCTTAATTTCTGCTATTAATTTTCGAAAATTTATATCAGTTTTGAGGTGGATTGTCTTATGGCAGTTCACCTTAATTTTTTGATATAAATGATAATAAATTGTTAAAATATATTAGTTTGATAATAAAGGTAATGTTGAATTTTATATAAATAGAGAGTATAATATATTTATTAAATTGGATATTTGTGTATCTGTGAATGGAGGTATATAGTATGAGAGGACATTTGGATGGACAGTATGGAGGTATATCTATAGACTCAGAAGTAATTGCTAAGTATGCAGGTTCAATGGCAGTTGAATGTTTCGGAATTGTAGGAATGGCAGCAGTCAGCATGAAAGATGGCCTCGTAAAGTTATTAAAGGGAGATAGCCTTACAAGAGGAATAAGAGTTGATATAGATGAAGAGAACAGGGTAGAGCTTGATTTTCATGTGATAGTAGCATATGGTGTCAGCATATCAACTGTTGCAGATAATCTTGTAGAGAGTGTAAGATATAAAGTACATGAATTTACAGGACTTGAAGTGAAAAAGATTAATATATTTGTCGAGGGTGTCCGTGTAATAGATTAATTATTACAGGGTGCTTATAACACAGAATGGAGGATTATAATTGTGGCAACAAATACAATAGATGCAGTGCTTTTGCAGAAGATGTTTATAGCAGGTGCTAAGAATCTTGAATCAAAGAAGGAGTGGATTAATGACCTTAATGTATTTCCGGTACCGGATGGAGATACAGGAACTAACATGACATTGACAATTATGTCAGCGGCTAAGGAAGTTAGTGGAATTACCAATCCTACAATGGCCACTCTTTCAAAGGCTATATCAAGTGGCTCATTAAGAGGAGCAAGAGGTAATTCAGGTGTTATTCTTTCACAGCTTTTCAGAGGCTTTACAAAGGAGATTTCCAAGCTTGAAATTCTTGATACAGAGAGTCTTGCAATTGCTACACAGAGAGCAACAGAGACAGCATATAAGGCTGTTATGAAGCCTAAGGAAGGAACTATTCTTACAGTTGCCAAGGCTGTATCGGATAAGGCAGCAGAAGTTGCACTTGATACAGACGATTTAGAAGAAGCTATTGAAAAGGTTATAACACATGCTGAATATGTATTGTCTAAGACACCTGACATGTTACCTGTATTAAAGGAAGCCGGTGTTGTTGATTCAGGCGGACAGGGACTTGTTGTCGTTCTTAGAGGTATGCTTGATGCTTTAACAGGCAAAGTGACAGATTTTGAGATTACATCACCGGTTAAGAAACCAGACAGTGCCGGTAAGGGTGCCGGAGCGGCTATTGAAGATGTAGATATTAAATTTGGCTATTGTACGGAATTTATTATCATGCTTGATAAGGAATTTAATGAAAAGACTGAGACAGAATTTAAGGCATTTTTATCATCAATAGGTGATTCCATAGTATGTGTTGCTTTAGATGACATCGTTAAGGTGCATGTCCATACTAACCATCCTGGTCAGGCATTTGAAAAGGCTCTTGAGTATGGACAGCTTACAAAGATGAAGATTGATAACATGCGTGAAGAACATAACCAGAAGGTTATTGAGAAGTCAGAGATGCAAAAGGCGATGGCTCAGGAAGCAATGAAGAAGTCTGCTCCGCTTAAGGATTATGGATTTATTACTATTGCACCGGGTAAGGGACTTGCGGATATATTTAAGGGACTTGGAGTAGATGAAGTTATAGAAGGCGGACAGACAATGAATCCAAGTACAGAAGATATACTAAAGGCAGCAGATAATATCAATGCGAAGATTATATATGTACTTCCTAATAATGGTAATATTATACTTGCAGCACAGCAGGCAGCAGATATTATAGAAGATAAGAAACTTGTTGTAGTTCCATCTAAGACAGTTCCACAGGGAATCACAGCAATGATTAACTTTGAGATGTCAAGGACAGAACAGGAGAATGCTGAAGCTATGACATCATCTATGGCAACAGTCAGGACAGGTCAGGTAACATATGCTGTAAGAGACACATCAATTGATGGAAAAGAGATTCATAAGGATGATATCTTAGGACTTGCAGATAAGGGACTTGCAGCGGTGGGTAAGGATATAGATGCTACAGTGTTAGAATTGCTTGACACAATGATTGATGATGACTCAGAGCTTGTAAGTGTATATTACGGAGAAGATATAACTAATGAACAGGCCTCTGGAATTGTGGCATCAATAGAAGAGAAGTATCCTGATGTTGACGTTGAATTGCAGGAAGGCGGACAGCCGGTATATTATTATATTGTATCTGTTGAATAATTGATAACTAAAGATTTGTGCCTTATACATCTGACACAAACCATTAATATTATAAAATAAGAAATGGAGATAATGTGACATGAGTAAGATTGATGAAATCAGAGGCGAGATGGTTAAAGCAATGAAGGCTAAGGATAAGAAGAGAAAGGATGTCCTTTCTTTACTTCTTGCTGAACTTAAGAATGTAGAGATTAATAACAGAACACCTCTTACAGACGAAGAGGGAGCTCAGGTTATATTAAAGCAGATTAAGCAGCTTAAAGAGACTAAGTCCTTAACACCGGCAGATAGAACAGATATTCTTGAAGAGTGCGATTATTCTATAAGCGTACTGGAAGAATATGCTCCAAAGATGATGGATGAGACAGAGATTAAGTCTGTTATTGAAGAGACACTTAAAGAACTTGAAATACAGACACCGACAGCCAAAGATAAAGGTAAGATTATGAAGGTACTTATGCCTAAAGTAAAAGGAAAAGCTGATGGCAGGCTTGTTAATCAGGTGCTTGGTTCTATGTTTGCATAATGAAGCTGTGTATTAATGTGTATAATATATTGTGCTATAAAAGCTTTTGGCTGTGAAGATAAATATAATAATATTATATTAAGTAGAATATAAAAATATAAGAGAGACGGCTTTATGCCGTCTCTTACTTGATTACGGACCATAATCCGGCTGGGTTTACAAAGCATATGGAATATAAACAGTTCTTTATGAGGGTGTGCGTTGTTTAAGCATATTTATAATATATTGTTTGGAAATGAGGATTGATATGGATATAAAGGAATTAAAAGGAATAGGCGATAAAACGGCTGCATTTTTTAACAGGCTTTCCGTATATACGATTGATGACCTTGTAAGTTTCTATCCGAGGGATTATGATGTATACGAGGAGACTGTTTTAATTGGTGAACTCTCAGCAGAGCAAATAAATAAAACAGTTGCAGTTGAAGGCGTTATAGCAAAGTCACCGGAGCTTTTTTCTACACAGCGGTTTAAGATATTATCAAGCAGCATAAGAGATAGTACAGGAGTATTAAAATGCACATGGTTTAATATGCCATTTTTAAGAAATTCGTTAAAGCAGGGTATGCACTATGTATTAAGAGGACATCTTAGCAGTAAAAATGGAATATATGTCATGGAACAGCCGGCACTGTATACAATTGCGCAGTATAAGCAGATTATGGGAAGTATGCAGCCGGTATATCCGCTTACTAAGGGACTGTCTAATAAGACAGTAATTAAGGCTGTAAGCCAGGCTCTTGAAAAATATAATGCAGGACTGGAAACGGAATATATACCTGACTGGATAAGAAGCAGATATAATCTTGCGGAGCATAATTTTTCTGTAAGAAGTATACATTTTCCAGCCAATATGCAGGATTATATATTATCAAGAAACAGGCTGGCTTTTGAGGAATTCTTTTTATTTGTGCTGGCAGTAAGAAGATTAAAGGAAAGTAATCAGAAGAGAATTAATGGATATATAATTGATAATAACCGTATAACAGATGAATTTATTAATAATCTTCCATTTACACTTACTGATGCACAGCTTAGTGCATGGGAAGAGATTAAGAATGATATGTCGGGTAATGGCCTTATGAGCAGGCTTGTACAGGGAGATGTAGGATCGGGTAAGACTATAGTTGCAGTTCTTGCTCTTATGAATACAGCTTTTGCAGGATATCAGGCGGCAATGATGGTTCCGACAGAAGTACTCGCAAAGCAGCAGTTTGAATCTATTTGTGAAATGTTTGAAAAGAATAATATTAAGCTGAATGTGGAATTACTTATTGGTTCGATGACAGCTTCGGAAAAGAAAAAGGCATATGAAAGAATTAAGAGTGGACAGACACATATTATAATTGGAACGCATGCATTGATACAGGAAAAGGTCCAGTATAATAATCTTGCACTTGTAATAACAGATGAACAACACAGGTTTGGAGTTAATCAGAGAAAAGATTTTGCCCAGAAGGGAAATGAACCACATGTTCTTGTAATGAGTGCAACGCCAATTCCAAGGACGCTTGCAATAATAGTCTATGGAGATCTTGATATATCTGTAATTAATCAGATGCCGGCAGACAGACTGCCAATTAAAAACTGCGTTGTAGATGAATCGTATAGGACAAATGCATATAAATTTATTGAGAAGCAGGTAAGAGAAGGCAGGCAGGCTTATGTAATATGTCCTATGGTTGAGGAAAGCGAAAATGTTGAGGCTGAAAATGTTGTCGATTATGCAGACAAGCTAAAACAGGAGCTTACTTCGGATATAAGAATTGAATATCTTCACGGTAAGATGAAGGGCAGTCAGAAGAATGAGATTATGGAAAGGTATGCAAAACATGAGACAGATGTGCTTGTATCAACGACCGTTATTGAGGTCGGTGTAAATGTTCCCAATGCAACTGTTATGATGATAGAAAATGCAGACAGATTCGGACTTGCACAGCTTCACCAGCTAAGGGGAAGAGTGGGACGTGGAAAATACCAGTCATATTGCATATTTGTATCAGGTATTAAAAATAAAAAGACAAAAGAAAGGCTGGATATAATTAATAAATCTAATGATGGTTTTAAGATAGCCGAGGAGGACTTAAAGCTAAGAGGTCCCGGCGACTTTTTTGGAGTAAGGCAGAGTGGCGACATGGAATTTAAGATTGGTGATATATTTACAGATGCACAGGTTTTAAAAAATGCGGCAGATGCTGCAACAGCCATAATGTCAGAAGATTCACAGCTGGAAGCGCCTGAAAATGAGAATCTTAAAAGAAAGGTGCTGGAGTATGCAGATAAATGCCTTGATAAGGTGAATCTGTAGTTAAATGAGGATTAGAGTGAAAAATAATGCGGATGCGCTTCCTTTGGCATTAAAAATGCCTGCGGAATGGAGATTAGTGTGAAAAATAAGCTTGATAGCTTATTTTATCACAAGTTCATAAATGAACTGGCTGCTTTTTGCCGCAGGCGTCACAAAGCAGCCCTTATCGCAGAGCCCAATCTGACATTGGGCTCGCGATTCCTCCGGCATTAAAAATGCCTGCGGAATGGAGATTAATATGAGAGAAATGGAATTTACAATGAGCCGCCCCGGACTTGTTAAGGCGGGGGATAAGGTTGAGGTTACGGAAGGAAAGCTTCCAAGCAGTTATTATTATACGATAGAACCGGCTGTTGCAATGTCGGGAAATTATTCAACGCCGGAAAGACTTAAGTCTAAATATGGCACTGTAAAAGAAGTTGGTGAAACAAACAGGGGATATTATGTACTTGCGGAATTTGATGAATAATGTGAACAATCAGATTGATATTAGTTCTACTGCATTAGAAAATAGTTTTTATTGTTAAGCCAAAGGTGATATTTGGTTTACAGCTTATCCAACAATATAAAATACCTGCATAATATGAGTAGTATCTGATAAAAAGTCAGATAATTAATTGTATGAGAATTGGAATAAAATACAAATATGGTGATAAAGTTTAATAGTGCATTAAAATATGGCAAAAAAGTTCAATAATATATTAAAAAATGACAAAAAAGTTCAATAATATATTAAAATATGACAAGAAAGTACTTTTTTTTTGAGAATTTATGTATTATAATATTAACAAAATGTTGAGAGCGTATCAATAAACTGTTGTGCATTTTATATGAAACAGCTTAATACCGGGACAGCATAGTAAATTAAAAAGGAGTGGTTTACAATGGCAAACAGATTTATTTTAAATGAAACATCATATCATGGAGCAGGTGCAATAAAAAATATTGCAGATGAAGTTAAAGGCAGGGGATATAAGAAAGCATTTGTATGTTCAGATCCTGACCTTGTGAAGTTTGGAGTTACTAAAAAGGTTCTTGATGTATTGGAGGGTGCAGGACTTGAATATGAATTATATTCTAATATTAAGCCTAATCCAACAATAGAGAATGTCCAGACAGGTGTTGCAGCATTTAAGAAATCAGGAGCTGATTATCTTATAGCAATCGGTGGCGGTTCTTCTATGGATACATCTAAAGCAATCGGTATTATTATTACTAATCCTGATTTTGAAGATGTAAGAAGTCTTGAAGGAGTTGCACCAACTAAGAATAAGAGTGTTCCAATTCTTGCAGTGCCAACTACAGCAGGTACAGCAGCAGAAGTAACAATCAACTATGTAATTACAGATGTTGAGAAGAATCGAAAGATGGTATGTGTAGATCCTAAGGATATTCCTGTTATTGCATTTGTTGACCCTGAGATGATGAGTACAATGCCTAAGGGACTTACAGCAGCAACAGGTATGGATGCCCTTACACATGCAATTGAAGGTTACATAACAGCAGGAGCATGGGAATTATCAGATATGTTCCATCTTAAAGCAATTGAGATTATTTCAAGAAGTTTAAGAGGTGCGGTTGATAATACACCTGAAGGAAGAGAAGGCATGGCATTAGGTCAGTATATAGCCGGTATGGGATTTTCTAATGTAGGACTTGGTATTGTTCATTCTATGGCACATCCTTTAGGCGCTTTATATGATACACCACATGGAATTGCCAATGCTATTATTCTTCCTACAGTTATGGAATATAATGCTGAAGCTACAGGAGAGAAGTATAGAGATATAGCTAAGGCTATGGGTGTTGAAGGAACAGAAAAGATGACACAGGAAGAGTACAGAAAGGCAGCAGTTGATGCAGTTAAGAAGCTTGCTAAGGATGTAGGTATTCCAGAGAACCTTAAGGATATCGTTAAAAAAGAAGATATTCCATTCCTTGCACAGTCTGCTTATGATGATGCATGCAGACCTGGTAATCCTAAGGAAACAAGTGTAGAGGATATTACAAAGTTATATGAGAGTTTAATCTAGTAGTATGTTATTCATACTTATTAAGAAATTATGATTGTTAAAGCTGAATATATGGATTTTATATATGAGCTTGCTATCCTCAATGCATTTGGCACGACCTGGACGGCAGCTGTATATTAAATGCTCATCTGTAGAGTTTCTTAGCAATCATCTATCTTGTGATAATATGATAATATTAATTTAAGATTGAATATTAGTACATAATAGGACTGTCGTATTAAAGAATATTTATAACATATATGGATATAGGATTAATTTTTAGTATCTGTACATTGTAAAATATTTTTTGGTGCGACAGTCCATTTTTTGATGCTGATTTTTTATCAGAGGTAGAAGTAAAACTTTAATTTGCCTTTTAATAAAATCATTAATTGCAAATAACAGATATATATGATAAAGTATTTAACTGTCGGATTGTTGCTAAAATGTCATATAATCAAAAGGGTGTCAGCCTGAAAAGACAATTGACATAAATAGCAGCTTCGTGATACGTTTCCTAAATATTAAATGGGAAATAGTTATAAAGAGAAAGGTTCAGGATATATGAATAAGAAAAAGATAGTGATATCTGTTATGACTATAGCGGTTATCGGACTGATTATTTACACATTTATGACACCGGTAGATATGTCAGCGCTTGATAATTATACAAGCTCAGTATATGGTCAGGTGTGGTCACTGCTCCCACCGGCACTGGCTATAATACTTGCACTTATAACAAAAGAAGTATATACATCGCTTCTTACCGGAATTATTACGGGTGCATTGTTATATTCAGGCTTTAATCTTGAATTAATGATTAATACAATGTTTTTTAATGAGAACGGCGGAATGACAGCTAAATTATCAAGTATTAGTAATATCGGAATATTACTGTTTCTTGTAATGCTTGGAATACTTGTGGCGCTTATGAATAAGGCAGGAGGTTCTGCGGCATTTGGAAGATGGGCAGCTGAACATATAAAGACGAGGATAGGTGCACAGCTTGCAACAATGATGCTTGGTATTGTAATATTTGTTGATGATTATTTTAACTGTCTTACAGTTGGAAGTGTTATGAAACCTGTGACGGATACACATAAAGTATCAAGGGCAAAGCTTTCGTATATCATAGATTCAACAGCGGCACCAGTGTGCATAATAGCACCGATAAGTTCATGGGCGGCAGCAGTTACATCGTCTGTGCCTGATGATTCGGAAATTAATGGGTTTACAACATTTTTAAAGACAATTCCATATAACTTCTATGCAATACTTACTCTTATAATGGTTTTATACGTGATTATCCGCAAGGTGGATTTTGGAGCAATGCGAAGGCATGAGATTAATGCTATCAATGGAGATTTGTATACAACACCGGAAAGACCTTATAAGGATGAAGAAGAGATTGCAGCTGATAAAAATGGAAAGGTAAGATATCTTACAGTTCCTGTTATGGTGCTTATCGGCTGCTGTATCACAGCTATGCTTTATACTGGAGGGTTCTTTAGCGGTAAAAGCTTTGTTCAGGCATTTTCAGAATCAGATGCAGCAGTAGGTCTTGTAATTGGGTCGGCTGTTACGTTATTTATTACATTTATTATGTATATGTTTGAAGAGGTTTTAACATTTCAGGAATTTACAGATTGTATATCAGAGGGTTTTAAGGCAATGGTCGCACCAATCTTAATTCTTACACTTGCATGGACACTGTCAGGTATGACCAATCTTTTAGGCGCTGATATATATGTAGCAGGTCTTGTGGCAGGCTGGGCAGGTGCATTGCAGAATTTTCTGCCGGCAATAATATTTGTTGTAGCGATGTTTCTTGCATTTGCAACAGGTACATCATGGGGAACATTTGGAATACTTATTCCTATAGTTATAGGAGTATTTCCGACAGGTGAAATGCTTGTGATATCAATAGCTTCATGTCTTGCAGGAGCGGTATGCGGCGACCACTGTTCGCCTATATCTGATACGACAATAATGGCATCTGCAGGAGGTCAGTGTTATCATATGAACCATGTAACAACACAGCTTCCATATGTATTGGTGGCAGCCTCTATATCATTTGCCGGATATATAATTGCGGGAATTACACAGAATGTATATATATCACTGGCTATATGTATAGTTATTCTTCTTGTGGTATTGTATATTATAGAAAGAATAACAGGACAGGAAGAAGATGTATAAAGTATAGTTGCTAAATATCAGATTGCTGGAATGTATTTTGTATATTTGTTATGAAAATAATATCGTTAATAAAATATCAAAAATAGGATATATATGTATAAACTATAGAATAATAAATGAATGATTATAAAGCTTCTGTAAAATGCCGTGAATAGCGGATTTATGGAAGCTTTATTTTATTGAAAGTAAAATTATAATAGTGTACTAAATATTTATTACGCAGAATATATTCTAATAAGATATGCAGACTTATAGCTGGAAAGGCATGGTGATTAGTATTAAAGAGTTTGACTTGTATAATGATATAAGGATAAGGACAAAGGGTGAGATATATCTTGGTGTTGTGGGTCCTGTAAGGACAGGTAAATCGACATTCATTAAAAGATTTATGGACCTTTTAGTTATTCCGTCAATTACGGATGAACATGAAAGAAACAGGGCAAAGGATGAACTTCCACAGAGTGCATCAGGAACAACAATAATGACAACTGAACCTAAATTTGTGCCATCAGAGGCGGCGCTTGTCTGCCCTGTTGAGGGAATCAATGTAAGTGTAAGACTTATAGATTGTGTCGGATATATGGTGGATGGTGCAACAGGACATATTGAAAATGATAAAGAAAGACAGGTAAAGACTCCGTGGTCCGATACAGAGATACCATTTACAAAGGCTGCGCAGCTTGGGACATGGAAGGTGATAAATGAACATTCAACAATAGGAATAGTTGTGACAACAGATGGTTCATTTACAGATATTGGACGTGAGCAGTATGCAGCAGCAGAAGAAAAGGTAATTAGCGAGCTGCAAAAGATTAATAAACCATACATAGTACTTTTAAACAGTTCACACCCATATTCCGATGAAACAAAAGAACTTGCAAAAAAACTTGGAGAAAAATATGGTGTTATAGTTCAGACTGTCAATTGTGACCAGCTAAGAAAAGAGGATATCAATAGAATACTGGAAAACATTCTTATGGAATTTCCAATATCACAGATTAATTTTTATGCGCCACAATGGATGGAGATGCTTCCTGAGCAACACTGGCTTAAAGAGCTGTTGATTCAGAAGGTATACGATATAATAAACAGATATACCAAGATAAAGGATATTAAGGGTGATGATTCGGATTATTCGGATGAAAATATCGAGAGTATTGTTAATACCGGCATAAATATGTCTGATGGAACAGTGAGAATGGATGTCACGATGAGACCGGACATTTATTATAATATATTAAGTGAGCTTACTGGTACATCAATTAATAATGAATATGAGCTTATTAATATAATAAAAGAGTTATCGACGAAGAAAAATGAATTTGATAAGGTAAAGGATGCTCTTGCAGATGTAAATGTAAGCGGCTATGGAGTAGTTACTCCGGTAAGGGAGGATATAAGGCTTGAGGAGCCGGTTGTAATAAAGAATGGTAATAAATACGGAGTAAAGATAAAGGCGCAGGTGCCGTCAATTAATATGTTAAAGACTAATATAAGCGTCGAAATAGCACCTATAGTGGGTACAAAGTCGCAGGCAGATGACCTTATAGAATATATAAAGAATAATTCTGCCAATCAGAAGGATGGCGTATGGGAAACTAATATATTTGGAAAGACAATAGAGCAGATTGTAGATGATGGAATATATGAAAAGACACATAATATGACACAGGAAAGTATGGAAAAGATAAGCGGTACATTGGAAAAGGTAATGAATGAAAATTCTGGTCTTGTGTGTCTTATTGTATAATATTATGATATCAGTGTTATAAAGTCTAAACCTGCATGAGCCTGTTTATAGTTAGATGAATGTGGATAAAAACATAAGTTCTTATTGCTTGATATGCAGATTTAATTGTGATATACTTAACAATATCAATGTAATTAGGCAATATGGTTATAATGTTGTACAAAAATGCTCAGAAATGGAGATTGAGATGAAGAAAGTTGAAGATTATGTAAGAAGCATTAAAGATTTTCCCAAAGAAGGTATAATATTCAGGGATATAACATCAGTTATTCAGGATTCAGATGGCTTGCAGCTTGCAATAGATGGAATTGATAATCTAATAGGAGATATTGATTATGATGTTGTGGTTGGTCCAGAGTCAAGAGGCTTTATTTTTGGTGTTCCGATTGCATATAAGAACCATAAGTCATTTGTGCCGGTAAGAAAGAAGGGAAAGCTTCCATGCGAGACTATATCAGAAGAGTATGCCCTTGAGTATGGAACGGCTGAGATTGAGATTCATAAGGATGCTATAAAGCCAGGACAGAAGGTTGTTATTGTGGATGATCTCATAGCCACAGGTGGAACAACAGAGGCTATTATCAAGCTTATAGAAAGACTTGGCGGCAAGGTTGAAAAGGTAGTATTCCTTATAGAGCTTAAAGGACTTAATGGCAGAGATAAGCTTAAGGGATACGATGTTGATGCTGTAATAAAATACGAAGGTAAGTGATAAAAAGTACTGTTGTTTTATTGTTGTAAAGCAATCAGACAGCGTGCCATATTAAAAAATAAACAATGCTATTGTTTTATATAATAATATCATAGTTGGGCAGACCCCGATATTATATAATTAAAGATATTATTATATAATGTATAGTAGGATGTGCGGTAGATATATACAGCATTTTATTAATGGGGATGTCATAATAAGATTGATTTATACAGTATAGAGCTGCATAGGTTTGGCAGACATTTCTGTATATGTAATCTTGTTATAGGCAGCCCCATTTATTTATAATAATGGGATATATCAGTGATATATCCGGAGAATGGAGATTGATATGGGAACACCACATAACAAGGCAGTTAATGGGGATATAGCCAGAAATGTTATCATGCCGGGAGATCCGGTCAGGGCAGAATATATAGCTAAGAAGTATCTTAAAGATTGTATAAGATTTAACGATGTAAGATGTGCATATGGATATACAGGGTTATTTAACGGACAACGTATATCAGTAATGGCAAGCGGTATGGGCATGCCATCGATGGGGATATATAGTTATGAATTGTACAATATATATGATGTTGATGCTATTATAAGAATAGGAACGGCAGGAGCTTTAGCAGATAATCTTGAATTAAAGGATGTTGTTATGGCTATGGGGGCGTCGACAGATTCTGCTTATGCAGCCCAGTATAACCTTCCAGGAACATTTGCACCTATTGCCGATTTTGGGTTATTAAGAAAAGCAGTTGAACGTGCAGAGAATATGAAGCTTAATATAAGAGTAGGTAATATATTGACAAGTGATATATTTTATAATGAAAATAAAGAGTCTAATGATTTATGGAAAAAGATGGGGGTACTTGCTATAGATATGGAAACAGCGGCATTGTATGATAATGCTGCAAGAGCAGGAAAGAAGGCATTGTCTGTTCTTACAATAAGTGACCATCTGTATAAGGATGTACATCTTAGTGCTGATGAGAGAAGCCATTCGGTCGATACAATGATACAGCTGGCACTTGAAGCAGTAACCTTGTAACATAATGAAGATATCCCATAGTAATGATGTTGATTAATGTTTATTCATTAATGTTACATGTGTCATAATGCGGCAGGTATTACAGACGGAATAAACTGCCGGCATGATTTGACTTACAAGGTGTGGTAAAATAAACTACGGCATAATTGGACTTACAAGATGTGGTGAAATAAACTACGGCATAATTGGACTAATAAAGCCTGGTACAATTAAGCTGCAATCTATGTGTGTGTGATTAAATAAAAGGAGATGGATATGGATATAAAAGTTATCGCAGTAATCGTATGTATGCTTGCGGTTCTGATATATGCATCATATGATGCAGAAAGAAAAAGAAGACTTAAGCTGGAAAAAAGATTGAGAAACTCATGGGGAAAGCCATCCGACAAGAAATTTACGCAGGAAGAATATGAGATTATATCACATTATTTTAACGATTATATACAGGATAAGAATGAATATATTGATGATATAACATGGAAAGATCTTAATATGGATGAAGTATTCAGAGTTATGAATACTACTAATTCATCATTAGGACAGGAATATCTGTATAAGATGTTAAGATGCCCTGATGGAGATGCAGGAAATCTAAAAAAAACTGACACGCTTGCAAAGTTTTTTGGAAAAGAAGAGAAAAAGCGATTTACTATCCAGAAGATATTTGCCAAAATGGGTTTTGCAAAATATGTTTCTTTAAGTGATTATATAGGACTTATAGTAGAACTTGAACAGAAAAGTAATATTTTTCATTATATTTTATTATTATTATATGTTGTGGCAGCAGCTGTATGCTTTGTTAATCCGGTGTGTGGGGTTGCAGGTCTTATAGCAGTGATGGTAATAGCGATAATAAGTTATTACAGGATGAAAGCAGATGTTGAATCTTACTTTATATGTGTTATACAGATAGTGAAAATGATTAATACAAGCCGTGATATTATTGAATGTAATTATAAAGAGCTTGATGATTATAATAAAGAGCTGGAAAAGTTATGCGAGGAATGTAAGGGTGTTATAAGCGGTTCATGGCTTTTGGAAACAGGAGATGTCAACGGCTCTATAGTACAGGTATTACTTGATTATTTAAGAATGATTACACATGTTGACCTTATAAAGTTCAATGGAATGGCTAAGAATATAAGACAGAAGGAAAATCAGATATATAATATGTACGAGGTTCTTGGAATGATAGAAGCATCGATTGCGGTAGCTTCATTCAGACAGATGCTTCCATACTGGTCAGAGCCTGATTTTGTAAGTGATAAGCAGTATGGTATACATGCAAAGGATGTGTATCATCCATTGATTAAGAATCCTGTTGCTAATTCACTGGAGACTAAGAATAATATTATACTTACAGGTTCAAATGCTTCAGGAAAGTCAACATTTTTAAGAACAATAGCTATTAATGCTGTCTTATCGCAGAGTATATATACGAGTACATCATCAGAATATGTGGCACCACAGTATCGTATATATTCATCAATGTCATTAATGGATGACCTTAGTAATAACAGCAGCTATTATATTGTTGAGATACGTTCATTAAAGAGGATAATAGATGCGGCATGTACAGGTGGCAAGCCTGTATTATGTTTTGTCGATGAAGTACTTCGTGGAACCAATACAGTAGAAAGAATTGCTGCTTCGTCAGAGATACTTAAGTTTATAAGCGGTAAAAATGTTCTGTGTGTGGCGGCAACACATGATATAGAGCTTACGGCAATTCTTAGTAAGTGGTATGATAATTATCATTTTCAGGAAGAGGTAACGGATGATGAAGTCAGGTTTAATTATAAGCTGTATAAGGGACCTGCAACAACACGTAATGCCATTAAGCTTCTTAACATGATGGGATATGATAAGGAAATAATTACAGAATCTGAAAAACGTGCAGCATATTTTGTTGAAAATGGTGTCTGGAAGATGTAATATAGAAGATGCAACAGTTATGTTTTTTGACACTTACATTATAATATGATAAAATATTTTATTAGAAATGAGCGATGATTCTTTTACATGTATTATGTAAATGATAATTTATAATAATGTGAAGAAATGGAGGAATATTTATGATAGGATTAATAGGTCTTTTGCCGGGAGAGATACTTTATGAAGCAGCCAAATTTATAATAATGCTTTTATTACTTGTATGCAGTGTATTCGTAGGCGGAGCACTAAGAAAGAAGTCTGATGCGAAGAAGGCTGCCAAAGAAAGCAGCAAGACAGTTAAAGATATAGAGGCATAAGGCTGATATAATATCGATATAGTAAGAATAACAGGCTGTTCGTACTATGACTATGGACAGTGACCAATCTTAAGTTTATAAATAAAATTACTATAATTAAATGCAACCAGGAGGAAAGAGAAGTGCAGTACAGAGGCGTTAACGAGTTAAGAAGAATGTTTCTTGATTTTTTTGAAAGTAAGGGTCATCTTAAGATGAAGAGTTTTTCACTTGTCCCACACAATGATAACAGTCTGCTTATCATTAATTCAGGAATGGCTCCTTTAAAACCATATTTTACAGGTCAGGAGATTCCACCGAGAAGAAGAGTGACTACATGTCAGAAGTGTATAAGAACAGGTGATATTGAAAATGTTGGTAAGACAGCAAGACATGGAACATTTTTTGAAATGCTTGGTAACTTCTCATTTGGTGATTACTTTAAGGATGAAGCAATTCACTGGTCATGGGAATTTTTAACAGAAGTAGTAGGCTTAGATCCTGACAGATTATATCCATCAATATATCAGGATGATGATGAAGCATTTGAGATATGGAACAAAGAGATAGGAATAGCACCTGAAAGAATATTCAGATTCGGTAAGGAAGATAATTTCTGGGAACATGGCGCTGGTCCTTGTGGTCCATGTTCAGAGATATATTATGACAGAGGCGAGAAGTATGGCTGTGGTAAGCCGGGCTGTACAGTAGGCTGTGACTGCGACCGTTATATGGAAGTATGGAATAATGTATTCTCACAGTTTAATAATGATGGAAAAGGTAATTATACAGACCTTGTACAGAAGAATATTGATACAGGTATGGGTCTTGAAAGACTTGCAGTTGTAGTTCAGGATGTAGATTCAATCTTTGATGTTGATACATTACAGGCTCTCCGTGATAAGGTATGTGAGATGTCAGGTGTTAAATATGGTATTGATGATAAGATTGATGTTTCAATAAGAGTTATTACAGACCATATCCGTTCAGTAACATTTATGGTAAGTGATGGTATTATGCCATCTAACGAAGGAAGAGGCTATGTACTTAGAAGACTTTTAAGAAGAGCTGCAAGACACGGTCGTCTGCTCGGAATAGAGGGCAAGTTCTTATCTAAGTTATGTGAGACAGTTATTGAAGGCTCTAAGGATGGATATCCTGAATTAGAAGAAAAGAAAGAATTTATTATCAAGGTTATATCAGAGGAAGAAGATAAGTTTAACAAGACAATTGATCAGGGACTTAGTATTCTTGAAGATATGATAAGTGAGCTTAATAAAAACAACAGCAGTGAGCTTTCAGGAGCAGATGCATTTAAGCTCTATGATACATATGGTTTTCCTCTTGACCTTACTAAGGAGATTCTTGAAGAAAAGAATATTACAGTTGATGAAGAAGGCTTTACAAAGGCTATGGAAGAACAGCGTGTTAAAGCAAGAAATGCCCGTAAGACAACTAATTATATGGGTGCAGATGCAACTGTTTATGATGATATCAACCCTGAGATTACAAGTCATTTTGTAGGATATGACAAGCTTGAAAATGAATCTGAGGTTACGGTACTTACAACAGAAACAGAGATTGTTGAAGCTTTATCAGAAGGAGATAAGGGAACAATAATTGTTAATGATACAGTATTCTATGCAACAATGGGTGGTCAGGAAGGTGACTGCGGTACAATTACAACGCCTGAGGGTGAATTTAAGGTAGAAACAACTATTAATCTTAAGGGTGGTAAGATTGGACATGTTGGTATAATGACTAAAGGCATGATTAAGACTGGTGATACAGTTAAGCTTACAGTAGATGCACCAAAAAGAGCAGATACAAGTAAGAATCATAGTGCAACACACCTGTTACAGAAGGCATTAAGAACAGTGCTTGGTAATCATGTAGAACAGTCAGGTTCTTATGTTGACCCTGACAGATTAAGATTTGACTTTACACATTTCCAGAGCATGACAGCAGAGGAGATTAGTAAGGTTGAGGATATTGTCAATGAGAAGATATCAGAAGCTGTTCCTGTTAATACTGATATTATGAGTATTGAAGAAGCAAGAAAGACAGGAGCTATGGCATTATTCGGTGAGAAGTATGGCGATAAGGTACGAGTTGTATCAATGGGAGACTTCTCCAGGGAATTCTGTGGTGGTACTCATGTAGCTAATACATCTAATATTATGCTATTTAAGATAGTATCAGAATCAGGTGTTGCAGCAGGTGTAAGAAGAATTGAAGCTTTAACGGGCAGAGGTGTTCTTAAGTATTATGCTTCCCTTGAGAATGAAGTAAAGGAAGCTGCTAAAGCAGCTAAGACAGAGCCTGCACAGCTTGTTAAGAAGATTCAGTTGATGAATGAAGAGATTAAGACTCTTAATAGTGAGAATGAGAAGCTTAAAGCAGAACTTGCTAATAATGCTCTTGGAGATACAACATCAGATGTTATTGAGGTTAAGGGCGTTAAGCTTCTTGCAACTAAGGTAGAGAATGTCGATATGAATGAACTTCGTAATCTTGGTGATAAGCTTAAGGAACAGATTGGCTCAGGCGTAGTGCTTATTGTTAGTGCACAGGGGGCTGATAAGGTTAATATGATTGCCATGGCAACAGATGATGCCGTTAAGAAGGGCGCTCATGCAGGTAATCTTATCAAAGCTGTGGCATCACTGGTAGGTGGTGGCGGTGGCGGCCGCCCTAATATGGCACAGGCCGGCGGTAAGAATCCGGCAGGCATTGATGAATTATTAAAGAAGACACCTGAAGTTCTGGAAAGCCAGTTGGCATAAAATAAAGGATTATTGCATACTGCCTGACAATTGATGCCAGGTGGTATACAAATAAATATATTCTATAAAATGATATCGATTAATCTTCAGTGAAACTTTTTGTGGAAATTATTTGATAAAAATTTTGTAAAAATACATTTTAAGGTTGACGAATAATAATATTGTGTTATAATGTATGTTGTGCAATTAATTAATACCCTATATATGTATTGTTGAGCACAATTTGCAACAGAAGGGTGGTCAGGGAAGATATGTCAAATGTCATCGTTAAAGAAAACGAGTCTTTAGATAGTGCATTACGCAGATTCAAGAGAAACTGTGCTAAGGCAGGCATTCAGCAGGAAATTCGTAAAAGAGAACATTACGAAAAGCCTAGCGTTAGACGTAAGAAGAAGTCTGAAGCAGCAAGAAAACGTAAGTTTAACTAATTATATTTAATGACAATGGATTAATAGTATCTGAGTGATGCTATTATATATTAAACCGGTACGAGGAAAATATTCTTCGTACCGGTTTTTTCGTTATATCCCAGACTGAGCGAGTGAGTATTGAATTTATAAAGAATAGGAATATTTAACGGATTGAAACAGTAAAATATAAAAAGACTGTTTAGAAATGATGATTAGTATGCGGAATGGGAGAACATATGAAGTTAGTGGAGGCCGGTAGAGATATAATAGAGGGGACATCATTAATTACGGTTGTCGGAAAGACTGATATGCATATCGAGAATTTTAAATCAATAGCAGAATATGATAATGACAGACTAAAGCTGCTTACAAGAACAGGATTTATTACTGTTTATGGTAAAAATCTTGAAATTAAGTATTATGATACAGAAGAGATAGCAATAAGTGGAAGACTTGAAAGGATAGAATTATAGCAGTATATTTTAAATTTAGGGAAAATAAAGGGAAGTATGCTCCATTTATGAAGCAGAAAGTAAATTTAATCAGTGTATCTTAAAGGTGGATTTAAGGCATATGTTAAACACAAGACATCGTATGGTAACATATATTATTATAAGGATTTCCGGTGATTCTACAGAAAGATTTCTTAATCTGTGCAGGCACAGAAAAATAAATATATGGGATATACGGTCAGTTGAAAATGGTATTATAGGAAATGTTACAATTGATGATTTTTACAGACTTAAAGAGATAAGATTGAAAACCGGCATGAAGGTTGAAATTATAAAGAAAAAAGGATTAAGATTTTTATTATTTAAGTACAGAAAGCATTACGCATTTGTTATTGGGATGGCTCTTTCCACTGTTATTTTAAAGCTGTGCAGTCTGTATATATGGGATATAGCATTTACAGGCAACAGAGAATATACAGATAGTATGCTTCTTAAGGAGCTTGCCACAGACTCCGTTACGCCGGGGATTATGATTAGCTCTGTTAATTGCGATAGCATTGAAAAGAAGCTTAGAAGTTCATATGATAATATAACTTGGGTATCAGCAGAGATAAGGGGAACCAGACTGATAGTACATATAAAAGAAAATGATGGTACAAGAGCTGTTGATAATGAAAATGCAATGGAAAGAGATATTGTGGCAACGCACAACGGTACGGTAAAAGCTATAATTACGAGAAATGGAACACCGGTGGTAAAACCGGGAGATGCAGTGGAAAAGGGACAGATACTCGTGTCGGGAGTTATAGCTGTTCATAATGATTCCGGCGACTGTGTTGGAAAATATTATACCGCAGCCGATGCAGATATCAGCATTAATACGGATTTGGAATATTGTGATATTCTTAACAGTGAGTATGAATATAAGAATTATACAGAAAAAAGCACTGAATACTTTATATTAGGATTTATAAATAAAAATATCGAGATAGGATTATTGCCTCAAAGATATGAGGAATCAGATACGGTTACTGACATAAATATCTGGAAACTGACTAACAGCTTCTATCTTCCAATATGTACCGGTACTAAAAAAATAAGAGAATATAATACACAGCTTAATACATATACTGATGAAGAGGCAGAAGATATATTAAATGAAAGGTTAAACAGATTTATTTGTGATTTGTCAGAAAATAAGGTGCAAATTATCAGAAATAGTGTTACAATGGAGAAAGAATCGGCGTGTTATTCGATGAAAGGCAGTATTAATGTTGATATGCCGGCTTATGAGTATGCACAAATTACCGATACATTACAGTTATCAGGGATGACTGAGGATATTAAGGATGAGGTAGACAATGAGCGTAATTGAAACAACTTTAGAGATTCCTGTGCAGTATAGTACGGCTGTATTTGGTCCATTTGATGAATATGTTAAAAAAATAGAAAAGACACTAAAAGTAACAATAGTATCAAGGGATTCGCACATAAAAGTAATAGGAGCAAAAAGAGATATAGACAGATGTATCAAAGTGCTTAACAATCTGCTTGAGCTTGCTAAGAGAGGTAATGATATAACAGAGCAGAATGTGGATTATGCATTATCACTTGTATTTGAAGATAAAGAGGATGCAATACTTGAGATTGATTCAGATGTAATATGCAGAACAATCACCGGAAAGCCTATTAAGCCTAAGACATTGGGACAGAAAGAATATGTGGATTTAATAAGAAATAAGATGATTGTATTTGGACTTGGACCGGCGGGAACAGGTAAGACTTATCTGGCTATGGCTATGGCAATTACAGCATTTAAGAATAATGAAGTTGGAAGGATAATACTTACAAGACCGGCAATAGAAGCCGGAGAAAAGTTAGGCTTTCTTCCAGGAGATTTACAAAGTAAGGTAGATCCCTATCTTAGACCTTTATATGATGCGTTATATCAGATTATGGGTGCTGAGAGCTTTGCAGCTAATATGGAAAAAGGTCTTATAGAAGTTGCGCCTCTTGCATATATGAGAGGACGAACTCTTGACAATGCATTTATTATTCTGGATGAAGCACAGAATACTACTCCGGCACAGATGAAGATGTTCCTTACAAGAATAGGATTTGGCTCTAAGGTGATTATAACCGGAGATTTAACACAGAAGGATTTACCAAAGGATGCAGTGTCGGGACTTGATGTGGCATTAAAAGTGTTATCAAAAGTTGATGAGATTGGTTTTGCAAATATGTCAAGCAAAGATGTTGTAAGACATCCACTGGTTCAAAAAATCGTCAAGGCTTATGAAGAATATGAGGAGAAGCAGACAAGAACAGCAAAAAGACGTGAACAAAGAAAAACGGTCAGAAAGAAGGATTAGTGTGACAATTAATATAGAATATGAAACAGATATTAAACTTAATCTGGATTATGAACAGATTATAAAGGATGTTATTAATACGGCAATTGATTATGAGAAATGTCCATATGAAGCAGAAGTTAATGTAATATTAACGGATGATGGACAGATACATAAGATTAATAAGGAATACAGAGAAGTTGACAGACCTACGGATGTATTATCATTTCCAATGATTGATTATGATACTCCGGCAGATTTTGATGCTTTGGAGGTAGATATGGATAGCAATCCTCAGGATTATTTTAATCCTGAGACTGGAGAACTTGTGCTTGGGGATATTATTATTTCAGTTGAAAAGGTCACAGAGCAGGCAGAAAAATACGGACATTCACCAAAACGGGAGCTGGCATTTCTGGTAGCACACAGTATGATGCATTTATTTGGTTATGACCATATGGAGCCGGAAGAAGCTAAAGAGATGGAAAGAAGACAGTCAGAAGTACTTGATATTTTAAAGATAACAAGGTAGATATGAATTATAGGTTTATATTTCTTTAAAATTGGGAAATAAAGGGGGAGAATTTTGAAGAGAAGGTATAGATTAAGAAAAATAACGGTTATTTTAATATCATTAATTATAGTATTGGTTTTAGCGGTAACTGGTATAATGATAACTAAAGATAATAATAAAGATATAGATGAAGCTGTGGGAGCAGCAACAGGTGAGAGTCCTGCAGAGGTAAAAATACATGATGCTGAGAGTCATTTGGGACAAAAAAGAAGTCATCTTACCGGTATGTGGGTTGATGAGAAAACTGTCGATAATGTACCGCTTGCAGTAATGTATAGTAATATATATGATGCAATGCCACAATCGTCAATAGGTGAGGCAGATATTGTATTTGAATCACTTGTGGAAGGCGGTATAACAAGATTATGCTGTCTGTTTGAGAATAAGACAGCACTTGAAAAGATTGGACCGGTAAGGAGCTGCCGTACATATTATCTTATGTTTGCTAAAGAATTTGAAGCAGATTATATACATTTTGGTTATTCTGAATATGCAGAACCGTATTTAAAACAGTCAAAGTTTCATTCGCTGGATGGAATGGTATATTGTAATTTTTACAGGACTAATGACAGGGTTGCACCACACAATGCATATACGTCGTGGACGGGCATTATGGAGAGTGTAAAGGAAAAGGGATATCCGACAGTTTATACATCAGATTATAAACAGCCGTTTATATTTAATACAGATGACAATACAGATATTATGGCTGAGGGAGGATGCAATTGTCAGATATTCTATCCGGGATATCCATATAATAAGCCTTGGTTTGAGTATGACAGCAATACTAAAACGTATAAGAGATTTCAGTTTGAAGGACCGCAGATTGATGAGCTTACCGGTAAACAGCTTGAATATAAAAATATTCTTGTAAAGTATGTCGTTCCTGATTACTATGAAAATGGTACACCTAATTACAGGATTAGCGGAACTGGGAAAGGTTTATATATTACAGATGGGAAAGCAGCAGAGGTAACATGGTCTAAAATGTCTGAAACAGAAGGAGCAACAAAATATTATTATAATGATGGAACGGAAGTTGTATTAAATCAGGGGAAGACATACATATGTCAGATAGAAAATACACAGGAGGTGAAAATTATTGACAATTAATAATGAACATATCAGGAGTTTATCAGGTGTAAGTGATGAATTTCTGGTAGAGTGTGCAAAAAAGGCAATGGAAAATTCATATTCCATTTATTCAGGTTTTAGGGTTGGTGCAGCTCTTATGACAGATAATAATAAGGTATTTGCCGGCTGCAATATCGAAAATTCTTCATTTGGAGCAACAATATGCGCAGAAAGAACAGCAATAGTGAAGGCTGTATCAGAAGGTGAAAAGAGGATTGCACGTATAGCAATAGTATCTGCTACAGGAAAGCAGACTCCACCATGTGGAATATGTCTTCAGGTTCTTAGGGAATTTATGGATGATGATGGGGTGGTAATCCTTGCAGATAATGAAGGGGTTCACAGATATCTGTTCAGGGATGTATATCCTATGTCATTTGCAATGAAAGATTTTGATTTTGAAGAAGAATAGTGTGAAAAATAAACATGATAGCTTATTTTATCACACAGCTATTTGTTTCTGAGCAGAATAAATAGCCATTGATGGCAGAAGAAAAATTGCATGCGCAAATTTTTCTTCGCCTCTTGGCAACAAAAGCTGCTCAGAAATGAGGAAAAGTATGAAAAATCTCCTGCGCAAATTTTACATATTGTACACTAGCCTGTTATGATAATTATACAGATGTGTGGCTTTTATTATTGTATAAGGTAGCCGCGTTCAGACAGTGCGGTTTCTACATCATCAAGAATCTGTTCAGAATAAGCGATTACGGTATGGTAGTGGATACCAGAGGTTATCCTGCATAGAGGTTCAGCGTTATCAGTCTGCATTTTTTTCTTAAATTTTAAAATGTCATTTCTTGAGTATATTTCAAGTTGCGCGGTTATTCTTCCATATACCGGATGATTAATTGAAATATCGAGAATCTTTCCACCGGCATCAATTATAGTATTCATCTCATCCTCAAACTGGCTTGACGGATGATTAACCTTAAATTCACGCATACAGTGTATAGGAGTGTTAATTATATAGCCCTTGTGGGTTGAGATGATATCAACATTATTAGCTCTTATAAGAGCAATATCATTGACGATAACCTGACGGCTTACGCCAAGCTGTCTGGCAAGCTCAGAGCCTGATAACGGTCTGGAAGAGGAATTTATTATATTGATTATATTTTTGCGTCGTTCTTCGCCATTCATGCTATAAATCTCCAATCTTTATATTATTAATACGTTTTACACACTAATATCTTTATATTGTATTTCTAAAACTTCATAATTGCAAGTAAAAATATTTGCAGGTGTCCATGTTTTTTATTTTAATTGTATAAATATGTAAAAATGACAGATAATGATACATAAAGGGTCAGCTTTAATCTCGGTGGCAGATATGAAAAACTGTGCAGATTTTAAAATGTTTTTAATAACAAAGCTGCCAATAAATTCAGGAGTGGTATGAATATGATGTATGATAAAAATATCAGGACATATAATAAAGCCTCAAATATTAAAAACAAAATGGATAATTCTTCTATTAAGGTGTGGATTGCGGCAGGTGTGATAATATGTATAATAATTATGATATTTATAGGAATCTGGATAAATTATAAAAATATTAAGGACAAAAATAATATCACAAACTATGATGAAGATATAAATGCGGGACATAACAATTATAATACAGGTACAGAAAATAATATTAATGCAGGTATTGAAGATATAAATACTGATGGAAAAGGTGTTGCAGCAAAAAATTATGAAAATGATAGTGACAACATCAAAAAAACAGTAGAAAATGCAACAGATAGAGCAGGTATGACGGGAAACAGCCAGATGCAGGAGTTTTATCTTATTATAGAAAATTATAGAATTAATGTTTATTATAATGAAGACAGGCAGTTATATGATATTGCAGATATAAATGTATCAGAGCTTCCGACGGATATAAAGCAAAACCTTGAACAGGGTATTGTAATAAAAGGCGAGCAGGAATTATATGATTTCTTACAGACATATAGCAGCTGAAGATAATTACAACGGCTTGAGAATTAGCAATGCATAATGTATAATATTTATATTGATATTTACTTTGTAATGATAACAAATAATTATCTATAGTATAGAATGAAACAGAAAGAGAATGAGTAATTGAAGAGTAATTATAAAATCAGAGAAATTAACAGTAAAAATAAAAGCAGGAAAACTAATAGTAAGAATAAAGGCAATAATACGAGTAATAATAAAAATAAGAATAAAGTCAACAATAATAAGAGCAATAATAAAAAAAATAAATACCTTACCTATGACTGTGTGGTGATAGGCGGTGGAGCAGCAGGCATGATGGCGGCGATAACGGCAGCAGGCAAAGGGATCAGCGTATTAATTATTGAGCATACATCAAGGCTTGGCAGTAAGCTTTTACAGACAGGAAATGGTAAATGTAATTATACTAATCTGGATATGTCGGAATATAAATTCCAAAATGAAGATAAAACATTTGTTAAAGAGGTGTTGACTCATTATGGTGTTGGTGATGTCCTTAGCTTTTTTGAAAAAATAGGAGTATATCATAAATCAAAAAATGGTTATATTTATCCTCATTCAGAAACGGCTGCCTCTTTACAGGAAGCATTAAGGCTTGAGGTTGACAGAAATAATATACATGTATTATATAATTTTAACACAGAACAAATTGACTTTATTAGTCAGAATAAAGAAATGTCAGTAAATATGTCATTTCATGGGCATGATGGAAGAGATAAAGGGCATAAAAAGGAACAAAAAAGCTCTGATTTTGTAATAAAAGGAATACAGGAAATTATACATGATGATATAACAGAGGAGCAGAAGATTACAATTAAAGCAGCAACAGTTATTCTTGCGACAGGGTCAATGGCATCGCCTAAGACGGGTTCTGATGGTTCGGGATATGATTATGCGAGGATGCTTGGGCATACCATAAAGACACCACTTCCTGCACTTGTACAGCTAATATCAGATAGTAATTTATGTAAGATTATGGCAGGCGTAAGAAGTACCGGTAAAGTGGATATAATATGCGATGGTAATGTTATTGCATCTGATATGGGAGAAATACAGTATACGGATTATGGAATATCGGGAATACCGGTATTTCAGGTGAGCAGATATGCAGTAGAAAAGATATATAATGATGGTAGTGTTACAGCAAGGATAGATATGCTTCCAGATTATGATGTTAAGAATTTATATGAAATGACAAAAATGCGCCTTGAATATGATAATGACAAGACTGTTGAACAGTTCTTTGCAGGACTTCTCAATAGAAAACTTGTATGTGCCGTTGCCAAGTATTGTGAAATAAATAATAATGATAAAATGAATTCAATAAACTATATGAATATTGAAAAGCTGTTGAAAGCATTTAAACAATTTAGTATACATATTACAGGATATAAGGATTATGCCAATGCACAGGTGTGCCAGGGTGGAATTAACCTTAATGAGATTGATGCAAAGACAATGCAGTCAAAGCTTGTGCCGGGACTGTATTTTGCGGGAGAGGTGACGGACGTTGATGGCATGTGTGGCGGATATAATCTTCAATGGGCATGGAGCAGCGGTTATGTGGCAGGAGAAAGTGCAGCCTGCACAGTCAAGAAAAATGTTACTTTGTAAAATTATAAATTAAGAGAAAGGCATTTACAGGATGTTAAGAGTTAATCAGATAAAGTTAAAATATAATCATTCAGACCATGAACTTGACAGGGCAGTACATAAGGCGTTAAGGCTTGCCCCAAATGAAATCTGTGAATATGCAATTTTTAAAAAATCCATAGATTCAAGGCATAAGCCGGATATATATGCTGTGTACAGTGTAGACATAACAGATGTATACGTTGCTGATAAAAATAAACATAAAGATGGTTCAATGTCAGATGGTAAAATATCCGAGAGGATATCTGCATCAGAAAAAAGTACGTTAAATAATAGACAAAGAAAAATCTCCGAAGATATTATTATAAAAAGAGCTAAGAATAAAAATATTGTTAAAGTTAAGGATATAAGGTATGAATTTCCTGTAACAAAGATTCAAAAAGATATAAAAGAGGAAGACAGACCTGTAGTTATTGGATTTGGTCCGGCTGGAATGTTTGCGGCATTAAAGCTTGCCAGGGCGGGGCTTAGACCAGTCGTATATGAAAGAGGTCAGAGTATCGCAGACAGAAAAAAGACAGTAGATATATTCTGGAATGGCGGGATACTTGATACTGAGTCGAATGTACAGTTTGGTGAAGGCGGTGCAGGCACATTTTCAGATGGTAAACTTAATACTGTAATTAAAGACCCGACAGGAAGGATAAGGGAGGTCTTAAGAACATTTGTTGAATACGGAGCAGATGGCTCTATTATGTATATTAACAAGCCGCATATAGGTACGGATGTACTGGCAGTTATAGTAAAAAATATGCGGGAAGAGATAATAGGACTTGGCGGAGAGGTAGTATTTAACAGCCGTCTTGATGACATAACAGTTGATAATGGTAAGATTACTAATGTTGTCATTAAAAATACAAAAACGGGAAGTGTTATAACAAGACCTTGCAAGAACGTGTGCTTATCAATAGGACACAGTGCGAGAGATACATTTTATATGCTTAAGGACAGAGGCTTTAACATGCAGGCAAAATCTTTTGCAGTGGGAATGAGACTTGAGCATCCGCAGGAATTTATTAACTATAATGCATACATGGGCGCACCGTACAGGCTTCCGGCAGCTGATTATAAAGTGACATATCAGACACAGTCAGGAAGAGGAGTATATTCATTCTGTATGTGTCCGGGGGGATATGTTGTCAACGCTTCTTCAGAAAATGGCATGACTGCTGTAAATGGCATGAGTTATTCAGGCAGAGATGGTAAAAATGCCAATAGTGCAATTATAGTGACGGTTACTCCCGACGATTTTGGAGAGGGTGTGCTTGCAGGTGTTGAATATCAGCGTAGGCTGGAGAAGCATGCATACAGGGAAGGACAGGGAAATATTCCTGTACAGCTTGTTTCTGACTTTAAGCTTAACAGAGTGTCAACAGGTTTTGGAAAGGTTGTGCCACAGATAAAGGGTAAATATACATTTGGCAATATGAATAATGTGCTTGGAGTTAAGCTGTGTGAGGCAATAAAGGAAGCAATGGCAGGCTTTGACCACAAAATAAAAGGCTTTGATATGGAAGATGCTGTATTTTCAGGAGTGGAGAGCCGTACTTCAAGTCCTGTAAGAATTGTAAGAAATGAACTGCTGGAGTCAGATATAAGCGGAGTATTTCCTTGTGGTGAGGGGGCAGGATATGCAGGAGGAATAACTTCGGCTGCGGTTGATGGAATTAAAGTTGCAGAAAAAATAGCACAAAAGATAAGTGCAGGAATATAGAAAATATACTGCTAAAATACATTGAAAGGCGTGAAGAGTTAAAGTAAAAGCATTGTGCAGATTTATTACTGCGAAATTACTGTGCAGGTTTATTACTGCGTGACAAATTATTATATATAGTGTAAAATAATTATTTATATGGGAAATGTAAGTCAGTAATACGGTGCGATATAACAGATTTAAAAATGCTAATATGTGGAGGCTGAAATGAGTAATATCAGGGAATTATTAAAGGATAAGAAAAGAATAGTAATTAAGATTGGTTCATCATCTCTTATGCATGAGAATACAGAGAAACTTAACCTTATGAAGATAGAAAAACTGGTAAGGATTCTTGTAGACATCAAGAATTCCGGAAAAGAGGTAATACTTGTATCATCAGGAGCCATTGCAGTGGGTAAGAGTACGATAGGATTGCATAACAGACCAGATGGACTTCCGGTAAAACAGGCGTGTGCAGCTATCGGACAGGCAAAGCTTATGATGGTATACCAGAAGATATTTGCAGAATATAGCACAATAGCAGCACAGGTTTTATTAACTAAGAATACTGTTCTTAATGATGTAAGCCGCAAGAATGTAGAGAATACATTTAACGAGTTGTTGCAGCTGGGAGCCGTTCCTATAGTTAATGAGAATGATTCTGTATCTACATATGAGATTGAACAGGTACAGACATTCGGGGATAATGACAGATTGTCAGCAATAGTTGCATCAATTCTTGAAGCCGATTTACTTATTCTGTTGTCAGATATAGATGGAATGTATACAGATGATCCTAATAAGAATCCTGAGGCAAGATTTATAAGTCAGGTTGATAATATAGATGAGAAGCTTGAAAATATGGGTAAAGCAAGTTCAGGAAGTGGTGTTGGAACGGGCGGCATGGCGGCTAAGATAGCGGCAGCCAAGATAGCAACAGCATCAGGTGCGGATATGGTAATTACAAATGGTAATAATGTAGAAAATATTGTATCAGTAATAGCTGGAAAAGATACAGGAACATTATTTTTAAATCATAAATCGCAGGATTTCGATCTTATGGAATGGTTATAGTATAGTCGTGGCATAAAACAAGATACATGCACAAAGCTTAAGGAGGACTTAATGGATATAAAGCTTGTTAAGAATATTGAGGATGGAATATATTCGCCTATCAATAGAGAGGTTATGCTGCAGACAGTTGAAGATTCCTATCAGCTCGAAAGTTATAGTGGTAAGAAGATGTATATACTTAATGCTGTAACTAATGAAAGATTCGAGATACTTCCAGAAATTAGAAAATATAATATGGCCGAGATTACATATGCATCATATGAACATGATTATATTGTATTTACATCAGCACAGTATATTGATGATAATAATATCCAGATTATATTTTATAAATATAATATAGACAGTAATGATGCGATGATAATTAAGACTGTGGATGTTTCACTGGCCAGTCTTCAGACAGAGCTTGCATTTAAAATATTTGTGCTGGATGAGAATTTTGTTATATTTGAGATGGTCAGGTATAATAATCCGGCAGGCTTTGGACCGGCACTTATAAGCAGGGGACTTGGTGAACATGAGATGTGGCTGTATAGTATCGAAGCTGATGAGCAGATGCAGATTAAGGACTGTCAGATTGCTGTTTCGGGTATTGATAAGATAATCCCTCTACATGGCAATATATGTGCAATTAAGCTTGGAAGTGCAGTTCTTGAGGAAGAGGTTAAAAAGGAACAACATTTTGATAATCAGTACGAGGAACTGATAGGACTTATAAATGTAAAACAGTTTATATCAGATTTAAAACTTAATCAGGAAAATGTATATATAGATGTTCTTGACAAATGTGACGAAAATACGACATTTCCATATATGATACAGTATGGCAGTGAGCTTGTATATTCAAGAGTTGATGTTAAGAAGCGCATTGAAGAGGTTATTATATATGATTATGAAAATAAAATAAAAAAGGTAAGATTAAACAGTGATATTTTAAAGGTATCTGATCTTCGCCATACATATATACTAGATGATATACCTTGTGTGGTCAGGTCGTCAGAGGAGGCAACGGAGATTATTAATCTTAATACACAAAAGATTGAACTGGTGCTGGATTCTAAAGTAAGAGTTGAATATATTCTGGGAGACCTGATTGTTACGCAGAGAAAGACGGACAGGAAGCTGCTTAAGAAGAACATATATTATATAGATGTATTTGTATATCCCGATATGGATAATCCAATATTTACTACTAAAGGTAAATATAAAGGATGCATAGAATACTTTGATGACCTTATAATATTTACAAATTAAGAAATGGATATAGCAATAAAATTACTTACGGAATGGAGATTAGTGTGAAAAATAAGCTCGATAGCTTATTTTTCCACACGGCTGTTTGTGCCGCAGGTGTCACAAACAGCCCTTATCGCAGAGCCAAATCTGACATTTGGCTCGCGATTCCTCCGGCATTAAAAATGCCTGCGGAATGGAGATTAGTGTGGTTACGGATAAGACAATTGAAAGAATTAATGAATTATATAGAAAGTCTAAGGCAGAGGGGCTTACTTCGGCTGAGGCAGCAGAACAACAGAAATTGAGAGCTGAATATATTGCAGCATTCAGAAAGAATCTCAGAGGACAGCTCGATTCAATAAAGATACAAAATCCCGATGGCTCGATTATAAGTGTGAAGGAAAGACATGAGGCAAAGATGCAAGCTCAGGCAGAAGCTCAGATGAATGAAGCATTAAAAAATGGCAATTAAAAAATATGCTTTTGAGCTATAACTGTCATAAAAAAATACGCCGGAAAATGAGGAAGATATGGATAAGAAGCAGGCAAGAAAATATGTTAAGGAGATAAAAAAGACATTAAGTGAAAGTGAAGTTATAGAAAGAAGTAAAAATGTTATAAATAGAATTTATGGACTTTCACAATATAAAAATAGTGTTAATATTTTAACATATGTAAATTATAATCAGGAGGTCGTGACAAAAGAACTGATAAATGTATGTCTTGCAGATGGTAAGAATGTGTATGTACCTAAGGTGTATGGGAAAGAGATGAAGTTTCATAGGATTAATTCTCTTGATGATTTAAAGCCGGGAGCGTATGGAATCTTAGAGCCGGTTACACAGTATACAGAAGATGTAAGCGAAGGACTTATGATAATGCCAGGGGTTGCATTTGATAAGAAGCTTAACAGAGCCGGATATGGTGGAGGCTTTTATGATAGATACCTTGAAAAACATCCTGATATATGTAAAGCAGCAGTCTGTTTTGATTTTCAGGTTGTGGATGAGATAGAAACAGAGAATTATGATTTAAAGCCTGATGTGCTTGTTATGGAGAGTGGGGTGCTTGTGGGAAATACAGGAGAATATGAATAATGCAAAGGATAGTTTAGTGGCTGTATTAGATATTTTATGTATGGTTAAGAGAAAAAAATAGTCAGATATATGTATAGAAGAAAATAGACCTTTTTCATAATCCAGTTCCGGGTTATAAAAAAGGTCTTTATACATCAGATCCGGTTGGTTCATTGGAATATATTAAGAACGATTCAAAACTTAAATTAAAAGAGGATGAATGGGAATACGCAAGGAAAATTGCATTTAAATTCGTTAAGTAAAATATGAAAGAATGGGGTGGAGCTACAGATGATGAGTTAGATAATGACGAGATGAAAGAATATTTCAAATCGTTAGGTTTTGTGGATTTAGTAGAAAATAAGAATGAAAGCAATGGAAAATAGCTGTTAAAAATTAATAGGATAAAAGCCACCATTCACAATTAAGTGATATGGTGTTTTTTTATGCTTTTTTTCGCAGGTGGTAAAGAACGGAAATAAGATATGGAGGATAGTTAGATGGAATGGTTAAAGGCAATTCTTGAAAAAGCAGAAATTAAAGATGGAAAGCTTAATGTTGAAGCGGTTATGAATACCGTACAAAAAGCATTTCCTAAACATGCAGTGTCCAAGACAGATTTTGATGCTAAAACTAAGGAGCTTGAAACTGCAAACAGTACGATTGCTGGATTAAAAAAGGCAAATGGTGACAATGAGGCACTTCAAAATAAAATAGGTGAATATGAAAAAAATTATAAAATTCACATTTATATTTTCTTGACATATACTGACCATTTCAGTACAATTTTAAGTTGAGTTATTAGGCAGAAAGTAAATATTAGTAAGAAATGTCAGAAACGGAGATATAATAAATATGAGCGATAATAAAGATATTAAAGATTTAATACCGGAAAATGCATTAGAAAGACAGCTTTATTATATAGAAAAGTGTAAAGAATATGTTAAAAAAGTAAGTGAGGAACTGGGACGTCCGTTAAAGTGCTGTGTAAATACATTCGGATGCCGCAGTGTGTCTGTAAACAAGACGATGTAACCCAGTATTTATGCGGGTTCTTTAATATCTAAAAAGCGTGTATTGTACATATTTATACAATACACGCTTGATTTTTTTACTCAAAATTATGTTCTAATCCATTAATGAATCTAATGGCTGCTACGTGGCCATCTTTGACAAGAACGTAATCTATCGTCTGATTTATAAAATCCTTTAATATATTATTATCAATATTCATGGCCAGATTTACAAAATCAATGTGACCGCCGATGAGTTGTCTGCTTACCAAAAATGCTGAAGCTTTTTTAACAAATGACATATCACTGGCCGATGTAACAGGAGAAGTATTACTAAGTTCAGCTATTTTATTATCAATAAGTTTAATATTATCTTGAAGTTCTTTTCTTTTAACTGTAAATTGAGATTTTGACATTGATTCAGGATCATATATGTATAAGTCCGTAAGACGTTCAATAGCTTTTTTATATTTATTTTTCTGCTGGATATATATGTCGAGCTGAAATGAATTATCATTATCATCAGCAGGAATATTATCAGTCATAATATTTTTAATCATATGACTTCCAGTGCTATGCATAATATTATAAGTTTTTTCAAGGTCGACACGGTTAATATGCAATCTGTTAAACTGATTACCAGAAAGCAGTGAAGCTTCAAAGACCTTTATATCTCCGGTAAAATTCTTCTGTGCCGTAATCAGGTTGGCAATATAATTAAATATAAATTCTCCAAGGACGGTATCGCTTATTGTCTTTGATGGACAGTCAAGGAGAGCCGCACGTCGGTTACAACGGTAGACAGAGGGGCGATAGCCGTTGGCTCTGGCTCTGTCCTTACATGCATTAAAGCCGGATCCACAATAAGCACATTTTAACTTATTAGAAAATATGTGTACATGTACGGTATGCCTGAACTTAGCTGTGTTGTGACTGCCGTTAGAATCCATAATCCTGTTACAGCGTTCAAACTGCTCTTTGGATATAATAGGAGTATGGTTATTTTCCTTTATAATCCATTCAGATTGTGGTTTCAATCTTCCCCTGGCACTTTCACGCATGTTATAACGGTACGTGCCAATATAGAAAGGATTACGGATTACATCGTTAATAAGTTTAGACGTCCATTTGCCGCCCCGTTTTCCTTTAATACCCTGACTTACAATATTTCTTAAGACCTTGCTGCAGGAATGAGTGCGTTCATATTCGTCAAAAATATACTGTACAAGTTTAGCCTCATTTTCATCTGGGACCGGAAACTTAATATTATCATCCCATTTGTATCCAATAGGCATCCTTGCACCATTCCATAGACCTTCTTCAGCTCTGTTAAGCATAATACTTGTTACTCGTTCAGATGTCATGTTTCGCTCAAGCTCTGCAAATATTAGAATGATTTTAAGCATAGCCTCGCCAATAGCAGTAGAAGTATCAAATTGTTCATTCATGCTTATAAATGCTACGTGGTTATCTTTAAGCTCTTTGTACATAGATGCAAAGTCAAGCAGGTTACGTGACACCCTGTCAACCTTATATACAATAAGTTTGGTAAAGTGGCCACTTCTTACCTTGTGCATCATTTCCTGAAACTTTGGCCGGTCCGTATTCTTGGCAGAATAACCGTCATCTTCAAATATTTCATAGTCAGAGATGTTTAGAAGTTTACAATATTCTTTTAATTTTTTCTTCTGGAATGGCAGGGAGTCCTTATCAACCTGATAGCGTGTAGATACACGTACATAGAGTGCAGCTCTTTCGTGAGCAGATATGTTATTCATAAAATCAACCTTCTTTCTGTAGATAACCGAAAAAAGGGTATAAAAGTCCATTGATTTAATCTGGCTTTCATGTTAAAATACATGTGGTTTTCGGAAAGCCGATTTTCGGTTATCTGATATTTCTAAGGTTCACCGGTTGCAGCCGGTGAGCCTTTTTTATTATAGCATATTTTTCATTATGTTATATTAATTTTAATTAATTTAATCAATTTATTAAATATTCGTTATATACAATATTGTGAAAATAATTAAAACAATATATAATATATACGAGGATGAAGTAGGGGTTATTGTGAAAGGAGATTTGATATGGAGTATATTTCATCATTTACATATTGTGATACAATACAGACAGAATTAACGCCAGAAGGACAACAACAAAAAATTGTAAATCCATTACAAGCGTTAATGCCAGTTGCAATACCGGGCAATTTTTCATTTGGAATTGCATGTAGTGTTGCAGGATTTGATACAAATAAGGAAAATATTATTGAAATATTATTTTTAGACCCTAATAATAAGGCATTGTATGATACAGGAGAAGTTAAATTTCAATTGCCACCAGACCAAATAAAGGTAAGTGGAGTGGCAGGTATGCAATTTAATATAGATATTAGAAACTTGATTTTTAGAGAAGAAGGGTTATATTCAACAAAAGTAATATTTAATCACAAAGAATTAGGAGAATACAAGATACAAGTGATAGTAGGTGAATAATTATGACAGACATAAAACGAACATGTGGAACTGCAATTGGAGGAGTTCTATTTATAAGTATGTTGATATCTGGAAATAGTGTTTCAAAAGTTGAAGCTAATTGTTTAACAGATGAAAATATAAGAATTGTTAATTCAGATACAGCAGAAATATGTAAAACTTATACATTAAAAAATGGTATAAATTATTCTTTGTCAGGATATAATACATATAATCCAATGTATAAAAACGTTGAAAATGTTGTTATGAATGAAGAAAAAATGTATAATTTGAAAAAACTAGACCGTATTGCTCTTTTAGAAAATGGGTGGAATGGTAATATGGCAAAAGCATTTGATAGAAACTTAATTTCTAAGGTTAGAAAAATCATTACTGTATTAGAAATTCAACCAGAGGTATTTCCAACGGCATGTGAGTCAATACAAATTGAATATGAAAAAAAAGATGGTTCATATTTGGAAATTGAAATAAATTCAGATGATAAATGGGAAGTATTTAAAATTAACAGTGATGGTGAGGAAACTTATTTCTCAATAGTAGCTGATGTAGAAGCTATTATTAAGGTGGTGAATGAGTTCTATGGATAATACATTTCCTGATTGTGAAAAGTTATATAGAGCAGTTTTTCCAGAGTCTTATAAGGAAATGTTTTGGAAAAAAAGTGGTAAGGTATCTTCAGCCGCTTTTACAGATAGAGCAGGTTTATCTGTTGACCGTGGAAATTTTAGAGATGATAAGATTGTAATAGAAGATATGCGTAAATTTTTTCAAGGATGTATTATTTCTTTTACAGTTGGACAATGTAGAGAAGCAGATATAGTAGTTAAATATAAGCCAACTAAAAGAGATAGATATCATTCAGAAATTCATGGCGGTGAAGATATGCCTTTGTTAAGTAAGGCACAGAGAAAAAAATTAGCAGAAGTTGCAGAAATGGAATATTATGAAAAGTAAAAATAGCGCTTTCTAGCAGAGAGCGCTATTTTTTACGTTAATTTTTAATCATGGTCATTATACATAGGAATAATTGTTTAGCAATATTATTTGGCATAATGACTTCTGTAAATTCTTCAAGTAAAAACATTTAGCTTTTTTATTTTTCGTTTCATTTCGATGTGTTATCGTTTCATTTTTTATATTTTTATTTCGTAAGTGCAAAATCCATAGAAAACCTCTGTAAAAATAAAAAGACCCCGGGCCCGAAGGACACCGGAGTACGTTCCATCAATAATATATTCAATACATTGAAAAATATTAAAGGTGGCAACCGAAGTTACCAACTTACTAACAAATGAAATTGGTGGGGTGACATTCCCACATCTCCAACTAGGGTGACGGCTGCCCGTTCCGTCCTCAGATTTCATTTGATATAGTTTATGTTTCTGTAACTTTGATTATACATTAATTGAGGTCATTATACATAGGAATATATGTTAGTTCTTCAACTCTTTTCATGGCTTCCTGCTCGTCCTTGAGATAGGAACTCTCTTAGCAGTAATCAAAATGTTTATCGAGAGTCTCTTATAAAAAGGATAGGGGGCGAAAGCCTCCGACCCTTTGGATAATTTTATCATAATCTCATTTTATAAACAATATATTATGAAAAAAATAAAAACTTTAAAAAATGTGTTGGAACTAATTGGATTAATTATCATGCTAATCTGGATTGTCTGGGGACTGATTATACTGATATTTTAATTCATATAAGCTGACCTAACGGCTATACGGGGATTCATTGGTTACACACATAAACCATCTAGCACACCTTGGCGAAATGTTCAGAAAAGGTAACGTCACTTTGAATTAAAGTAAAAAAACACCACAATTACTGTGGTGTTTTAGATAGTCTGCTTATAATAAAAGACACCCACATAATGTAAGTGCCTTTCAACCAGAATACATCTGGTTACTCTGTATTAGTATATTACCATAGCACCTAATATCTTACATAGATTAGATTTCATTAGTTGAAGCAACTTCTTTTTGAACTTGTAAAAGATTTACGTCAAATTCACCATTTTCATTTAAAAATCTATCAAGTGCAATTTTTGAGTTGTTTAAATAAAAATATAAATTTGAAGCAGGAATTCCAGTTGCATCTAATATAATCTTTGTATCTTTAGGATATACAGAGATATGGTTAAATATTTCACTTGCAATAGCTGATGATAAGTTTTTGTATGGAGCACTATGGTTAAATAAACTTAACAAAATCAGTAATCTATTTAATCCGTAGGTGTCTTTTAATTGCTGTGCACTTGTACATATTTTTGATAATTGTATAACAGTTCTACTATTTATAGAAATATCATTTTTTGGTTTATAATTATATATTCTTCCACCATGAGCAGCAAGGTTACGATAATCTAAAAATAATATCAAAGAGTCAGTAAAAATATTTTTTATTTCTTCTTCTTTAGCTAATTGTTTGTCAATATTATACGCTTTAGCAATTATATTTTCTTTTTGTTCAGCTTTTTGTAATTTTATAAAATTAAAAAGAGTACTCATATAAATACCTTTAAATAGTACCCAGGGTGGGACATTGCCGTATGTTTCACGATTATATTTAATAGGGTCTTTATCCGAATTAAGAGCGTCATTCATTTTTCTTAAAATATTATGACGATTAAACTTTGAGTTTCTTCTATCTCTATAATTATTTGGCTTTAAATATTTTGCATGGTTTGAAGTAAAGGCTTCAGCAATTACATAAGAAGTAATAGCTCTTAAATGTTCTTCTAAATCCATAAGTGAAAGCATAATATAATTTTTTATAGAATGGTCGAATGTGAAAAAGGAAAAAATTTGTTCAAAAGTTGTTCCCTCTTTATAAAATTCAATTTTATCTTCTTTTATAACATAAGGTTCTTTATATCCATTAATCAAATCATAATAACCATATGTTAATAGTGCAGATTTTGCAAATTCTTCATTATTAATAATTAAGCCTCGTTTTTTTAATATATTAATTTGTTCATCAATAGTTGTAAATATTTGTGGTTGTTTTTCCAATATTTTTCTCCTTATATGCAAAAAGAGCCTCAAGATATATAATCTTGAAGCTCTTAAGCAGCCGGATACCAGCCATTCTCTAACTAAATTAGATTATATACCTATAAAGTTCGTTTGTCAATTATTCCTTTTGAAATATTTTATGTGATTAATTCCTACCTCACCCAATGCCTAACCCACCATTCATAGCTGACGATTCGTCCGCCGCCTTTTTCTGCGCTTCGAGCTGCTGGCGGTAGCCGGCTGTCTCGGCATCGATGTCAACGTCGGCAGGGTTGAGCTTTACTTTATTTCTGTTATTACCAGACTTATCGTCTCCCTTAATCTTATCTACAAAGTTCTTAACCATATTCCATTCAGCCGGTGACAACTGGCCAAGAGCAATGAAGGTATTCAGGATAAATTCATCGTCGGTATTAAGTGTTTTCTTAACAATATCAGCAGCCTGTTCAGCACGGGATTTTTTTAAATACATGCTTCCATCGCCGGTGCGAAGCCATTCTTCATTTACACCGAACTCTCTACAGATGGAGATGATATTTTGATTAGTTATATTTCGATGACCACTCTCTATAAGTGATAATGAACTTCCTTTTAGTCCTATACGAGCGGCAAAAGCTTCCTGACTTAATTTTAAAGCTTTTCGGAGTTCTTTTATTCTATTATTCAATGTAATAACCTCACTTTCATATATCTATACGCGGTAAAATCTTACATTACAAGTATTAAACAAACCCATATGCCTTGTAAATAGATAAAATTGTATTAAATTATATACAATCAGCAGGCTGATAATATTAATTCCTACCTCACCCGATGCCTAACCCACCATTCATAGCTGATGATTCGTCCGCCGCTTTTTTCTGTGCTTCGAGCTGCTGGCGGTAGCTGGCCACCTCGGCATCGATGTCAGGTATATCATATTGTACGGCAAGAGCTGCGGCATCTTCCTGGCTGGCAGTTGCATTAAACTTATCTATAAGCTGCTCAAGAGCCTGCCAGTCCTTTATGTCAAATTTGGCGAATGTCTTAAACACATTCTTGGCGAACTCATTCTCGCCACTTAATACCTTATCTATTAATGCACTGTATTCATCCTTAGATTCAACGAACATCGGTTCGTTGCCATTCAATAACCAGTCTTCATTCACATTAAATTTACTGCATATTAGCTTGTATAATGACATCTTCTGTTCGGGGCGGGCAAGGCGGTTATTTTCGATATTATTAATAACATCTCTGTTTACTCCTAGGCTTTTCCCAAATGCTGTTTGAGACATTTTTAACGATTTTTTTCTCAAATCTTTTATACGGTCATAGACTTCCATTATATTGTTGTCTCCTTCCATTATATATTTATCAATTCTATAAGTTTAATATACATCACTATAATGAGCGTGTCAACACACTCTTTTTTAAAAAATAATAAAAAAGAGTTGACACGCTCATTATAGTGATGTATATTGAGTATACGAACACGATAAACAAGACGTTGGTTGAGTTAATAACACATTAATTTATTAAATTAGAAAGGAGGCATTATATTATGCTGGAAGAAAAGAATAATGTAATTGAGCAGACCGCTCTTAAATTCTCCGAACTGGAGAATGATAATAAGACATTCATTCTCGGCTATATGCTGGGAGTGATGAAGGAGCGGGAGGAGAGGAAGCAGAGGCAGGCGGTGTATTCGCAGGGAGTACTTGCCATGGCGAATATGCAGAAGAAAGAAAAAGCCGGTACTGAACCTAAGTACCAGCAGATGAGTTTGTTTTAATTTAAAGCAAAAAATTAATTGGAGCAAAGCTCCCCGGCTGCAACCGGTTATTAAAGAAAGAAGGAAATATCATGGATAACCTTAATATAAAAGAACAAAAAGAAAAGCTCATGGAGCAGTTAGCACAGTATGGTATTACAACAGAAAAGCAACTGGATGCTGCACTTGCTGATGTACTAAGTGAGCTTGATATAGGCATTATGACAATGCCGATTCCAACGCAGGACGTGAATACAATTAACAATTAAATATCACCACACACAGCCGTCAGAAGCTGTGGAGTGGATTCGGGTTTCGTTGCGGTAGTTACCCGGTTGGCAAGCGTGTTGCCAATATACCGAAAGAACCGCAACAGTACACCGCTGGTGGATCAGCGGCGGTGTACTCACAGAGCTAAGGTGCACAGGTTACAGGTACAGAACAAGAAATTACATCTCCTTTATTCAATCTATAAACGTTAGTTAATTAATCATTTAAAATGTACCAAACATCCCCGTAACAACCTGTGGGCGGGTTCGATTCCCGCCGCTCTGATTAGGGTGCCGGCTTGGGCGGCATCCGGTAGAAAATTAAATGAAAGAAGGTGGATATTGATGAAAATTAAAAACTTGATAATAAGCGGCCTTATCACAACCATTATATCAATGGTTGCACCATTCAGACAGGCTACGACACTTGAGTGTGTCATATGGTTTGTTGTGATGACTGGGCAAGGAGTACTTGCCATGGCGAATATGCAGAAGAAAGAAAAAGCCGGTACTGAATCTAAGTACCAGCAGATGAGTCTGTTTTAGAAAGAAGGTGCAGACTATGAGAGAAATCAAAGCAACATTCCCAGACGGAACAAGAGAGAATTTTGGAAGATTTAGTGACCTTAGAATGTATATGAAATATGAACACAAGACAGAAGTAACAATCACAGTTCGTTACTGTCTTGAAACCGTGGCAGAGAATAGGCATCTGACATATGCAGATGTGGCAGAGCTGGCAAAGAAGAATGAATATGCTGAAGCTTGGAAGGTCTGCCCGGTGGTTTAGAAATTATACATTTGAAATAAAAAGGAGAAGAATATGACACCACCAAGTTTATATATCAGCATCCCATCAATAATACTATTGTTTGGAGCACCAATAGTATGTTTGCTATGTAAAGGTGAAAAAGCCTGGATATGGATCGGGATGCTGATAGTGGGAGAACTACTTGCAATTCCTTGTCTGGAATTTGCATTTTTATACCTCACGAGATAGTTGGAATATGCAATCATTATACATTTTATCAGAAATTTTATCTGCACCATTTGAACGAACATAATTACCAATTTTTATGAGTTTTTTTCGCGAACGCTTCCATTTGCACAGTGGAATTAGTTCCATACAAGTCTGATAGAAACTTATGCAATAACCAGCGTGGTTTGTGTCATTAGGACAATCTATATATAAGTCGGTAAATTTTTTGATTAGTCCAATTTTGGTAGCGATAATTGATGAGTTCTGTTGTATTAAATATTCCTTAACACTATGTATTAGTGCGGTTATCGCAGGCGCAAATATCGCAGCAATTGCAGAAACAAGTGCTGCATGAACAGTAAAATTATTATCCATAGAGAACATCCTTTCTAATTACTCGGCTACGGCAATAGCCTGTAAGGAAAGTATAGGAGATAGGAATAAATAAGACAAGGGCTACCACGACAGATGTAGCAAAAGTATTAAGAGATATATATTAAAAAAAGATATGAGGTGAATTAAATGATTATACATGATGTGATATTCACTGACTGGTGCAAGATGTTAGCACTATCTATATCCAATGCCTGTGAATTAGACCATGGCGACATATGGAAAGCACGAGAGGCTATTTACTGCGATACTGCAAAAAGATACAGCCCTGAACAAGCTAGTTAATAATCATTAGCGTCCAACCCAGTAACAACCTGTGGGTGGGTTCGATTCCCACCGCTCTGATAAGACATGTCAGCATGTCTTAAGTTCCCTAAGTGACCAGGAACTTAAAAGATAATAAATACATAAGAAAGGCAGGTGAAAACGATGATTAGTTGTGATAATGGAATTGTAAAGCTTGATGGAGAAGTAGTTGAAATATTTGCAGATTTAACATGTATGATTGTTACTATACATGAAGCAGTAGCAGAACAATCGAATGAAGATTATGCTGGTGATTTTATTATAAAATCATTAACTAAAGCAATGGCAGCGATTGATAAGAGGAGTTTATAATGAAGAATTTAATAATAAGTACGCTGGCAACGATTATTATTGCCATGGCTGCACCGTTCAGAGGTGCAACCGCGGCACAGATTGTATTCTGGTTTATAAGCAACATAATAATCATTACCATCAGCCTGCATGAGATTGATGTTATCATGCACAGAAAAAAAGGCAAAAAAAAGAGAGCTGCTAGAACAACTCTCTTAGCATCGGCCACTCATATAGCCGATTGATAATCAATAACAACATGATAATACCATATTTACAGGTTAAAGTAAAGAGGTTAGTTGGAATTAATGGTTGAATGACCGGGAAGGAGAAAAGAATGTGTAATGATAGCACCTAAAGATTGCACTAAGGAGGAATTGATATATTTTATTGAAAAGTGTTGTGTTTTTAATAAAGAAAACTTTGCATATAACATAAAAATATATCGGTCAAATAAATATTTTGAATTATCAGATGAATATTTTCAAAAAGCGGATAAATATCAGGAAGAGTATATTAGTTTACTACATAAATATACGGGAGTAATGGTAAAAGATATACCACAAAAAGATATTGAAAGAATGGTTTTTCTGCAGAAAGAAGCAGAAAAAGCATATGCTAAATCAGAAGAATTTATGAGAAAAGCATAAATATATCACACAGTCTTGACATTAAATATTAAGGAGAACAGATGTCAGAAAAACATGAATACGTCGCATCAAAGAGTGAATACAACATAATAAACGGCAGGAAGATATATAAAGTCAGAGAGCCGTTTTATAAAGAAAAAGAACAGTTAATATATGCAAGCTGTCCATACTGCGGTGGACAGCTTAACAGGATATGGAATCTAAATAACTGCGGTAACTGCGGCGCTGAGATAAGCTGGGCTGATATCAGCGTAGCCGGTTACCATGATATACAGTAATTTGTCCAGTAAAAACCGTTGTAGTTAGATGTAATCCGTTATAAACAATTGTAATTCGGTGTAATCCGTCATAAACCGTTGTAATTCGGTGTAATCCATTACAATCCGATTTACAAGAAAGCAGGAAGTGAGGTATTAATGAATAAGATTGAAATACTGCTTCTTAAGATTATTAAATACAATGAATACACAACATCGTATAGTTCCATAACAGCATATGACTTAAGTAATCTGGAAGATTTCAGACTTAAGTATGATACGATTTATAGATATCTTAAGAAACTGGTAAAAAAAGGTTATTTACAAAATGGCTTGCAGGATGGCAGGCGAATAACATTTTATATAACACAAGAAGGTATAAGAAAGCTGGAGGAACATCAAAATGAATAATGAATTAATGAACAGTAAAATAGGTTTTGTCGCAATTGGGCAGGCCGGAGGTAATATAGGACAAATTTTTGAAAAAAGAGGATATTCAGTATTGTATCTGAATACTTCCAAAGAAGATTTGGATACGATTAAAGATGGAAAATATAAATATCATATCACGGCAGGAGAAGGCTGTAATAAAGACAGGCATAAAGCTAAGAAACTGATAGTGGAAGATTTTAATAATATTTTAACCAAGATTGATGACACTGTAAAAGCTGATATGCTATTTGTCGTATTTTCATCCGGTGGCGGGACCGGTTCAGGAGCAGGACCAATGTTGGTTGATATGCTGGTGTCAGAGGGCAGGGATGTCGGAGTGATAACAGTAATACCGTCAATTACAGAAAGTCTTAAGACACAGGTAAACGCTTATGAGTGTTTTCAGGAGCTGGTTAATATTGAGAATTGTGGGAGCTGCTTTATTCTGGATAACGATAAAGGCAAAGACAGGCTTGCTATAAATGCAATATTTGTAAATGCTCTATGTGCATTTTTAGATATACCAGATAAATACAACAGCAAAAAGGGAAACATAGACGTTGCAGAGATTATGGAGAGCCTAAAGGCTCACGGAATGGCGAGTGTGAGCCAATTCACGGATACAGACGTGGCAAAGCTGGTTGAACAGGACAAAAATATCTTTGCTCCAATACAAGATGACAAGGTTATAAAGTATATAACAGTAGCAGCATATGAAAGTCTTACTAATATGCAGGACATAACAAAAGTATATGGAGAACCATGGGACATATTCAGGGCATATACGTCAAGAGAGTCAATTATGTTCATATCGGGTTTATCTTATCCTGTAGACAGGTTGGATAAGATACATCACAAGGTTGAAGATAATAAGGACTCTATAATCAAGAATTTATCATCAGGGACAGGGACAAGTCTTACTGGCAATTTCGATTTTTTAACGCCGAAGATGACTGAAAAGAAAGTTGAGAAAGTACATAGCCGTGATGATATTTTCAAGAAATATTTATAAATTGAAAAATAAGTATATACCATCCTCTGTATCAGGGGATGGTATATAGTCGCATATAGAAATATCAACAGAAGAGAGGGATTTGACATGAATTATATAGTGGAACAGAACACATTTAGAAAATATGCACATGATAATTATTTATCGGGTAACGCCATGCTGTTATGGTATGCCCTCTTTGGAATTAACAACGATTTACAGTGGGTTGAATGGTTCAAGGTGGATAATGCACGTCTTAAGGATTATTCAGCAATCAGGCGTGAAGCTTCCCTGATAGAGGCAAGAAATGAGCTTATTAAACATGGACTTATACGGTTCAAAAAGGGAAGTAAGGGGCATCCTAGCGAATATCATATTGTTCCCTTTGAATCTGTTGATAATGTTGTTGATAATAATGCCGGTGTGGACGTACAGAATAATGAATATGCACAGCAGACCAATGACAATGAATGTAATGATAATTGCAATAACAATGTGAATGATGATGATCCGGTTAATGAGATATCAGAGCCTGCGGATGAAACAGCTAAAGGTATTATGTATCCACGTTTTATATATTTTTATAATGTTAAAAGTCATGTTTCTAAAAACGAAATTGTTAATAATAACAAAATGGTTTCAAACCGAAACTATAACGGTTCAGGTGGAAGGGCAGGAAGAAAGGAATATTATTCCAGCCGGTATAAAAACCGAAACCGTTTTAATGCATTTGAACAACGTGAATATGATATGAATGACATGGAAAATTATTTACTGGATAATCTGAGATAAGTTAGTACAAGGTCAGATGTGCATATTTTTTATACATAAAATAATATAAAGTGAAGTGCATGAAAGCCAGATATAATGCGGATTGTAGTACATTGTGTAGCGTATTGCGTAGTACATTCCGTAGTGTATTGCGTAGTACATTCCGTAGCCATAAATAAATATAAAATATAAATATAAATATATATAAACGCACGCACACACGCGTATATAGTAGACATAATTAAAAGCATCCGGGAATAAATCCCCCCCGGATACTGTAAAATCCAACGAAAGAATTGGCAATAAGGCATCCTGTAAAACCTTTGAGCAGTTAATACCACGCAAGAGAGGAGAACCAATGAATATTTTAAGTATTGATGAAATAATAAGCCGCTACAGCCACAGTGTGAATAAGGCTGAACGGCTTAATACAACCGGTAACAGGCATTACGAGGAAAAGAAGAGCGTAATATATTATCTTAAGCTGCTTATGTCTTCCATAAGTCCGGGTGGAGCTTTGGCTGTTGCCAACCCTGCCAATCCGGGTGAATATATGCCGGAGTCTGATATATTTTTTAGTCCGGTGCATGAAGCAGCATATAAGGCACGTGCGGGAGAATGTGAAGCAGGTAACATAACAGACAACGCTGCGGCAACAGATGGCAGTATAACAATCAATTCTGATACATTGACCAATGAATGTAACAGGCTGTTATTTGACAGCATTAACGCAGCGCTGGGAATTGAACTGATGGAGTGGCAGAAGGTGTATATTATTACCGGCTGCAAACTGCAGGAAGGTCAGGCGACAGCACAGGCATTGAAGCAGCTGCTTAAGAATACAGCACGTCCGATGGACTTAACCGGCAGGGCTGTAGGATATTATTGTGCTGATATTGCCGTTACTGACGAAGAACTGGAAGGTTACAGTCGGCTGGTAGCGGACATACACGACAGACTTGAAGCTGCCGGTATTCCTGTAAGGAGAATACTAAGAAATGAGCAGGAATATGAGGAATATATATCAGGAACTGATATAAAAGATCCTGAGGGTGCATGGATTAATGCCATGGCAATACATAATGGGATTTATGAGCGTGAGGAGTATGGGAACAGATAGAAAAAATATTATGTTAAATGGGAGATGAAAGAGTGAATATAAACGGCAGCAACAAGAATTGTGATAACTGCCCTGGTGCTGTATTTCTTGGAGTTAATTCATTAGGTTTAAGGGTATACGGCTGTAGGAACAGGACAGATACATGCAGTCCGGGCGGTACAATAATCGAACAGATGGAAAGTGATGGCGTATATCTGAAAAAAGTTAGAAGAAGATAATAAGCAGAATGTAGATATATATGGAGTAAAAAAGGAGAATATACAAGATGAAAAATTCAGGAAAAGCAAGAATATACCTTAGTGGAGCAATAACAGGATGCGATGATTATATTCAGCATTTTGAAGCAGCGGAGAAGCAGTTGACAGGTGAAGGGTTTTCTGTAATCAATCCGGCAAGGATACTTGACCAGCTTCCAAAGGACACGACAAAGTATGAGGAATACATGGAACTGTCAATGAATCTGTTAGATATGTGTGATTTTATATGTATGCTTGAAGGGTGGGAACAAAGCCGTGGAGCGAATCGTGAATATGGCTATGCACTTGGCAGGGATAAAACTATAATAAAAGAATCACTATTAAAAATATAAAAAATAAAGAAATAATAATAAAAAGCTTGACATAGGGAAAACCCTATGATATAATATATGTATGTTAAGGGAAAGGAGGTTAAGATGTGCTTGATTATTTAATAAAAATGCTTACTATCATGGCACTGGTCTTAGAAATCTGCAACAGAATCGACAAGCTCAGTAAATAGTAAGCATTAAGCCTTTAGGAAAGGAAGGACTGTTACAGCAGTCCTTCTGATAAGGCTAAATCAAGTATATCAGAAATATATGAATAATGCAAAGGATGGTTTAGTGGCTGTATTGGCTGCGTTTATTGTATTGAAGCTCATAGATTTTAATAATATGGGCGTATTAGATTATATAATAATTATATTATTTGCTATATGTGTTGTATTAGATGTTATATGTATGGTAAAAAAGAAAAACTGAAAGGAGTTAAGAAGCTTATGCCGATAGGAACACCCAACACACAGACAAGAGCAACAGAGAAGTACCAGAAGAAAGCCGGATATATAAGCAAGTCGTTCAAGCTTAAGAAAGAGCTGACAGATGCATTTGTAGAAGCCTGTAACAAGAACGGGGAATCACAGGCGTCTGTGATATCAAGATATATGAAAGAATATATCGAAAACACAAAATAATAATTAAATAAAAAAGGACAGATGCAAGCTGGGGAGCATTGGCATCCATCCGTGATAAGACCTGTAGTCGATTATATCAGACTGCAGGTCTTTTTTCAATGCTATAAGTTCATAGAAAAATAAGCAGGGGAAAAGACAGAAAATAATATTTTTTAAAAGAAAGGCAGGTGAAACGTAAGATGAGCAGGAGGATTAAATACTTTGGTGGCCAGCATGAGACACATCCCATCAAAGACAGAAAAGAGATAGAAGCCCTGTATGGTTATTTCCTTAAGAAGATGGCACATGCTAAGACTGATATAAAAAAGTACCAGGCTGAACGTGATTACATGCTTGTACTTATTGGAATCAATACAGCATTCAGGGCAGAAGATCTGTTACAGCTAAGAGTTGCGGATGTGGTTAAGGGTTATGTAAGTGTTAAAGAGAATAAGACCGGCAAGATGCAGAATTACCGGATGAATAAGAAGCTTCACAGCGACATCATGGAATATATCAATAAGTATGATTTAGGAATATATGATTATTTATTTATAGGACAGAAAAAGGTAGTTGATGGGAAGCCGTATGCAAGGCCACTTACACGCCAGCAGGGGCACAGAATAGTTAAGACGGCCGCTGATGCAATAGGAATTAATTATACATTTGGCTTGCACAGCTTAAGGAAGACATTCGGATACCAGTATATTGCAAATGGTGGCAACGTGCTTACACTGATGAAGATGTACAACCATGACAACCCTGATGTAACAATAAGATATGTAATGTGGGGAAGAGAAGACGCAGAGCATGACCGGACAGCGGTATATATAGCACCTAAATATAAATAATTTATAAAAGTTATCCACAGAGTTATCCACCAAAATAACGTAAATTTATTGTACGGTAACATTTTTTGGAAACACAGAAAAAAATAATAAGGCTTATGCCAGTAGATAAGCCGGACAGAGAAGATTTTAAAATGGCTGTAAAAAATTTTACAGTTTAAGGTATTATGTAACATTTTTTGAAAGAAAATACACAGGAAAATGGGAGGCAGAATGGGACAGGAAAATAAAGAAGATATCAGAAAGGTATTTGAACAGCTTATTGACTTAAAAGAAGAGTATAAGGATAAGCAGGAGGCAGTGCAAAGGCTTGAGGATTATATAGCAAGGTTAGAGGAAGATGGATATACAGAGCGTGACAGTGTTACAGGCGGTAATGGTGGTAAGCAGCATTATGTTGTTGAGGGTTTTCCATATCCTCTGTATTCCAGAAAAAAGACACAGCTTATTATGCGTAAAATGGCTTTAGAGGATATTAAGGCAACAATATATGAACAGATTACAGCAGCCGAACAGATTATTAACAGGCAGGAGAACAGCCGCATAAGAAGACTTTTAACATACAGGTATATTGATGATATGTCATGGGTGCAGATAGCACAGAGAATGGGAGGAAAGCATACAGCTGACAGTTGCCGTGTAACGCTGGAAAGGTTCTTTAAAAGCATGGAAAAAACTAACAAATGCAAACTGACAAAACAAATAGAATAAAAATAATAGTAATAAAATAATAACTTCTTATTTTAATTTTATAATATAATAATTAAATATATATATTATTATACATGCAGAAAATCCATTGCTTAAGAATGTTATACAAGCTTAAATAGCTGAATATTAAATAGCTGGATAATACAATAACAGGTAATGCTGACGATATATAATTTATTCATACGGCATGTGACGGGATTGATATAATACAGAAAAATGACAATATTTCTAAGAAATCAAAGCAGTGAAACATAATACAACAGTAAAGTAGAGGTGTGTGTATATGTGCCAAAAGTGTCCGCCAGCGACGGAATTTTAATGTTTTTTGTGATTTTATGGTAAAATTGCACAAAAGCATATATAGGGTGAAATATTGTTAAGCCTGCGTAAATGCTGGCTGTAAAAGCAATATTACATACAGATAATTGTTTCGCTAAACAAATGTTTAGCGAAGTTACACATTGTTTGTAGCTGTTATGTGCATGTAGTGTAATCAACAGACACAGGCGGCATTTTAAAGATTTTTTGTCAATGTGGGATAAAGATTAACAATATTTTTTTATATGTCTCCGGAATATTAAACTTCTTACATACAAGATTCTGATAAAGATTGACAATATTTTTTATATGCCGGAAACCCTGATTTATACAGGCTTTTTACCAGATTGCAAAAGCAGTGTGAGTTAAAAAAATAAAAAAATTAAAAGTTTGTTCGTTTTGTTCGGTTTTAATGTGCTAATATTTAGGCTGGAACAGATGGACAATATCTGGACGACAAAATCCCCCTCGGATAAGCCCCGGCATTAATTTAGTGCTTCTGACAGCATTAATGATATGCCGGGGCTTGTTTTTACGCAGTCTGACGTAATACCAAAGCAGGAGAGGTGGTGATACATGAGTGAATAATAAAAACAAAGCCGGTATGCCGGCTTATGAGCTGGCAGAAAACGATTATATGCTTGGCATGAAATACAAGGATATAGCTGTTAAATACGGCGTAACAATTAACACTGTTAAGAGCTGGAAGAAAAGATATAACTGGAACAGAAAAAGTGTGCACACAAAAATGAAAAAAGTGTGCACACAAAATGACCCTGATTTTGAAGTTGAAGATAAGCCTGTTGCAGATGAGGTTGAGTCGGTATTGAAAAATGAGGAGCTCAACGAAAAGGAACGGCTTTTCTGTCTGTATTTTACAAAACTGTTTAATGCAGCCAGGGCATACAAAAAAGCCTATGTGACATGTTCTGATTATACGGCACGCATTAACGGCTGTAAGCTGCTTGCAAAGCCTAAGATTAAGGCAGAGATAGAACGGCTTAAGCGTACAAGGCTTAACCAGCTGTATCTTGAACAGTCTGACATATTTCAGAAATACATGGATATAGCATTTGCAGACTTTACTGATTATGTGACATTTGGCAATGAGAAGATAAAAGTAAAGGATGACTCCGGAAAAACAAGGGAAATAATAGTAAGCCATGTCGATGTAAGGAATGATACAGAGGTAGACGGTACACTTATTACAGAGATAACCAAAGGACCTAACGGAATAAAAGTCAAGCTGGGTGACAGGATGAAAGCCCTTGAATGGATTGCCGGACATATGAACATGGCAAGTGAGGAACAGAGAGCAAGGATTGAGCTTATTAAGGCTCAGAAGGAGAAGCTGATGGAGTATGGCACAGGAGAGGATAACAATTCTGAAAAGATTGACAATATTTCAAAGATATTAGAACAGATGCAGACAGTTAAACAGGAAGATATTGTAGATTAACCTGGTAATTTAGAATAAAAGACAATTTATATATCCGAGGGGGTGATATTATTCTTAAGCTGTCGCCTAAATTTAAAGATTTTTTATCAGTTGAAACAGACAGGGAATATCTTGAGGGAACTACAGCCGCAGGGAAGACTACCGTGGGAATATTTAAGTTTATGCTTATGGTTGCAAAAAGTGATATAAGGTATCATGTTCTTGCAGGTGCTGATATTGGAACTGTTGAGAAGAATGTTATCAATTCAGAGCGTGGACTTTTGGAGCAGATGGACGGACTGGCCCAATACCATCCTAACGGACGTGGAGGCATCAGACTGCCGCATATAGAATATAAGACACCATCAGGCATTAAATATATATATGTCTGTGGATATGATAACAAGGCAAAGTGGAAAAAGGTGTTAGGCTCACAGGTTGGGTGTGTATATATTGATGAGGTCAATATCGCAGATATGGAGTTTTTACGTGAAATAACGCACAGATGTAAGTATATGATGACTACATCTAATCCTGATGCACCCGATATTCCAGTATATAAAGAATTTATTAACAGGAGCAGACCATTAAAAAGATATGTAAAAGATTATCCGCCGGAACTTCTTGATGAACTTAAGGAAGAACCGGTAAGGGGATGGGTACACTGGTATTTTACTTTTTATGATAATGCTTCGATGTCAGAAGAGGATATACAGAAAAAGATAGATGCAGTCCCTAAGGGAACTAAGATGTATAAGAATAAGATACAGGGTCTCAGAGGAAAAGCAACAGGCCTTGTATTTTGTAATTTCAATAAAAGACATCATGTAATATCAAAAGAAAACGCCATGAGGTATATAAAAAGAGACAAACGCCAGGAAGAATATTTTGAAATATTCACAAGTGGACTTGATACTGCGTATTCAACACAAAGCCCTGATACTATAGCAATGTCGTTTATAGGAATAACTAATAAAGGCAGATGTATCATATTATCTGAAAGAGTATATAACAATGCTGATATATCAGTTCCTATAGCACCATCTGATACTGTTAAGAATTATATTGACTTTCTTGAACGTAACCGCAGGGAATGGGGAGGTATGGCAAAAAATGTATTTGTTGACAGTGCTGACCAGGCAACTCTTACGGAGCTTGCCAAATATAAAAGACAACATCAGGAATGTATGTATATATTTAATAATGCTTATAAACGTGTTGAAATAATAGACAGGATAATGCTGCAGCTTGGATGGATGATATATGACGATGGAAAGGACAGGAAGCCTGATTATTATATCGTTGATACATGCACACAGTATATTAATGAGCTTGAGGTGTATTCATGGAAAGAAGATAAGGATTGTGAACCGGAAGATGGACATGACCACATGATTAACAGTGTACAGTATGGCTGGATTCCTTACAGAAGCAGGATAGGAACAGATAGAAGCATAACCGGATAGGAGAGTGTGAGAGGTGAATATATTTACAGGTATGTCAGAGAAGATAAAAACAGGAATAAGGACATGGCTGCGCATCCAGCCTGCAATGAATGGAACAATTAACATACAGGAGGTTCTTGATTACGAGGGTAATGCAATAAAGAATCAGATATGGTACAGGGGTGAGAGTGAAGAACTGTCACAGCTGTACAGTCAGCTCGATGGCGACAAGACAAGGTTCTGGTCGGCATCCTGTACGGCCGGTATGGAAATCAGGAAGATACATGTAGGACTTCCAGCAATGTTATGTGACATGCTTGCCAGTATTGTTACGGCAGATATGAATGAGATAGATGCAGGAAGCCGTCAGACCGAATGGGATGAGATTGCAAAAGAAAATGATTTTGTTGAGCTTATAAAGCAGGCAATAACAGAAACCCTCTATATAGGAGATGGTGCATTTAAGATATCATTTGATACAGCCCTTAGCCGGTATCCGATACTTGAGTTTTATCCGGGCAATAAGATAGATATTATAAGGGACAGAGGGAGAGTTAAAGAGATAGTATTTAAGACCATATATAACGTTCAAAAACAGGAATATGTGCTTCTGGAACATTATGGTATAGGATATATACATTATGAGCTTACGAGGGGCGGTAAGGAATATATATTAAGTGCTGTGCCAGAGCTTGCACACCTTAATGATATTACGTGGAACGATAAGTTTATGATGGCTGTGTCTCTTATGTTTTATAAGTCGGCTAAGTATGAGGGCAGGGGAAAGAGTATATATGATGCTAAGATAGATAACTTCGATGCGCTGGATGAAGCATGGAGCCAGTGGATGGATGCATTAAGAAAAAACAGATCGAAAGAATATATTCCTGAAAATATGCTTCCAAGAAATCCATTTGATGGAAGTGTATTAAAGCCTAATGCTTTTGACAATGCGTATATCAGGATAGATGGGGCAATGCCAGAGGGAAATGTTAATAAGATAGAGCTTGTTCAGGGAGATATACCACATGAAAGTTATCTGTCAACATATATAACGGCTCTTGACCTTTGTTTACAGGGTATTATGAGCCCATCAACATTAGGTATAGATGTTAAGAAGCTTGATAATGCAGAAGCCCAGAGAGAGAAAGAGAAAGCAACCCTTTACAGTAGAAATAACATTGTAGAGCAGTTACATAAGGTTCTTCCAAAGCTTGTTACAGCAACATTTAATGCCATAGATACGCTTAATAAGACAGCTATTAAGGATATAGATATTGATGTGACATTTGGCGAATATGCTAACCCATCCTTTGAAAGCCAGGTAGAAACAGTCAGCAAGGCTAAGCAGGGCGGTATTATGAGCATAGAGGCATCTGTTGATGAGCTGTATGGAGATACCAAGGATGATGAATGGAAGCAGGAAGAGATTGCAAGGCTTAAGGCTGAACAGGGAATATCTGAGATGGATGAACCGCAGCTTAATATGACGGATAACACTATAGATATTAATGGAGTAGAATAATGCCATCACATATGAATACAGATTATGATATAGGCAAAGCATTTGCCGCCATCGAAGATGAACTTATATCATCCATGATGCGTAATCTTGACCGTCACAGGGCAGAGGAAACCAAGTTAGGATATAACTGGACACAGTGGCAGGTTGATCAACTAAAATATCTTGAAAAGTATAAGGCTGATAATAAAGAAAAGTATAAAGATAAGTTTAAAGATATCAATTCATCAGTCGATGCAATGTTATCATCGGCAAGAAGTGCAGGCGGAACGGCACAGGAACAGCAGATATTAAAGGCAATAAAAAACGGATTTGAAGCAGCTAAGGACACCGATGGTAAAGGTGTAACGGCTGCTTTTTTCAGGCTTAATACAAGAAAGCTGGAGGCATTGCAGGAAGCTACTAAGAATGATTTAAAGACTGCTGAAAAAGCAATGCTTAGAATGTCCAATGATAAATACAGACAGATAATATATAATGCACAGGTTTATGCAAATACAGGTGCTGGAACTTATGAGAAGGCTGTTGATATGGCTACAAAGGATTTTTTAAAAGCCGGTATTAATTGTATTGAATATAAGAATGGAAGCCGCCACAGCGTAAAGGAATATGCAAAGATGGCAATAAAGACAGCCAGTAAAAGGGCATATCTTACCGGGGAAGGCGAACAGAGAAAAAAGTGGGGTATAACTACGGTTATAATGAATAAGCGTGGAAATGCCTGTCCTAAGTGCCTTCCATTTGTTGGAAAGGTGCTGATAGATGATGTATGGAGTGGCGGAAAGGCATCTGATGGACCTTATCAGCTTATGAGCAGTGCAATGGAAGCCGGATTATATCATCCTAATTGCAAAGACAGCCATACAACGTATTTTGCAGGATTGGATGATGATGAGATATCTCCGGCATATACAAAGAAAGAGCTTGAGAATATAAAAGAAGATTACAGACAGGAGCAGAAACAGCAGTATGCAGGCAGAATGGCGGAGCAGTTCGACAGGCTGGCTAAGTACTCATTAGACCCGGATAACAAGAAAGTGTATGCGGTAAGGAAGGAACAGTGGGAGAATGTAGTTGCAAATAGCCAGAAGAATGATATAATGGAATCAGACCTAAGTATATTTAAAAATAAGTTAAGAAATGATACAAATATAGATAAAGAATACTATAATATTCTTAAAGAAAAGTTTTCTCATGGAAATAAAGATGCAAAACACTTATTTGCTAAGTATGCAAGTGGAGATACAATAGAAACATCATTGTTTGAAGGTACTGCACATTATAATACTAAAACTAAAAAAATATCTATGCACTATAGAGCTGATTTAGATAACTTACGAGGTACTGGTGCAACATGGTTTCATGAACATGGGCATTTGATAGATGATGCACTTGGAATAGTATCAAATGATAAACAATTTAAGGCATTACTTAATGAAGATGTATACCAATATAGGATAAGATATGGAAAAGAGCATAATTTAAGAACATATGATAAAGTAGATAAAGCGATTAGTGGTGATTTGCAGGATATGCGTAAGCACTCGGCTGTATCAGATTTATTGGATGGATTAACAAGTGGAAATATTAGAGGTTGTGCTGGACATATGTATGATTATTGGGATAATCTTGAAAATATTACATCAGAAGCATTTGCTCATATGTTTGAAGCACAATTTGATAAAGTTAGATATGATGAAATGAAAAAATATTTTCCACAATCATTAGAATATTTTGAAAAGAAACTGAAGGAGGCAGCAAAATGATAAAGAAATTGAAAAAGGCACATTTACAATTTGTTATGCATTTTGATTATTGTCCTAACTTTCCGCCTAATTTGGATTTCAATCAGGAAGAATATGCTGACTTGTTATTGAAATGTATTGAAGATGATTTTGATTATACAATTGAGAAATATGGAACAGTAGTGCCAAAGAAAATGCCAAGACCAGAAATAATTTGGGATTAACAGCCACCAGTCGAGAGATTGGTGGTATTTTTATATCCAATTTTAAGAAAGTGAGGACAAGACAGTATGAAAAAATTATTTATTAGCCAGCCTATGGCAGGTAAAACAGACGAGGAAATAAAAGAAACAAGGAAAAAGGCAATAGAATATGCAGAGCTGCTATTAGGTGATAAAGTAGAAGTTATAGAGTCTTTTTTTGAAGGAGCACCAGCAGAAGCTAAGCCATTGTGGTTTTTAGGAAAATCAATAGAACTTCTATCACAGGCTGATGTTGTATATTTTGTTAAAGGCTGGGATAAGGCTAGAGGTTGTAAAATAGAACATCAGTGTGCGGTAGCATATGATATTAAGAGAATAGAAGATTAGATTAAATAAACAGCTATAGAGCTGTTATTTTTATACCCAAGTTGCACCGGTGCAACACAATTTAATATTAGTTAATAAGCACGCATGGCAATAAGCTGTGGGTGCTATTTTTATGCCCAAAACTTAATGGCACTAAACTTTAGGAAAATGCCGACGGGCGGTAAACGGAAGAAAGGAGATAGAGTGATGAGAAAGACATTACCTATTAATTTACAGTTCTTCGCAGAGGGCGGAGATGGTAACAGCGACCAGAACGCTGGTGAAAACAACAATGTAAATACAGACGTGCAGGGCGGCAGTCACAACACACAGCAGTCAGCCGTGGTTGATTATGACAAGATACAGACAATGCTTGACGCTGCGACGGCAAAAAAGGAAAATGCTGTGCTTAAAAGTTATTTTCAGCAGCAAGGATTATCAGAAGATGAAGTAAGTCAGGCAATAGCGGCATTTAAGCAGAATAAACAGCAGCAGACGGATGAACAGAACAATGTAAATGCCGGACTTAAGAGTGAACTGGCTGTCGCACAGCAGATGGCGGAACAGGCACAGATAGAACTTGCAGCTACAAAAGTAGCAATGACACTTGGCATAGCTGCCAAGACGCTTCCATATGTCCTTAAAATGGCTGACTTTACCAAAGCTAAAGGTAATGATGGGAAGATATCAGAAGATAATATCAAGGCAGCACTTGAACAGGTGGTTAAGGATGTGCCGGCGCTTAAACCAGAAAAAGAAAACAATGCCGGTTTTAGGATAGGTGCCGGACAGCAGCAGGGCGGCAGCTCTGACAGTAACAATGTAAACATTCCACAGAAAAGATGGAACAGATTCAATAATTAAAGAAAGGTTAAATAAGGTGAAATCATGGCATTAAATTACGCAGAACAGTGGAGTCCGGAGCTTCTTGAAATTCTTATACAGGAGACACTTACATCACCATTTATTACAAGCAATGTAAGGTGGTTAGATGCTAAAACATTTCATTTTACACAGATGAGTGTATCAGGTTATAAGAATCATAAAAGAAGCGGAGGATGGAACGCAGGTAAATATGCACAGACAGACCATCCATATACAGTAACCCATGACAGAGATATTGAGTTTATGATTGATAAGGCAGATGTTGATGAGACTAATCAGACAGCATCTATACAGAACATTTCACGTATATTTGAACAGACACAGGTAGCACCGGAGACCGATGCATTGTTTTATTCAAAGGTTGCACAGGCAGCACAGAAAACAGAACTGTATCATTCTGAAACACCAGCATCAGAATATACAGCAGAGAACGTATTTTCTAAGCTTAAGGCTATATTAGCAAAAGGCAAGCTTAGAAGGTATAAGTCTAAAAATGCACTTATTGTATTTATAGATTCGTTTATTATGGATCTGCTTGAGGTGTCAAAGGAGTTTACACGAAAGATTGAGATGACGCAGATTGCTGAGGGCGGAATGGGTATCGAGACAAGAGTTACTGATATTGACGGTGTAACACTTATGGAAGTTGTGGATGATGACAGATTCTATGACAGGTTTAACTGGGAGCCGAAAGAGGGAGGATTTGAACCGCTTAAGTCTAAGTATGTTCTTACAACTGATGAGGATGTGGTTACAGGAAAGACATATTATACAAAGGGGGATACGTATACTGTTGTAGCAAAGCCTAACAAGTCAGGTATTGGCTCTTATTATGAAAAGATTGTACAGGGGTCACATAAGATTAATGTTCTTGTGGCATGTGGTCTTACATGTAAGACGGTTCCTAAGATTGCAAGTATTTACAGTTTTGCTCCGGGAGCACATACCAAAGGTGATGGATACCTGTATCAGAACCGTAACCTTAGTGATGTATTTGTATTCCCTAATGGCAAGGATGGTAAGGTTGATTCTGTATTCGTTGATGTAGATCCTGCAGAAGATATTGAAGAGTGAGCCTATGGTATATGCAAGTAAAGAACAATATCTTAGTGAACACCGTATTATACCTGATGAACAGATAGAAAAAAGGTTGAAGCAGGCGGGGCGGCATATCGACTCGCTTACCTTTAACCGGATTAAGTCAAGAGGATTTGACAATCTGACAGAGTTCCAGCAGGCAATAATTATAGATGTCTGCTGTGATATGGCTGATTTTGAGTATGAAAATGAAGACATGATTAACTGTGTGCTGCAGAATTATTCAATTAATGGGGTATCAATGCAGTTTGGCAGCAGTTGGAATGTAATGATACAGAGTGGTATTGCAATAAAACGTGATACGTACAGGATACTTTGTCAGACGGGTCTTTGCAGTCTTAGTCTGGGGGTGTGAGAATGAGATATCCGTGTCTGATATTAAAGAGCATGTGCAAGACTTATATACATGTAGAAATAGAACCGGAAGGACAGAATGTATATGGTGAGCCGTTAGAGGCAGTTACATGGGATGGTCTATGCAACTACCAGGATAGTGGTAAAACGGTACTTACTGCTGAAAAGAGGCTTATACAGCTTGAAGGATGTGCCATGATACCTGGAGATATTGCACCGGAGCTTCCTGTTATTACTAAAGGTGATATAACGGTGTTTGGTATAACAAGGCATATATACAAGGGTACGAAGTGCCGTAATCCTGACGGTACTGTAAATTATATAAGACTGGATGTGATGTAATGGCCTATAAATATGTTAAATCAACGGTTAAATTTAATACTCCGGTTATAAAAAAGATTAATGCAAATGCGGTCAAAGCACTTGAAATGACAGGTGAGGCAATACACACGGATATTGTACAGGCTGAGGTAATGCCTTTTGATACAGGACATTTACAGCAGGATGCGACATTTGTGGATGTATCTGATTCAAGAGACGGCAGGGTAAGGATTGTAACATCAACACCTTATGCAAGGCGGCTGTATTATCACCCAGAATATAATTACCAGACATATGAAAATGCATTTGCCGGAGGTGAATGGTTTAAGCCTTGGCTTAAGGGCGGCGGTGTACATCAGGATGATATTAAGAAATATTTCAACAATATATTAAAGAGATTGAACAGGAGCTGAGATGTTATTTTTAAGTGATATAAGGGATTGCATAGCATCCTTGGGAATAGTGGATAATGAACATGTGTATTCAGGAAAGCTTGATAACAAGAAAAATGAAAGTATAGGTGTATATAATAACAAACGTGGAAGCCCTAAATTAAAGAGCGTTGGCGGTGATGAAACAAGGTCATATTCTGTTAAGGCGGTAAGTATTCTTATTCACTGGAATAAAAAGCAGAGGGAAACTGAGCGGAAAGCATATGATGTATATATGTTTTTAAAGGATTTGCGATGTGTTACTGTCAATGGTAAGAAGATACTGTTTACAGATATGCAGATGGAAGAGCCTGTAGACGTGGGAACAGATGACAATGGAATATATGAAATGGTAATTGAAGCTGATATTTATTATGAGCTTTAACCGGAAAGGATAGAGAATGAATAAACAGTTATATGGATATAAGGCGGGAGTTTCACCTGTAAAAGGTGTCAATCCGACTAATGAACTTACATTTGGAATATGCATAGATGGAAGAAAAGATACTGATGCGGCTGAAACTATTACAACAACGCTTGTTAAGGATGCTGAAAGCCTTAGTGTATCAATTGATAACGGAATTGAAGAATGGAATCCGATGGACCAGAAAGGCTGGGTAAGACGTATTATGACATCGAAGTCACTCGGTGTCAGCATGGGAGGCAAGCGTAATTATGGAGATCCTGGAAATGATTATGTCGCCGGTCTTGCCTTTAAAAATGGACAGGACTGTAACTCATGGTTTTCAATTATATTCCCTAATCAGGATCAGCTTATTATTCCATGTGTGGTTAATACTACAAGTCTTGGCGGTGACAGTACGGCAGTAGATGCACTGGAATGGGAAGTACAGTCAGATGGAAAACCTACATATATCGCTTATACATCTGAATAAGGGTAATCAGGGGTAACGGTTAAAAACGCTGATGCTCCTGAAAAAATATTAATACGCAGAATGGAGATTATTATGGCAAACAAAACAGATTTTAAGTTAATTGATATTTCAATGAAGATAACTAACAGTCTTCCGGTCTTGAAGATAACAGATGAGCTTACCGTAACAGTTAATAACAGAAAGAGTGTTGTACTTAACATTCAGGCAATGGCCAAACAGGTGGAAGATGAGAAGAATGAAAAGACACAGCTTGAATTTATGAACAAAGCGTTAAATATGCTTATAGGAGAGAAAAACACACAGGCAATTGAAGATATTGACCTTCCTATGCCGGAATACAGGCTTGTTTATGAAACTATTATGAATATTGCGGCCGGCACGTATGGAGAAGATACACCCAGCATATAAAGAAGCCTATTATGATATATTTGAAGACTGGAGCCTTATCGAAGCGAGCTTTTTAAAACAATACGGTATAAGGCTTAGAAATGATGATGACATGTCATATCAGGAGTTTGTATCACTGCTGTCCGGTATTATGCCGGATACTCCGCTTGGACAGATTGTAAGCATACGTGCAGAAAATGATCCTAAGAAGCTTAAGACGTATACTAAAGAGCAGATGAGGATATGGCGTGAGTGGCGTATGAATGTAAAAAAGAGAAATAAGAATGGAATACCGGAGGGTAACAGGAAACTTCTTGAGATGCAACAGTGGTTAAAAAAGACATTTTCATAATTACAGTAAACCGTGACATTTAAAAAATGTTACGGTTTTTATAAAAAATAGGGAAGGAGGTAAAAGCATGTCACAAGAAGTTGCAGGTGTATATATCGACCTTGGACTTAATACGGATAAATGGGTTGACCAGCTGGGCAAGGTGACAGAGGATATCAGCAGGAAGTTTTCAGGAATAAGCAGTCAGTTTTCCAAGCAGATGTCATCGATGGCAACTAAGATAATTACAGATACGGGTAAACAATTTTCAGATATAAATGAAAAGTTTGCCCGGAATATGTCGGGAGTGGGAAGCAGCGCAGCTAAAAGTATTAATAAACAGTTTTCAATAACCGGTAATAATATTGATAAGCAGATGACAGGCATTGGTAATAATGTGTCAAGGAAAACATCAGGCATGTTCACAACAATAGCCGGAAAGCTTCCGGCAGTTCTGGGAACTGCGGCAATCGGTGCATTTGTGAAATCGTGTGTTGATATGGGTTCTGACATAACAGAAGTACAGAATGTTGTTGATACGGCATTTGGAAACATGAGCACGCAGGCTGATGAATTTGCAAAAAATTCAATGGAAAGATTTGGTTTATCTGAACTGTCTGCAAAGAAGTATATGGGTGTATTTGGACAGATGAGCTCGGCAATGGGTGTGACCGGAAAGGATGCACTTGAGATGGCTGAGAATGTAACAGCACTTACCGGCGATGTTGCCTCATTTTATAATCTTGGAACAGATGAGGCATATACTAAAATGAAGTCTATATGGACCGGTGAGACAGAGACACTTAAGGATCTGGGCGTTGTAATGACACAGACCAATCTTGATCAGTATGCCCTTAATAATGGTTTTGGCAAGACTACAGCCAATATGACAGAGCAGGAAAAGGTAATGCTGAGATATCAGTATGTAACTAATGCGTTGTCCAATGCCAGCGGAGATTTTGCAAAGACACAGGACAGCTGGGCTAATCAGACCAGAATATTAACATTAAGGTTTGAACAGTTAAAGGCATCACTGGGTAAAGGTTTTATTGCATTATTTACACCTATTGTCAAAGCTGCCAATGTTGCACTTGCGGCATTGCAGAAGTTAGCGGACGGTTTTGCAAGCTTCATATCAATGCTTACAGGGGCTGATCTTTCAGCTTCCACAGGAAGTATAGCGGAATCAGCAGCAGAACTTGCCGGAGTATCAGACAGTATAGGAGATGTAGGAGACAGTGCCACCGGAACAGCCTCAGACGTGGCAGGAATAGGAGATGCGGCGGCAGAGTCAGCCAAAAAGATAGAGCGTTCTCTTGCAGGATTTGACCAGATAAACGAGCTTACTGATAATTCAGATGATGGCAGTTCAGATAGCGGAGGCGGTTCTTCTGGTGGAGGTGGCAGTGGTTCGGGAGCAGCTAAATCAGCCACTAATGCTGCCAATGAAATAAGTAAGGCAGCAGACAGCCTTACCGGATTTAAAAAACTTGTGGATGAGCTTGCAGATAAATTTAAAACAGGGTTTAAAGAAGGACTTGGTAAGGATTTTGATGCAAGTATAGAGCGTTCTAAAGGGCATATTGAAAGCATCAAAAATAGTCTTATAGATATATTTACAGATACCAAGGTAACTGCTTCAGCAAGAAAAATGGCGGACAGCATTGCTTTATCATTAGGGAAGTTATGTGGTTCTGTTACAAGCATAGGTATGACTGTTGGCGAAAATCTTCTTGGAGGGTTTGATAATTATCTTTCTAAAGATTCGGATTATATCAAAAACAAGCTTGTGAATATATTCGATGTAAATGCAGAACTGGCTGATACACTTGGTGACTGGTATATGTTTCTGGCAGATGTAGCTGAGGTATTCAGAAGCGATGATGCTAAAGCTATAACAGGTGATATAGCCGGAATATTTTTAAATGGTTTTTTTGAGGTTACGGAAATATGCGGTAAATTAAGTACAGATATATTAGGCCTTATTACAAAACCATTTATTGAAAATAAAGATGCCATAAAGCAGGCAATGGCAGATACACTTGAGCCTGTAAGAAAGATATTTGATGAATTAGAACAGTCATTTACTGAATTATGTATACATTTTTCCACAATGTATGATGAACATATAAAACCTATGTTTGATAGGCTTACAGAAGGCTTATCAAAGCTTGTAGGAGCTGTTGTTGATGTTTATGATAAATATATAGTACCCATATTGGACAGGCTTTCTGAAAGGGCTGTTAAGCTTATTAATGAAGATCTACAGCCAATGGCAGAGGCAATAGCTGACTGTATCGGAAAAGCTGCCGATCTGATTGGTGATTTATGGCATAACGTACTTGAACCATTATTTGAATGGCTGGCGACTAATGTTCTTCCTGTACTTACTCCGGCATTAGAAACAATTGGAAATATTGTTCTTGATGTTTATGGTGTTATAAGTAAGGTTATAACTGGAATCATAGAAATATTCAGTGGTGTTATTGATTTTCTTGATGGTGTTTTCACAGGCGACTGGAAGAAGTGTCTTGACGGACTTGTGGAAATATTAAAGGGGATAATAAAGAGTATATGGTCGGTTGTTGAGGGGATTGTAAATATCATTATAGACCTTGTAAGTGGTTTCGTGGACCAAATAATTGAGTTTATGAAAAGATGCTGGAATGGAATATGCGATGCTTTCAGTAATGCTGCAGAATGGTTTACGGATATTTTCAATAAAGCATGGGATGGTATAAAAGGAGCTTTTGACAGTACAGCAGATTTTTTTGGCGGTATATGGGATGGAATTAAAAATACATTCAGTAATGTTACTGACTGGTTCAGAGATAAATTCTCCGAGGCATGGCAGGCTGTAAGGGATGTATTCAGTTCAGGAGGCGAAGTATTTTCAGGTATTAAGGATGGAATATTATCAGGGTTAAAAGATGTTGTAAACGGTCTTATAGGTGGAATTAATGATGTTGTAGCAATTCCATTTAATGGATTAAATTCTGCGCTTGATAAGTTAAGGGGGCTTAGCATTCTTGGAGCTGAACCTTTTGGATGGCTGCCTTCAATATCTGTACCGAGTATTCCTATGCTTGCCCAGGGCGGTTATGTTAAAGCCAATACTCCGCAGCTTGCAATGATTGGTGATAACCGCCATCAGGGTGAAGTTGTAGCACCGGAGGACAAGTTAAAAGCTATGGCATTAGAAGCTGCACAGATGAGCAGTGGAGGTGCGTTAATGGCAGAAGCTATAAGTATACTTAAGCAGATACTTAAGATACTTGAAAATCTGGATCTTGACATACAGATTGATGGAATGAGCCTTAAGAAGTACATAGTAGACAAGATTAACAAGAATACAAAAGCTACAGGAAAATGTGAAATTATAACATAACAAAAGCCGGCTGTATTTATAAGCAGCCGGCTTTTTATGTGGAAAGAGGTATATATGGTAATAAAAGCAGGGGGTGTGGAACTTCCGGCACCGGTGTCACTTAAAATAAATGATGAGATAATATGGTCATCTGATACAGGGCGCGCACTTGATGGCACCATGATAGGTGATGTGGTGGCAGAGAAGAAAGATATAAGTATTAACTGGGGATTTATGACAGAGGATGATTATAGTCTGATTAAAAATAATCTTATAGCCGGATTCTTTCCAATAACAGTCCATGACGATGGCAGCGATATAACGATAGATACATACCGTGGAACATTAAGCAAAGAGGCCGTTGGAGATATAGGTGATGGGAATTACTGGTACAGGAGTGTTACTGTACAGATAATACAGCAATAATTATGTAAGGCGTATTGATACGCAAAAAAGGAGATATTAGTATGTTAAAAACAGATACAGTTGAAACAACAAAAATTACAACACAGATTACGGCATCCAGTGTTATTAATAATGGTGATACAGATGTGGAAGTGGTAACAATGAGTGCAGCCATTGTAAAGGTTAATGGCAAGGTGGATGGATGGCCACAGACGTCGCAGTCAATAAGGAATTATACATTGTATATGCAGAATAAAGCTGAATGTAAAAAAGATATGTCAGATTTTGATGAGCTTGTGGATTCAGTTCTTAGCGGAGTACAGGAAAGTGAGGAATAGTAATGAAGAACAGAGATATTGTCAACAATCTTAATAATATCTATGGTTTCCTTGAAAGTGCAAGGAAACGACAGAATAATGAACATAGAAGTATTCTTAATGCAAAAGCTCAGTTTATGGTAATGGCAAATGAAAAGGTGTTAAGAGAGGCTTATGCACCGTATGAGCAGACTTTTAAGGAGATACAGTCAGGATATAGTGAAACTGATTTAAAAAAGGATAAATTAAGAAAAGAATTTAATAATAAATGCAATGAGCTTCTTGACATAGAAAGAGATATAAATATTGAAACAATAAATCAGAATGATTTTATGGATGATGCCGGTTTTGATGATATTATTGCACTGGAATTTATGACAAAATGAGGTAGTGGCTTATGTACAATGATGTAACTGATGACTTTAAAAAATATATCAGTAAAACCTCTCGCAAATTTAATGCAAGAATTAAGATTAATAATAAATGGTATGATTCAGGTATTAAGTCGCTTACATTTACAGGAGGAAGTAATGGCGAGGATGATATTACAATAGGTTCAACAGTAAGTGCATATATAGATGTTACCATGAAAAATACAGGCTTATTATTTGAAAATACAGAAGTTGAATTACAGATAGGTCTATTGACAGATAATAAGTATGAATACGTTCCAATGGGTATATTTAAAGCTGCAAGACCTGAGGAGATCGATGGCAGAATGATAAAATTCACCGCTTATGACAGAATGATTAATACAGAGGTATTATTTGTATCTGAATTAACGTATCCTGCCACAGCCTTACAGGTTTTGAATGAAGCATGCAAGTTGTCAGGAATTACAAGGTCAACAACAGGTCTTGGAACTCTATACATACAGGAAAAACCGCAAGGATACACCTGCAGGGAAATAATAGGGTATATAGCTGCACTATATGGAAAATTTGCGGTCATAGACCGAAAAGGAAAGCTTCAGCTTAAATGGTATGATGAAACGTATGATTTAAGCATATCACGTCAGTTTTCAATGACAAAGAATCAGTCAGATAATGTTATTGGAAGAATTGAATGTAGTATAGATAAGGATACACAGCTTGTAAGTGGAACAGGAACAAGAGGTATAAGCATATCGGATCCATGGATGACACAGGCACAGCTTGATTCAATATATGCAGTCCTTAATGGATTTACATATCGTGCCGGTGAATGTGAATTTTTAGGTGATATAAGGCTTGAACCGTGGGATATAGTGTTATGCAGTGATTTGTCAGGTAATGTCTACCGGCTTCCTGTTATGACCGTTGTGCATACATATGATGGTGGTATATCCACTAAAGTACAGGCAGTTGGAAAGACAGAGGCAGAATCAGATGTAGATTTTAAAGGGCCGTCAGTCAAGGCTATGGAAAGAACGTATACAGAGCTTCTGATGGTTAATAAGCTGGTGGCAAATAAGGTTGATGCCGACTGGGTTAATGCTCATACAATAACTGCAGATAAGCTTGAGGCTGTTAATGCTGAAATTGTCAATCTTAAAACTAATAAGCTGGATGCGGATACAGCAAAGATAACATATGCTGATATTAATAAGTTCAATGCAGTTGAGGGAAAAGTAGGGAAGCTTGAAGCAACGTCGCTTACAGCTTCAAGTGCTGTTATTACAGATCTTACAGCACATATCGCAGATATTAATACATTGATGTTTGGCAATGCTGCCGGTGGCAGTCTTGTTACAAGTTTCAGCAATTCTGTAGCGGCATTGATAGGAAATGCACAAATTAAGTCCGCAATGATTGATTCCATTGTTGCAAATAAGATTATAGGCGGTCAGATATGTACCAATGTTGTGGATATTGTATCAGAAGATGGCAATATGAAGATTAAGAACAATACTATTCTTATCAGGGATATTAATAATATTCCAAGAGTGCAGATTGGAAAAGATGCAGAAGCTGATTACAATATGTATGTATGGGATAAGAACGGCAGGCTGATGTTTGATGCATCAGGTATAACGCAGGATGGTATAAAAAAGAAGATAATAAGGGATGATATGGTGTCAGACAATGCAAACATATCGGCAAATAAGCTCAATATAGATACACTGTTTGATGCTATTAATAATGATAATACACATACAATTAACAGCAGTCATATATATGTAGATGCCAATGGACAGCGATTGGATGTTTCATTTAAGTCAATGACGGATTCTTTAAATGATTTATCCGGTAAAATTACGCAGCAGGGAACAGCGGTAAATGTAATACAGGGAAAGATAGATCAGCGGATATGGAAATCAGATATAGATGATGCAGGCAGAAACAAGCTGGATACATCTGTATTTACACAGGAATTAGATACCATTAATGCAAGATTAAGTCAAATTGACAGTGAAATTAACAATGATGTGAATATATTTTGGGTAGATGAGATTCCAACACTTGATAATGAGCCAGCAGTCAATTGGGGCACGCCTCTGACTCTTCCATTTACATTGCCGGCAAAGCTTGTAACATTCACATCAGAAAAACTTAATAAACATCTTTCAGATATTGCATATGTCAATGGTACGGATAAATGTTACAGGTTTTCTAAAAAAGAAGACGGTACATATTATTGGAAGCTTATGGCCAATAATGAATATACGGCATTATTAAGTAAGATAACGGACATAACAGCCAATCTTGACGGTATCAGCTCAACTGTCAGTCAGGTTGAGAAAAACATAAAAATAAAAGCAGATAATAAAATCGTTAATGAGATATCAAATAATCTGACACAGCTAAAACAGTCATATGATAAATTTACAGTATCAGTTGGCGAGACTTACGTTACCACAGATACATTATCTGGGTATTGTACAACTAAGGAAGCACAGGCACTGGTTGATTATAGTGCAGGAAACATAACACAGCAGATAAGTGAATCATATGTAACACAGGGGGATTTTGACAGCCTTACGATAGGTGGGAGAAATTACCTTCCAATGGACCGGCTATATTGGGAACAGGGCACAATATCCAATGGAGTAAGGACAGATTCAATAAGAAGATTAAGAACTAAGACAGCAAGAGAAATTGACAGTGCAACCCAATATATAATATCAAGGTATGGAACTGGAAAGATTATTCTGTTTTTCTATGACAACGGGTATAAGTTTATAAGCAGTCATGACTGGTATACAACATTTCCTAAGTCATTTACTACACCGGCAGGAGCAAAATATTTCAATGCTGTGATTGCCTATAATGATGATTCTGTGATATCGCAGGATAAAGATATATCTGATATAAGGTTCAAGATTGAAAAGGGCGACAGGGTGACAGACTGGACACCAGCACCAGAAGATTATACCACAGTCACATCTTTTACAAGTAAGATTGAAGAAACTTCAAAGAGTATATTGCAAAGTGTATCCGGTACATATGCAACAAAGGATTCTGTTAATACGGTAACAGGACAGATTGCATTGAAAATTGACAAAAATGATACCGGACAGATAATAAGCATGATAAATGCATCAGCCGATGAAATATATTTAACTTCTGACAGATTTACACTTAACAGTACTTATGCAAAGATTGCAAAAGACGGTGTAGTTGACTTTACAAGTGGAAGAATTGGAGGTGCTTATATAACTGCCGATTACATGTATGCTAACAGTGATTCGACAGGACTTGGATTAATATGGAGCAGCAATCAGATATACAATAATGTTGCCTTATGGGCTGGAAAGCCTAATACAAGCTTTATGGATTCACCTTTAAAAATATACCATGATGGAACGATAGACGCCTCCAAAGGAACGATAGGAGGCTGGAAAATAGATAAAAATGCACTATATAGTGATTATGGAGATTACAGGGTATATATTCAGAACTTTAAGTCAGATAATCCGGCAGGACAATGGATTATATCAACACAGACTAAGGCACAGGTACAGACGCCGGGAATAGTTGGTTATAATCCAACTTTTGTATTATATGGAAATGGAGATGTGTACTCAAAGGGGAAGGTCAGATTTGATGGTACGGCAGATTTTTATGGAGTTACGAAAGCGCATGGAGAATTTTATGTTAATACAGACAAGTGGGGTGAATGTGCAGTCGCCTGTACTAATCCAACACAGAATATTTTCATATGGGATTCAGGAGCAGATATACAAATATATGTTAATACACAGTTAAAAGCAAGAATAGCCTATTAAAAAGTTAAAGATTAGAGAAAGAGGTATATATGGGACTTGTTACATTTGTTAAGAAGATATGGACAGCATCGGGTGTAGTTAAGCATGATGATCTTAACCGCATTGAGCAGGGGATTGCAGATTGTGCTTCTGCATTAGATTCAGTAAATGGAAGAATTAAGACATATACGGCAGCAAGTACATCCGCTGATGGTCTTATGTCAGCTTCAATGGTTAAGAAGCTTAATGGAATAGCAGAGGGAGCTAATAAATATTCATTACCAACGGCTTCATCCGGACTTGGCGGAGTTAAGACTACGTCAACTGTGACCAGTTCAGCCGGATATACACCGACGCCAATTATTGGAGGAATACCATATTATAAAAACACAGATACAGATAGAAAATGGAAATATTATAATTACGTAAGCGGTGCAGCAGAAATAAAATATTCTTCAATTAATAGTGGTAATTTTGATGAAATATTTGTACAGGTAAGAAATGCATCTAATGGCAGAACATTTGGATTTTATCTTCCAAAACTGGTACTGCCATCATCGGGAAGTAAGTCCTGGTATGATGGATATTATATAGATTCAACTAATTATGCAGGATGTTGTATATATACAGATACCAGCCTGTTAAAACTAAATACATTTTATTATAAAGGTTCACCATGCACATCAGATTCAACATTAGCTGTATGGTACAAATAAATTATAAAATGGCACGAAAGTGTCTTTTTTTTATACCATAAAATAAGCAGCCACATTAATGTACGCTGCAGAAAGGAGCAAAAGAAAAATGAATGATGAACTTGTGGAACAGCAGTTAGATACTACGGAGAAAAGGCTTGATGACCATGCAGAACGCATAAGAAAGCTGGAGTCGGTAACAGCAGTTATGGACAACAGGCTGGCGGCATTGTGTACGGCGTTAGAACATACTAACAGTACAATTAAAGCACTGGTAACAACAATAATTACGGCACTGATAGGATTTTTCTTCTATGCAGTGCAGACAGGACTGTTTAACTAATATGTAATTATGTTATCACGATTATTTATTGGGCATGCAATGGCGTAAAGACATTAATGAAAATTTATGAAAGAGAGGAATTTATTATGACTAAGATTAACTGGAAAGTAAGATTTAAGAACAAAACATTTGTAGTAGCATTTGTAACAGCAGTGGTAGCATTTTTCTACCAGCTTTTAGGGCTGCTTGAGATTGTGCCGGCAGTAAGCCAGGATAATGTCATGCAGATTATTATGATTATCGTCAACCTTCTTGTAACACTTGGAATAATCACAGATCCGACAACAGCAGGCGTATGTGACAGTTCGCAGGCACTTAATTACAGTAAACCTAAAAAGGATAATTAAGAAGTAAAGAAAGGTGGATTAATATGTACGGAGTAATTGATGTATCTCGTAATCAGATAATTGGTTCAATTGACTTTGAAGCAATAAAAGAAAGTAATATACAAGGAGTTATAGTAAGAGCCGGATATGGCAATTCAGCTGCACAAAAGGATATTAATTTTGACTATTTTATTGAACAGGCAAAGCAGGCAGGACATAAAACAGGAGTATACTGGTTCTGTTATGCAAGAAGCGCAGAAGAAGCTGTAAGAGAAGCCGATGCATGTGCAGAAGTTTTAAATGGAATAAAGCTTGATTATCCGGTTGTATATGATATTGAAGGAGATACAGTCCGTTATATGAATGATAACGGAATTGAAGCAACAAGTGAGCTGATAAGTAATATAGCACTTGCATTTGCTGACAGAATGGCAGAGCATGGATACAATACAATGTTATATGCAAATATGAGCTTTGTAAATGAGTACTTTGACAGCAGGCTTACACAGTATCCACTGTGGGTAGCAATGTATTTGGATAAGCCCAATCTTGATGAACCATTTACGATGGATGGCTGGAATATAATGGGCTGGCAATATACATCTACAAATGGAAATATTAATGGCGCACCACAGCATTTGGATGTGTCAATGTTTTATGATGACAATAATAGTAATAATGAAAGTGAGGAAACTAATATGACAAGAGAAGAAGCAGGAATTTGTATTGAAACTTGCTACTGCCAGCATTTTGACAGACCAGCAGATCCGGAAGGGAAGGAAGCCTATATAAATGCTATCATTGACAGAGATTTTGACTGTGATTTATCAGATGTAGATAATGCAATGATTAACAGCGATGAATATTATGATAATTTTACAAGGAAAGCATACAGATTATATCTGAATCGTGATCCTGAGAATGATGAGGTTGTAATAGCCAGAAGACATTATCCAAGTTTACGAATGATAATGGCTGATATTTTAAGGTCAGATGAGTATAAGAATAAAAATTCATAATTACCATACTTCATCAGGAAGCTTCTCATCCAGAGGAGCTTCTTCGGGAAATGATAAATTTCACATTTATATTTTCTTGACATATCCTGACCATTTCAGTACAATTTTAAGTTGAGTTATTAGGCATATAGAGAGGAATATAAAAATGAATAATATAGATATTAAGGAAGCAATACCTGAAAACGCACTTGAAAGACAGTTATATTATATACAAAAATGTAAGGAACATCTTAATGAATTAAAGAAAGAATTAGGGCGTCCGCTTTTCTGTTGTACACAAACATTCGGCTGCCAGATGAATGCCAGAGATTCAGAAAAGCTTTTAGGTATACTTATGGAGATAGGATATGAGCCTACAGAGTCAGAGGATGCAGATTTTGTATTATATAATACATGTACAGTAAGAGAAAATGCTAATTTAAGAGTTTATGGAAGATTAGGACATCTTAATGGAATAAAGAAAAAACATCCACATATGATAATTGCTCTTTGTGGTTGTATGATGCAGGAGCCGGAGGTTGTAGAAAAGATTAAGACATCTTATAGATTTGTTGATATAGTATTTGGAACATTTAATGTATTTAAGTTAGCTGAATTATTATTTAGCAGGTGGAATTCACAGGGACAGATAATTGATATATGGGAAGAAACTAAAGATGTTGTTGAAGAACTTCCAACGGAGAGAAAGTATCCGTTTAAGTCAGGTGTTAATATAATGTACGGCTGTAATAATTTCTGTACATATTGCATTGTTCCATATGTAAGGGGAAGGGAAAAGAGCAGAACACCTGAGGAGATAGTATGCGAGATAGAAAGACTTGTTAAGGATGGTGTTAAAGAAGTAATGCTTCTTGGACAGAATGTTAATTCTTATGGCAAGACACTTGATAAGAAAGTGACATTTGCCGAGCTGTTACAGATGGTTGAAAAGATAGATGGACTTGAAAGAATAAGATTTATGACACCTCATCCTAAGGATTTGTCAGATGACCTGATAGATGTAATGAGTAAATCAAAAAAGATATGTAACCATGTACATCTTCCGCTTCAGTCAGGAAGCAGCAGGCTTCTTAAGAAGATGAACCGTAATTATACTAAAGAGCAGTATCTTGCATTAGTAGACCGAATAAGAGATAAGATGCCAGATGTATCACTTACAACTGATATTATTGTTGGATTTCCGGGCGAAACAGAGGAAGACTTTGAAGATACACTTGATGTGGTAAGAAAGGCACAGTATGACAGTGCATATACATTTATATATTCAAAGAGAACCGGAACTCCTGCTGCCAGGATGGAAGACCAGATTGACGAGGCTGTTGTAAAGGAAAGATTTAACAGACTTTTAGATACTGTCAATGAGGTATCACATTCAATAAGTGCAAGATATACAGGAACTGTGCAAAAAGCACTTGTAGAGGCTGTTAATGACCATGATTCAAGCCTTGTTACGGGAAGACTTACTAATAATATGCTTGTACATTTTCCGGGAGATAAAGAGCTTGTAGGAAGTATTGTAAATGTAAGTCTTGATGAGTGTAAGGGCTTCTATTATATGGGTACAATGTTATAAAAACAGGAATTGGTATTTTATATAAAAATTATATAAGGATTTATGAATTAAGCCGTATTATTTTACTATAAAGGTAAGTGATAATTGTGGCAGTTTATTTACAAAGACAAAGCAATACCTGCAGCGGTTTGTATACGAAGATAAATTGATAATTGTAGTAGATTGCATACAAAGACAAAGCGATAATTGCAGCGGTTTGTATACAAAGATAAAGAGGTAACTATAGCAGTTTATATCTACTGTATGCATGCCGGAAATAAATGATGCGGCTTGTAATTTCATAAATAAAGTTATAACGATATCGGAGCATGAGTTTTAATACAACAATAAATCTATAATATTAATTTAATATTAATAGTATAACGCTTAATAAATCAGGACGGAGGATTAAAATGGCTGGATTTTCACCAATGATGCAGCATTATTTACAGACTAAAGAAGAATATAAAGATTGCATATTGTTTTACAGGCTTGGTGATTTTTATGAAATGTTTTTTGATGATGCCAAAACAGTATCAAAGGAGCTTGAACTTACTCTTACAGGCAAAGACTGTGGACAGGAAGAGAGGGCACCGATGTGTGGTATTCCATTTCATGCAGCGGAGAATTATATAACAAGGCTGGTTTCAAATGGACACAAGGTTGCGATATGTGAACAGATGGAAGACCCTAAGAAAGCAAAGGGAATAGTTAAAAGAGAAGTAATCAAGGTCGTTACGCCGTCTACAAATCTAAACTCACAGTCGTTAGATGAGACTAAGAATAATTATTTGTGTGGTATTGTGTATCTTGGTGATAAGATTGGAGTATCATTTATAGATTATACGACAGGTGATTATTTTGTTACAGAGCTTGAAAATGGCAGTGAGCTTATAGATGAGATTAATAAATTTGTTCCTGCCGAGATTATTACAAATGAATATTTCAATATGAGTGGAATTGATATTTCATTTGTGGCAGAGAAGCTGGGAATATCAGTATCTACGCTTGATAGCTGGTATTTTGATGAGGATACCTGTATTAATAAACTGATGTCACATTTTAAGCTGACAACCCTTGATGGTCTGGGACTTAAGGATTATTCAACAGGTATAATTGCAGCAGGTGCAGTGCTTATATATCTGTATGAAACACAGAAAAACGACCTTATGCATATCACCTCAATTTCTCCTTATACTACGGGAAAATATATGCTTATAGACAGTTCTTCAAGAAGAAATCTTGAGCTTGTTGAGACATTAAGGGAAAAACAAAAGAGAGGCTCGCTTTTATGGGTGTTGGATAAGACTAAGACGGCTATGGGCGCAAGAACGCTGCGTTCCATGATTGAACAGCCTCTTATCAATAAGGAAACGATTGAGGGACGTCTTGACGTAATCGAAGAACTTAATAATAATTCAATTGACAGGGAAGAAATACGTGAATATCTGAATCCGATATATGATCTTGAACGTCTTATGACTAAGATAAGCTGTAAATCAGCCAATCCAAGAGATTTGATTGCATTTAGAAATTCACTTGAGATGATTCCATATATTAAAAATATAATCGGTACATTTAAGAGTAATCTTTTTAAAGAAGCTTTTGAAAAAATGGATGATTTACAGGATCTGTATCACCTGATTGACAGTGCCATAGTAGATGACCCTCCGATTGCAATGCGTGATGGCGGAATTATTAAAGAGGGTTATTCTGAGGAAGCTGACAGGTTAAGAAAAGCCAAGACAGAAGGAAAAGAGTGGCTTGCACAGTTAGAGGAAAGAGAAAAGGAAAATACAGGGATTAAGAATCTTAAGATTAAGTTTAATAAAGTGTTTGGATACTACCTTGAGGTTACTAATTCATTTAAAAATCTTGTCCCTGATAACTGGGTAAGAAAACAGACACTTACCAATGCTGAAAGATATACAACAGAGGAGTTAAAGAAGCTTGAAGATGTCATCTTAGGTGCAGAGGATAAGCTGTATTCTCTGGAATATGACTTATTTGCACAGGTAAGGGAGACTATAGCGGCAGAGGTGCTCAGAATAAGAAATACAGCCAAGTCTATTGCAATGATTGATGTATTTGCGGCATTATCCGTGGTTGCGCAGCAGAATGGCTATGTAAGACCATCAATTAATGAAAAAGGTATTATTGATATTAAAGGTGGCAGGCATCCTGTTGTTGAAAAGATGATTAATAACGATATGTTTGTTGCCAATGATACATATCTTGATAACGTAGCCAACAGAGTGTCGATAATTACAGGTCCTAACATGGCAGGTAAGTCAACATATATGAGACAGACAGCACTTATTGTATTAATGGCACAGGTTGGTTCATTTGTTCCTGCATTATCAGCGGACATTGGAATAGTTGACAGGATTTTTACAAGGGTGGGTGCATCAGATGACCTTGCATCAGGACAGTCAACGTTTATGGTTGAGATGACCGAGGTGGCTAATATTTTAAGAAATGCAACTGCCAACAGTCTTTTGATTCTTGATGAGATAGGCAGGGGTACAAGTACATTTGACGGACTTAGTATCGCATGGGCTGTAGTTGAGTATATATCCAATCCTAAAGTTTTAGGTGCTAAGACTTTATTTGCAACACATTACCATGAACTTACAGAGCTTGAAGGAACTCTTGACGGTGTCAATAATTACTGTATCGCAGTCAAAGAAAGAGGAGATGATATAGTATTTCTTAGAAAGATTGTAAAGGGCGGTGCTGATAAGAGCTATGGCATACAGGTTGCAAAGCTGGCAGGAGTACCTGAGACTGTTATCGAAAGGGCTAAGAAGCTTGTTGCCGAATTAAGTGATGCTGATATTTCACAAAAGGCCAAGGATATAGCACAGTACTCTAAGAAAAAAGAAAAGATGAATGAAGAGTATAAAAAGGTGGATGAACTTGAAGTAAAGCAAATATCACTTTTTGATACTGTTGGTAATGATGATATTATTGAAGAAATAAAGAATATTGACATTGGAAATATGACACCGATAGATGCCCTTAATACGTTATACAGATTACAGAGTAAAGCAAAAAACAGATGGAGTGTTAATGACAGCAATTAATATTTAATTAGAAATGGAGATAGTGTGAAAAATCACACTGATGTGCTGATTTTTCACACGGCTATTTGTTTATGAGCAGAACAAATAGCCTTTGACGGCAGAAGAAAAATCGCCTGTGCGAATTTTTCTTCGCCGCTTCGCAACAAAGTTGCTCAGAAATGAGGAGTGTTATGTCAATTAAGGTTCTTGATCAGAATACTATAGATAAGATTGCGGCAGGAGAGGTTATTGAAAGACCGTCTTCTGTTGTAAAAGAGCTTGTTGAAAATGCAATAGATGCAAAGGCTAGTGCTGTAACAGTTGAGATTAAGGATGGTGGAATATCATTTATAAGGGTTACTGATAATGGTTCAGGAATTGTTAAGGATGATATTCCATTGGCATTTTTAAGACATTCCACCAGCAAAATAACATCTGTAGAGGATCTGATGAGTGTTAAATCACTGGGTTTTAGAGGAGAGGCACTATCAAGCATTGCGGCGGTGGCACAGGTCGAACTTATAACCAAGACGGCAGATAATTTTACAGGGTACAGATATGTTATTGAAGGTGGAGAAGAAAAGAGTATAGAAGAAGCAGGAGTACCTGATGGTACAACATTTATTATAAGAAATCTGTTCTTTAATACACCAGTAAGAAGAAAATTTCTAAAGACGGCGGCTACAGAGGCAGGATATATTAATTCTTTACTTGAGCATCTGTCGCTTTCACATCCGGATGTTTCTTTCAGATTTATCAATAATAATCAGAACAGACTTCATACATCCGGTAATATGAATCTTAAGGATATTATATATAGCGTATACGGCAGGGATATAACTAAAAATCTTATAGATGTCAATGCGAAGACGCAGGATGTTGAGATTACGGGTTATATAGGAAAGCCGCTTGTGTGCAGGGGAAACAGGGCATATGAGAATTATTATATAAATGGAAGATATATTAAAAGTGGAATTATAACTAAGGCTGTTGAAGAGGCATATAAAGGTCATATAATGCCACATAATTATCCATTTACAGCACTGCATTTTGCAATTAATCAGGAAATACTGGATGTAAATGTACATCCGACCAAGATGGAGCTTAGGTTTTCAAAAAATGAATTTGTATATAATTTCGTATTGGATACAATAAAGGCTGCACTGGATAAAAGGGAACTTATACCTGAGGTGCATGTAAATGAATCAGCTTCCGTAAGGACAGAACGTGGGATTGAAGGCAGGCGGGACGACTATATTGAAAGACATAATAAGGAATATGGCAGGGAATATAAAGCACCGTCATTAAAGCCTCTGGAAGCTTCTGCATATACCCCACAGAGTCATTATAATTATTTATTTAAGGATAAGCCGGCTTCTGATAATATATCCATATTAAAAGAAGGTAAAAAAGAATATGGCTGTGGTATAAAAAATACAGTGACAGATAATGTGGATTCACATAATTTACAATCTGCAAAGATAATGTCAGATGAAGTACCATCAAAGGATAATAAGCATGTACAGGAACGTCTGCCTGAGCCATTTGAAAAGAAGCGTTCAGAGCTTATGGCACAGGAGGATAAGAAAACACTAGAATATGCCAAAGAGCAGGATAAGTTACAGGCACATCAGATGTCAATGTTTGAGGATAAGCTGTTAGACAAGTCTAACACAGTTAAGTATAAGATTATCGGACAGTTATTTGATACATACTGGCTTATAGAATTTGAAGATAAGTTTTATATGATGGACCAGCATGCTGCACATGAAAAGGTGTTATATGAACGTTTTATGAAAAGGCTTGAAAGCAGTCAGATGGACAGCCAGATGATTATGCCGCCGGTGATTTTAAGTGTTAATATGCGTGAGGAGCAGGTGCTTAAGGAAAATATTGACATATTTAAAAATCTGGGATATGAGATAGAAAGCTTTGGTGGGAATGAATACAAGGTTACCGGTATCCCTTCTAATCTTCCTAAGATGGATTATAAACAGCTTCTTATTGATATGCTTGATGGACTTGTAGAGGATGGCAGCAAGGCAACGGCACAGATTATAACGGAAAGAATTGCGACCATGTCATGTAAGGCAGCAGTTAAAGGAAATAACAGATTATCAATGCAGGAAGCTGAAGAACTTATGCATGAGCTTATGGAGGCTGATAATCCATATAACTGTCCTCATGGCAGACCGACACTTATTATGATGACAAAATATGAGATAGAAAGAAAATTTAAAAGAATAGTGTGATAAAATGAGGATTGATATATGAATCAGAATGAAAAGAAGCCGCTTGTAATTCTTACAGGACCAACGGCGGTTGGAAAGACAGAATTGTCAATAAATCTTGCTAAACGTATTAATGGTGAGATAATAAGCGCAGACTCAATGCAGATATATAAATATATGGATATCGGAACGGCTAAGATTACCAGAGAGGAAATGAATGGAGTAAGGCATTTTCTTGTGGATGAGCTCGAACCGGATGAAGAATTTAATGTTGTAGTGTTTCAGAAGATGGCTAAGGCAGCGCTGCAGGATATATATAGCAGGGGCAAAGTACCTATAGTAGTTGGAGGAACAGGATTCTATATACAGGCACTTTTATATGATATTGATTTTACGGATACAAAAAAAGATTCTGGTGAAAAGACAGCAGCTACTGGTACGTCTGTCCTGTTACAGGAAGATAAGGATTGCTGTCACTCTGGAAATGAACAGATTAATGAATATAGAAAAAAGCTTGGTAAACTGGCCGATGAAAAAGGCGGACTGTATCTTCATCAGATGCTTAAGGAAGTAGATGAAGAAGCGGCAGATAAGATACATCCTAATAATGTCAAGCGTATTATAAGGGCTTTGGAATATTTCCATGAGACCGGGAAAAAGATATCAGAGCATAATAAAGAACAGCAGGAAAAGGTTTCGCCATATAACTTTGTATATTTTGTGCTTAATAATGACAGGGATATACTTTATAAAAGAATTGATACAAGGGTAGATAAGATGTTTGAGGCAGGACTTGTAAGGGAAGTTGAAAGCTTAAGGCAAAAAGGTTATAATAAAGAACTTGTATCTATGCAGGGAATAGGATATAAAGAAATATTTGATTATCTTGATGGTGCATATGATGAGAAAATGGCTGAATATGTAATAAAAAGAGATACAAGACATTTTGCGAAAAGGCAGCTTACATGGTTTAGAAGAGAATCTGATGTGTGCTGGATGAACTATCAGGATTATAGTAATTCTAAAGAAAAGATGCTTGAAGCCATGCTTGATATATTAGACAGACATGGCATTGCTTATCAGAGCCAGAGTGGTATGTAGAGTAGTAATATCAGAATTAGATTAGAAAACGAAAATATAGGCATTATATGTTTTAATAATGCCTTAAGGATGGAGATTAAAATGATTACAGAGATGGAAAAAATGTATTGTGATATGGGAATTTCAAAGGAAGTATATGAATTTTCAGAAAATATCATAAAGGGACTTAAGGAAAGGTTTGACAAAATTGATGAAAATGCTGAGTATAACCAGTTAAAGGTTATAAAAGCGATGCAGAAAAACAAAGTGGCAGAGATGCATCTGTCAGGAACAACAGGCTATGGTTATAATGATGAGGGAAGAGATACATTAGAACAGGTATATGCAGACCTTTTCCACACAGAGGCAGCGCTTGTAAGACCACAGATTATGTGCGGAACACATGCCCTCAATGTAGCATTATCATCTAATTTAAGACCGGGAGATGAGTTGTTATCACCTGTTGGCAAGCCATATGATACAATGGATGAGATTATTGGAATCAGACCTTCAAAGGGAAGCTTAGCTGAGTATGGAATTACATACAGACAGGTTGACCTGCTTGAAGATGGAAGCTTTGATTATGATAATATTAAAAAAGCAATTAATGAAAAGACTAAGCTTGTAACAATACAGCGTTCAAAGGGATACGCACAAAGACCTACATTATCTGTTAAAAGGATTGGAGAGCTGATTGCATTTATTAAAAATATCAAACCGGAAGTAATATGCATGGTAGATAACTGTTATGGTGAATTTGTAGAGCTTACAGAGCCGTCGGAAGTCGGAGCTGATATGATAGTTGGTTCTCTTATTAAGAATCCGGGAGGCGGACTTGCGCCATGCGGCGGATATATTGCCGGAACTAAGGAATGTATAGAGCAGGCAGCATTCAGACTTTCATCACCTGGCTTAGGAAAAGAAGTTGGAGCTACGCTTGGTGTAAACCAGTCTTTCTATCAGGGACTTTTCCTTGCTCCTACTGTAGTTGCAGGAGCTTTAAAGGGGGCGATATTTGCAGCAAATGCATATGAAAGATTAGGATTTAAGGTTATACCTGACAGTACGGAAAGCAGACATGATATAATTCAGGCGGTAGAGCTTAATACACCGGAGGGGCTTATTTCCTTCTGTAAGGGAATACAGTCGGCAGCACCGGTTGACAGTTTTGTTACACCTGAGCCGTGGGCAATGCCTGGATATGATGCAGATGTTATTATGGCAGCAGGAGCATTTGTACAGGGTTCATCTATAGAATTAAGTGCAGATGGTCCGTTGAAGCCTCCATATTCAGTATATTTTCAGGGCGGGCTTACATGGTATCATGCAAAACTGGGTATAATGATGAGTATGCAGAAAATGTATGAAAAGGGTCTTATAAAAATTGATGATTAATTCATTCTGATATATATTTGTATGGATTTTATTGTCCGTCAGCAATATAAAAGTTATGCATGACTGGTAACAATCTGACATTTTAATAGTTATATAAAAATCAGAATTATTTATATACAATAAAAGAAAGTTATGATATAATTTAAGTTGGTTCAATTTGTAAATATAATTACTATATAATATGATATAGATTCTGTTAATGGCATTACAGAATGACATATTTATTTATATCTGCATATTGGATATTCCGCTTGTCCGGAAAGGGACATATGAATATTAATCAGAACAGTTGTATATGTAATGATACAGATATCAATTTCCTAAGACCATATGAAAAATGTATGAGATACGGCACTGAAGTCTTATCTGATGTAGAACTTCTGGCAGTAATATTGAGGGTTGGAACTAATGGAATGGATGCAACGCAGCTTGCCGGAAAGATTATTACAATTCCAGAAAACCGTGATGGACTGTTAGGACTTGCATCAATAAGTATAAGCCGTCTTATGAAGATTAAAGGAGTTGGCAGGGTTAAGGCAATTCAGATAAAATGCATATGTGAGTTATCAAGACGAATGGCAAAGCAGACTGCGGCACAGAGAATGGATTTTTCTTCTCCTGATGCCATAGCAGATTATTATATGCAGGATTTACGTTATCTTAATAAAGAACATATGATTCTTGTTATGCTTGACAGTAAGTGCCGGCTTATACATGATTGTGTCATATCAATGGGGACGGTGAATGCATCACTTATTACACCGAGAGAGATATTTTCAGAAGCCTTAAAGTTTGAAGCAGTTTCAATAGTGCTTCTGCATAATCATCCGAGTGGGGATGCAACGCCAAGCCGTAATGACATAGAAGTAACAAGAAGAATTGCACAGGCAGGGAGTCTGTTAGGAATTAATCTTATAGATCATATTGTAATAGGCGATAATGCGTATACAAGTTTAAGAGAAAAAGAGTTTATGTAATTGAAAGGAGCCTCCAGATATGGCACAGAATATTTACGGAGTAGATATTGGTACAAGCAACTTAAAGATGTGTTGCAATGAAAAGGGTAAAATACTTAATGAAAAGAATATAATAGCAATTGCTAATAAGAATGAGGTACTTGCATTCGGAGATGAAGCATATGAGATGTATGAGAAAGCACCGGAAAATATCGAGGTGTCATTTCCTGTTAAGTTTGGTGTTATAGCAGATATTGAGAATATGCAGACACTTCTTGTAAGCTTTTTTAATAAGATTAATGATGATAAGAAGTTTTCTGGCAATACTGATTTTTATATTGCAGTACCTACAGATGTAACAGAGGTAGAAAAGAGAGCTTTTTATGAGCTTGTAGCTGAGTCAAAGGTAAAGGCTAAGAACATATTCATAGTTGATAAGCCTGTTGCAGATGCCATAGGAGCAGGTCTTGATGTTACTAAGTCAAAGGGAATAATGGTTGTCAATATTGGTGCAGAAACTACGGAGATATCAGTAATATCACTTGGTGGCATTGTAATCAGCAAGTCAATTAAGATTGGCGGTAACAAGCTGGATGACAGCATTATAAGCATAATAAGAAAAGAATATAATCTTGTTATAGGAAGTAAGACAGCAGAAGGCCTTAAAAAGGAATTGGGAAGTGCTGTAAAGTCAGAAGAGAAGTTTGCACCGGGCTTTGGCAGAAATGTTCTTTCAGGTCTTCCTGTAAGTGTACAGATTTCATCAGATGTTATATATTCAGCAATTGTTGACCCGCTTCATTCTATTATGGATTCAATAAAAGTAATATTAGAGAGAACTCCGCCAGAACTTGCGGCTGATATTATAAAGGATGGAATATATGTAACAGGTGGAACTTCTAATATAAGTAACCTCGAGAAGTTTATCCATCAGGAAACTAATCTTAATGTTAATATTGTAGAAAATCCTGCTGAAAGTGTAGTAAGAGGTCTTATTGATGTTGTTAATAAGCCGGAATTTGCTAAAATTCCATATACTCCACAGGATAAAAAATATGAATAGGATCTGGTAATATGAAGAATAAATTATCATCTTTTCTGAGTACTAAGGTTATACTTGCTGTACTTGTGTTTTTGTGCATGGTATTTATCGGTGTCAGTTTTTTTACAGACAGGCTTACTACTCCTCTTAGAAATGCTATTTCAACGGTGGTTATTCCTGTTCAGAAGGGTATGAACTATATAGGTCTTATGGTTGCTGACAAATATGATACTCTTCAGGAGATAAGTACGGTTCTTGAAGAGAATGACCAGCTTAAATCGCAGGTCGACAGTCTTACAGAGGAGAACAACCAGTTAAAGCAGGATACTTACGAGCTTGCAAGATTAAGAACATTATACGGACTTGATGAAAAATACCCTGAGTATGCGAAAGTTGGAGCAAGGGTAATCGGTTCTACAACTGATAACTGGTACAGTACATTTACTGTTGATAAGGGCAGTAAAGATGGAATAGAAGTTGATATGAATGTTATGGCTGATGGAGGACTTGTTGGAGTTGTAACAGAGGTCGGTAATAATTATTCAGTTGTTAAGAGTGTAATTGAAGATGGAAGTTATGTAAGCGGTATGCTTATTGAGACAGGGGATACATGTTCTGTTAAGGGTGATATACAGCTTATGGATTCAGGTCTGATAAGGCTTCAGTATTTTAAGAAGGGTGTAACTGTCAACAATGGAGACAAGATAGTTACATCTAATATAAGTGATAAATATCTTCCGGGTATACTTATAGGATATGCAAAGGATGTTGACACAGATTCTAATAATCTTACGCAGTCAGGTTATCTTGTGCCCGCTGTGGATTTTGAACATTTACAGGAAGTGCTTATCATTACACAAAAAAAGACTTTGGAATAAAGAAAGGTGCGTAAAACCGTAATGAAAAGAAAAATTGGAGAATTACTTATAATATTTTTTTTCTATCTGATACAGGTTACATTGGGAAGAACAATAGCAATTGGCGGTATTATGCCTAACCTTCTTATAATGCTTCCGGTGCTTTTTGGTTTTTTGCATGGCAGCAATGAAGGTATGTTTATGGGTTTTTTTGCCGGACTTATGTATGATTTGTTCTTTTCAGACCTGTTAGGTTTTGCCGCACTTATATTTGTATTTGTCGGATATTTTGCCGGCTTGTTTTATCAGAAGTATGAGGAGACAGAGATGCTTATACCATTGGCTGTGCTGCTTATAGCTGATTTCGCTTTTGAATTTTTGTCATATGTTGGTAATTTTCTGTTACATAACAGACTTGATGCAATGTATTTTATATCAAGATTTATATTGCCGGAAGTTGTATATACGCTGTTTATTACAGTAATAATATATAAGCCGGCCACATTTATTAATGGAAGACTTGATAGCAGAAGAAAAAGGAGAATGAGTGAATTTGATTAGAGAGATATTTGATTATATATTGAGTTTACTAAAGTCAAGAATTGTACCGTTAGTGGCAGTATTTTTGGTATTGCTCTCGGTTATAATTAATCGTATATTTTCACTTCAGATAGTAAATGGCGAATCTTATGTTAAGGATTTGACATCAACAGTTCAAAAGACAACAAGTGTAGCAGCTACCAGAGGCAGAATATTTGATAGAAACGGTGTTCTTCTTGCATATAACGATCTTGCTTTTTCTGTCAGGATAAGTGATAGCGGAACATATAAGGACACAACTGAAAAGAATATAAAACTTAATAAGGCAATAGATAAGACTCTTGATATTATAGAATCAAAGGGCGATAAGTTTACTAATGATTTTCCTGTGGAAGCGACAGGTTATGGCGGATATGATTTTACTGTCTCAGGAAATACGCTTTTAAGACTTAAAAGAGATATATACGGAACAAGGTCTATAAGTGAACTGACAGACGAGCAGAAGAATGCAACAGCAGATGATATGATAAGTTATCTGTGTGAAAGATATGGGATTGAAGACGGACAGTTTACATCATCACACCTTCTTGAGATTATTAACCTCAGAAGATATATGTCAGCTAATTCTTATAACAGATATATATCATTTGTAATTGCAAATGAGGTGTCAGATGAGACGGTTGCTGCAATTCTTGAAAATTCAGATGAACTTATTGGTGTAACAATAGAAGAACAGTATATAAGACGTTATGTTGACAGTGTATACTGTTCACAGATATTAGGATATACGGGAACAGTATCAGCAAGTGAACTTGAGAGCCTGCAAAGAGAAGATGATTCATATGAAGTAAATGATGTTGTAGGAAAAACAGGTATTGAAAAGACACTTGAGACAGAACTTGCTGGTGAGAAGGGTTCTAAGACTGTATATGTAGATACTGTTGGAAGAATAACAGAGGTGCTTGATGAAACAGAACCAAAAGCTGGTAATGACGTATATCTTACTATAGATATTAATCTGCAAAAGAAGATTTATAATGAGATTGAAGATGAGATTGTTAAGCTTCTGCTTGAGCATTTCAGACCGGTAGGTTCGGCAAAGTCAGTTATGGAGGCCGGTAATTCAGCTCCTACTATATATATTCCTATGAACGAAGCTTATTTCGCATTAATTGATAATAACATAGTATCACTTGATGATATTGCAGCAGGTAAGACTTCTAATGAACAGAATATATACAATACATTTCTTGGAAAGAAAGCACAAGTACTCAGCTGGCTTAGAAGTGAGCTTACAGATTCGCCAACTGCATATGGAAGTCTTTCAGAAGAGAACCAAAAGTATGTATGGTATGTATATCAGATGCTTACGACGAATAAGGTTCTTAATAAGGATAGTATAGATACAAGTGATGATATATATACAGAATGGACTGATGGCTCTTCAATGAATCTTGAAGAATTGTTAAAACATGCAATATCACAGAACTGGATTGATATGACAATGCTTACAGAGCAGCAGTATTCAAGTCTTCAGGAATCATATGATTTATTACTTGATTATATAATAGATGAACTTGATACTGATGACAGTTTCTATAAGAAAATGTATAATTACATGATAGAAAGTGGAAGTATCTCAGGTAATCAGGTATGTATGTTATTATTTGAACAGGGCGTATTAGAAGATGATTCACAATATCAGGCATTAAAGAGCGGAGCATTAGGTGCTTATGATTTTATGGTTAATGCTGTATCAACTAAAACTATAACACCGGCGCAGCTTGCATTAAAGCCATGTTCAGGTTCATGTGTAATAACTAATCCGAACAATGGTGATGTGCTGGCACTTGTAAGCTATCCAAGTTATGATAATAATAAGATGTCAGGTTCTGTTGATGCGGATTATTATAAGCAGCTTAGTGAAGACAAGTCAAAGCCGTTACTTAACTGGGCAACACAGTCGCAGACGGCGCCAGGTTCTGTATTTAAGGTATGTACATCAATTGCAGGACTTGATACCGGAATATTAGGACCGGGAACAGCCTTTTATTGTTCTGGCTCATTTAATAAGGTAACACCATCTCCAAGATGCTGGAGATTGTCAGGACATGGAACAGAAACAGTTACAACTGCTATAAGAGATTCATGTAATGTATTCTTCTATAATGTCGGATGGAATCTTGCATGCAGTAAGGATGGTAATTATAACAGCACATATGGAACATCAATAATGCAAAAATATGCGGAAGAACTTGGACTGGCAACAACAGCGGGAATTGAGATTGATGAAAAGACACCGCATGCATCAAATATAAGTTCCATACAGTCAGCCATCGGACAGGGTACACATCAGTATAGCTGCCTTAATCTTGCAAGATATGTAACGACTGTAGCCAATACAGGAACATGTTATAATCTTACACTTGTAGATAAGATAACAGATGCGGAAGGTAATCTTGTAAGGGATAATTCAGCAGAAGTAAGTAATACCGTTGATGTAAGTTCTACGACATGGAGTCTTGTTCATACAGGTATGCAGATGGCGGGCGAGACATATGCCAAACTTAACCAGTTAGGTTATAAGATTGCTGCTAAGACAGGAACGGCACAGGAAAGAACGACTGAACCTGACCATGCTACTATTATAAGCTTTGCACCATATGATAATCCAGAAGTTGCAGTTGCGGTAGTTATGCCTAACGGTTATGCATCATCGAGTGCTATTGAGACTGCTGCTAATGTATATAAGTCATATTATGGCGCTGATGAAGCTGATAAAGAAGCTAATGCTGATTAAGCAGTTATAACTCAGTCTGAGATATACACACCGCAAGGGCTGCAGAGCCGCAGATATGAAAAGTCAGCAGAGCTGGCCGGCGGTTTGCAGCAGGATTTGCGAGTGAATCTTGAAATAATGTTAAATGATGTATGAGGTGAAAAAGATTGGAAAATTCAGTTGTTATCAAGGGAAATAAGCATGGCATAGTAGTAGTTCTAAATGAAAATGTACCATACGATGATTTGAAAGAGCAGGTAAGAGATAAGTTTATTGCATCATCAAAGTTCTTTGGCAATGCGGCGATGGCTTTGGGTTTTGAAGGCAGAAGCATGACATTTGACCAGCAGGTTGAAATGGCAGATATAATAACAGATGTGTCACAGCTTAATATCGTATGTCTTATAGATGATGATAAGGAAAGAGAAGAAAAATTTGCCGCTGCACTAAAAAATGCTTTTAATTCACAAGATGGTGCTGCAAAGAATATTGAATATGCACAACATAATGATATTAAGCAGAATAATACGGATAGTGCACAGAATGGTGATAATAAAGCAACAGGTCTTAATGAAGGACAGTTTTATAAAGGGACTCTGCGTTCAGGACAGGTATTTGAAGCTGAGAGCAGTATAGTAATTCTGGGAGATGTTAATCCGGGGGGGAGAGTTATTGCCAAGGGTAATATCATAGTGCTTGGAAGTCTTAAAGGCAATGCTTTTGCAGGAGCTGATGGTAACGAAGATGCATTTGTTGTAGCACTTGACATGGATCCTATGCAGGTTAAGATAGGTGATGTGATTGCAAGAAGCTCAAATAATGCACCTAGGAAACGTCTTAAGGCGGTAAAAGGAATTCAGCCTAAGATAGCATTTGTTGAGAATGGTAATATATATATTGAGAATCTTGACCAGAGTGTTATAGAGGATATAAGACTTAATTGATAACACAGATAAATATATAGCAGGAAAACAGGATGGCTGATAGCTGTTAATGATTAATAATATAGATATTTTTATATAGAACACTATATGACAATATATTCACCTTGACTGAGTGTAATATAATAAAAGATATATCATTAATTAAAAAAAAATATTGATTTAATCGTTAAAAAAACGCATAATTATTTTAAGCTGTATTGTGCGAATAAAATTTAGATAATTGTTTCAGGAGGAAAGAAAATGAGTGAAGTAATTGTTGTTACATCCGGAAAAGGTGGAGTTGGAAAGACAACTACAACAGCAAACATAGGTACAGGTCTTGCAAAGTTAGGCAAGAATGTTGTGATGATTGATACTGATACAGGATTGAGAAATCTTGATGTTGTATTAGGACTGGAGAACAGGATTGTATACAATCTTGTAGATGTTGTTGAAGGGAATTGCAGAATTAAACAGGCATTAATTTCAGATAAAAGATGCCCTAAATTATATCTTCTTCCTACAGCACAGACAAGGGATAAATCAGCAGTTACGCCTGAACAGATGATTAAGGTAATAGATGAACTTAAGGCGGATCCGGAAGGCTTTGATTACATAATTCTTGATTGTCCTGCAGGTATTGAGCAGGGATTCCAGAATGCAATAGCAGGTGCTGACAGGGCGTTAGTTGTAACAACTCCTGAGGTATCGGCAATAAGGGATGCTGACAGAATTGTTGGACTTCTTGATGCTAATGGTTTAAAGGATCATGAGGATCTGATTGTCAACAGGATAAGAATGGATATGGTCAACAGAGGCGATATGATGTCAATAGAGGATGTTAATGATATATTGCAGCTCAATGTAATAGGTGCTGTTCCTGATGATGAAAGGATAGTTGTTGCCACTAACAAAGGACAGCCTTTAGTTGGTGATGACTGTCTTGCCGGACAGGCATATATGAATATATGTAAGAGAATTATTGGAGAAGATGTACCGTTTCTTGACCTTAATGGTAAGGGTGGTTTTTTTAAGAAGCTTTCATCATTATTTAAGAGCGATAAGAAATAAAGAAACATTTGTATAATTATGGCGTATAGAATGACGCAAGAATGGAGAAAAAATGGGCTTAATGGATTTATTTAAGAAAAAAGGCTCTAGCGATGTGGCAAAAGACAGACTTAAGCTATTATTAGTTTCAGATAGAGCTAACTGCTCTCCTGAGGTAATGGAGATGATAAAGAATGATATAATTAAGGTTATATCTAAATATATGGTCATAGATGCAGAGGGTCTTGATATTCAGATTACATCTACGGAGTCAGAGACTGATAATGGCACAGTGCCGGCATTATATGCTAATATTCCTATTAAGAATCTTAGGAATAATGATAAATAATTACTACATATATATGCGGTGCTTTATAATAACGTATATATATCGGTGGCAGATGTGTAACATGGATAATGTAATGGGCAGTTAATACTGGTTGATAAGCAAAAGTAACTTGGAATGGAGATAGAGATGTTTAAGAAATACAAACTGCGTTCGTACAATATAAGACTGGTAATATTATTGCTGGTAACATCTTGTTATGGTATAGCTGTTATTAACAGTGCAGATTCATCATTTACAATAAAGCAATGTCTTGGACTTGCCTTTTCATTTTTGCTCATGCTGTTTATATCGTTTGTGGATTATAACTGGATACTAAGATTTTACTGGCTGATATATTTTATTAATATAATCTTTCTTGTGCTTGTAAAATTTGCAGGTACAGAAGTAAATGGTGCAAAAAGATGGATAAGACTTCCTGGTATTCAGATACAGCCATCGGAGCTTACCAAGGTTGCCATGATAATATTTACGGCTAAGGTTGTTTCAATGTATAAAAAAGAGATTAATAACCTTAAGTTCCTTGCGGTGCTTGGAATTGTTCTGATAATTCCACTGGCACTTATTGAAATGCAGCCGGATTTGTCAACAACAATTCTTATAACACTTATTATTCTTACCATAATATTCTGTGCCGGATTAAGTTATAAAATAATAGGAATTGCGCTGTTGATTGTAGTTCCTATAGCGACTGTCGGAATTATCTATATTAGTAATCCTAATCAGACATTGTTAGAGGATTACCAGCGTAACAGAATTATGGCATTTATCGATCCGGAAAATTATGGTGATGGAACATACCAGCAGGATAATGCCGTACAGGCGATAGGCTCAGGACAGCTTACCGGTAAAGGCCTTAATAATGATGACCCGTCATCACTTAAGAACGCTCACTATATAGCAGAGGCACAGACCGATTTTATATTTGCAGTAATAGGAGAAGAACTCGGATTTGTTGGCTGCTGTGCTGCGATATTGCTGCTTGCATGGATTGTAGTAGAGTGTATAATAGCGGCTGTAAAGGCGAAAGACTTTGCGGGGCGGCTGTTATGCTGTGGAGCTGCCGGATATATAGCATTCCAGAGTGCGTTAAATATCGGAGTTGTAACAAGACTTCTGCCTAATACAGGTCTTCCGCTTCCATTTTTCAGTTATGGTTTGACATCACTGCTTACTTTATATCTGTCAATGGGTATGGTATTAAATGTATCACTTCAGAGAAATGTTGAACGTGATGATGAAATATTTGCAGATGACTTTAGAGGATAAATTTTAAAATATGGAGGGTACCTATGAACATTGGTTTAATTGCACATGAATCAAAGAAAAAATTAATGCAGAATTTTTGTATTGCATATAGAGGAATCTTAAATAAGAATCAGTTATTCGCAACAGGTACGACAGGGCGTCTTATTGAAGAGGTAACTAACCTGTCAATTCATAAATTTCTTGCGGGACATCTTGGTGGAGACCAGCAGTTATGCGCCCAGATAGAACATAATCAGATAGATCTTGTGATATTTTTAAGAGAAGTTGAGAATCCTCTTGCACATGACTCTAATTCGGATAATATATGTAATTTGTGTGATATGTATAATATTCCGCTTGCAACTAATCTTGCGACGGCTGAATTGCTTATAAAGTCTTTAGAACGTGGCGATATGGAATGGAGAGAAATATATCAATAATAAATGGGACGGCCGCTATTATAGTAGTATATTACGAAGCGGCTGTCCTGTTTTATTTATGCGGGCAGCATTAAAAAATGTGTCTGTTTTATATGGCAGAACTGTGACTCATGTCACTGATACGGCCATATGCACTAAAAAGATAAAGACCGCATAAGCCGACAATGGCATATATAATCCTGCTTATCCATGACATTGAACCAAAAAGAAACGATACAAGATTAAAATTGAAAAATCCAATCAGTCCCCAGTTAATGGCTCCTATAATTACAATTGTCAATGCTGTATAGTCAAAGCCTTTGGAATTCATTTTATGCACCTCCTGATAAATTTACATTATTATTGTTGACAGATAAGTAAAAAATATTTTGGAAGATTTTGTAAATACTTGTTTATGTCGCCTGTAAGTGGTAAAATATTATAGTTAAACAGACATGCATGAATATGCATAGTGTTCGGAGGAAGCGATGGCTGAAAGAAATAACAAAAAAGTTCTTAAATACAGAAGAAAGCCTAAGACAGCTTTAATTATAATGTCAGCTGTACTGATATATATTATATGCTTTATAGTAATGTACATGTCCAAGTCAAAGGTCCGTTCATATGAGGTTGAGGCGGGAACACTTACTGCTAATGCTACATTTACAGGAGTAGCGTTAAGGAGTGAGAAAGTTTATAATTCTGAATATTCAGGTAATATTAATTACTATCAGAGAGAAGGTACAAGAGTTAAGAATGGAGATACTTTATATACAGTAGATGAGACAGGAAGAGTGGCACAGATATTGTCACAGTATTCCAAGGCTGATGAAAATTCACTTACAAAATCAAGCCTTGCTACGATAAAGACGACACTGAATAACTTTAAGACAAGCTATGACGGCAGTAATTTTTCGGAAGTATATGATATGAAGACGGATATTAATTCAACAATATTGCAGGCCATGAATGAGAATATAATCAATAACATGGAGTCAATAATTGAAAGTACCGGAAGCCAGAATCTGTTCAGGACTGTTAATGCACAGGAAGGCGGGATAGTAGTATATTCTGTTGATGGATATGAGAATAAGTCAGAAAGTGACATTACTTCGTCATCATTTGATAAGAAGTCATATGTCAGGAATAATCTGAAATCAGAAGAGCTGATTGTATCCGGAAGTCCGGCATATAAGCTTGTAACAAGTGAGGAATGGAATATATATATTCCTTTAAGTCAGGATCAGATAAAGGAATATGACCTTTCGTCTAAAAATACAATTACAATCAAATTAAAAAAAGATGGTATTACAACACAGGGAAAATTTGCCATTATTAGCAATAATGGTAACAGCTATGGCAGAATAACACTTGATAAGTATGTAATACGCTATGCTACCGACAGACTGATAGACCTTGAGGTAGTATCGACAGGAAAGAGTGGGCTTAAGATACCTGTAAGTGCTGTTACTGATTCGGAATTTTATACAATACCAACGGAATATCTTACAGAAGGTAGTAAGAAAGAAGTAGGCTTTATATGCGAGACATATGATGAAAACAGACAGGTTGTAAGCCGTTTTACAGAGGCAGAGATATATAAGAAGACGGATACTGTGTGCTATGTAAGTAAAGAAAGTTTTAATATAGGTGATGTAATAGCAATGCCGGGTGATGCCTCAAGAAGGTATATAGTAGGTGCAGTGGATAAGCTTAAAGGTGTATTTTGTGTTAATACGGGATATACAGTATTTAAGGTTATCGATATCATAGATGAGAATAATGAATATTGTGTTGTTAAGAAGGATACCACACATGGAATATCAGTATATGACCATATAGTGCTTGATGCGCAGAAATATTCTGAAAATGATATGATTTATTAATGATAAAAGAGACTGCAGAATGGAGGAATATATGCTTAAAGAAAATATACAGATTGTAGAAGATAATATCAGAAAAGCATGTGAAAGGAGTGGACGTGATCCAAAGGATGTGCTTCTTTTGCCGGTAAGCAAGACTAAGCCGGAAAGCATGATTGAAGAGGTATATGACCTTGGAGTAAGGGAATTTGGAGAGAATTATGTTCAGGAGCTGTGTCAGAAGATAGATAATATGCATGACGATATTAAATGGCACATGATTGGACATCTCCAAAGGAATAAGGTCAAGTATATTATTGGCAGGGTTGCACTTATTCATTCAGTAGATTCTGTAAGACTTGCGGCAGAGATTAGCAAAGAGGCTGTTAAGAAAAATGTAGAAGCTGATATTCTTGTTGAAGTAAATGTTGGAATGGAAGAGAACAAATTCGGAATAACGGTTGAAAGTGCTTATGAGAACATAAAGGAGATGGCAGCATTTCCAGGGATACATATAAAAGGGCTTATGACAAGTGCTCCATATGTTACTAATCCTGAGGATAATAGAAAATATTTTAGGCAATTAAAGCAATTATCTGTTGACATACAGTCTAAAAACATTGATAATGTTGATATGGGTATTTTGTCAATGGGAATGACAAATGATTATGTGGTGGCTGTTGAAGAAGGTGCCACTATCGTAAGAGTGGGGACAGCTATTTTTGGGGCCCGAAATTATAATTTATAATTAGGAGAGTAAAATGAGTATAATTGATGGTGTAAAGAACGTTTTTAAATTTAATGATGACTACGACTATGAAGATGATGACGATTATGGTTACGACTATGAAGATGATGACTATGATGATAAGTCATATTCCAGGAAGAAGTTGTTTCAGGGTAATAAAAAATATGACGATGATGATGAGGAAGACAGAGGACGCTCAAAGAGCAAGGTGGTTCCTATTAAGACAGGAGGACACAGAGGTCTTGAAGTTGTTGTAATACGTCCTGAATCGATGGAGGATGCAAGTGAGATTACAGACACACTTCTAACAGGTAAAGCTGTAGTCCTTAATCTGGAAGGAATACATGTTGAGATAGCACAGAGAATTATTGATTATTCAGCGGGTTCATGCTATGCTATGAGAGGTAATCTCCAAAAGATTACTAATTACATATTCCTTGTAACACCACCTAATGTTGATATATCAGGAGATATTCCTGAACTTGTTGCAGGTGGAATTGATCTTGCAGCTTTCAGTAAAGGCGAACAGAAACTTTAATTATCAGATATATAATATTTATATTGCCACCTGTGATATTATTACACGGGTGGCAACATTTAAAATATACATAAATATCAGCTGTATATCTGTGTGGCAGACAGCACAGATTTTTATAGGAATTAAAATGTCTGCGGAATGGAGATTAACATGTCGGAATTAATTACAGTACATTATAATGAAAAACCAATATATGATATTGCTATTGAGAAGGATTTTTCAAAGCTTGCCATGAAAGTATCAGAGCTTGGCATAAGTGGAAGAAAACTGTGTATAGTTACGGACAGCAATGTTGGAGAGCTTTATGCAGATGAAGTAAAAAATGAACTTGAAAAGACAGGCAATGCTGTATTTGTATATACATTCAGAGCCGGAGAGGCAAGCAAGAATCTTAATACGGTTGAGAATGTATATGAATATCTTATAATTAATAAGTTCGATAGAAAGGATATGATTGTTGCACTGGGCGGCGGCGTGGTAGGCGATCTTGCAGGCTTTACAGCAGCAACATACCTTAGAGGCATTGATTTTATACAGGTTCCGACTTCTCTTCTTGCACAGGTTGATTCGAGCATAGGCGGTAAGACAGGTGTTGATTTTAGAGCATATAAGAATATGGTCGGTGCATTTCATCAGCCACGTCTTGTATATATGAATCTTTCAGTGCTGGGTTCACTTAGTGAAAGACTATTTAATTCCGGCTTTGGTGAGATAATAAAGCATGGCTTTATCAGGGATAAGGAGTATTATACGTGGCTTAAGGAAAATATACAGTATATTAAGTCACATGATTACGATGCGCTTGAGAATATGATTGCCATAAGCTGTAATATCAAAAGAAGAGTAGTTGAACTGGATCCTACAGAAAAAGGTGACAGGGCATTACTTAACTTTGGACATACACTTGGACATGCCATTGAAAAGCTTAAGAATTTTGAGCTGTATCATGGAGAATGTGTTGTACTTGGAATGGTTGCAGCATTGGAAATCTCAAGGACAAGACAGCTTATAAGTGATGCTGAATATGAGGATGCAATTAATACATTTAAGGCATATAACTTCCCTGTAACAGTGGGTGGAATATCCGTTGAAGATGTGATAAAGGTATCCAAAAATGATAAGAAGATGGATGCAGGTAAGATTAAGTTCATACTTCTTGACAGGATTGGCAATGCATATATAGATAAAACAGTAACAGATGATGAGATGAGAGCAGCTTTATCAAAAGTAATAATATGATATTGAACAAACGGATTATTATAATAATAAATAATTAATTTTTAAGGTGGATTGATAATGGATAACAGAAAAAGAAATACTTCACTTATTATATATATTGCCGGGGTAATAATTCTTACATTTACAGACCAGCTGACAAAAGTAATGGCAGCAGATTATCTTAAGGGAAAGTCGCCATTTGTCATAATTGATAATGTATTTGAGCTTTACTATCTTGAAAATAGTGGTGCAGCCTGGGGAGTTATGAGTGGGGCTAGATATTTCTTTCTTATTCTTACTGTCGTTATAGTTGCTATAGTTATATATGTAAGTATTAAGATGCCACATACAAACAGAATGGTGCCTTTAAGAGGCACGCTTATTCTGTTAAGTGCCGGAGCAGTGGGCAATTTCATAGACAGGTTATGTTTTGGATATGTAAGGGACTTTATCTATTTTAAACTGATTAATTTTCCTGTATTTAATGTTGCCGATATATATGTTACAGTTTCGGTAATTATATTTGCAATATTAATACTGTTTGTATATAAGGAAGATGAATTTGAATTTATTAAAAAAAATAGCAAGGCAGACAGCCTTTGATGGCCTAAGAAAATCGACTGTGCGAAATTTTTTCGCCTCTTTGCGATAAAAGCTGCTCAGGAATGGGGATTAGTGTGAAAAATAGGATTAATATATTAAACGATATTGCAGATAATGAAAATGATACAAGTAATATTGCCGCTACAATAGAAAAAGAATCAGAAAAAAGATTACATCTGGTGGTTGATGAAAGTGATGTTAATACGAGAATAGATAAGTATATAGCAGATGAGCTGGATGGGTATTCAAGATCATTTATACAAAAACTTATAAAAGATAATAATGTATTGGTTAATGGCAGAGCAGTAAAGCCTAATTATAATATAGGCATATCAGACAATATAGATATAGTTCTGCCGAAGCTTACAGAACCTCAGATTGAAGCAGAAAATATATCACTTGACATTATATATGAGGACGATGATATCATAGTAGTAAATAAACCTAAAGGTATGGTAGTTCATCCTGCGGCAGGACATTATTCGGGAACTCTTGTCAATGCTCTTATGTATCACTGCCGGGATAATCTTTCCGGTATAAATGGTGTATTAAGACCGGGTATCGTGCATAGAATAGATATGGATACAACAGGAGTTCTTGTTGTATGTAAAAATGATTTCAGCCATAATAGCATAGCACAACAGTTAAGTGTCCATTCAATTACAAGAAAGTATAATGCAATTGTATATAATGCAATTAATGAGCCAGATGGAACAGTTGATGCGCCAATAGGAAGAAGCCAGACCAACCGTAAGAAGATGGCAATAGATAATAAGAATGGAAGAAGAGCAGTGACGCATTATCATGTCATTAAGAATCTTGGGAAATATGCATATATAGAATGTCAGCTTGAAACAGGAAGAACACATCAGATACGAGTACATATGTCAAGTATCGGACATCCTCTGCTCGGTGATGAGGTATATTGTTCAGCTAAATCACCATATAAGCTGCAGGGGCAGACATTGCATGCAAGAGTATTGGGCTTTATACATCCAAGGACAGGTAATTATATGGAATTTGAGGCTCCACTCCCTGATTATTTTCAAAAGGTGCTGGCAGATCTTGAAGCTAAATGCCAGTGATTGATATTGTTATAAAAAGTGAAAAAAGATATAAATTTTATAAAATGTATATATAATTGTAGAAATATGTGATAAAAAGTTGTATAATAAATACATTATATAAGAGATATATGTAATAAGTGCGATAGGAGGCAGATGATTATGGATGAAAGAACAGTTATTACAATAGGACGAGAATTTGGAAGCGGTGGACATGAGATTGGAACCAAGCTTGCGCAGAGATTAGGAGTTAAGTGTTATGATAAAGAACTTCTTGCAATAGCTGCAAAGGAAAGTGGTTTGTGTGAAGACCTTTTTGAATCACAGGATGAGAAGCCTACTAACAGTTTTTTATATTCGCTTGTAATGGATACATATTCATTAGGATATACTAATTCATATGTTAATATGCCGATTAACCATAAGGTATTTTTAGCACAGTTTGATGCTATTAAGAAGATTGCCCAGAAAGAACCATGTGTTATAGTTGGTCGTTGTGCAGATTATGCATTAGAGGATGATCCATTTGCAGTAAGCGTATTTATCAAGGCTGATATTGATAAGAGAGTTGAAAGAATTAAGAAGACATATGAACTTTCTGAGAATAAGGCGGCAGATCTTATACAGAAGACTGACAAGAAGAGAGCAAGCTATTATAACTATTATTCAAGCAAGAAGTGGGGAGAAGCTAAGAGCTACGACTTGTGTATAGACAGTGGAGAACTTGGAATTGAAGGCTGTATAGACCTTATCATGAAGTATATTGAATTAAAAGAAAAGAATAACAAATAAGAGTGATTTGACTTATGGATTTAAAGGGATATAAAAGAGTCAAAAAAGTAGATATAAAAGGATGGCTGCTACGAGGCAATGCGGTAATATATGCATTTATTCTGATTGTTTTCATAGCAGCTATTATTTTTATGTTTAATACAGTTGGTTCGATGTTTACAGAAAAAAGTGATGATAATATAGAAAATATTACAGATGAGTCGGTATCATATGTAGCTGATAACCAGTCATATAAGATAAGTATTAATAAAACAGAGAATTTTGTAACGATTTATAAGATGGAGTCAGATGGCAGTTTTAATAATCCTTATAAGACATTCAGATGTTCAGTAAGTTCGGATGTACATACAGGAGAGACTAAGATTAATGAGAAGTATGTATGGAGAAGACTTAGTGATAATGTGTATGGTCATTATACAACAGGCCTTGCTAATCAGGCATATATACATTCTGTACCATATCATTCGCAGAGTAATGCCGATCTTATAGCGTCGGCTTATAATAATCTTGGAAATGAAGCAAAGCTTGGATATATATATCTTGCCGTTGCAGATGCTAAGTGGATATATGAGAATTGTGGAATCAATTCTGTAGTCGATATATATGAACAAAAGGGTGAGCAGCCATTGATTGCGTTAAATGAATTTTCAAAGATACCGGAAGACAGTAAGTATGATCCGACTGATAATGTAAGGGCTTCAGCGGATGGTAAGGTAGATACTAAGATAGATTATATGACAGGTGTTGATAATTGTACTGTGCATGTTGGTGAAGCATTTGACAGATGGGCTGGTATATATGCAGTGGATATGAATAGAAAGGATATTACTTCATATATTACGATTACTGGTGAACTTGATTTATCAACTCCGGGAACATATGTGCTTATATATCATCTGGAAGATAATTATGGAACAAACCTTGCATATTGGAGATATATAACTGTTATAGATGGAACGGAAAACGAGACCACAGATAATCAGGAGACGCAGCAGGAAAGTACACAGCAGACAGGTACTGTACAGAGTGAGACGACCCAGGCAGTCCAGACACAGCCTGTAACCCAGGCAGTGCAGCCAACTACGCAGAGTATGGAGAATACACAGCAGACAGTAACCCGGTCAGAGGAGAATACGACAGCACCTGTTGTAACCCAGCCTGTGCAGACGACAACTGCATCTGGTAATATTATTACACAGTCGGCAGGAATTACTAACTGATAATAAACTGATAATCGACTGACATTCTATATATTGGAATAATATTATAAAAGAATATTATTTTATAATAGTCAATGATATAGGTAAAATAGTATTTCCTGTGAAAACAATATTATTAAACAATAGTATTTTTATCAGTATTTTTAAAGGAAAGCTTATATGAAGATGTCTGGCAGATATTTTATATAAATTATAATATTAATTTATATGATATATCTGCAGATGTTTCATATAAGCTTTTTATATTATAATTAATGGTTTTTATTTTAATAAATTCATGTTATACTATAAAAGATTTGTAAAATGAGAGAGAAAAGGGTGTTAAAATACCCGGAATGGAGAGTAATATGTCACAATTTATTATTATGGCTGCGATAGTATTATATCTTGCAGTCATGCTTGGTGTTGGCGTTATATGTTCAAGAAAAAATAATAACGTTGACGATTTTTATCTGGGCGGAAGAAAGCTTGGACCATTTGTAACAGCAATGAGTGCAGAGGCATCGGATATGAGCAGCTGGCTTCTTATGGGACTTCCGGGAGTTGCATATATTTCAGGAATTGCAGATGCATTCTGGACTGCATTGGGACTTGCAATTGGAACATATATCAACTGGCTTATTGTAGCTAAAAGAATCAGAAAGTATTCACAGGCATATGATGTCGTAACAATACCAGATTTCTTTTCTAAAAGATTTGGTGATGATAAGAATATTCTGACGGTTATTGCCGCATTGATGATTATATTATTTTTTATACCGTATACGGCATCAGGGTTTTCAGCATGTGGTAAGCTGTTTTCAAGCCTTTTTGGTGTCAATTACATGACTGCAATGATTATAAGTGCTGCAATAATAGTTGCATATTGTGCAATGGGTGGATTCCTTGCAGCGAGTACAACCGACCTTATACAGAGTATAGTTATGACAATTGCATTATTTATAGTAGTTTTGTTTGGAATAAATATTGCCGGTGGTATGGATGCAGTTATTGATAACGCAAAAGAACTTCCTGGATATCTTAATCTTACACAGAATTATTCAGCAGCTACAGGCACAGCAGTTGAATATAATGCATTATCAATTGCATCTACACTTGCATGGGGACTTGGATACTTTGGTATGCCTCATATTCTGTTAAGATTTATGGCGATTGAGGATGAGAAGAAGCTTAAGACATCACGAAGAGTAGCATCAATATGGGTTGTTATTTCACTTGGTGTAGGTGTATTTATCGGTGTCGTAGGTAATGCCATGTCTAAAGTGGGAGCCATTGAAGTTCTTGAAGGAAAGAGTCAGGCAGAGACTATTATTGTAAGAATAGCACATCTTCTTAGTACATATGGAATACTTCCTGCAATATGCGCCGGCGTTATACTTGCCGGAATACTTGCTGCTACTATGTCAACGGCAGATTCACAGCTTCTTGCTTCAGCATCCAGTGTGTCACAGAATATTTTACAGGAATTTTTTGGTGTCAGACTCACAGAGAAAAAATCAATGGTTGTTGCAAGGACAACTGTTATAATTATATCTGTTATTGCAATACTCCTTGCAAGCGACCCAAACAGTTCTGTATTTGAAATAGTATCATTTGCATGGGCAGGTTTTGGTGCGACTTTTGGACCTGTTGTGCTTATATCACTATTTTGGAAAGATGCTAATAAGTATGGTGTCATGGCAGGAATGTTATCAGGTGGTATTATGATATTTGTATGGAAATATATCATATCCCAATTTGGTGGAATATTTAAGATATATGAACTTCTTCCTGCATTTATTGTGGCTTTAGTTGTAATTATTGTTGTAAGTATGGCAACAGGAGGACCTGAACAGAAGGTTGTTGATAAATTCAATGAAGTAAGACATTCAAAGTAGATTAGTTAATAAAGAGTGGTGCGAATAAATGTATTCTTTAAGCAATGTGAGGGCTAAGCTATTCAGATTAGAAACAGCTAAGCTCTTAACGTATTTTAAGAAATATACATTCCGCACCACTATTTTGATATAGTGTTTTTGGAAGAATATTACGAACTAACAGTAATGAGATTGTAAAAATAATGGAGATTAGTATGATTGATGAAAATGTTAATAAAAATGATGAAGTGAAGCCTGTGCATAAAAGACGTGTAAGATATAAAGGAACTCATCCAACAAAATATAGTGAGAAGTATAAAGAACTTCAGCCGGAAAAGTATAAGGATACTATTAAGAAGGTTATAAGCAAAGGAAGTACACCGGCTGGTATGCATATATCCATAATGGTAAATGAGATTCTTGATTTTCTTAATATACAGCCGGGACAGAGAGGACTTGATGCTACATTAGGATATGGTGGACATACTACAAAGATGATGGAATGTCTTAAGGGCGAGGGGCATATGTATGCACTTGATGTCGATCCAATAGAGATAGAAAAGACTAAGAAAAGACTTGCAGACAGAGGGTTCGGTGAAGATATTCTTACTGTTATAAATACTAATTTTGCCAATATAGCAGATGTATCTGAAAAATACGGGAAGTTCAATTTCATGCTTGCAGACCTTGGTGTATCGTCAATGCAGATTGATAACCCTGAGCGGGGATTTTCATATAAGACGGACGGACCTCTTGATTTAAGACTTAATCCACAAAAGGGTGTAAGTGCGGCTGAAAGACTTAAAGAAGTTACACGCGAAGAATTTGAGGGAATGATGGTTGAAAATTCTGATGAACCATATGCAACAGAGATTTCAAGGACTGTTATGTCACATTTAAGAAAAGGTAAAAAAATAGATACGACTAAGGATTTGTATAACTGTATCGAAGAAGCACTTGCATTTATACCGGAAAAAGAAAGAAAAGAAGCGGTAAAAAAGTCATGCCAGCGTGTATTTCAGGCATTAAGAATAGATGTCAACAGTGAATTTGAGGTGTTAGACCAGTTCTTAGAAAGTCTTCCATCAGTGCTTGAACCGGGTGGACGTGTGGCAATACTTACTTTCCATTCAGGCGAGGACAGAATGGTTAAAAAGTCTTTTAAGAGATTCTTAAAAGAAGGTGTATACAGAGAGATAGCACAGGATGTAATAAGACCATCAGCACAGGAGTGTATTGATAATCCGAGGGCAAGGTCTACTAAGATGCGTTGGGCTGTAAGGGCTTAAGGTTATTGAACGTGGAGATTAGTATGAAAAATAAACGAGGCAGATTATTTTATTACCAGTTCATGTGAAATTGTATATGTTGAATATTAAATTGGGAAAAATAGTTGACATATGCCAGTAATGATTGTAAACTATAACAAACGAATAGGTTGACAATTAAAGGCTGATATAATATGTATATTGTAGAGATATACAATATGTGAGCGAATCTTGATTAAAAGCAAGTTAATGATGTAATAGCGATATAATAATATCAGAATTAACACATTGAGTTATAAGCTGTTTATATAACAGCTTATATGAATATAGTAATTGCCAGCCAATATATTATCAGAATGGAGAAGGTTATGAAAGAGAAAAAAACCAGTATTTACAACATTGCATTTATGGGACTTATGACGGCGGTTATGTGTATTCTTGGACCGTTGTCTTTGCCAATTGGACCTGTGCCGATATCACTTACTAATCTTGTATTGTATTTTACAGTATTTGTTATAGGGACTAAGGCTGGACTTGGAAGTTATTGCCTGTATCTTTTACTTGGTGCGATAGGACTTCCTGTATTCTCAGGCTATGCCGGTGGACTTGGTAAGCTTACAGGACCTACAGGCGGTTATCTTATTGGTTTCATTGCGATGATTCTTATAGGTGGAATTATTATGGAGAAGACTAACAGGAATATCGTTGCTACATGTATAGCATGGGTTGTTGGAACTGCAGCTGCATATCTTTTTGGAACTATATGGTTTGTATATTTAATGCATTGTTCTGTTATGTATGCACTTACAATATGTGTATTTCCATTTATAATAGGTGACATTGTAAAAATCATCGTGGGAACAATTCTTGGAAAAGAAGTAAGAAAAGCATTATCAAAAGCAGGAATAATCGGTGTTGCAAGGGCATAATTCAATTATATAATATAGTGGATGAATAATAATAACTCTTATCTGGTCTGCGGATAAGAGTTATTACTTATTATCCCAATATTATGCTCACATTGAGGTGAACCATAATGTCTAAAATCACCTATGAACAAGCTTGTGTGGGGTTATACCTGGTGACTCTGATATAATTAATTATTTTAATAACAAAAAGCTATATGGAAGAATGGAAGTTTTAAATCCAGATGTTGTAATCGGACTTTGAAAATATACATATCTTTCATATAGCTTTTTTATAAATTCTGACTTGATGTTAAACATGCATAAACCTAAAAATATATAAATTTAAGTCTATGCATGTAAATGGCATGTTAATATGCCTTTTATTATATAGTTGTCTGAAAATCAGATATTAAGCAAGTAATGTCTTAACGTATTCAGCTATTTCATCATTCTTGCAGTTAGCGAAGAATAGATCCTTGAACTTCTGTCCTGCTACGGCACCCTTTACAAGGTCCTGATCAAGATCCTTTAAGATATCAACAAGGTTATCTCTGAAAGCTACAGCTCTTACGCCGTCAAGAATCTTCTTATTTCTCTGTTCAGGAACAACTCTTTCCTTAGGATATCCGCCACCTGGTTCGCCTTCAAATAACTTCTCAAATACATACTGAAGGTTAAGTTCAGCACCCCATCCAAAGCCCTTTGCAAATGGAAGTGCGATAGCATTACCATCATTAACCTGCATGAACATATAAGCATCAGATGGGTCAACAACATGTCCGCAAAGAACACCTGGGAATGAGTTAAGAGCTATCATAGCACCTTCACCTGTACCACAACCTGTTACAACAAAATCAGCAGCACCGCTGTTGATTAAGATAGCAGCAAGGATACCATTCTGTACATATGTAAGCTGTTCCTTATCTTCTGCTGAGTACATACCGTAGTTATCAACTGTATGACCTTTAGCTTCTGCAACACCTTTAAGTGCATTGTAAACGATGTCGTTTTTCGCAGCCTGGCTGTTTTCCATAATTAATGCAATTCTCATTATAAAAACCTCTTCTTTCTTAATAATAGATACCTGGATAATAATTACCCATATAAATTAACTATAAGCAAAAATGCTGTTTTTGTCAAGGATTGTGCGGCTTGGGTTTTTATATATGAGGTTTGTATTTTTATATGTTTTATTAATAGTTGTCAGGTTAATAAAGTATCCTTTTGATAAAATGACATTATTTATTAAGGCATTTATTATAATTATATTCAGCATCCTCAGGAGAAAGTCCGAAGCGCTTTTCAAGCTTCATAATAATTATGTCCTTGCTTTTGCCATCTTCGAGATTGTCAATTATTAAGGTCTGTATGCCGCCTTCAAGCTGACCTTCGCGTCTGCCTTCACGTAACCCCTCAAGTCTGCCAATATCATGGCTTTCCTGCTGTATTTTTTCTATAAATTCACACATATATGAGTTACCTCCTTTGCTTTCTTTAAGATATTTTACACGTTTTGATAATGCTCCATAATTTATATTGCTGCTGTCAGTATTATTAAAATAATGCATAAGATCAGAGATTGTACTACCATCATTGACAATTGTATTGATATAGTGTTCATGGACGCCGTTGTCAAATTCAATGTGAGTTTCACTATCTATTCTGATTATATCATACACAGTTTTGTGAGCGTTAGCAATATCGAAAGTGGTAATATAAAATATATGTAATTCGGGAAGTTTAGTATAATCATTTCCTTTGTCTAAAAATGATGTGTCTATACTGGATGTAATATAGCGTACACGTCTTATATGACCGGGTTTGTCACCAGTCTGCATTTCTATTTCGTATATTTTGCCAGTACTGTCCTCGGCAAGTATATCAAGAACAACGGAGTGAGTACCAATCTGTCTTATGCTATATTGAGATTTGGTCTGTATGACTTTTAAGCTGTTATCATCCATAAGAATTTTAAGAACATATTCGCAGGCTTCCATGTCCTCAAGTGCTACACTAAGAAAAAAATCACTAGTTAAGTTTAGTGTCCGGATTTCTTTTTTAATCCGTTCATTGTTTTTTATATTAATCGATTCTGTATCTGTCAATAAATATTTCCTCCTATTAATGCTTCTATTAGTGGCATTGATACAATATTATTACTTTACTAATAATATTATATAAATATATAATAAAAGTCAATATATAATAACAAAAATATTCGTTAGGTATATAGAACGGCTATAAAGATTTATAATATATTTGTTTAATAATTATGTCCATGCTTTTGCCATCTTTTAAATACACATAAATGCAATTTGTCATTAGTATCTATAATATGTTATAATCAAAAATCAGACAGGTACAGTGATATATTGCTTTACAATTCACACAATCCCTGTATCACTATATAGTTAAGAACAAAATATATTAAATATGGAGGATATATGGCAGATAATAATGAAAAACAGGCACTTTTTATGGAGGCACTTAACAGCTTGAAGGAGTATGCCAAAGTAAATGGTAATATTGTTACTAAGGATGATGTAATAAGCTATTTTAAAGATATGGATATAGATGATTCGAGATTGCAGATGATATATGGTTATCTTATGGCAAATAATATTAAGATAACAGGTGAAGAGGCTGCTGATAACGAATTTCTTAAGATGATGGAAAATGCTGCGGCACAGGATAAAGAAGATGATGATATTTATAATATAGAATCAGAGGCAGAAGCCGATGAGAATATGCAATATCATGCACCTTCATATGCAGATGCTGCCGCTAAGTATGCTAATGCGTCACAAAAACCGGGGCTGTATGCTGATATTAAGACAGAGAGCAGTAGTAAGGAGTCTGACAGTGAAAATGTGCAGGCTGACACTGAAAATATAATAGCAAGACTTAATGAACTTGGTAAACCGGAGGGAAAAGATACTCTTGATTATAATGAAGATGAAAAGTATCTGGAGTTGTATCTTGAGGATTTAAAAGAGATAGAAGAGCTTTCTGATACTACAAGGGCTTATCTTTTAATGAATATTGTTGAGGATAATGATAAGGAATCGCTTGATTTATTATCAAAATCATTCTTGTCTAAGATTATAGACTGGGTTGAGCCATTTAGAAAAAGAGGAGTGCTTGCCAGTGACCTTGTACAGGAAGCTAATCTTGCAATGATGGCATATATTATGGAGAAGAGATGGACTAATAATTCTAAATGGGTGGACAAGATAAAAGAAGGCTCTACAGAGGATTTATTAGAGGTTCTGTCACAGATAGAAAAGGACGTCAGGGATGAGGTATATGGAAGTCTGTTTATGATGATTGATGAACAGATAGGATCTTTAAAGGTTGCTAATAAAGTACTTAACAAGGTTAATCTTGTCAATGACTGGGCTGTAAGATTGAAAGAAGAATTAGGAAGAAAGCCGACAATTGATGAGATAGCACAGAATATGGGCGTTTCAAGGGAAAATGTAATGGAAGCTATCCAGCTTTCAGCAGAGAATATTGAAGTTAAGGATAATGAAAATAAGAAGGAAAAATAGGAGATATTTTTATACTAATCTCCATTCTCAAGTAATTTTGCTGCGAAGAGGCGAAGAAAAATTTGCGCAGGCAATTTTTCTTCTG
>ERZ791785.24-NODE-24-length-203748-cov-16.308828_pt1 | contig 203748 bp, 170 predicted proteins | sample MGYA00509947_ERZ791785 | MGnify/ENA primary metagenome ERZ791785 (study PRJEB30046, sample SAMN00791982) | human gut metagenome | study: EMG produced TPA metagenomics assembly of the A metagenome-wide association study of gut microbiota in type 2... | reverse complement strand
CAGACTTTTTCTTAAAAGTCAAGGCCGCGTTCCACGGACTTCCGAGATGAACCAACAAAAAGGCCTCGGTTCCTTCGAACCGAGGCCTTCATATTGGTTGCGGGGGGAGGATTTGAACCTCCGACCTTCGGGTTATGAGCCCGACGAGCTACCGGGCTGCTCCACCCCGCGGCAATTCTGTCGAAACGGACTGTTCCGTTGAGGATTTGAATATTACAGACTATTTTTTCGTTTGTCAAGAGTTCGGCAAAAATATTTTTTGACTGGGCTATGATGACAGCCTGACCTTCATCACGAACGCAAGTCCATGACAACAGATTCCGCCCAGGACGACATCCCCATCATCAGCGGCGACGCCGTCGGCTTCGACATGAGGCCCCGCATTCCCGAAGACGAGGAGCGCTTCACATTCTCCACCGTATGCCGCAGCAACGGCCTTTCTTCCCGTCTCATCATATCAGGTTACACGCAGGGTTCCTTCCCCTGGCCTGACGCAAAGGATGCGGACGCGGGACTCTATCCCTGGGGGCGACTCTTTCCGTGCACCATTCTTAAGACAGGACGCGTCAACCTCACTCATTCCATGAGAAGGCGCGTCCGTGACGCCGTCCATCGACACTATTCGGGACTTGAGCTTGAAATTCTCCTCGACTACGACTTTGACGAGGTGATTGAGGCCATTGCCGAATATCACAGGAAGCGCTCGAACGGCACCTGGATGACTCGGGACATGATTGACATGTGGAAGGCCCTCCACAGACAAAGGATCGCCCACTGCGTATCCGTCCACATCGACGGAGAGCTCGCAGGCAGCCTCTACTTCACATCCGTCGGACGGATGCTCTACGGCGAAAGCATGTTCTCCCTTCGTCCAGACGCATCCAAGCTTGCTCTCGCCGCACTGGCAGCCTTTGCAGGCATGGCGCACCTGCCCGTCATCGACTGCCAGATGCCCACCGAACACGTCATCCGCATGGGAGCCGCCGTCGTTGAAGGCAGGGCCTTTCTCAAACTCAACGAGTTTCTTGCGAGGCAATCCCATTTCCCCTGGAGTCGCTCGGAAAGCCTCAGCCTGCTTCCTTTTCTTGAGTCCGTCTATTCCGAATACGCCGAACGCACGCCGAACGATCTGACCATCGTCCATGAACAGCGCTTCGCACACGCGGGTGGAATGCTTTTCCATACGCTCGCCATCGACGGCACGTGCAACTACTATGAGGACGGTCGCAGATCCACGATGGAAGTCATTCCACTTGCTTCCACCGATCCCCGCGTCACGCCCATGTACAACCGTCTGATCGAGGCCGGCTTTCGACGCGACAGCACTTACCTGTACAGACTTGCCTGCAACGAATGCCGTCGGTGCATCCCGACTCGCATCGACGTTCACGCCTTCAGGCCTGACGACACAATGCGCCGCACGATGAAGCGCAATGCATCACTCGTCATGCGCGAGCTCAAGCTGGCCCCCATGACGGAGGAACAGTACGAACTCTACAAGCGCTATCAGGACTCGCGCCATCGCCGCAGCGTCATGGCGGACATGGACCGCAGCACGGTAAGCACGGTGCTCTTCTCCACGTGCTCGGACACCCGCCTCCTTGAGTTTCGGACTTCCCCTGATGCCCCTCGCCCCAACGAGCTTAAGATGGTTTGTATAATAGACTGTTTAGACAACGCACTCAGTGCCGTCTATACGTTCTTCGACCCCGATGTTCCCAAGCTGAGTCTCGGGACTTTCGGCATCCTCTCCGAAATCGAATATGCCCGTCGAAACGGCCTCAGTTACGTGTATCTGGGGTACTGGCTTCCCGGCTATCCAGGCATGGACTACAAGACGCGCTTCCAGCCAATGGACATATTCTGGGAGAACGGCTGGATGCCGGAACGAAAATTTACAGCCGACCCCAAGCTTCTCGACCCAACGTCCCTTTAGATCATCATGCTTTACTCGCTTTGCCGCCGCGTGCTGTTTTCGATGCAGCCGGAAACCGCTCACAACGTCACCATGGCCAACCTCGACTGGGCCACGCATCTCGGACTTCACAAGCTCCTGACGCACATGCCTGACGAGGATCCGGTTGAAGTGATGGGCCTGCGCTTCCCCAACACGATCGGTCTTGCCGCCGGCATGGACAAGGACGGCATCCGCGTGAACGCCTTCGGCGCCCTCGGCTTCGGCCACGTCGAAATCGGCACGATCACGCCGCTCGCCCAGCCCGGCAATCCGAAGCCCCGCTGCTTCCGCGTCATCCCGGCCAAGGGCATCATCAACCGCATGGGCTTCAACAACGAAGGCTGCGACAAGGTGATCGAAAACCTCCGCAGCGCCGACGCCTTCCGTCTGCGCGGCGGCATTCTCGGCATCAACATCGGCAAGAACGCCGTCACGCCGATCGAAAATGCGCTTTCCGACTATGAAAAGTGCCTCGACAAGGTCTACGACCACGCCGACTACATCGCCGTCAACATCTCCTCGCCCAACACGAAGAATCTTCGCCAGCTTCAGGGCGCCGACAAGTTCGACCATCTTGTTTCCGGCATCGTAACCCGCCGCCAGCAACTCAAGGACGCCCGCAACGGCAAGCACGTGCCCATCGCTGTCAAGCTTGCCCCCGATCTTGAAAACGAAGAGATCCTGCGTTGCGTCGACACGCTCATCGAGCGCGGCATCGACGCCGTGATCGCCACCAACACGACCATCACGCGCGACCGCATTCAGGGCATGCCCAACTGCACGGAAACGGGCGGCCTTTCCGGCGCTCCGCTCCGCGAACGCTCCACTGAAGTCGTCCGCCTCATCGCCGATCACGTTCAGGGTGCTCTTCCGATCATCGCCTCCGGCGGCGTCATGACGCCTCAGGATGCCGTTGAAAAGATGGAAGCGGGCGCCAAGCTCCTCCAGCTTTACACCGGCTTCATCTATTCCGGTCCGGCCCTCATCGCCGAATGTTCCGAAGCGGTCGCCCGTTGGCGAGCCGCTCAGAAGGCCTAATCAACAAGGTCTTCCTTGAGAACAAATGGGCGCTGCGGCCTCGGACCGCAGCGCCCTTTTCTTTTTCCCTTCAATGACAGGATTTGCCATGCCCCGCGTTTTTGCCGCGCTTCTGCTGCCTCACGACGTGTGCGACGCTCTTGCCCGCGACGCCAAGGCTTTCGCCAGAATCGATCCTCTGGCCCGCTTCACCCGAAGCACCAACCTTCACCTGACGCTTGCCTTTGTGGGCGAGATTTCGACGATCGACGCCCGCAGACTCTCCGCCGCCCTCCGTCCGCTCTGTGCGCTTACGCCGCGCGACATCACGATCGGACGCATCGGTACGTTCGATCGACAGCGCATTCTCTACGCGGGCCTCTCCCCCGCCGAGAGCCTCGATCCCGTCGTCAACGAAGTCAGGAGTACCATCACCCGACTCGGCCTTCCGCTCGACGACAAGCCCTTCAGAGCCCACATCACGCTTGCCCGCGACTGGCGCCGCGGCCATCCGCCCATGACGCTTCCCGCCCGCACAGTCCCGCTCTCAGGCCCCGTTCTGATGGAAACCGTCAAGGATCCACGCACGGGCATGATCCGCTACCGTCAGGTCCTCTGAGAAACAGCCATCGAAGGGAGACTTTCCGCATTGCGGAAAGTCTCCCTTCTTTTTTAGTACAATGACGCCCTCATTCATCAACCCCGTACCACAGTCTCCCATGACAGACCATCCCATTCGCCCCGCCTTCTGGAACGTGCCCCTTTGGGGCGAAATCGGCGTCTATGTGCTCGGCTTCACCGCCGTCGCGCTCCTCATCGCAGGCATCCTACGCAATCGCCGCCTGTGGCTTCGAGGCGCAGAGGATCCACACCCCGTCAAGGATAGAAGAGCCCGTCTTTTCTCCGTCATCGCCGACGTCTTCACTCAGAAGAAGATCCGCGAGACGAGCGCAGGGCGCCTACACGCAGTGCTTGCCTGGGGCTTCTTCCTGCTCTTTTGCGGCACGGCGCTCGCCACGCTCGACTGGGACGTAGGCCACTACGTCTTTGATGCTCAGTTCCTTCAGGGAGGCTTCTACCTCGCCTACAAGTTCGTGCTCGACTGCGCAGGCATCGCCGTTCTGATCGCACTCGCGCTCGGAGCCGCCCGCCGCTGGTCCAAGGAGTCGGGCCTGCCCGGTGACGCACGATTTGTCTGCGCCTATCTCTCGCTCGCATTCATCGTGCTCACAGGCTTCCTTGTTGAAGGCATCCGTCTGGCGGCCACCCTGCCCGCCTGGTCCGTGTATTCGCCCATCGGGCATCTCGTTGCCAAGATGCTCCTCGCCTGCGGTCTGTCGGAGGCGGAACTACGTCTGCTTCACACCTGGATCTGGACGATTCACGGCATCTCATCCCTTGCCTTCATTGCAGCCGTTCCGCTTACTTATTACGCGCACGTCTACCGCACACCTGCAGGGCTCTTCACCCGTGAGGAAAAGCCCGCAGGCCTCCTTCGCAAGATCGACGACATTGAGGAGCAGGAAACGTTCGGCGTCTCCAGCTTCAGTCAGTTCACGACCCGCGAGCGAACAGCCTTCGACGCCTGCACGGAATGCGGCCGTTGCACGGCCGCCTGTCCTGCGGTCCGCGCAGGAACGCCGCTTGATCCTCGAGCCCTGATCGTTTCACTGCGTGACCGCATGCACATGGAGGAGAAGACCGAAGAAGCAGCCGCGCTTCCGTCTCTCGAGGAAACCGTCTCCCGCGACGCCCTCTGGTCCTGCACAACCTGCGGCGCCTGCTCACGCGCCTGCCCTGCCGGCATCAGTCTCCCCGAAATCATCGTCAACATGCGCCGCCATCTGGCGCTCGAAGCAGGCGACTTCCCTGAAGGCGTCGCCAATGCGCTCGAAAACACCGCCTCCGTCGGCAATCCCTGGGGACTTGATCCCTACGAACGCCTTGATTGGGCCAAGGATCTTGATGTTCCGGTCGCAGAAAGCGGTGTTCACTACGACGTCCTCTACTGGGTTGGCTGCGCCGCCAGCTACGACCGCCGCGCTCGCAAGATCGCACGCAGCATGGTGAGGATTCTCAAGGCCACAGGGGTCAACTTCGCCGTCATGGCCGAAGAGCGCTGCCACGGCGAGTTCGCCCGCAGACTCGGCGAGGAATACCTCTACCAGACCGCTGCTCAGGAAAACATCGGAAACTTCGCCCAATATGACTTCGACCGCATCCTGACGGCCTGCCCCCACTGCTTCAATACGCTCAAGAATGAATATCCGTCCTTCGAGGACTTCCGCTGGCCCGTGGTCAGTCACGCTGTTTTCATTGACGAACTCATGAAGGCAGGCAGTCTTCCGTACGTCAAGTCCGAAGGGCTCAGTGCGGTCTACCACGATCCCTGCTACCTCGCGCGCATCAACGGCATCGTCGCAGAGCCCCGCAGCGTGCTCAACTCCGTCTGTACCGTCCTCAAGTCCCCCGCCGAATCCGGCGAGCGCACGCTCTGCTGCGGTGCGGGCGGCGGGCAGATGTGGATCGACAGGCACGGCTCCAACTCCGTCAACGTCATCCGCCTGAAGGACCTCCGCGCCTCGGGAGCAGACACCATCGCCGTATCCTGCCCGCACTGTCTCACGATGCTCGAGAGCGCCCGAGCCGTTACCCGGGATGCTGAGTCGGTCAGCATCTCCGACATCGCCGAACTCGTCGCCGCCGCGCTTCCTGAAGAGGACGCCTCCAAATGACGGAGAGCTCCGAATCCAGACACGGCATTCAGGTGCTTGACCGAGCGAACCGTCTGCTTGCCAGACTGGAGGCCTCGTCCGAACCGCTCGCCCTGACAACGCTCGCCCGGGAAACGGGACTTTCAGCCTCGACGGCCCACCGAATTCTGGGGTCTCTCTCGGCCATGGGATTCGTCAAGCAGAATCCCGCCGGACAGTGGAGTCTTGGACTCAGGCTGTTGGAACTCGGCAACCTTGTCTACGAGCGCTTCACGGTGCGCCAGCGCGCTCTTCCGTTCATGCAGCAGCTTCACGCCGCAACAGGCATGACGGTGAATCTGGCCATTCGCGACAACGACAGGCTGCTCTACATCGAACATGTGCTTGCGCCTGAATACAAGACCAACCAACTTCGCCGCATCGGGTCTTGGGCACCTCTGCACATCACGTCAGGCGGCAAGCTCTTTCTGTCACGCATGTCACCTGACGAAATTCGCGGCTACACGGAAAGAACAGGCCTGAAGGCAGGGACGCAGAACTCCATTCAGTCCCTCGACCACCTGCTCGTGACCCTTGCGCACGCCCGTGAAACCGGCTGGGCTTATGACCGCGAGGAGTACGAGTCAAACGTGCACTGCGTTGCCGCACCGATCTTCGGTGCCGGCGGCAGGCTGATCGCCACGATCTCGCTCGCCGCCCATCGTTCCAACGAGTTCACCCCCGAGCGGATAGCCAAGCTCTGCGGCATCGCCCAGTCGATATCCTCCGCCATGGGCGCAGGGATCGGAGAGCGCATCAAGGGAAAGGGGTACGGTGACGGCTAACCCCAATGCAATGAAAAGCCCGCCTGTCAGGGGAAGCCTGACGGCGGGCAAATTCGTTTCAGCCAAGATGAAGGCTGTCAGAACACCTCGTAGGGATGCATCGAATCGAACTGCTCGTTGATGTGATCCTCATTTTCCACAAAGGTTCGCATGGTCTGCATGTCGGCCGCACGCTGCGCGCTGTTCGGACTGTCAAGGAGCACCATGACGACGCGTCGATCGGCAAACTCACTCTGCACGACCATGCAGCGGCCGGCCGCCGTCGTAAAGCCCGTCTTCTGCACGCCGATGTTCCAGTCGGGATTGCCGATCAGGCGATTGGTCGTCACAAGCTTCAGTTGCCGGCGCCCCGCAGGAACGCTCGCGAACTGCAACGTAGACGACTCGCGAATCACCTCATGCTTGTGCGCCTCTGCGACAAGCTTCGCAAGATCACGCGCCGTGGAGTGATTTCGATTGTCCAACCCCGACGGATCCGCAAAAACGGAATCCGTCATGCCGAGACGTTCCGCCGTTTCATTCATCTTCATGACAAAGGCCTTGCGCCCGCCCGGATAGGTGCGCGCAAGCGCAGTCGCGGCCCTGTTGTCGCTCGACATCAGGGCGGCCTTGAGAACGGCTCCGCGCGTCATGCGCATGCCGCTCCTCAGCTTTGAGCGGGCGCGGCTTCGCACATAGTCCTCTCGGGAGATGCGGAGCCTTTCATTCATCTGCAGGCCGCTCTCCGCAATGACGAGCGCCGTCATGAGCTTCGTGACCGATGCGATCGGCAGCTCAACGCCGGCATTCTTGCTGAAGAGCTCCTCGCCTGTATCCTGATCGACGGCAAGCGCCACGCTGCTGCCAAGACTCAGCAGGTCGGGCGTCTGCCTGAGACCGGCGAGCGTCGCCTGAGAGGGCGCCGTCACGCGCCTGCGCGCCTGTCTGCGCGGCTTCTTGCTCGACTTCTTGACCGCATGTTTGGCCCTGCCCAGCGTCTTGCGGCTGTTCGTACGCTTGACGGAGGTGGTCTTCTTGACGGTCTTTCTGACCGACGTCTTCTTTACACCCGCCTTCACTGCCTTCTGAGTCGTCGCCGCCAGCACGGGCGTCACAACAACCGACGGGCCTGCCGCCACGAATGCGCCTAGCCCAAGTGCCAACACGATTTTCTTCAAGCTGAATTTCACGACCACCGCCCACGACCTACAGAAGGTCCGTCAAATCCCAAACAAGCCGCTGCGCCGGATGCGCCGGCGCAGTACATTTTGTTAATTTTAAAAGTTGCTGTCGGATTGCGGAACCGACGGCATCAAGAAACCCGACACCGTACGCGAGAGAAAATCGTTAGCACTTGTTTCTGCAAGACGTCGTCAAGTGTCATAGTCTCGTGATCGACATCCACACGCGCTCGAGACGCTTGACACTCACTGGCATCGGCGTTCGCAGCTGCTGGGCGAAAAGCGAGACGCGGAGCTCCTGCAACATCCATCCGAATTCATCAAGACGAGAGTCGGGCTGTCCGCGACGCGCCGCACGAGCCCTCATGAGCGGTACGGAAAGCCTCTCGATGTCCGCACGGCGGGATTCGTCGCGTACGGGATCGTCACGATAGCGGTCAAGCCTGTAGTGCACCGCCCTCAGATAGCGGGGATAGTGCGCGAGCTGAGAAAGCGGCACCGTCGTCAGAAAATCCTTTCTGAACAGATCGTTGAGCTGAGCCTCAATGTCATCCGTCAGAGCCTTCTCGCCGCTCAGACGGCGAAGCTTCAGGGGAATGCCTGCGGCCTCCGTCACAATCTCGGTGAGAAGACGCAAGATTTCACCGGCCACTAGCGTGAGGCGCCCCTTCACGTCCTCGCGTCGCTCCCTGAAGCTTGCCTCATCGTGAGGCCAGGGTTCGGCAAGCGCCGTTGCCTCGAGCGCGCAGTCGACGACGGAAGTCGACAGCGTGTCCGCGCTCTCGAAGAGTCTGGACAGTCCTGGCACCGTCTGAGCCTGCATCTGCACGCGGCCAAGATCTCGAAGCGTTCTTTCAACGAACTTCACCTGCTCGCGAAGAGCGAGCCTGAAGAGACGCAGAAGCCCCTTTCTGTGCTCTCGACGGGCCTCCAGCGGATCATCGTAGACCTCGATTGCACAGTCGGTTCCGCGATCCGTAAGCGCAGGATGACCGATCAGGGTCTGCCCCCTGCGGAAAATCTCCATGAGCTCAGGAAGCTCGCCGAAGGTCCAGTCGGTGATGCCGTCCTCAAGATCCTTTGCTACAGCCGCATCCTCCTGAGCGACGTGGCGGAAAGTCTCCTGTGCCGCCTCGCCGAACTCGGCGCGCAGCTGTGCAAGATTGCGCCCCATGCCGATCTGGCGACCATGCTCGTCCAGCACCTTGAAGTTCATGATGAGATGCGGCGGCAGCTGCTCGAGCTTGAAGTCTCCGACAGTGCAGGGAACGCCAGTCTGGGACCGCACGTCGTCGGCAAGCGCTTCAAGGAAGCCCTTCGCCTGCGGCTCTCCCTCCTTCGTTCGCGTGAAGAAGCCGCCCGCAAAATCGGCAATCGGCACGCAGTGGCGCCTGATCTTCTGCGGGAGCGACTTGAGCAGCGTCTGAGCCTTCTCCTTCACCATGCCCGGCACGAGCCATTCGGCGCGTACGGCGTCGAGCTGGTTGAGGGCGTAGAGCGGCACCGCAAGCGTCAGACCGTCCCGGGGACTGCCGGGCTCGAAGTGGTAGTTGAGTGCCATCGAAATACCCGCCATCTCCATCGTCTTCGGGAAATAGCGGTTGGTGACGCCTGATGCGTCATGACGCATCAGCTCGTCACGGGACATGAAGAGCGCCTTCGGATCGTCGCGGGAGGTTGCCTTGAGCCACTTCAACAGCGTCGGCGTGGAGACGACATCTGCCGGAATCCTCTCATCGTAGAAGGCGCACATCAGCTCGTCGTCCACAAGCACGTCGGGGCGGCGAGTCTTGTGCTCGAGATCCTGAATCTCCCTGACCAGCCTGGCATTGTGTGCATAGAACTCCGCACGGCCATCCCACTCGCCCTCAACGAGCGCTTGACGGATGAAGAGTTCGCGTGCGAGCTTCGGATCGTGCGGCGCAAAGCTCACCCTACGCTGCTGGTAGATCGTGAGACCGTAGAGCGTGCCGCGCTCGAATGCAACAACCTCCCCTCGGCTCTTCTCCCAATGGGGCTCGGTCCAATTCCTGCGAAGCAGATCGCCTGCAGCCGCCTCGATCCATTCGGGCTCGATGTCCGCCACGCAGCGCGCGAACATACGGGACGTTTCGACGATTTCGGCAGCCAGAATCCAGCGCCCCGCCTTCTTGGCGCGCGCCGATCCAGGCCAGATCCAGAACTTGATGCCGCGAGCGCCAAGGTAGGGAGGCGCACGAAAGTCGCTTTCGACGGCCTTAGAGCCGATGTTGCCCAGAAGACCTGTCAGCAGGGCGCGGTGCACCTGCTCGAAGGTGGCGGGCGACGTGTTCCTGCGCCAGCCGAGCTCGTCGGTGAGCTGCACGAGCTGACGGCGAACATCGCGCCATTCGCGCAGGCGCCTCACCGAAAGGTAGCGCCTGTGAAGCTCGGCCTCAAGCTTGCGGTTGCTTTCCTTCTCGGCATTGGCCTTTTCATACCAGTTCCAGAGCTTGACGTAGGAAAGGAAGTCAGACTTTTCGTCCGCAAGCTTCCTGTGCGCCTCATCCGCCGCCTGCTGTGCATCGGCGGGACGCTCTCTCGGATCCTGAATGGAGAGCCCTGCGCAGATCGTCAGCAGCTCTTCAAGGCTGCCCTGTTCGGAGCCTGCAAGCAGCATGCGGCCGAGACGCGGGTCGACGGGAAGCCTAGCGAGCTCCCTGCCCACGCGCGTGAGTTCGCCTTCCTCGGTGACGGCGTTGAGCTCCTGCAGAATGGCAAAACCGTCCGCAATCGCGCGGGGCGGCGGCGTCTGAACGAACGGAAATTCGCGCACGTCGCCCAGCTTGAGCGAAATGGCGCGCAGGATGACGGCGGCAAGGTTCGAGCGCAGAATTTCGGGATCCGTAAAGGCGGGGCGGCGTGCAAAGTCATCCTCGCTGTACAGTCGGATGCAGATGCCGTCGGCCACGCGGCCGCATCGGCCGGCGCGTTGATTGGCGGAGGCCTGACTCACGGGTTCGATCTGAAGCTGCTCGACCTTGTTGCGATAGGAGTAGCGCTTGACGCGGGCAAGCCCCGTGTCCACGACGAACCTGATGCCAGGCACCGTGATGGAGGTTTCCGCCACATTGGTAGAGAGCACGATTCGCCTCGCTCCGGAGGGGCGGAACACGCGCTCCTGCTCTGCAGCCGTCAGGCGCGCAAAAAGCGGAAGAATCTCCGTTGTCGAGGGACGCGACTTGCGAAGAACGTCCGCGGCCTCGCGGATTTCGCGCTCGCCCGGCAGGAACACCAGAATGTCCCCGCGTCCCGAAGCCTCGAGTTCGCCCACCGCATCGTCAATCGCGCCGACGAGGGTCTTGTCGTCGGCCTCATCCATGTCCTCGATCGGACGATAGCGAACCTCGACGGGATAGGTGCGGCCTGAGATCGTCAGAATCGGAGCGGGACGCCCGTCGATCTCAAAATGTCGGGCAAATCGCTCGGCGTCGATCGTGGCCGAAGTGACGATCACCTTGAGGTCGCGCCGCTTCGAAAGCAGGCGCTTCAGATAGCCGAGCAGGAAGTCGATGTTGATCGATCTCTCGTGCGCTTCGTCGATGATCACCGTGTCATAGGCGCGAAGCATCGGATCATTCTGAGTCTCGGCAAGCAGAATGCCGTCCGTCATCAGCTTGATGGTGGCGCCCGGCGACATCGTGTCGGTGAAGCGCACCTTGTAGCCCACGACTTCGCCGGGCTCGGTCTTGAGCTCCTCGGCGATGCGCTTGGCGATCGAGCTCGCCGCGATGCGGCGGGGCTGAGTGTGCGCGATCATCCCGTGAACGCCGCGCCCCGCCATCATGGCGATTTTCGGCAACTGCGTCGTCTTGCCCGAGCCGGTTTCGCCGCAGACGATCACAACCCTGTTCTCGCGGATGGCCTTCGCAACCTCCTCGCCACGCTCGGAAACGGGAAGCCCCGGCATGAGCGTAAAGGGCGGGACGGGATTGCGGCGCTCTTCATAGGAAAGACGGCGCTTCGGGGCCTCGGAGGACACCGTCTTCTGACGATCAGCTCCCTCGCGCGAATGCGTGCGCCCGCTTTGCCTTGCGGTGCCTTCGGAACGCTCGTTCCTGATGCCTGCCTGCTCACCGGAGGGCCTGCGGCCTGCTCGATCCGCTTTGGCATCGTGTCGTTTTCCCTGCGCCTCCTTCGCCTTCGTGGAAGGGGACATCTGCGCATGCTTTCGCACTGCCGACGGCTCCGCCTTCGGCGCCGTCACGGGCTGTCCGCCCCGCGACTTTGCGGGGGCCGCCATGCGGAAGGATGCACCCGACGACTTCGCCGCGTCTGCGAGCGCCGCGCCGAAGCCCCCCGTTGCGCTGAAGGCCGAAGCGCTGATGCTCGCGGTGCCCGCCTCGGCCCTCCTTGTCTCGGCCGCCTTCACGACGCGAGTCTTTTTGGCCGCACGCGCCTTCTCCTCTTCAGCTCTGGCTCTGGCCTCCCTTTCACGGGTGAGGGACACGGCATCATCAACCTGGGCCTTCACCTTCTGGAAAGCCGCAAACAGCGCACGATCGGACATAGAAAATCTTCGAATAAATGGATGGAGCCTCAGAAAGAGCTCCACGTAGAATTTGACGGACTCGCGCTACAATGTACGAACGCTTCGGGCGGCTTCATGCCGTCCGCCACACATCAATCAAGGAGCAAACAGATGGCCCGCATGGTTAACTGCGTAAAACTCAAGAAGGAAGCCGAAGGGCTCGACTACCCGCCTTTTCCCGGCGCTCTCGGCGCCCGCATCTGGCGTGAGGTGAGCAAGGAGGCATGGGCCGAATGGACGCGCCTTCAGACCATGATGGTCAACGAATACGGCCTCAACCTCGCCGACCTGTCCGCCCGCCAGCATCTGATGCAGCAGTGCGAACGCTACTTCTTCGGTGATGCCGAAGGCGTTCAGGTGCCTGAGAACTTCGTGCCGCCGAAGCCCTGATCCGCGACTGCGGACAGGTCCTCGCCGAAACACGGCCCGAAAAGCCCGCACTTCCCAAGGAAGTGCGGGCTTTTTCCTTGCAGTCGAACGGTCTGTCAGCCTCGTTCGAACGTCTGCACGCCTTCCTGCGTGCCCAGAAGCAGCACGTCGGCGCCGCGGGCGGCGAAAAGGCCCACCGTGACGACGCCGGGCCAGGCATTGATCTCGGCCTCGAGCGCCTTCGGATCCTCGATGCGAAGGCCCGAGGCATCAAGAATGTGGCAGCCGTTGTCGGTGACGAAGTTACGGAGCTTCACGGTCGCGCCGAGCGCCTCGAGCTTCGCCTTCACGGCACGGGCCGCCATCGGAATGACTTCGACCGGGAGCGGGAAGGAACCGAGCACGGGCACCTTCTTCGAGGCGTCCGCAATGCAGACGAAGCGGCCGGAAATGGACGCGACGATCTTTTCGCGCGTAAGCGCGCCCCCGCCTCCCTTGATCATGGAGAAGCCCGGATCTATTTCGTCGGCACCGTCGACGTAGACGCCGATTTCGTCAACCTCGTTCATGTCGAGCACCTTGAAGCCGAGCGCTTCAAGACGCTTCGTGGAGCGCTCGCTCGAGGAGACGCAGGCGGGGATCTTTTCACGAATGCCGGGCAGCTGATCGATGAACTGATCGACGGTGGAGCCGGTTCCGACGCCGAGGATTCGGCCTTCTTCGACATAGGCGAGCGCCGCACGGGCGACCTCGCGCTTGAGTTCCTGCTGGTTAAGAGCCATGGGGGACAATTCCGGTTGGTGGTGAACGGCTCCTATTTTACCGTCCTCGCCGGCCTTTCGACGCCGGCAGCGTACTCCCTTGACCGGTTCCCGCGCCTTTTGCGCCCCTCTCTGCACTACAATGCACCCACAGCACCTTCCCAGACGAAAAACATGGCCATTGACTTCACCGACGAACAAGTCGCGTCGACCTTCCGCAAGCTGAGCGTCTCGCATGACTCGAGCGCCAACTCCCGCGTCGGCATCTACGCCTCGTGGGCCGCGCTCGTGCTCCTCGCCGCCTGCTTCTTTGTTGTCGCGGTCTTCATGATCGACGCCGACCGCCGCGCCGAAAGCGTCCGCCTCCAGCAGTCCACCGACCTCATCGTGCAGGCCGTCGAGTCCCGCCTCATGGGCACGACCGAACTTCTGCAGAAGTCGAGCATGCGCCTCATCCACATTCCGGGCACTCCCTCGCGCACGGCTGGCGCCGAACTCGCCGCCATGGCCTTCATGCAGGACCGCCGAGAGGTGGTCGACATGGCGCTCGTGGACCGCGACCGCAAGGTGCTTCGCCACTGGGCCTCGACCTCGCAGAGCGCGCTGATGCCCGACTCGCCCGAGCGCCGCATCGACGCCTCGGCCATGTACGAACCCGTACGCTCCGTACTCACGCGCGAGGCGCCCGTCGTCACCTCTCCCTATTCCGTCAAGGATACACGCCAGGTCTTCTTCGACCTCTTCGTGCCGACTCCTGCTGACGACCAGGTCCTCATGGCGCGCATCAACCTCTCGCGCCTCATCGCCGACGCAGCCAACAGCGTGATCGGCACGACGCCCTACATCTTCTATCTTGAGGCGGACGGCAAGCCCGTCATCGACCGCAAGCAGTTCCGCACATCCGCCCGCTCGCTCACATATTCGACGAACATTCCGCTCCTCAACGATCCGTCGCTCAGGCTCGTGAGCCTCAGCAACGAGCATTCGCTCTTCACGACGGACAACCTGAAGTTCTGGGCCATCATCGCGCTCGCAGGCCTTCTTGCCGTCGCGCTCGGACTTCTCGTGAGCAACCAGCGCCAGCAGCACAAGGCCCACCAGAAGCTCTTTGCCGAGAACTCGCTTCGCGTGGCCATGAGCGACTCGTCCGTGGCAGGCATCCGCGTTACGGACCGCGAGGGCAGAATCCTCTTCGTCAACGAAACCTTTCAGAAGCTCGTCGGCTACCGCACGCAGGAGCTCATCGGCGTCATGCCTCCCTATCCATACTGGGAGGACGACATCTCCGCAACGCTTCAGGACATTCTTGCGCACCCCGAGGACCGTCAGGTGCGCTCGATCGAATTCCGCGTCCGCCGCAAGGACGGCCTGCTCTTTGACGGACAGCTCAACGTTTCTCCGCTGCTCAACGAAAACCGCCGTGTGATCGGCTGGATCGGCGAGCTTTACGACATCACCGAACAAAAGCGCGCCCGCGAGCGAATGAAGGCCGCGCACGAGCGCTTCACGCGCGTCGTGCAGTCGATGAATTCGGCGATCTGCGTGCTGGGCGGCGATCCCGATCGCCCCCGCCTTCTCTTTCGCAACACCCCCTACGAGAAGTTCTTCGGCGGCTCGCCCGACGGCGCGATCCGCCTCGTGAAGCTCATCTCCGAAAAGCACTCGCTGATCGCCCGCGAAGGCGTCTACGACGCCGAGACCAACCGCTGGTTCGACGCCCGCATGCAGTGGCTCACCTGGACGGATGACACGCCCGCACGCATGATCATCGCGACCGACATCACCAACCAGCGAGAGACCGAGCTTGCGCTCGAGGCCCAGATGAAGCGCGCCGAAACAACGCAGCGACTCGTCACGATGGGCGAGATGGCCAGCTCCCTCGCGCACGAGCTCAACCAGCCTCTCGCCGCCATCTCGAACTACGCCTCCGGCGCCAGCATGATGTTGCAGGCAGGCAAGCTCACGCGCGAGGACACGATCGGAGCGCTCGACAAGGTGAATCGTCAGGCCCAGCGCGCAGCGGCCATCATCAAGCGCATCCGCGGCTTCGCCGCCACCAAGAAGACCGAGCCTCAGTTCACGTCGCTCACGCCCGAAAGCGTCGTCAACGAGACGATGGAGCTTGCGCTCATTCAGGCGGAGAAGCTCAATGCACGCATCAACACGACCATCGAGCCGAACCTTCCCGCCATGAACGGCGACTCCGTCATGCTTGAACAATTGCTTCTCAACTTGCTCAAGAACGCCATGGAGGCCGTGCAGCCCTGTCCCAACCACACCATCGATCTGGACGTGAGGCTCCACGAGAGCGGCAGCTTCATCCAGTTCAAGGTGGCCGACCACGGCACGGGCATTCCGGACGACACCAAGACGATGCTCTTCGACGCCTTCTACTCGACGAAGGATGAGGGCATGGGCATGGGCCTCAACATCTGCCGCTCAATCGTCGAAGTCCACCACGGCCGAATCGTCATCTCCGACACGCCGGGCGGCGGCGCCACCTTTACGTTCACCGTACCCGTGGCTCGTGAACATCCTGATCTGATGTAGAATCAGGGTACTTTTTCTGAGGAGAGATTTCTTTCATGTTTCCCTATGACTACGGTTCCGAAGCCCCTGAAACACTGGGCACGGTCTATGTCGTCGACGATGACGACGCCGTCCGCGACTCCCTGAAGTGGCTCCTCGAGGCGAGCGACTACCGCGTCGAGCTCTACGACAGCGGCGAGAGCTTCATCGCCAAGTACGACCCGAAGGCCATTGCGGTTCTCGTGCTTGACGTGCGCATGCCGGGCATGAGTGGTCTTGAAGTGCAGGAACACCTTCTGGCCCGCAAGGCCGAGCTGCCCATCATCTTCATCACGGGCCACGGAGACGTGTCCATGGCCGTGAACGCCCTCAAGCGCGGCGCCGTCGACTTCATCGAAAAACCCTTCGAGCAGGCCGCCCTCAAGCAGCTCGTCGAGCGCATGCTCCGCGAAGCCCGTGAACGCCACATGGAGAAGGAACGCCGCAGTCTCAATGAAGCCCTGCTCGCCAAGCTCACGCCGCGCGAGCAGCAGGTTCTCGAGCGCATCATCCACGGCCGTCTCAACAAGCAGATCGCCGACGACCTCGGCATCTCCATCAAGACCGTCGAAGCCCACCGAGCCTCCATCATGGACAAGACCAACTCGGGCACGGTCGCCGACCTCATGCGCGTCGTCATGGGCACGAAGCTGCTCCACTGAGCATCAATTGCCGATACACTGTGGGATGTGCGCCCGAGGATCAGCCGGAAACGGCTCCCGCGGGCGGCCTTCCCGCCATCAAGGCCTCTCCGCCTCAACGGCGCGGGAGGCCCTTTTGTTTTTTGAATTCGACAGAACATTGTCAGCTGTGGACCGGAGGTTTCTTAATGACAGCCAAGATCATTGACGGCAAGGCACTTGCCGCACGCATCCAGGACGAACTCAAGACCCGCGTCGAGGCATGCACCGAACACGGGCACCGTCCCGGACTCGCCGTCGTCCTCGTGGGCGAGGATCCCGCCAGCCAGGTCTACGTCCGCAACAAGGTCCGCGCCTGCGAGCGCACGGGCATCCGCTCTGATGAAATCCGCATGCCCGCCGAAACGACCGAAGCCGAACTCCTCGCCGTCATCGACAGACTGAACCATGACGACGCCGTGGACGGCATCCTCGTGCAGCTTCCGCTTCCGAAGCACCTCTCCTCCGAACTCGTCATCGCCGCCATCTCTCCCGAAAAGGACGTCGACGGCTTCCATGTCGTCTCCGCCGGCTCTCTCCTCACGGGTCGCACTGGTTTTCGTCCGTGTACGCCCTACGGCGTCATGAAGCTTCTTGAGGAAGCGGGGTGCGATCCCGCCGGCAAGCATGCCGTCGTGATCGGCCGCTCCAACATCGTGGGCAAGCCCCAGGCGCTGATGCTTCTCGAAAAGAACGCCTCCGTCACGATCGTGCACAGCCGCACGACGGACCTGGCCGAGCACACCCGCCGCGCCGACATTCTCGTCGCCGCCGTTGGCCGCGCCAAGATGGTCAAGGCCGACATGGTCAAACCCGGTGCCGTCGTGATCGACGTCGGCATGAACAGGGATGAAAACGGCAAGCTCTGCGGCGACGTCGACTACGAAAACGTCCGCGAAGTCGCCTCCGCCATAACCCCCGTCCCGGGCGGCGTGGGTCCCATGACGATCGCCATGCTGATGACCAACACCGTCGAGGCGGTCGAACGCCGCCTCGGTCTCTGATGACAGGGAGACGCACCACCATGACCGAATCCGTCAATCCCCTGCTCAATGCGTCGGGCCTGATCGACTACGCCTCCGTCCGTCCCGAGCACGTGGCCCCCGCCGTCGAGACGCTCTCGAAGAATCTTGAGGAGACGCTCGCACGCGTCACGGCACCCGAAACGCCCGCCACGTGGGAGGCCGTCGCCGAACCGCTCGAAAAGGCGACACTCGCCTTCACGCGCGGCTGGGGCGTCGTCGGCCACCTGCAGAGCGTCGTCGACACGCCTGCGTTGCGAGACGCCTACAATGCCGCGCTGCCCGCCGTCACGCAGCTCTTCATCGATCTGTCTCAGAACGAGGCGCTCTTCGCCAAGTACAAGGCGATGAAGGCCTCCGACGGCTTCGCCTCTCTCCCGCCCGTCCGACGCCGCATCATCGAGCGTGAACTCCGCGACTTCCGCCTCTCGGGCGCCGAGCTGCCCGAAGCCGAGCGCGCACGCGTCAAGGTCGTCGGCGAAAGGCTCTCCATGCTGAGCCAGAAGTTCAGCGAAAACCTGCTCGACGCCACCAATGCCTGGGAGCTTGTCGTCACGGACGAGACGCGCCTTGCCGGCATTCCCGAGGATGCCAGGGCGCTCTTCGCCGCCAACGCGAAGTCCGCTGGAAAGGAAGGCTGGCGCATTACGCTTCACTTCCCGTCCTACCTGCCCGTCATGCAGTACGCGGATGACCGCTCGCTTCGCGAGACCATCTACCGAGCCTTCTCGACCCGAGCCTCCGAATTCGACGGCGGCAAGTACGACAACACCCCGCTCATCAGTGAAATCCTCAGGCTTCGCCGTGAAGAGGCGGCTCTTCTGGGCTTTGCCGACTATGCGGAGTCGTCGCTTGCCACCAAGATGGCCGATACCCCTGCCGAAGTCATCGCCTTTCTTCGTGATCTCGCCTCCCGCGCCAAGCCCTTTGCCGAAAAGGACATGGCGGCCCTTCGTGCCTTTGCTGCTGATGAGCTCGACATCGCCGACATGCAGCCGTGGGATCAGGCCTATGCTTCCGAAAAGCTGCGTCAGGCCCGCTACAGCTACTCCGATCAGGAGGTAAAGCAGTACTTCACCGAACCGACGGTCTTCTCAGGACTCTTCAAGCTTGCGGAAACGCTCTACGGCATCCGCATCCGTCCCGCCACGGCCAGCGTCTGGCACTCCGACGTCAAGTACTTTGAAGTCTGTCGCGACGACGAGGTCATCGCATCCTTCTACGCCGACCTCTATGCGCGAGAAGGCAAGCGCTCCGGCGCTTGGATGGACGCCGACCGCACGCGCTGCGTCATGGACGGCGTCCTGCAGACGCCGGTCGCCTATCTCGTCTGCAACTTTGCCCAGGGCGTCAACGGCCGCCCCGCCACGCTCACGCATGACGACGTGACGACGCTCTTCCACGAATTCGGCCACTGCCTCCACCATCTCCTCACGGATCAGACAGAGGTCGCCGTCTCGGGCATCAGCGGCGTTGAATGGGACGCCGTCGAACTTCCGAGCCAGTTCATGGAGAACTTTGCCTGGGAGTGGGACGTTGTCAAGGGACTTGCGAAGCATGTCGAGACGGGCGAGTCCATTCCCGAGTCACTTTTTGAAAAGATGCTCGCCGCCAAGAACTTCCAGTCCGGTATGGCATGCGTGCGACAGGTCGAGTTTGCACTCTTCGACATGCTCCTGCACACGAGCTTCAATCCCGACACGGATGACGTTCAGGACCTTCTGCAGGACGTGCGCCGAGAGGTTGCCGTGAGCTTCCCGCCCGACTACAACCGCTTCCCGCAGAGCTTCTCCCACATCTTTGCCGGCGGCTATGCCGCAGGCTACTACAGCTACAAGTGGGCCGAAGTCCTCTCCGCCGACGCCTTCTCCGCCTTTGAGGAGACGGGCGTGCTCAATCCCGAGACCGGCGCACGCTTCCGAAGGGAAATCCTCGGACGCGGCTCCAGCCGCGATGCGATGGAAAACTTCATCGCCTTCCGCGGCCGCCGTCCGGAAATCGACGCCCTGCTGCGCCACAGCGGCATGACCGTCAACTGACCGACGCCGAAACGGCCCCTTCTTCCAAACGGCGGAGGGGCCGCCGTTTTTTCCCATCTTCATCCAGAAAAGGTGCCCCTTGTCCAACATCACGCTAGCCAGCTGGAACGTCAACTCCCTGAAGGTCCGCCTTCCCCAGTTGCTCGACTGGCTGAAGACCTCAGGCGTCGACGCGGTCGTCCTGCAGGAGACGAAGCTCACCGACGACCTATTCCCCGCCGAATCCATCAGAGAGGCGGGCTATGACGTCGTCTTCACAGGCCAGAAAACCTACAACGGAGTTGCGCTCCTTTCGAAACGCGATGTTTTCCTGCCTCCCGAGGATGTGCTTCTCGGACTTCCCGACTTTCCCGACGACCACAAGCGCTTCGTGGCCGCCACACTTGTAACGCGACTCGAGGAGAAAGCGATCAGGTTCATCGGCGGCTACTTCCCGAACGGCATGACGCCCGGAAGCTGGAAGTACCTCTACAAGCTCGACTGGATCGCCGCCTTGACAAGGCATCTCAAGGACACGCTGACGCAATGCCCCGACCTCGTTCTTGGCGGCGACTTCAACATCGCCCCTGAAAACGCCGACGTATGGAACCCTGCCGAGCGCAAGGACGACATTCTCGTGAGCGCTCCCGAGCGTGCCGCATTCAGGGAACTGTTGAAGCTGGGGCTTTCCGACAGCTTCAGGCTCGTCTCTCAGGAATCCGCCCGCTATTCATGGTGGGATTACCGCATGAAAGGCTTTGAAAACAACCACGGACTTCGCATCGACCATCTTCTGGTCTCCGAAGCCCTGAAGGAGCGCGTCAAAGCCGCAGACATCGATACGGGGCCGCGTGGCAACCTGCAACCCTCCGACCATGCTCCCGCAACTGTGACGCTCGAGCTTTGATCAGCCGCTCAGCGGCGTGCCGCATTGTCGGCATGCCGCAGAGTGTCGGTCCAGCGTGCGAATTCGGCCAGCGCTCCCTCGCCGTCAGGATGCACCTCCAGCCATGCCACACCCCAGGCGGCGAGGTCCGCGGCATCGTACGTTTCAAAGGGAATCCCCGCCGCTTCGTCAGGCTTCCTTGTCGGAATTCCCGTCAGGGTATCCGAAAGTCCTTCAACGCCATTCACCTCATCCACCGCCACGCGCACGCCGTCTCTGCCGAAGAGCACCTCAAGCCCGAAGGGCTCGGAACTTTCGGGATCATGCACCAACAGCTCCACCTTCTCCGTCCAAAGCTGACGGTCTCGAACACGTCGCCATATCCAGAAAAGAGGCCAGAGCACAAACGCCAGCCAGAAGGGAGCAGTCAGCAGAGCAGCCATGCCCAGCCCTCCAAGCCCCTCGGTTCCTGTCGTCCCCTCCATCGTGAATGCAGTGCCGAGCATGCCCCATATTGCCCACACCATCCAGGCGCGCCCTGCCCTTGTTCCTGACATTCGGCAGCGAAGCACCTTCCTCCAATCGTTCATGATCTTCCTCGACAGTTGACCAACCCGGCCCTCACCTGCTTTCGTGCATGCCGACCGTCCTGCGCATCATACCGACACGCGTGCAGACCGTTCATCGCAACACGCGCAAACCAGCCTCACTCCTCGATTCCCAGTTCCTGAATCTTTCGCGTGATGGTGTTGCGACCAAGCCCCAGACGCTGTGCGGCTTCGATCCTGCGACCGTTCAGCACGTTGAGCGCCGTTCGAATGACCGTTCTCTCGAAGTCGGGAAAGAGTTCGATCCATATGCCGCTCTCTCCTGCCGCAAGCTTCGCCGACACGAGCTCCTCCAGAAGAGCCGTCCAGTCGCCAGAGGCTCCTTCCGAAGAAGAGCCGGCCGTCCTTGCAGGTGCATTCTCGGACGCCTCCCTGAATTCCTCGGGAAGGTCCTCGACACGGACCTCGACGGCGGGCGCCATCACGAGAAGCCATCGGCAGAGATTCTCAAGCTGTCGGACATTGCCGGGAAAGCGAAATGCCTCCAGCCGCGCAAGTGCCTCCGGCGTCAGGCGCTTCGCCTCCACTCCAAGCGCGCGTGCCTCGGTGCGCAGGAAGTGTTCGGCCAGGGGCGCAATGTCCTCTGGACGTTCGCGCAACGGCGGCAGACGCAGCCGAATCACGTTCAGACGATGATAGAGATCCTCTCGAAAGAGGCCGTCCTTTACACGTTGCTCCAGATTCTGATTGGTGGCGGCGATAATGCGGACATCCGCCTTGATCGGCTGATGACCACCCACGCGATAGAAGAAGCCGTTGCTCAGAACGCGCAGAAGCCTGGTCTGCAGTTCCATCGGCATGTCGCCGATTTCATCGAGAAAGAGCGTGCCGCCCCTCGCCTGCTCAAAACGACCAAGGCGCTGTGCGGTAGCCCCCGTGAACGCTCCCTTTTCATGGCCGAAAAGCTCGCTCTCCAACAGATCACGCGGAATGGCCGCCATATTGATGGCGATGTAGGGCTTCGCCGCCCTCTGGCTGTGACGCCAGATGGCCCGGGCCACGACCTCCTTGCCCGCCCCGGACTCACCTGTCAACAGCACCGTCACAAGGCTGTGGGAAAGACGCCCGATCGCGCGAAAGACCTCCTGCATCGCAGGCGCCTGACCGATGAGGTCGGGAACGGACTGCGACTCAGACTCTTCCGATGCAGGCTGCTCCGCCTCCGCTTCTACGGCTGGCGTCATGTTCTGAGCCTCCTTCATGGCGCGCTCGATGAGCTCGACCGCCTTCGTGATGTCGAAGGGCTTTGCCAGATACTCGAAGGCCCCGCCCTGAAAGGCCGAGACGGCGCTCTCAAGATCCGAATAGGCCGTCATGATGATGACGGGGAGGTTAGGCATTCTGGCCTTGACACGAGCCAGCAGATCCACCCCCGACACTCCCGGCATGCGGATGTCGCTCACGAGCACCATGGGCGCAGAGTCTTCAAGCGCCTTCAGTACGAACTCCGCCTCCTCGAAAAGCCTGCATTCGATGCCCGCCTTGGAAAGCGCCCGTGAAAGTACCCACCGGATGGCATGATCGTCATCAACAACCCAGACAGGGGCGCTCTGTACATTCTGTTCCTTGTCACCCATAGGACTTCTCTCGCTCACTACTTGAATTCTTTCTCAGATCAGGAACCGTCAAGACTGCGAAAACGGCAGCAGCACTCGGAAGACGGTCCGCCCGGGAACGCTCTCGAGCGTGATCGTACCACCCGCCTGCCTCACGAAGGTCTGGGCCAGACTGAGTCCCAGCCCCGATCCCTCGGCCCTCCCCGTCACCAGCGGGTAGAAGATCTTCTCCTGCATGTCGACGGGAACGCCGGGGCCGTTGTCAATGATGTCGACGGCAAGCGCCATTCGGACACGCTCCGTTCCCGCCATCACGTCCCGCACGATGCGGGTCCTCAGTACAATGGCCGCCCGCCCCTCCGCACGCTCCCCGTCCATGACTTCCGCCGCGTTGCGGACGATGTTGAGAAACACCTGCGTGAGTCTGGCCCGGTCGCCTCTCACATTCGGCGCCGAAATGTCATAGTCGCGCACAAAGGAGAGTCCATCGGGGAACTCCATCGCAACCAGGCTTCTTACGTGCTCCAGCACCTCATGAACGTTGACCTCCTCGCACTGCGCCTTCTGGCGATAGGGCGCAAGGAAACGGTCTACCAAAGCCTGCAGACGATCGGCCTCTCCAATGATGACGCTCGTGCATTCCCGATCCTCCTCACGAACGAGGTCGGACTCAAGGAGCTGCGCCGCACCGCGGATGCCGCCCAGAGGATTCTTGATTTCATGCGCAAGATTTCGAAGAAGCTGCCTGTTGGCGTCCATCAGCTTGCAGTTCATCCGCTCCCTGTCCTGATGAAGCGTTTCCTCGACATCAACGATTTCAATCAGAACACCGGCGTCCCTGCAGGCGGGCCAGCCTTCGGGCAGGCACGTCAGCACGACCTGAACGCGGACGTCGTCAGGCTGAGCGCCGGGATGCGCCCTGAGCAGACGCCCAAACACGCGGGCGGACTCCACGGCCGCCCCCGACGCCAGATGCGCATACCACTCGTCACACTCCGCGAGACGGTCGCGAAAGTCCGTGCCGACAAACGTTCGCCTCGAACATCCCAGCAGCACTTCGGACGCACTGTTGCCCCAGAGCACCCTTCCCGAAGTATCGGTCAACAACACCGTGGCGGACATCATGTCGAGAATGGCAAACGGGGCCTCCGACCCTGCTGCGCTTTTCGAGTCAACCATGGACGGTTCTCCCAAACAAAAAGGCGGGCGACGGCTTGATAATCGAGCCGCCACCCGCCTGTCAGGTCTGCGTCACTCCGACGGCTGAGGTCAGAGGCTGTAGTACATGTCGAATTCGATCGGCGTCACGGCGAGGCGCCAGCGGTTGACCTCCTCCATCTTCACGGCGATGTAGGCATCGATGAAGTCGTTGGAGAAGACGCCGCCGCGGGTCAGGAACTCGCGGTCACGGTCAAGATATTCGAGCGCCTGATCAAGCGAAGAACAGACGGTCGGAATCTTGGCGTTTTCCTCAGGCGGCAGATCGTAGAGGTTCTTGTCGGCCGCTTCGCCCGGATGGATCTTGTTCTGGATGCCGTCGAGACCGGCCATCAGCAGAGCGGAGAAGGCGAGATAGGGATTGGCCGTCGGATCCGGGAAGCGAACCTCAACGCGGCGGGCCTTCGGGCTGTTGACGTGCGGAATGCGGATGGAAGCCGAACGGTTGCAGGACGAGTAGGCGAGCTTCACGGGCGCTTCAAAGCCGGGCACGAGACGACGATACGAATTGATCGACGGATTCGTGATGGCATTGAGGGCGCGGGCGTGCTTGATGACGCCGCCGATGTAGTAGAGCGCAAGCTCGGAGAGACCGGCGTAACCGTTGCCCGCAAAGAGGTTCTGGCCGTCCTTCCAGATGGACTGATGGACGTGCATGCCGGAACCGTTGTCGCCCTCGATGGGCTTGGGCATGAACGTAGCCGTCTTGCCGTAGGCGGCGGCGACGTTGTGAACCGTGTACTTGAGAATCTGCGTCCAGTCGGCGCGCTTGACGAGCGTATTGAAGCGGGTGCCGATTTCGCACTGGCCTGCGCCGCCCACTTCATGGTGATGGATTTCAACGTCAACGCCCTGCTGTTCAAGCAGCGTGCACATTTCAGAGCGCATGTCGGCAAAGGAATCGACGGGAGAGACGGGGAAGTAGCCGCCCTTGACGCGGTTATGGTAGCCGAGGTTGCCGCCTTCCGTCTTGAGACCGGTCGCCCAGGGACCTTCTTCGCTGTCGATTTCGAAGAAGCTCTTGCCCATGCGGTGTTCCCAGCGGACGCTGTCGAAGATGAAGAACTCGGGTTCGGGACCGAAGTAGGCCGTGTCACCAATGCCCGTCGACTTCAGATAGGCTTCGGCGCGCAGGCCGAGGGAACGCGGATCACGGTCATAGTCCTTGCCAGTCTTGGGTTCGTGCACGTTGCACTGGAGAATGAGGGTGTTGACCTCGCGGAACGGGTCCATGCGGGCGCTGTCGGGATCCGGCATCAGAAGCATGTCGGAGGCTTCAATACCGCGCCAGCCGATAAAGGACGAGCCGTCAAAGGGCTGTCCAAGCTCGAACACGTCCTCGTCAATGCAGTCGGCGGGAACCGTCACGTGCATTTCCTTGCCGAGCGTGTCCGTGAGGCGAAGGTCCACGAACTTGACATCGTTGTCCTTGATCATCTGCAGAACATCAGAAGCGGACGTCATTTGATTTTTCTCCTAGAGATTAGCCGGTAAGGCGATCCATGCGCCTGACCTGTGAGGAATTGTCTGCCGAAGGGGGCGCCCCCCGACGGTCGTACTCCAATACAAGCAAAAGGCGTGCCAAAACCCGAAGACTGCACTCTCACGCGCGTTTTCCCGATTCTGACGCCTGTGCCGATGCCTGCGCCCAGAAGGCTTCACCCCTGCACTGCGCTGAACGCACCGACTTGGTTGCGAACGCTTTATTATCGCACCAAATCAGTGCATTTCAACACCTCAGGAGCGCCTTCTTCGAGTGCGTGCGGGTTGCGCCATCCGTCAGAGAAAGGCTTCCTGCAGATCCGAAAGAAAGGCCCGCCCTCTGGCTGTCGGACGAATCACCGACTTATCCGCCGCCAGCAGTCCCTGCACACGCAAATCGGAAAGTATCGGCTCAACGACCTTGAGCGAAAGCCCAGTGCGAGCCTCAAAAAGTTCCGCAGGCACGCCTTCCGTGAGCCTCAGGGCGTTGAGCATGAATTCGAAGGGAAGGTCCCCAGACTCGACGGCCCTGCGTTCGGCAATGCCGCTTCCCGTTTCAGAAACCGAAGCCATGTACTTGCGGGGGGATGCGTGCCGCACCTCGCGAACAACTCCGTCCTGTGTCGTAACCTTTCCATGCGCGCCCGCTCCCGCAGCGAGATAGTCGCCGAAGGTCCAGTAATTGAGGTTGTGGCGACAGCGGCGCCCGGGTCCGGCATAGCCCGATACCTCGTAGTGCTCGAAGCCCGCTTCTTCGAGCGAGCGAATCACCAGATCAGACATGTCCGCACAGAGGTCATCGTCAGGAAGGCCCTCCGGGACGCGCTTGGCGAACGCGGTACCAGGTTCAATCGTGAGCTGATAGAACGAAAGGTGCGTGGCTCCGGTAGCAACCGCCGTCTCCACCTCCCTCGCCACCTCCTCGAGTGTTTCGCCAGGCAGCGCGAACATCAGATCAAGGTTGAAGTTTCCGAACACCTCACCCGCATGCGAGGCCGCGCGCAGAGCCTCATCTGCGATGTGAATTCTTCCGAGCTTCCGAAGCTTTTCGTTCATGAAGCTCTGCACGCCGACGGAAACTCGGTTGACGCCTGCATCGCGGAAAGCCCTGAAGCGCCCCTCGTCCACTGTGCCGGGGTTGGCCTCAAGCGTAATCTCACAGTCGGATGTGAACCCGAACAGTCCGTCGGCCCCTTCAAGGAGTCTGGCCACGGCATCACCGCTCATCAGGCTCGGCGTGCCGCCGCCAATGAAGACCGTTTCGATTCGACGTCCGCCTGCGACGGAAAGCCATCCCTCCAGATCCTTCAATACCATGTCGACATATTCCCTTTCAGCCAAATCGGCAGGCGCGGCATGGGAGTTGAAGTCACAGTAGGGACACTTGCGCACGCACCAGGGCCAGTGCAGATAAAGCGACAGCGGAATATTCGCAACCGCTTCAGCCGTCCACGAAGATTGAGCGCTCATCACCAGCCCCAGGCCTCGCGAAGCAGCTTGTGCATCTGCACAAGGGCCTTGCCGCGATGGCTCACGCGGTTCTTTTCCTCAGCCGTGAGCTCTGCGGCCGTTCGACCGTACTCTGGAACGAAAAAGTGTGGATCGTAGCCGAAGCCGCCCTCACCCGCAGGCTCGTCACAGATTTCGCCGTACCAGCGGCCGACGGCCACGAGCGGCTCGGGATCGTCGGGCGTGCGCACGGCCGTCAGCACGCAGGTGTAGTGCGCCCTCCTGTCGTCCTTGCCCTGCAGTCTCTCGACCAGAAGACGGTTGTTGGCCTCATCATTGCTCAGCTCTCCCGCAAAGCGGGCCGACAAAACGCCGGGCATGCCGTTCAAGGCATTGACGCAGACGCCCGAATCGTCCGCCATGGCGGGGCGTCCCGTCATCTTCGACGCATGACGAGCCTTGGCGAGACAATTCTCAATGAAGGTGCCGAAGGGCTCCGGACAGGCTTCGACACCAAGCGCGCCCTGATTGATCACATCGACGCCGAACTCGGCGAACATCGCCTGAAACTCACGAAGTTTTCCCTTGTTGTTGGAAGCAAGCACCAGAGACTTTTCCATCCCCATCTCCCCTTACTCAACCTTACTCAAACGCAGCACGCTGCAGCGCCATGATTTCCAGATTGCCCTTTTCGGCAAGACGCAGCAGTTCGTCAAGCTCTGCACGACTGAAGACCGCGCCTTCCGCCGTCCCCTGAATTTCGACGAAGCGCCCCTCGCCCGTCATCACGACGTTCATGTCGGTGTCGCTGCCGCTGTCCTCAACATAGTTGAGATCGAGGACGGGACGACCGTCAACAATGCCCGCCGACACGGCGCTCACCTGAGTGAGGATCGGGTCCTCCGTGATCTGCCCCTTTTCAAGCATGCCGTTGACGGCATCCCTCAACGCAACCCAAGCGCCTGAAATCGAGGCGCAACGCGTGCCGCCGTCGGCCTGCAGAACGTCGCAGTCGATCTGGATCGTAAATTCACCGAGCTTCCTTCGGTCGACCGCAGCGCGAAGGCTTCGTCCGATCAGACGCTGGATTTCCTGCGTGCGGCCTGACTGCTTGCCCTTGACGGCCTCGCGATCGCAACGCGTGCCCGTGGACCTCGGAAGCAGACCGTACTCGGCCGTCACCCAGCCCTCACCCTTGCCCGTCAGGAAGCGGGGCACGCCTGGCGTCACGGTCGCCGTGCAGAGCACGCGGGTGTCACCTGCCGAAACAAGCACGCTGCCTTCCGCGTATTTCGTAAAACCACGACGGAAGCTGAGCGGGCGCAACTCATCATCTCTTCTCTCTCTCATCATTATCTCTTCACTTATACAAGTCATCAACTTTATCAATTAAAGCACAAAGGGCTTTTCAAAAACTTTCACTCCAAACACCTTCAGATAATAAGTCCCCCTATCAGACGACACGTCCAACTTCAGAAAAAACAATGGCCCAATTCGAATAAATTTTCGATAATATCCCCAATAAAAGACACAACCAAATCGTCTAAAAGCATAAGCATCAAAGGCAGAATCACGAATAAAAACAGAAAAGGCCACATCCTTGCTACTAGCAAACTCACAAGCATCATCAATTACCTTCCTATAATCAGAAAGCGCCTTACCTCTTCCCTTTTCCGTCTCCCTAATCTTCCCCATAATTGACGAAGCACGTATTCTATAGTGATAAACAAAATCATTAACAACACTAACCCTTGGTCTACACGCGATACACTTCAGATGAAATCCATTATCTTCATGACGCACATTTTGAGTAATAAACTTAAGTTTATTACTCAATAAAAATTCCATTCTAAAAAGCTTACCCCAAGCAACACAAGGTATTTTGCTCACCATCATCAGCAAATTCCCTGCTCTCACCTCTACTTCTTTCGGAAGAGCCAACCATAAATTCACGGATTCCGTAACAATTCTCGTATTCTTCGTATCATCATCCGAGAATGCCAACCCCTGACCAACAACAATATCTGGCTCACCCACCTTTGCACTACGAACAAATTTCTCAATTGCATCAATACTCAACCAATCGTCAGAATCCAAGAAGAAAACATAGTCTCCTGACACATGTTCCAACCCTGTGTTTCTTGCCTCAGCCAACCCCTTATTTTTATCATGCTCAATGATTTTTATCCTACAATCCTTGACTGCGAATGACCTGACAACATCCATAGATCTGTCATTGCCAACATCATCAACGCAAATAATCTCTAGGTTTTCATAAGTTTGAGAACACACAGACTGAAGACATTCTTCAATATAACTTTCGACGTTATAAACAGGAACTACTATAGAAACCAACGGCCCGCTCATCTTACCTCCCAAGTTACCGCAACGATCCTTCACGCTTAGAGTCAGCCATCCTCAGGGACAGTGCTCTCCCCCCTTTATACCCGCAGTCTCTTTCTCCGTCAAAAAGTTTGGGGAATGATGGCATACAATATTCTCTCCGCCGCATCTCAATCTAGATCCAATGCGGCCGCAACCAAACACTACAGGACTCAAACCATGACCGTTGCCAGCATGACCGGCTATGCCGTCGCGTCGGGCCCCACGCCGCTCGGAACCGTGACCCTCGAGTGCCGTTCCGTCAACTCCCGATTCCTTGACCTTACGCTCCGACTCAACGAGGACCTTCGCTTTGCCGATCCTCTGATCCGCGAGACCATCCAGAAGCGCATTGCTCGCGGCAAGGTGGAAATCCGAGGCTACATCACCCCGGATGAAAACGCCGTGCCCGCCCGCATCAACGCTGCCGTCCTGAACCGCATCGTCGAACTGCAGCAAACCGTTCTCGATGCCGTGCCCAACGCCCGTGAACTCTCCGTATCGGATCTCCTCTCGATGCCCGGCGTCATGGTGAACGACCGCATCGATCAGGACGCCGTCTCAAGCGCCGTGCTTGCCGTGCTCAACAACGCGCTCGACGCCTTCACCGCCTCCCGAGCCCGCGAAGGCGAGGCGCTCGCCAGCGTGCTCCTCAACAACTGCCAGCAGATTGAAGAAGTCGTAACCGAAGTCAAGGGCCGCATGCCCGAAATCCTCGCCCACATCGAGGGCAAGCTCAAGGAACGCCTTGAAAACGCCCTCTGCACAGCACTTACCGAAACGAGTACGCTCACCCGCGAGGAAGTGAGCGACCGCATCCGTCAGGAAGTGACGCTCTACGCCATGCGCATGGACGTCGAGGAGGAAATCAACCGACTCTACACGCACGTGACCGAAGTCCGACGCATTCTGAATAAGGGCGGCGCCGTCGGCCGCCGACTTGACTTCGTCGTGCAGGAAATGAACCGCGAGGCCAACACCCTCGGCTCCAAGGCCGCCGCCATTGAAATGACGAACGCCTCTTTGGCGCTGAAGGTCGTCATCGAGCAGATGCGCGAGCAGATCCAGAACCTCGAATAACCGTTCAGTTGCGAGACAGCTTAAAAAAATCACGGGGAGACGGCGCCACAGAGGGCGCCGTCTCCCTTAAAATATTGACCTTTCATTTTTCCGACCTGCCTTCGGGCGGGTCTCCGACGGCGCGCGCCGCATCACACGCGCCGTCAGCCATTGATGGAGAACACGAATGTCCAGTGAATCCGCTGCCCGTCCGCTGCACGCAGGCAGGCTGTTTCTCGTGACGGCGCCCTCCGGCGCCGGCAAGTCGTCGCTCGTCAACGCACTTCTCAAGCTCGAGCCGACGCTCAAGCTCTCCATCTCGCACACGACCCGCCAGCCCCGTCCGGGCGAAGTCAACGGCCGCGAATACCACTTCGTGAGCGAACACGAGTTCCTCGCCATGCGCGACCGCGGCGAATTCCTCGAGTCCGCCCTTGTCCACGGCAACTACTACGGCACGAGCCGCATCTGGATCGAAGGCCAGATGGCCCAGGGCAACGACGTTCTTCTCGAGATCGACTGGCAGGGCGCCCGTCAGGTCCGTGAACGCTTCGACGGCACGGTCGGCATCTTCATCCTGCCGCCCTCCATCGAGGCTCTCGAATGGCGCCTTCACCACCGCGGCACGGATTCCGAACAGACGATCACGCGCCGTCTGCTCGGCGCTGGTGCCGAAATGTCGCATGCGCCCGAATTCGAGTACGTTATAATCAATGAAGATTTTGAAACGGCGCTTTCCCAGATGCAGGCCGTGGTTGTTGCAAGCCGCCTCGCCTTCGGTCAGCAGGCCGTCCGCCACCGCGAACAGTTCGCCTCGCTCGGCATTCCGCTCTGACCCTCACGTCAAACCGCCGATTTTCCGTTTTTCCCCATCTATCCAGCAAACAAAATGGCCCGTATTACTGTTGAAGACTGCCTGAAGAAGATCCCGAACCGCTTCCAGATGGTTCTCGTGGCTGCCTACCGCGCCCGTCATCTGACGCAGGGCTACGCCCCGAAGGTTGAAGCCAAGGACAAGCCCGCCGTCGTTGCCCTGCGCGAGATCGCCAAGGGCGAGGTCGGACTCGAAATGTTGAAGCGCGTGCCGTAAACTGTCAGTTACGCACCAAGCTTTCATCAGGTCAGGCACGTTTTGCCGCGAAAGCGGGCGAAACGCCTGGCCTTTTTGCATTCAGGGCGGTCGATAGTGCGAAGCGACGGGAGGCGAAAGAAACTCCCGCAGCGACTGAAGCCCTCCTCATCAATACGGAATCCCTGCCGTTATGACAGCCGAGCAAATTCAATATCCTGACGACCTCTACGCTACGAGCGAAGACGGCAAGACGCAGGCCCCTCAGCCCATTCCTTCAACGCGCAAGGCAACCTCCGTCAAGTCTGCCGTCAAGGCTCCCGTGACCGCCATGGCGCCTGCCGCCATGCCTGAGGCCGACCTGCCGCTCTTCACGCCCAAGGCGCCTGCGGCCACCGCCACCGCCTCTGCGCTCGTCGAGCTCTGCCGACAGTACCTCGCCACGCCTGACGTCGAAAAGATCCGCGAGGCCTACCGCTACGCCGACGCCGCCCATCTCGGACAGTTCCGAAAGTCCGGCGAACCCTACATCACCCACCCGATCGCCGTCGCCTCCATTCTCGCTTCCTGGCGCATGGACGCCCCGACCATTCAGGCGGGCCTCATGCACGACGTCCTTGAGGACACGGGTACAAGCAAGCAGGAGATGGCGGAAAAATTCGGCATCGAGGTCGCCGAACTCGTCGACGGCGTGAGCAAGCTCGACAAGCTCCGCTTCTCCTCCGCTGCCGCGGCACAGGCCGAAAGCTTCCGCAAGATGCTCCTCGCGATGTCCCGCGACCTTCGCGTCGTCATCGTCAAGCTCGCCGACCGCGTGCACAACATGCGCACGCTCGGCGTCATGCGCCCCGAAAAGTGCGCCCGCATCGCCAACGAGACGCTCGACATCTACGTGCCGATCGCCCACCAGCTCGGCATGAACAACGTCTTCCGCGAGCTGCAGGAGCTGAGCTTCGCAAACCGATATCCGCTTCGCTACAAGGTGCTCTACGAAAACGTGCTTTTAATGCGCAACAACCGCCGCGCCGTTCTCGAACGCATTCTCAACGAAACCAAGGCCTTCCTGCCCAAGCAGGGCATCCGCGCACGCATCATCGGGCGCGACAAGACGATCTACGGCATCTACAACAAGATGCGCGAGAACCACCAGTCGTTCTCGGACGCCCTCGACATCTACGGCTTCCGCGTCATCGTGCGCTCGGTCGACGACTGCTACCTTGCGCTCGGCGCCCTGCACCGACTTTACAAGCCCATCCACCGCCGCTTCAAGGACTTCATCGCCATTCCGAAGCTCAACGGTTACCAGAGCCTGCACACGACCGTGATCGGCCCCTACGGTACTCCCGTCGAATTCCAGATCCGCACCGAGCAGATGCATCAGGTCGCCGAAAACGGCATCCTCACGCAGTGGATGTTCAAGAACGACTTTGACTCGAGCGACATCCAGTCCCGCACCGCCGCCTGGCTCCAGAGCCTGATGGAAATTCAGCGCACGAGTCAGGACAGCAGCGAGTTCATCGAGAACATCAAGGTCGACCTCTTCCCCAACAGACTCTACGCCTTCACGCCGAAGGGCCAGATCATCTCCCTGCCCAGAGGCAGCACCCCCGTCGACTTCGCGTACCAGATCCACACGGACGTGGGCAACCACACGAACGGCTGTCGCATCAACGGCGAGGACCGTCCGCTCTCCGCTCAGCTTCACAACGGCGACATGGTGGAGATCATCACGTCTCCCGACGCCAGCCCGAGCCCCGAATGGCTTGACTTCATCCACTCCGGTCGCGCCCGAGCCGAAATTCGCCAGTATTTGCGCAACTGCCGCTTTGACGAGGCCGCAAGCCTCGGCCGCGACGTGCTCGAACGTCTGGCTCAGGGCAACCACCTGTCTCTCGACGCCATTCCCGACACCGTCTGGCAGAAGGTCCAGAACGAACTGAGCGTCGAAAGCAGGGAGGCCCTTTATGCCTCCATCGGCCTCGGCAAGGACCTGCCCGCCACCGTCATTCACCGCCTCGTTCGCCTGATGCACGACACGGAAAAAGAGGCCTTCGCCACCACTGCACTGCCTGAGATCGTCATCCGTGGCAATGAAGGCGTCGCCGTCGAGCTCTCGAAGTGTTGTCACCCGATCCCCGGCGACAAGATCGTGGGCTTCAGCCGCACCGGTCACGGCCTCGTCATCCACCGCGCGGACTGCCCGCACGTCGAGCGCGGCCGCAAGGCCGAACCGTCACGCTGGGTAGACGTCCAGTGGGCGCCCGATCAGCGCAACGCCAACTTCGCCGTACCGCTCGAAATCCGCGTCGAAGATCCTCACGCTTCGATCGCTCAGGTTGCGACGAGCGTCGCTGAAGCCAACTCCAGCATCGTCGGCATGATGATCGACGACGAGGACGCTCAGAAGTTCATCCGCATCACCATTCAGGTCCGCGACCGCGGTCATCTGATGCACGTGATGCGCACGATCCGCCAGAACGCCAACGTCGAGCAGGTCAAGCGCGTCTTCGAGGCGGGCATTCCATCGGACCGCCGCCGTCAGGCACGACGCTGACCTCCCGCGCCTCCCCATGAACCAGAAGGCCAGAGCATTGCTGCTCCGGCCTTCTGGTTCATCACCAACACGCCTCAGCGAGGCTGCCTGCTCGTATACGTCACCTCAAGAATCTCCAGCGTCTCCACGCCTGCAGGGTGCGTCACGGTTGCCGGCGTCGGCAACTTCACTTCGTCGCCCTCGCGAGCCTTGAGGAAAACGCGGGCGATCGGACTGATCCAGCTCACGTCACCGTGATTGGCATCGGCCTCATCGATACCGACGATTCGGATTTTGTGCTCCTCGCCCTTCTGATCGCAGTAGAGCACTGTCGCCCCGAAGAAAATCTGGTCCGTAGGGGGACGGGAGTCGGGATCCACGACCTCGGCCGACTCGATGCGCTTGTTGAGGAAGCGAATGCGCCTGTCGATTTCACGCAAACGGCGCTTGCCGTACAGATAGTCACCGTTTTCACTTCTGTCGCCGTTGCTAGCCGCCCAGGACACGACATTGACGACCTCGGGACGCTCGACATTGACCAGATGCTCACGCTCGTCGAGAAGTCTCCTGTAGCAGGCGGGCGTCATGTAGTTCTTCGTGTTGGGCGGCAGTCCGGGAAGCTTGACCTCGTCGTCATCGTTTTCATCAGCCATGTCATCTCTCCGAAAAAGCTCCGCTCCCGAATTCCCAGCGTCACTACGCAGGCTCGAAAAGGCGGAGTGCAATCCATGCGCGAAAAAAAATCCCGCTACGGCAAAACCGTACGGGACTTCTTGAAAGGTCTTTGGTGGAGAGGAGGAGGATCGAACTCCCGACCTCTGCATTGCGAACGCAGCGCTCTCCCAGCTGAGCTACCCCCCCTTGGAACCTTTTGGATACCTATGCTTCGACGTGCGATGCACAGGCATTGCATTATGCACCGTTTCCGTCCGGCTTGGTATACCGCGAATACGGTACCCTTATTTTTTCCATCGGCCGCAACGGAGTACCACTCGATAGCCGTCAGGGTCCTCGTAAGTGGCTGTGCCTTCGTCGGCATAGAGCTGGGGAGGCGTCACCTGCTGGAAGCCCGCCTCAAAGAGCGCCTTGAGACGCTTCTGCCAATATTCGCCCTCGGGAATGCAGAAGACCAGGAAGTGCTCGGGCGTCGGTGCAGGCGGCACCACGGACTCGTCGCGACGGGCCGTGAATTCGAACTGGTAGGGCCAGTCGCGGTGACCGAGAATCACGCCGTCCCATCCCTGCTGATTGTCAAAGCGGTCGAGAACTTCAAAACCGAGCCCGTCGACGTAGAACGACAGAATGGCTTCAAGATGGTTGGTCGGACGGGAAAGTCTGAGTTTCGGCTGTGCATCCATGGGAAGACTCCTAAAAGCTGAACTTCTTCATTATCGGACAGGGCGGGGTGAAATGCCATTGACCCTAGGGATAGTTAGAATGGATTATTGTCGGCCCTACGGCCATCCCGCAGTCTTCAGGAAACACGCATGACTCCCGCTCTTCGATTCCTTTCCGCCGCCATCACGACGGCCTCGCCCGATGAAGCCTCGGGCTCCCTCTTCATCGCCGGCGTCTTTCTGAACGGCGGCAAGCCTCGTCTGACGCCTTCCGCCGCCGCATTTGATGAAACTCGCGGTGGCGCTCTCACACGCATGATCGAATGCGGCGCCTTCGACGCCAAGGCTGGCAGCACGCTCTTCCTCGGCGAAACGGAGGCCTTCCCCAACGGCTTTGCAGTTCTCGGCCTTGGGGAGGAAAAGGACTTCTCCCGCAAAGTGTTTGCCGAATGCGCAGCCAAGGCCGCCCGCGCGTTCGCGTGGGCGGAATCCCAGGCCTACGCCGTTCAGGAATGGCTCCCCCCGAAGACGAGCGGCAAATCTTCCGCACGTCTTTTCTCCACTGCCGTCCTCAATGCGCTCACACCCCGTTTCACGCTCAAGACGGAACACGATGACGGCATCCGCACCAAGCGCATCTTCTGGATCGATGATTTGGTCACCGACAAGCTTGTGCAGGGGCTGGACGAAGGAGTTGTGACGGCAGAGGCCATGTCGATCTCCCGAGGTCTTGCGGATCTGCCGGGCAACGTCTGCACGCCCGCATATCTGGCCGAAGCCGTTCAAAACGCTGCTGCGGGCATGACGACCGTCGAAGTCGAGGTTCTTGACGAACATCAGATCGAGGAGCTCGGCATGGGAGCTTTCCTTTCCGTCGCCAAGGGAAGCACTGTTCCGCCCCGCTTCATTGCCATCCGCTACCGCGGCACCAATGCCGCCCTTCCGCCCGTCGCGTTCGTCGGCAAGGGCATCACGTTCGACACAGGCGGCATTTCGCTCAAGCCTGCCGCCAACATGGCCGACATGACCTATGACATGTCGGGCGCGGCCGTCGTGATCGGCACCGTGATGGCCGCCGCCCGCGCCAAATTGCCCGTCAACCTTCTCGGCGTCGTGGCGGCCTGCGAGAACCTTCCCTCGGGCAGCGCCGCCAAGCCGGGCGACGTCGTCACCTCCCTCTCGGGCAAGACGATTGAGATCCTCAACACCGACTGCGAGGGCCGCATGATTCTCGCGGACGCCCTGACGTGGACCGCCCGTCAGAAGCCCGAACTCATCATCGACGCGGCCACCCTGACGGGAGCCTGCTGCGTTGCGCTCGGCGCCCCCTACAGCGGCCTCTTCACATCCGACGATGCGCTCGCGTACGACCTCATCAAGGCAGGCCGCGACTCGCTCGACGACGTCTGGCGCCTGCCCGTCGGAGCCGAGTATGCCAAGCTGATGAAGACGCCCGCCGCCGACATCGCCAATCAGGCGACGGTGCGCGACGGCGGCGCCTCCAGTGCTGCGGCCTTTCTCTCCGTCTTTGCGGAGGACGTCCGCTGGGCGCATCTCGACATTGCGGCGACGGCCAACACGTCGGGCAGAGACAGGCATTCGACGGGGCGCCCCGTGCCGATGCTCATGCGCTTCCTTCTCAAGAAGATGCGCTGATCGCCGCACCTCGGGAGCTTCTCATCGGCCATAATGACAGACATGCAGAAGATCGACTTTCACTACAACGTCCCCAACCGGCTCCGCTATGCCTGTCTCGTCGCCCGCACCGTTTACCGGCGCGGGCTCACGCTTGCCGTCTGGACGGCGGACGAGCGCAGGCTCCGCGAGCTTGACTCGCTCCTCTGGCGCTTCGACGATCTGGCATTCCTGCCTCACGTGCGTGCAGCCAGTCCTCTCGCAGGCGAGACGCCCATCAGGCTTTCCAACCGTCTTGAGGAACTTGAGGGCGACGTGCTTCTGCTTCTGGACGATCAGCTTCCTCCCGAGTGGCAGGAGCGCCTCGACCGCTTCAGCCGCATCATCGACGTGGTGAGCACGAAGCCCGAGGAACTTCAGGCCTCCCGCAGCCGCTTCCGCGCGTACAAGGCCGCAGGCGTCGAGCTTGCTGCATACGACCGCCGAAGCTGAGACGACTTTTTCATTGGAGACCCATGCCCATGGAACGCAAGGAACCCGTCATCGACTCCCGTGCCGTCGACCTCACGGACCGCGTGAAGCTCACCTGGCGAGACGTCAGGACGCTGGCCGGCGAAGCGGCTGCTTCCACGCAGCCTCAGATCAGGGCGGACGAACCGCCTGCGCCAGAAGTGCTCACCGCCGAGACCGCCACATCTTCCGCCCGGCTCACGCCGGATGAGCGAGCGGCTATCACCGCACAGCTCGCTCCTGCCGTTGAAGCCGCCGTGAAGCATGCGCTGCGCGAGACGCTCGATCTGGCACTTCAGAATGCACTCGCACGCGTCAGAGGGGATGTCGAGCGCTCCGTGAACGGACTGGTCGCCGAGGCCGTTTCCCGAGAACTCGAGCGGCTTGACCTCGACAAGATCGCCCGCCGCTGATCCAGCGCACCATGGCCCGCCTGAAAAACTTCGGCGGGCTTTCTTTTCACCCCGCAATTCGTGCGACAATAACAGAATTTTCATACTGTCTGCCCAAGCGTCCCGGCTCAGGCCGAAGCTCGCCTCCTGCAGACTCCTCATCGTCCTTTTACTGGCTAACAATGACTGATACGAACACTCAGGAGCTCGCCAAGAGCTTTGATCCGGCCGCCATCGAAGCGCGTTGGTACCCGATCTGGGAGGAACGCGGCTACTTCAAGGCCGGTCTCGACCCGAAGAAGCCGAGCTTTTCCATTCAGCTTCCGCCGCCCAACATCACAGGCATTCTGCACATGGGGCATGCCTTCAATCAGACGGTCATGGATACGCTTACGCGCTATCACCGCATGGCCGGCTACAACACCGTCTGGATTCCGGGCACGGACCATGCCGGCATCGCCACGCAGATCGTCGTCGAGCGCAAGCTTGAAAAGCAGGGCATTGACTACAAGTCCCTGACGCGCGAACAGTTCATTGAAAAAGTCTGGGAATGGCAGAAGTTCTCGGGCGGCACGATTCTCAACCAGATGCGCCGCATCGGCGACAGCGTCGACTGGGACCGCACCTACTTCACGATGGACGAAAAGCTCTCCAAGGTCGTGATTGAAACCTTCGTTCGTCTTTATGAGGAGGGCCTCATCTACCGCGGCAACCGCCTCGTCAACTGGGACCCGAAGCTTCAGTCCGCCGTCTCCGACCTTGAAGTCGAAAGCGCCGAGGAAAACGGCCACATGTGGGAGATCCGCTATCCTGCCGCCGACGGCACGGAAGGCGTCGTCGTTGCCACGACCCGTCCCGAAACGCTTTTCGGCGACCAGGCCGTCGCCGTCAATCCAGAGGACGAGCGCTACACTGCGCTGGTCGGCAAGGAACTCGTCCTGCCGCTCACCGGCCGCACGATCCCCGTCATCGCCGACAGCTACGTGGACCGCGAATTCGGCTCGGGCTGCGTGAAGATCACGCCCGCCCACGACTTCAACGACTTTGAAGTCGGCCGCCGTCACAATCTCGCAATGCTCAACGTGCTGACGAAGACCGCCCGCATGAATGACAACGTGCCCGAAAAGTACCGCGGCATGGACCGCTACGAGTGCCGCAAGGCCGTGGTCGAGGACCTCAAGGCCGCAGGCCTTCTCATCGGCATCAAGGAACACCGCCACATGGTTCCTCGCGTCACACGCACGGGCGAGATCGTCGAGCCGATGCTCTCCGACCAGTGGTACATGGCTATGAGCAAACCCGCTCCCGAAGGCACCCTCTATCCGGGCAAGTCCATCGGCGAAGTCGCCCTGGAAGCCGTCGAATCCGGTGAAGTCAACATCTTCCCGAAGGAATGGCGCGGCGTCTACCGCCAGTGGCTCGAGAACATTCAGGACTGGTGCATTTCCCGCCAGCTTCTCTGGGGCCATCAGATTCCCGCCTGGTACGACGAAGCCGGCAACGTCTATGTCGCCCGTAGCGAGGAAGAGGCTCAGAAGCAGGCAGGCGAAGGCGTGAAGCTCACGCGCGACGCCGACGTGCTCGACACTTGGTTCTCCTCCGCCCTCGTCCCCTTCTCCACGCTCGGCTGGCCCGAGCCGCAGGGCAACGACCGCACGGCCTACGACCTCTACCTGCCGAGTACCGTGCTCGTCACCGGCTACGACATCATCTTCTTCTGGGTCGCTCGCATGGTCATGATGACCAAGCACTTCACGGGCCGCGTGCCGTTCCACAACGTGTACATCCACGGTCTCGTGCGCGATGCCGAAGGCAAGAAGATGTCCAAGTCCGAAGGCAACACGCTCGACCCGCTCGACATCATTCAGGGCATCGGTCTTGAAGACCTCGTGAAGAAGAACACGATGGGCCTGCGCCAGCCCGAAAAGGCCCCGCAGGTTGAAAAGAAGCTTCGCAAGAACTATCCGGAAGGCATCGCCGCCCACGGCGCGGACGCCCTCCGCTTCACGATGGCCGCCTATGCTACGCTCGGCCGCAACGTCAACTTCGACCTCAAGCGCGCCGAAGGCTACCGCAACTTCTGCACGAAGCTCTGGAACGCCACCCGCTTTGTGCTGATGAACGTCGAAGGTCAGGACTGCGGCATCGGCGCCACTGCGAATGAACCGATGACGTTCTCCTTCGTCGACCGCTGGATCCTGAGCGAGCTCGAAAAGACCGTCCGTGACGTTCGTCAGGCCTATGCCGACTATCGTCTCGACGTTGCCGCCAACGCCATCTACTCCTTCGTCTGGAACGAGTACTGCGACTGGTACCTTGAGCTCACCAAAGTCCAGCTCAAGGGCGACGAAGCGTCCTGCCGCGCCACGCGTCACACGCTCGTGACGGTGCTCGAAACGGTTCTGCGCCTCGCCCATCCGATCATTCCGTTCATCACGGAAGAACTCTGGCAGAAGGTCTCCGTCATCGCAGGCACCCGCGCCGAAGATGAGGAAACCTCCGTCATGGTGCAGGCCTACCCCACCTTTGACGAAGCCCGCCTTGATGCTGAAGCCGAAGCCCGCATGAACGCGGTCAAGGCCATGATCGATGCCGTGCGCAACCTGCGCAGCGAAATGCAACTTCCGCCCGCCAAGCGCATCCCGCTCGTCATCGCAGGTCCTGAAGCACAGTGCCTCGAAGCCGCCCCATACATTCAGTCCCTCGCCCGCCTTGAGGCCGTCGAGCACGTTGAGGACATGACCGGTGCAAACGAAGGCTCGATCGCTCCCGTGGCCATCGTCGGAGACTTCAAGCTGATGCTCAAGGTTGAAATCGACCTCGCCGCCGAACGCGACCGTCTCACGAAGGAAGTCACCCGCCTCGAAGGCGAAGTCGCCAAGTGCGAAGCCAAACTTGGCAACGAACGCTTTGTTGCCCGCGCCCCGGCTCAGGTGGTCGAAACGGAAAAGAAGCGTCTTGCCGACTTCACCGCTCTGCTTGCCAAGGTTCGCGAACAGCTCAATCGTCTGCCGCAGGCCTGATGACACCTCGTCATTGACCACAAGAGTTTTGGCCTTTCGCGGTTTCATGGGGGTAATTCCCGCGCGGAATCGAATCGTCAAGCTGTCGTGGAATAGCGCAGGCCGTTAGGTCGAGCATATGCCGCGAAAGCAGATTGACGAGGTGATTCAGCGCAAATAGCCTGTGGTTCGGGGAAAGCAAGAGCGTTAACGCCCGCCTTTCCCTCGAGCCACGTGGCGGCGAACGCCGGGATGTCGGGGGCGGAGCCCCTGACGGCATGATTCCACTTAGCCATGCACTTACCCACTCAAAGCTGCGAAGAGCCAAACAAAAGCCTTCGAGGGAATTGAGGCTCCCTTGAAGGCTTATTAAAAATTCAGGTTAGGGGGCGTACTGTGATAAAGTTATGTGCACGTACCCTGCTCATGGTTGATCCAACAACCGTGAGCCTTTTTCGCATTCATATTAAATATGCATCAAAACGGCACTCCCCAACCCAACCACTTTTTTGATCAGCAGAGAACTGCAAAAGTAGCCGTTGTCCTCCCTGTATACAACACGGCACGCTATCTCCGGGAATGTCTCGACTCCATCCTCGCCCAGAGCTACAAGGATTTCGTCGTTTTTGCTGTAGACGACGGCTCCACCGATACTTCGGGTCAGATTCTTAATGAATATACCGCAAAGGACCAACGAATCGTTACCTTCCACAAAAAGAACGGTGGCGTGTCCTCCGCCCGAAACGTTGCGCTCGATGCTATAGAGAATGAAGGCTCATTCGATTACATCGCTTTCGTTGATAGCGATGATCTTGTTAAAGAGAACTTCCTTGAGCTGTACGTAACGCACCTATCCGCAAACTGCGCAGACTATGCTGTATGCGGCTGGGAGCCTTTTGATAAGGAGGTCGCAAACTGGATCACCTACCTCCGAAGGTCATAGACCGAAACGGCGCGTTTCATCACGCCTACGGCACGGGCGACTGGGATGGAATCAAAAGTAACGCCTTCTCGTATTTTCTTTCGAACCGATGCTTTTCTACGGAGAGCATCAAAGGCGAGCGCTTTGACGTATCGATGCCCAAAGGCGAAGACCAGGATTTCCTAATTCGCGCCTTGCTTCACGTCAAAAAAGGCGTCGTTATCAGTGACATCGTCTACATGTACCGCATGAGAGCATCGTCCCTTTCGCACGATAACTCGCTTTGCGTTGATTACATGGAGCTTTTCGTAGCTCTGATGAAGAAGGCAAAATTGTATCCAGAATCCGCCAGAACGGGGCTTGAGCGTCGAGCGCTTGATTGTTGGTGGCAAGCGATAAAACTCGCCATGTCGACAGGCACGTACAAAAAGAACAAAGCTAGATTCGTCAAGGCCTACAACTGCCTCAAGTCGCTCGAATACCACTCCGAATTACCGAAGAAACATCAGAAGCGCCTTCGCCTCTTTTCGCTCGGCGATCTTTTCCTAAAGCTGTACTTCTCGGTTCGATACAACATAAACAAGGATGACGAACTAAGAAACGCCTTTGAGTAATTGAAAAAGCCCGTGGAACTCCGGGCTTTTTCACATTCAGCCGCATCAATCCCTGACTGCGTAGGCAGCCGATTCGCGGTGCATCAGATATGCAAAACTACAAAGTGGAGTAGGATTTAAGATCCTACATAGTTCCGTATCGCGAACAGGATAACTTTCTCCAGCAGCAAACGATTGATGTGAACCGTGAAGCTGAATAACGCGTACTCCTTCTGGAATCCATTCTGAAGACGTCGCAAACAACTTGAAGCGAGGCGACAGAACTATATCGTCCTCCATGATCACCCCCCATTCACAGCCGCTTTTGACGAGCTTCTTCCAACAGGCCGTATGCGACAAAAAGCACGCTATTTCATTTGGCCACAACGCCTTTCTGAAGACAAACTTCTCGGGAGCGTCATAGGGAGCCTCCAATCGGGAAAGTTCCTCTTGAGCCAGCTTTCGTCCGTCAACAGCTGGAAGACGCTCAAAATGGAGGTCTCGAGCAACGAGCTGTTGAGAAATCGACCTCATACGCTCTGGAGATCGGTCGAGATTAATGACCAACCTGAGAATCCCATTATTTGTCACGACATCATTCCCAACCATGTGACGATCACCCACTCCAAACACTCCATAATCCAAGACTCTGAATCGCCTTTTCTTTCTTCTCACCTCTCAAAGTGAAGTAAAACAGCCTGCTTAAGCCACTACCTCAAGCTCCTTCAGAGCGTCCCAGACTTCATCTACCGTCAGTTCATTCAGGCAATCCGAATGACTGTCACGACGATTTAGGCAACCCATTCCCCCCTGACACTTGCAGTGTTTTTTGAGAAGGATGACATTGCCTCGCCGCTGTGGCACGCCGTCATTCCGAGAATCAAATGGCTTTGTCTGCCCCCTGCCCCAAGGCCCCCATGCTGTAGGATCGCTAGGTCCGAACAGCGTAACAATAGGCACCCCCGTAGACGAAGCCACATGCGTAGTACCCGTATCGGGTCCAACAAACCCCTTCGAGCGTGCTATCAGTTCCGCTGTCTGGCCAAAGCTCAATTTCCCCGCAAGAATGACAGCGTCGGCTCCCTCAGGAACAATGTCCCGAATTGCCGCCAGTTCACTTGCATTGTTTCCTCCCGTCAAAACAACCTTCACACCCGCGTCGTTCAAACGCCTGACAAGAGCACTCCAATTATTCGAAGACCAAGCCTTGTAGGCATATCGCGGCATGGGATGCACTACTACGTACGGCCTGTCAAAACAAGCCTCAGCGGGCAACTGTGCATGCGGTTGCGGCACATAAGGAGCCTTTGCGGGCTCGGCTCCTGTTGCCGTAAGAAGCGAATCAAACTGAAGGATCTTCGGTCCAGAAACCTCCTGCACATGTTTCGTGAGAAGCAGCTTTTTCCACCAGTTGCGCTTGGTGAACCCCGGCGTAAAACCGATGCGCTCCCTAGCCATGAAAAAGCCGTAGAGTCCCGGCCTGGTACCGGTTTGCGTTACAAACGCCAGGTCATAATCATTCCAATGAGCAGCCATCCACCGGAACTGCTCCCATTTATCAGGCCGCTCCGGCACAGTCAGAATCTCATCGATTGTTTCAATGCCTTCGAGCACCCCTTCAACGCTGTCAAACACAAGATACGTGATGTGTGCATCCGGCCAAAGCTCACGGATGCGTACGGACAGTGAGGCCGAAATCAGCGCATCACCGAAATAACGGAAATTGATGACCAGTATCTTCTTCATCAGTCGTCTCTCCTGACGTCTTTCAAATGAGGAAATAGTCATTGCTCATTAGAACACAAGGACGGATGCCTTTCCATGGCTGAAATCACTCAACCACCTCGAGAAGATCAGTACAAAAGCATCCGCCTCAAACTCAAACCGGGTTCTTGGGGTCCAGCCCTGTCAAGTTGTCCACACCAGACTCTTCCTCCACGGCCAGATTGTCTTCGGCGCGATTGCCTTCCCAGTAGGTCGCATTGGCAATGCCGAGCTGCTCGGGATGGAACACGGGATTGAGCCCGTCCTTAAGCTGGCGCTCGTAGTCCTTAAGCGCAATGAAGGCGGGCTTTTGCAAAAGCATGATGGCAATGAGGTTGAGCCACGCCATCGTACCGACACCCACGTCCGCCATGGTCCAGATGAGCGTGGACGAATTGATGGCGCCAAAGGCAACCGTGCCGATGAAGATCGCCTTGCAGGCCGACATGAGCACGGGCTTCCTGATGTAGCGGTTGAGATAGGCCATGTTCGTCTCGGCCATATAGTAGTAACCAAGAATCGTCGTGAAGGCAAAAAAGAAAATCGTGATGGCGATGAAGGGACCGCCCCAGCCGGGCATCAGCTGATCAATGGCCGCCTGCGTATACACAGGCCCGGCTTCGACCCCCTTGAGACCTTCAAAGATCATGGAGCCGTCAGGAGCCTGCATGTTGTAGCAGCCCGTCATCAGGATCATGAAGCCAGTGGCCGAACAGACGAAAAGTGTGTCGATGTAGACCGAGAAGGCCTGCACAAGCCCCTGCTTGGCCGGGTGAGAAACAGCTGCTGCCGACGAAGCGTGCGGGCCCGTACCCTGACCTGCCTCGTTGGAATAGATGCCGCGCTTGACGCCCCAGGCAATCGCAGCACCCAGCATGCCGCCCGTCAGGGAGTCAAAACCGAAGGCGCTGTTGACAATCAGCGTCATCACGGCAGGAATCTGCTCCCAGTTGACACCGACGATGATGAGCGCTACGACGATGTAGGCCTGAGCCATGAAGGGCACGACCCAGGACGTAAAGGTGGCGATGCGACGCAGACCACCGACAATCACAAAGCAGGTGATGGAGGCAACGATGGCAGCCGTCACTTCAGCATCAAGACCAAAGGCCTCGTTCCAGGCAAGCGCGATCGAATTGCTCTGCACGCCGGGGCAGAAGAAGCACGAAGCAAGAATCGTAACGATCGCGAACGCCCAGGCATAGGCCTTGAGCTTCAGGCCTCGTTCAATGTAAAAGGCGGGGCCGCCGCGATACTGGCCCTCAATGCGCTCCTTGTAGATCTGACCGAGCGTCGACTCCACAAAGGCGGATGACGCTCCCAGAAAGGCCACCACCCACATCCAGAAAAGCGCGCCGGGACCGCCAAAGCAGATGGCCGTCGCCACGCCTGCGATGTTGCCTGTACCGACACGACCTGCGAGTGTCAGAGAAAGTGCCTGAAAGCTGGAGAGGCCGATCTCGTCCTCCTTCTTCTGAAAAAGAAGGCGCCACATTTCGGGGATCAGGCGAAGCTGAACAAAACGGGATCTGATTGAGAAAAACAGACCAGCGCCCAGACAAAAGGCCACCAGAGCGGGCGACCAGATAACGGCGTTCAAGGTGTGGATGAAGTCTTCCATGCTGATTACTTGCTGTGCGAATGGTTGAGGAACACCGGCACCGTCGGGGCATGCGTTCCGGGTATTGCGTCTTGCGACGCCGAGAGAACAGAAGAGCCCGAAACTTCGGGCTCTTCTTTGGGGGATGCCCCGGACTAAAACCCGGTCAGCCCTTGGGCATCCTTGCTTTCAGGCTCAGGCAGCCTTGGCGGCGCGCTCGGAGATGATCGCCTCCCAGCGTTCGACCTGCTTCGCAACCTGAGCGGGAGCGGTGCCGCCGAGATGGTTGCGAGCGTTGACGGAGCCTTCGAGCTTGAGGACTTCGTAGACGTCCTCTTCAATCGCGGGACTGAAGCTCTTGAGCACATCGAGCGGAAGGTCTTCAAGACCACAGCCGCGTTCGGAGGCGGCGCGAACCGTCTGACCGACGATGTCATGGGCCGTACGGAACGGCGTGCCGTGACGGACGAGGTAGTCGGCAAGGTCGGTGGCCGTCGGATAGCCGGCCTGAGCAGCGTGATGCATGGCATCGGCCTGCGGTTCGACGCCGGCCATCATGTCGCAGAAGGCACGGAGCGTGTCCTTGACCGTGTCGATCGCATCAAACACGGGTTCCTTGTCTTCCTGAAAGTCCTTGTTGTAGGCAAGCGGCGTGCCCTTCATGAGGGTCAGCATGGCGATCAGGTCGCCGTAGACGCGACCGGCCTTGCCGCGAGCCGTTTCAGGAACGTCAGGATTCTTCTTCTGCGGCATGATCGAGCTGCCCGTCGTGAACCGGTCGGGAAGCTTGATGAAGGCGAAGCGCTGGCTCATCCAGATCACAAGCTCTTCGGAGAGACGGGAGATGTGCATCATCAGAACGGCGGCGGCCGAGCAGAATTCGATGGCGAAGTCGCGGTCAGAAACGGCGTCGAGCGAATTCTGGGCAACAGCTTCGAAGCCGAGCAGGCTTGCGGAGTACTCGCGGTCGATCGGATAGGTCGTGCCGGCCAGAGCGGCGGCACCAAGCGGGCTACGGTTGACGCGACGACGAAGGTCAAGCATGCGCTCACGGTCACGCTCAAACATTTCAACATAAGCCAGCATGTGGTGACCGAAGGTCACGGGCTGGGCGACCTGCATGTGGGTGAAGCCCGGCATGATGAGGCCAGCGTGCTGCTTGGCCTGATGCACCATGACTTCCTGAAGGTGTTCGAGGCGGGCGACGATCACGTCGATTTCACTGCGCAGATACAGACGGATGTCGGTGGCCACCTGGTCGTTGCGGGAGCGACCGGTGTGCAGACGCTTGCCGGCGTCGCCGATGAGAGCCGTCAGACGAGCCTCAATATTGAGATGCACATCTTCGAGCTCAAGCTGCCATTCGAAGGCGTCGGAGGTGATTTCCTCACGGATCTGAGCCATGCCGCGACGGATGTCGGCGAGGTCCTGTTCGGTGATCACGCCAACCTTGGCGAGCATGGCCGCATGAGCCAACGAGCCGTCGATGTCGGCCATGGCCATGCGCTTGTCAAAGTCGACGCTGGCCGTATAGCGAAGCACAAAAGCATCCACGGGTTCCGAGAAGCGGCCGGACCAGGCCTTCTTCTTGGCATGCAGCGGATCGTTGGAGTTGTCGTGTTCTTGCGTCATTGTTTGTCCCTTTTTTCCTATAAAAAGAGGAGAGAGTCTCCTACGCGTCATTGTACCGTTTTAGCAGATGCCGCACACTGCACCCAGCGGGTCCGCAGACCGAGCGGGAACCCTGACGATGAGAAGTCCAGCCCCTTGAACAGGACCGGCAGGCCCGCTGTTTTTTTTCCTGTTGCATTTTTTCTTTTTTCGTGTAGAATTCGACTTCTACCCGGGGTGTAGCGCAGTCTGGTAGCGCGCCTGCTTTGGGAGCAGGATGTCGGGAGTTCGAATCTCTTCACCCCGACCAGTTTCCAGACATGCATGGACACCAATCGATCTGCCCGTAGCTCAGTTGGATAGAGCACCTGCCTTCTAAGCAGGTGGTCGCAGGTTCGATCCCTGCCGGGCAGGCCACAAAATTCGAATTCTGGTGGGAATAGCTCAGTTGGTAGAGTCCCGGATTGTGATTCCGGTTGTCGTGGGTTCGAGTCCCATTTCCCACCCCAGAACAAATCCCGCACGGTTTCGCCGTGCGGGATTTTTTTCATTTCAGCCGTCAGTATTCGATTTCCGTGCCCGTAACTTCGCCGCTGTTGCGAAGTTCCATTCGCAGTTCATCCACATTGCCGACCGTAAAGGGCAGATACATGCGGCCGCTCGCCTTCTTTGTACGAATGTCAAGCGCCACCGTCACGCCCGTATCGCGTTCCGATCCCCTCAGAATGCTCTCGATGCGCCTGACGTCATGCTTGACGCGACCGTCAATGTCCACACGCAGGCAGGACGCCGCCATGGAGCGGAATTCATCAAGCGACATGGCGTTCTCCACATTGACCGACATGCGCTTGCTGAACTCGTCATAGCGAACGCGCCCCTCGATGCAGACGACATCGTCCGACGCAAACTTGTTCTTGAGCTTCTCCCAAGCTTCGGAGAAGCAGACCACCTCCAGCACTGCCGTGCCGTCGTCGAGCTGAACGACACCCATGCGACCGCGCTTGCCCTGGACGACACGAACGTTCGTGACCACGCCCGCCAGCTTCACGCTGTCGCGGCTCGGCTGAATCTGTCCGAGGGCCAGCGACGTATAGTGAGCCACCTCGTGCTGATAGAGCTCGTACGGATGACCGGAAAGCCAGAAGCCGAGTGCCCCCTTCTCTTCCTTGAGCTTTCGGCGTTCGGACCAGGACGGCGCCTCCACCCAGTTGACGATGCGCTTGACCTGCACATCGTCTGCAAAGAGGCTGTCCTGCCCCTCGCTGGCCGCCACAGCCTGACCGGCCGTCATGGCCTGCGAAACGTTTCCGAACAGGAAGCCTCGGTCAGGATTGAGCGAGTCAAAGGCGCCCACACGAATGAGTCCCTCGAGGTTGCGGGAATTCAAGCCCGAAACACGCGCCGTCACGTCGAACAGGTCGGTGAAGGGGCCGTCCTTGATGCGAGTCGCCATCATGTCCTCAACCTGCTGCCTGCCCAGTCCCTTGACGCCGCCAAGACCGAAGCGAATGTGCTTTTCGTCAGGCGCCGTGAAGAACCAGTCGGAGAGGTTGATGTCGGGCGGCAGAATTTCGATGCCGTTGGAACGGGCATCATCCAGAAGCGCCTTCATCTTGTCGCCCTGATCCATCACCATGCAGAGGTTGGCCGCCATGAAGCAGGACGTGAAGTGCGTCTTGAGGTAGGCCGTCTGATAGGCGACATAGGAATAGGCCGCAGCATGCGACTTGTTGAAGCCGTAGCCCGCGAACTTTTCCATCAGGTTGAAGATTTCGGTTGCAACCGACTCCTTAACACCGCGCTCGCCTGCGCCCTTCACGAAGACCGCACGCTGGCGCTTCATCTCCTCGACGTTCTTCTTGCCCATGGCGCGGCGCAGAAGGTCGGCACCGCCCAGCGAATAACCGCCCACCACCTGGGCCACACGCATCACCTGTTCCTGATACACCATGATGCCGTAGGTTTCGGAAAGCACGGGCGCCATGCGCTCGTCCAAGTACTCCACCTTCTCCCGCCCGAACTTTCGGGCGATGAAGGACGGAATCAGGTCCATCGGACCAGGGCGATAAAGTGCGTTCAAGGCCACCAGATCCTCGAGACGGTCGGGACGCGCCTGACGGAGCAGCTGGCGCATGCCTTCCGATTCAAACTGGAAGACGGCGGCCGTATTGGCGTTCTGGAAGCAGTGGTATGTCTCCTCATCCGTGACGGGAATGCGCTCCAGCTCGAATTCCCTTTCGGGATAGAGCTTGTCGATGTACTCCTTGCACTTCGCAAGAATGGAAAGAGTCGTAAGCCCCAGGAAGTCGAACTTCACGAGGCCGACGTTCTCCACGTCCTTCTTGTCGAACTGACTGATCGTATTTTCGGGAGCGCCGTCGGAGTTGTAGAGCGGACAGAAGTCCGTAAGCGCCCCCGGAGCGATCAGCACGCCGCCCGCGTGCATGCCGAGGTTGCGGGTGATGCCCTCAAGCCCCTTGGCCACGCGCATGAGTTCCTTGTACTCATCGTCGCTCTCAATCGCCTCGCGGAACTCGGGCACCTCCTTGATGGCATCATCGAGCGTGACGTTCTTGCCCGGCTGCATCGGAATGAGCTTGGCCAGACGGTCCGCCTTCAAGAAGGGGATGTTGAGCACGCGTGCAACGTCACGCACGACGGCCTTGGCACCCAGCGTGCCGAAGGTCGCGATCTGACTCACGGCATCCGCACCGTACGTCTCCTTCACGTATTCGATCGTGCGGTCGCGGTTGTACTGGCAGAAGTCCACGTCAAAGTCAGGCATGGACACGCGCTCAGGATTCAGGAAGCGTTCGAACAGAAGGTCGAACTTGAGCGGATCAAGGTCCGTAATGCCGAGCGAATAGGCGACAAGCGAACCTGCGCCCGAACCTCGTCCCGGGCCCACGGGCACGCCGTGGGTCTTCGACCAGTTGATGAAGTCCTGAACGATGAGGAAGTAGCCCGGGAACTGCATCTTCTTGATGATGCCGAGCTCATAGTCAAGACGTTCCACGTATTCCGGGCGCTTGGCGTCCCTCACCTTCTCGTCGTCATAAAGGAAGGCCAGACGCTTCTCCAGACCCTCACGGGAGAGATGGTCCATGTAGTCGTCCAGACTCATGCCGTCCGGCGTTGGGAAGAGCGGCAGCTGCGGCTTCGAAAGCACCCCGTCAAGATTGCAGCGCTTAGCGATGATGACGGAATTGGCCAGCGCGCTCGGAACGTCCTTGAAGAGCTCGCACATCTGTTCCTCGCTCTTCAGGTACTGCTCGCGCGTATAGCTCTTGTCGCGACGGGGGTCGGTGATCGTGAAGCCGCCCGCAATGCAGCAGCGCACTTCGTGCGCCTCGAAGTCCTGCGGCTCGAGGAACTGAACGGGATGAGTCGCCACAACCGGAACGTCAAATCTGGAGGCCACCGTCACGAGGAAGGCATTCTGATTTTCGTCCTTCGGTCTGTTGGCACGCTGGAGTTCGATGTAGAGACGGTTCGGAAAGAGCTTCTTCCAGCGTCCAACAATGCCGCCCGCCTGACGCTCGCTGCCCGTGTCAATGAGCTGCGACAGGCGTCCCTTGGGGCCGCCCGTCAGTGCAATGAGGCCGTCCGTGGCACCGGGCACATCAAGCCATTCGTCACAGATCTGGCCGCGATACGGATCCTGTCCCTCCAGAAACGCCTTGGTGAGCAGGACGCACAGGGAGTGGTACCCCGTGTGGTTCATGCAGTAGAACGTCATCCTGTAGGGATTGTCGGGGAACTTGTTGTTCTTGATCTTGACGTCGCAGCCGAGGATGGGCTTGAGACCGGCGGAGAGCGCATGCGTGTAAAAGCGCAGGCCGCCGAAGACGTTCATCAGGTCCGTAATGCCGAGCGCCACCCCGCCCATTTCAAGAGTCTTGTGAATGGCGGGGTCGATGCGCACGAGCCCGTCCGTGACGGAATACTCGGAGTGAAGACGAAGATGAACGAAACGGGGCTCAGTCATGACCTAAAACAATGCTCTGCAGGGTTACTTCAAAACGGTGAGTTTAACCGAGGGATCGGCGGACGTCACGGACGAAGCCGCCGCAGGCGTCATCACCGCCTGCTTCATGTCGGCGTGCATCACCAGCGCCTTCAGCTCGGAATGGGTGCGCAGGAAGGCCTCCGCTCGAACCCAGCCCATTGCAAAGAGGGCCGTGCAAAGCGCGTCCGCTCGTGCGCCGTCGCGATCAATGATCGTCACGGACGAAATGTCGGTCTTCGCAGGCCGCCCCGTCTTCGGATCCAGAATATGGGAGTAGCGCTTGCCGTTCTCCTCGAAGTAGCGTTCGTAGGCGCCTGACGTGATCACGCTTTCATCCTTCACCGAAGCCACGGCGAAATAACCGCCGCGGGACTCCGCGGGATGTTGGACGCCGATGCGCCAGGGGCGGCCATCCGACTTCTCGCCCACGGCAACGATGTTGCCGCCGAGATCGAGAACACCACGCGTCATGCCTTCGTGCTTGAGAATGTCGGAGAGTCTCTGGCCGATGAAGCCCTTCGCAATAGCACCCATGTCGATGCTCTGTCCCTTGGCGATTTGCATCATGCATCGCCCGCCCTCGCGCCAGACGCGAACCTTGGAGCGGTCGACCTTGGAGACCGCCTCGGCAATGGCCTCATCGGACGGCACGTGCTCGCCGCCGAAGCCGATCTTCCAGAGATTTACGACAGGGCCTATCATCGGCTCGAAGGCACCGTTCGTCTCATCGGCAATGGCAAGCGCCTGCTTCGTCATGTCGGCGATTTCACAGGGCACTTCGACGGGCTCGCCAGCGCGGCGATTGACCTCATTGAGAGGGGTATCCTTGTGGACTGACATCAGATCATCATAGTCCGTCACCTTGTCCTCGAAGACAATCGCGTAATGCTTGACAGCCTCTGGCGTAGCACCGAAGAGTTTCGCGTTGATGAGAGTGCCCATGTGAAGCGTATGACGCTCAAGAGCGTATTCCCGAGGCTCCACAGTCTGAGAAGTCTCGGCGGGGAGCTCCCCTTCAGCCGAGAGAATCGGAGCAGCGGCTGAAAGACCCAGAGCCAATAGAACGACAGCCAGAGATGCTTTGAAACGTTTGGTTTTCATGATGTCAACAGAACAAAACACGAGATGCCGAGACAACAAGGGGCGGAGCATCAGCCCCGCCCCTCTTCGGCAATCCGACGATTCAGGACATTACTTGCCCCAGGAATCCTTCAGGCCGACGGCCAGATTGAAGACAGGCTTTTCAGCCGTGTGATCCTCACGATCGGCCACGAAATAGCCGTTGCGCTCGAACTGGAACTTGTCGTCACGGGCAGCCGCAGCGGCTGCAGGCTCGACGTAGGACGAAAGCACCGTCTTCGAATCGGGCGTGAGGCGATCAAGGAAGCTGCCCTCGCCTTCGTCCGGATGCGGCACGTTGAAGAGTCGGTCATAGACGCGGATTTCGGCAGGAACGGCCGTCTTTGCATCAAGCCAGTGGATCGTCGCCTTCGTCTTGACGGACATGGAGCCCTCTGAACCGGAGCGCGTTTCAGGGAGATACTCGGCATGAACCGCAGTCACGCGGCCGGACTCGTCCTTTTCGAACGAGGTCGGCACGATCACATAGCCGTAGCGCAGGCGAACGGGCTTGGCGGGCGTGCCGTCGGCAGGCACCGTCAAACGACGGAAACCCTTGGGCGGGACTTCGGCGAAGTCGCCTTCCTCGATCCACAGTTCACGCGAGAACGAGATCCTGCGCGTGCCCATTTCGGGCTTCTGCGGATGATTGTTGGCCTCAAGCTCCTCGGTCTGACCTTCAGGATAGTTGTCGATGATGAGCTTGAGCGGGCGAAGCACGGCAACGCGGCGCTCGGCGCGCTCTTCAAGATCCTCGCGCAGACACTGTTCCAGCACGGAATAGTCGATCCAGCCGCCGGAGACCTTGGAAACGCCGCAGCGTTCAGCAAAGTTCTGCAGGCTCTTCGGCGTAAAGCCGCGGCGACGCAGACCGACGATGGTCGGCATGCGGGGGTCGTCCCAGCCGTCGACATACTTTTCCTGCACGAGCTGAATGAGCTTGCGCTTGCTCACGACGACATACGTCAGATTCAGGCGGTTGAACTCATACTGATGCGAGAGCAGGAAGAAGTTCGGACGAACCACGTCGAGCGCCGCCTGCATGAGCGGTGTGAAGTTCTCGGGGAAGCAAAGCAGCGTGGCAAAGAACTGCGTGACCGTTTCGTCCTTGATCGTCTCGGGCAGGCCGTTCTCCCACGCCTGCATCAGACGGGCCACGCCCTCTTCGGGCAGGCTGCCGCCCAGCTTGGCGCGGCTTTCGAAGGCGGCCTTGACAAAGGCCATGGCGCGATCGTCCTCACCATCGGCCATCGCACGAATCACCTTGAGGGCCTCCTCGTACTGCGGTGTGCGCAGAAGCGGGATGATGCGCTCAAGAGCCCAGTTGTAGAACGCGCGCTGATCCTCGAACTCCAGCGTGCAGATGGAGTGCGTGATATTTTCGAGCGAGTCCTCGATCGGGTGAGCGAAGGTGTACATCGGATACACGCACCACTTGTCGCCCGTCGCATGATGATCGGCAAAACGGATGCGGTAGATGGCAGGGTCGCGCAAATTAATGTTGGGGCTCGCCATGTCGATCTTGGCACGAACCACCATGGAGCCTTCGGGATGCTTGCCGTCGCGCATTTCATGGAAGAGCTTCAGATTCTCCTCAGGCGAGCGGTCGCGGTAGGGCGAATTCTTGCCTGGTTCCTTGAGCGTGCCGCGGCTTTCGCGCATTTCGTCTGCAGTCTGTTCATCCACATAGGCATAGCCCGTGCGGATCAGATGCTCGGCGAAGCGGAACATGTCGTCGAAGTACGAGCTCGCGAAGTAGAGGTTCGTTTCATTGCCGAACTTCCAGTCGAAGCCGAGCCAGCGGACGCTGTCCATGATGCCGTCGACGTATTCCTGATCCTCCTTGACGGGATTGGTGTCGTCAAAGCGCATGTGGCAGGCGCCGCCGTAGTCGCGGGCAAGGCCGAAGTTCAGACAGATGCTCTTGGCATGGCCGATGTGCAGATAGCCGTTGGGCTCCGGCGGGAAGCGCGTGCGGATGCGGGCCGCGTCGGGCTCGCCCTTTTCGAGCTGCTCGGCATAGGGCGCGGGATGCCCACACCAGAAGCGGGGCAGGTTGGCGCCGCGGGCCAGATCGTCGTCGATGATGTTTCGAATAAAGTTGGTGACCTGCGCTTCGGCGACAGGTGCTTCGGTTTCAGAAGACATTGATCTAATCCGAATTCAATGAAGGTAATTTGAGTATTGTAGCCTCAGTCAGGCCCCAATCAGGGCACGACTACGATTGAAACTCTGACCGAACCCAACTCAGGGCGTACTTTCTCATCAAGAGTCTGAGTTTGGTCCGTCTGGCCACCGAATAAAATCCTTTCAACAAATGTTGGCAGGCGTTGAGTCTGTCCTTGTTGTGCCCTCCCTCAATGGTTGAAGCCGCGCCAGCATCAACAGCAAGCCCCGGCAGAATCGTATAAATCTTTTTTTCTGTGGCAAAGCTGAATCTTGAATCAAACATGAACAGATCCACAGGAAGGCTCAGTTTTCCCGAGTGCTCCAGACACTCCCGAGCTGCAGCTTCCGTAATCACATAACAACCTGTCCCGTAGATTCTCCCTGCTGTTCTGCGTATTTCACGTCCCTCGACAAGTCCTACGGGCTTGCTCACAGGGTACGTATGCGTGGAGTTCGTAGGAAACAAGTTCAGCTTCACAAAATCTGCATCTGACGGAATCCAGTCTGCTGAAGACAAAATCTTGAAACAGTCATCCGCAAGAAGAATGTCATCCTCCAGAACAAACGCATGAGACAGTCGCTCGTCTACCACCTTCTGCCAAAACTCCCTATGCGAAAGAAAGCATCCGATCTCACCAGGGGTCAGCTCATGCGTAGTCCAATCCCAAAAGGGTCTTTCTCTCTGACGCCACTTCAGCAGTTCGCTTTCGGACAGCTTACGACCGTCAACAGCAGGAATTCGTTCAATAACCAGAGCTTCTCGTCTCCAACGTACGGGAGAGTCTGAAACTCTGACAAAGCCCGTCGCAAACAATCTACCTTCGACCTGCCTCAATCTGTCTTCTGAGGAATCCAAGTTAATCAAGAAGCCCTTCATTTCATCGTCCTGTTCAAACGTGTTATTAAGCTTGAAGTATCCCAGCGGGCACCACCCGCCTTCTGCACCTCTTCGTAGAAGCTGTCGACCATCCTCGTGACGGGAATCTCCGAGCCGTTGCGGGCTGCCTCATCCTTGACAATGCCAAGATCCTTGCGCATCCAGTCGACGGCGAACCCGAAGTCGAACTCACCCTTCACCATCGTCCTGCCACGGTTCACCATCTGCCAGGAAGATGCAGCTCCTGAACTCAGAGCCTCGATGACCTTCGGCATATCAAGCCCGGCATTCATGCCAAAGGCGATGGCTTCAGAGAGTCCCTGTACACAGCCTGCAATGCAGATCTGGTTGACCATCTTGGCGAGCTGACCTGAGCCAGATGGTCCGAAGTAGGTCACCGCGCCCGCATATGCGTCAAGCACGGGCTCGACGCTCCTGAATGCTGCTTCGCCTCCGCCGCAGAGCACTGTCAGGCACCCGTTTTCAGCGCCCGCCTGACCACCGGAGACAGGTGCGTCGATAAAGGCAATTCCCCTCTTTGCTCCTTCGGCCTCAAGCTCGCGCGCCACGGCGGCGCTTGCCGTCGTATGATCGACGAAGACCGTCCCCGGCTCCATGCCGGCAAACGCCCCCGTTTCTCCAAGCACGACGCTTCTCAGATCGTCGTCGTTGCCCACGCAGGCGAAGACGATACCTGCTCCGCGGACCGCTTCAGCCGGCGTCGCCGCCATGCGGCCTCCGAACGTCTCAACCCACTTCTCAGCCTTGGCCGTCGTACGGTTGTAGACACAGACGTCATGTCCGGCAAGCTTCAGATGCCCCGCCATCGGAAATCCCATGACGCCCAGGCCGACAAACGCCACCTTGAGGGAGGGAACGCACGCATAAGTCTTGTCCATCTTCATAACCGTCTCCTTCTTCAACAGACTCAGAACGCGCAGGCTTCACCCGCACGCTCGCCCCATTCGTAAAGCGCCTCCAACACGAGCTGCTTTTCTTCATCTTCCAAAGTGCTCTCCTGCAGGCGGTCGATTTCATCAAAATAGGCCGAAACGGTCAGAGCGCCGTCGGCTCCGTCCATCAATCTGGATCGGCAAAAATCCGTCCATTGGCTGCGTTCTTCATCATTGAGCGTCTCCTGCCAGTTTCGGGCACGGTAGCGCACGAGCAGCTGGTTGAAGCGTTCATCGTCAAAATGAATGCCGCCCTTCGCAAGACTCTCAGGCGTCATTCCACGCACCCGAGCCATCGTCTCCACATCATGTCCGCTTGCAAAGCCGGCGTCATAAAGTCCGAAGTCAACGTCCTTCGACGCGGACCTTTCACGCCTGCCCATCAGTCCGGCCAGCCTTCCCGCAATCACGTTGCCAAGCTCCTTGAAGCGCTCCCAGTTGGCAAGAATCTCCTGTGGCTTCACGCCGAACCTGTCCATGCGCTCGGGAGAAAGCACCTTGAGGCTTGCGCAGACAAAGGGAGAGGTGTTCATCGCGAGTCTGTAGACGGGCAACGGCTCCTCGCCATCCGCAAGGTCCTCCCTGCGGGCGAAAAGGCGTGATTTGATCTCTTCGTCGCTCAGCTTCGTCACGATCAGCGGATCCACGGACAAGTCCCACATCAGCGCGGAATTGCCGCTCTCGCCGGGGAACGGAATTCTGGCGGCTATGCGCAGAAAGCCTCTTGCCTGCCCGAACTTCGGAGAGATCCAGACGACGGGCCCCTTCGTCACGGCCGCCTTGACGGCCTCCCTGCTGCGGTTCTCCAGCGACCACTTCCAAAGTCTGGGTTCCGTTTTGCGGATGAGCGCCGCCAGTCCCAGCGTGGCCATTGCGTCGCTCAAGGCCTCATGCGAATGTGCGTGCACGATCCCGTTGGCCTTGCTCAGACACTCCAGCCTGAAGCTGACGCTCTTTTCATCATCGCTTTCAGGATCCACATCCTTTCTGAGCGGCCACTTGATGCCATCACCTCGAAGCGCCCAGACGGCGCAGACAAGCGGGTACAGGTCCCAGCATGAACATCCGTTCCGGTGCTGATGGGAATACGGATCGAGAAAATTGCGCCAGAAAAGGAAGCGCGCGACCTCGTTGTCGAAGCCGGACGTGTTGTAGCCGATGCTGATCGTTCCCGGCCTGTTGAGCCGACTCCAGACTTCGCCCGCAAACTCGCTCTCGGGAATGCCCCTTTCCTCGCAGATCTGCGGCGTCATCCCCGTCAGAAGACAGCTCTCGGGACTGGGCAGATAGTCTCCCGAAGGTCTGGAATAAAACACGTCCCCATCTCCCTGCGGATTAAGGTCCATGTCCGTCCGAATGCCTGCAAACTGCGCGGGCCTGTCCCTTCGGCAGTCGAGGCCGAAAGTTTCGAAGTCATACCAGTAGAAGGTAGTGCTTTCCGTCATGCGAAGGTCCTCAGGCGAGAATCACGTCAAACTGTTCCTGGGTGTAGCTCGGCTCCACCTCAAGATGCACAGGCTTTTCGACGAAGGCCTGCAGAAGCTCGAGCGCCTGCGACTCCTCCTCTAGCAGCATGTCAATGACGGTCTGGCTCGCCTGAATGTGAAATTCCTTCGTCTCCTGATACTGCTTGCAGAGCCTCACGATCTCACGCATGATCGAGTAGCAGACGGTGCGCGCCGTGCGGACCTCTCCCCTGCCGCCGCACATGGGACAAGGTTCGCACAGGACGTGCGCCAACGACTCGCGGGTGCGCTTTCGCGTCATCTCGACGAGACCGAGTTCGGTGAAGTTGCTCACCGTCATGCGGGTGCGGTCGGTTGAGACCGAACGGCGAAGTTCGGCAAGAACCGCCTCGCGATGCTCGTCGCAGCTCATGTCGATGAAGTCGACGATGATGATGCCGCCGAGATTTCTCAGGCGCAACTGGCGCGCGATGGTCTGCGCAGCCTCGAGGTTCGTCTTGAAGACCGTGTCGCTGAAGTCTCGCTTGCCGACGTAGCCGCCCGTATTGACGTCGATCGTCGTCATGGCCTCCGTCTGATCGAAGACCAGATAGCCGCCGCTCTTCAGGTCGACCCTGCGCTCAAGCGCATGTTCGATTTCGGTCTCGATGCCGTGCAACTCGAAAAGCGGCCTCTCGCCCCTGTAGAGGGTGAGTCTGTCCTTCGCCGCAGGCACAAAGCGGCTTGCAAAGTTCAGCAGGGCCTCGTAGTTCTCGCGGCTGTCGACCTCGACGGTCTGCGTGTCCTGATGAACCATGTCGCGAAGCACGCGCTGGGCAAGCGACAGATCCTGATAGAGGAGCTTCGGCCCGGTGCTTCGCCCCGCGAGCTCGTGAATGTCAGTCCACAGACGGCCGAGATAGGCCATGTCATCCTTGAACTCCTGCTCGGTCGCGCCCTCTTCGGCACTCGTGCGGATGATGTAGCCACCCTTTTCGGTTTCAGGACGAAGCTCCGTCATCATGGCGCGAAGTGATTCGCGAAGTTCTGCGTCCTCAATGCGTTGGGAAACGCCGATGTGGTTGTCTCTGGGCAGATAGACGAGCTTGCGACCCGCAAGCGAAACGGTCGTCGTCAGTCTGGCGCCCTTGGTGCCGATGGGATCCTTTGCGACCTGCACCATGAGGGACTGGCCTTCGTGAAGGATCGTCTCGATGGGCGCGGGCTTCTCGCCCTCGTGATGCGCCTCCGCAATGTCGGCCACGTGAAGGAAGGCCGTTCGTTCGAGCCCCACGTCCACGAAGGCGCTCTGCATGCCAGGCAGCACACGGACGACCTTGCCGAGATAAACATTCCCCACGAGACCGCGCGCACAGTCGCGCTCGATGAAGAGATCCTGAAGAACGCCATCCACTACAATGGCGACACGCACTTCACGGGGCGTGCAGTTGATGAGAATATGTTCCACGATGGCGGCTCCTTGCCTGCCTGCGACGTTGCGCTCAAAATTGACTGCTCACATTGTAGTGGGTTTGCCGCACCCGCTTTGAAAGTCGGCGCTCTTCTCTCGGATTTTCACGCATGCTGTTGGTCACAGGCGGAGCCGGCTTCATCGGCTCAAACTTCATCACGGAATGGTTCAGGTCACACGACGAAAGCATTCTGACGCTCGACGCCCTGACCTATGCAGGAAACAAGGCCAACCTCAGAGACGTCGAACACGACCCCAGACATCGCTTTGTCGAAGGAAACATTCTGGACGAAGCGCTGGTGGCCGATCTTTTCGACCGCTTCCGTCCTCGCGCCGTCGTACACTTCGCCGCCGAAAGCCACGTCGACCGTTCAATTTCCGGCCCTCAGGTGTTCGTCGACACGAACGTCAGGGGAACGACGGTTCTTCTAGGTGTTGCACACCGGTACTGGCTGACGCTCGACGATGAGGAGAAGGTCGCCTTCCGCTTCATCAACATCTCCACCGACGAGGTCTACGGCTCCATGACCGCGGACACGCCGCCCAACACGGAGGCCACGCCCTTCGATCCAAGCAGTCCGTACTCCGCGAGCAAGGCGGCGGCCGACCAGTTCGGACGCGCCTACTTCAGAACCTACGGCCTGCCCGTCGTCACGGTGAGATGCACCAACAACTACGGTCCCAGACAGTACCCGGAAAAACTTCTGCCCTTCATGTTGACGCGCGCCCTGGCGGGCAAGACGCTCCCCGTTTACGGCGACGGCGAGCAGATCCGCGACTGGATCCATGTACACGACTTCTGTCGAGCACTGCGAATGATTCTGGAAAAGGCGGCACCGGGAGACATATACAACGTCGGCGCTTCCAACGAAATGAGCAACCTGAAGTTCCTGCAGAGCGCGATGTCGATGCTCGACGAACTTTCGCCGCGCGCCGACGGCCGTCCTCACGCGGATGCGATCGTGCATGTCCACGACCGTCCGGGACACGACCGCCGCTACGCATTGGACGCAGGACGCCTGCGTCAAACGCTGGAATGGAAGCCCATGATCCCCTTTGACGAAGGGCTGCGCGCTACGGTCAGGTGGTACCTGAAGCAGTGTGTCTCGGCTTTCTGAAAACCTTGAGGGAAGCTGTAACCCCCATCAGAAGAAGCCCCAGACCGACCAGCATGAGCGGCGTCGGCCATTCGCTTCGCCACAAGTGGGCGTAGGTCACGGCAAAGATCGTCTCGAAGATGATCATCTGGCCGCCCAGCGCAGGCGGTAGTCTCTGGCTCATCAAACTCCAGAGCACGATGCCGATCCAGGAGGCGCAGACGCCCAGAAACACCACCGTTGCAATGAACATCCACGGTCTGGGCCCGAGAATGCCCCCCTGCGTCCCGTCTCCCGCAAGCAGAGCCATCCCGACGGCGACGCATGGCAGGAGTGCAAGCCCCTGAGCGGTCGACCACGTCTTGGGCGACTTGCCGGGATGCGACAGCAGCCATTCGGCGTTGCTGAGCGGATACCAGGTCCAGACCACTGAGGAGAAGAACGCAAAGCCTACGCCAAGCCAGAAGTTGCCCGAGGTCACGCGTCCGTCCCCCACCAGATAGATGAACTCCGTCCAGTTGAGACAGACCATCCCTGCGAAGCTCAGGCACAGTGGCGGCACGATGCGCCGCCAAGGCACGGCGCTCTCACCCGCCCTCATGTTGCCGATGACGCCCACCATGATGGGAATCAGCGCCGTGAAGGCGCCTGCAATCGGCGCTCCTGCGCGTTGGCAGGCCTCGGCCAGCAACCAGTAGTAGAAGATGTTTCCGACAATACCGAGTGCAAGCGCCCTACGCCAGTCCGCCGCCGAATAAGACTTCAACTCGCGCCACTCAGGGACCGCCAGGCCTGCGGCAAGCATGCCGAAGACCAGATAGCGCATCATCGCGATGTGCACAGGACTGTAGTCCGGCAGGATCAGCGGGGCCACGTAAACGCACCCCCAGATCATGCACGCGGCAATGCCGAAGAAAACGCCGATCAGCATGGCGGTCAAGATCCCTGAAAGTCAGTTTCGATGCATCAGCACTCGACGATCGAAACGGCCAGACCGCCGAGACTCGTTTCCTTGTACTTGCTCTGCATGTCGCGTCCGGTCGCCATCATGGTGCGAATCACCTGATCGAGGCTGATGTAGTGGGAACCGTTGCCGCGAAGTGCCATGCGAGCCGCGTTGATGGCCTTGACGGCCGCAATGGCGTTGCGCTCAATGCAGGGAATCTGCACCTGACCGGCCACGGGATCGCAGGTCAGACCGAGGTTGTGCTCCATGCCGATTTCAGCCGCATTCTCGATCTGCTCGACCGTGCCGCCGCAGACGGCCGCCAGACCCGCAGCCGCCATGGAGCAGGCCACACCAACCTCGCCCTGACAACCGACCTCAGCACCGGAAATGGAGGCGTTTTCCTTGTAGAGCATGCCGACAGCGCCTGCCGTCAACAGGAAGGTCCTGACGCCCTCCATGGTACTGCCCGAAACGTGACGCAGATAGTACTCGATGACGGCAGGGATCACGCCGGCCGCACCGTTGGTCGGCGCCGTCACGACACGACCGCCTGCCGCATTTTCCTCAGCCACAGCCATCGCATAGACGTTCACCCAGTCCAGTACGGCGAGCGGGTCATCGGTGCGCTGCATCACGTCCTGCATGAGGGCATTCGCTCGACGAGCAATCCGGAAGGGACCGGGCAGGACCTCCGTCTGACGCATGCCGCGCTCGACGGCGGCGTGCATCACCTGCCAGATCTCGTCGAGCCTGCGATCCACCTCCTCGGGCATGCGGTCAACGCACTCGTTTCGGTACACCAGCTCGGCAATGGTCAGATTGTTGTCTCTGGCGATCTTCATCAGCTCGTCGCCCGTACGATAGGGATAAGGCTTCGTCTTCACGCCCTGAAACGCCTTGGGCGTTACAGGCTGCTCGGGATCATCCTCTCTGGCGGCCACGATGAAACCGCCGCCCACGGAATAGTAACGGCGCCGATAGAGGAGAGAGTCGCCCGCGAACACCGAAAACTCCATGGCATTGGTGTGAAAGGCGGGAACCTTGTCGGCATGAAAAGCAATGTCGGCTTCAGGATCGAACGCCACCGCATGCATGCCGTCAAGCTTCAGCTGACGGGAGGCTCGAATGTCACCAATCAACACGGACACCTCGTCTGGATCCATGGTTTCGGGAATGCGTCCCAGAAGTCCCAGCTGTGCTGCCGTGTCCGTACCATGCCCCTTGCCTGTCGCAGCGAGACTTCCCATCAGCTCGATTTTGAGCGACGTTGCCTGCTCCAGCATCCCGTGATCCCTGAGCACCTTGACAAAGGCATGCCCCGCACGCATCGGTCCCACCGTATGCGAAGACGAGGGGCCGATGCCCACCTTGAACATGTCGAAAACACTGACTGCCATTTTTAACTGAAACTCAAATTCCGAAAAGGGACAAAGCCTCTCCGCAAGAAAGGCTTCGGACTAACGCCCGCGGCATCCTCAACCGTCCGCACTCCCGCTTCGGGAGAATACCGCGCAAGGATCTCATCATACAGGCTGACCATATACAATAACTACGCTCATTGTATTTTCTCAATTCGGGTTTTACGCAAATGCCTAACGTTCTCTGCCGTCTGCCCAATCATGTTGGTGACTGCTGCATGACTCTCCCCGCCCTTCGCCTTCTGGAGGCCAGCGGCTTCACACCCATGCTGACGGGCAAGCGTTGGGCGGAGGACCTGATGTCCGGCATGGGCTGGAGGTTCGACCCCATTGAGGGGCACGTCACCGAGGATCTGCATCGAATCCGCTACATCAGCAATCATCTCGGTCCGCGTCCTCTGGGGCTGCTTTTTCCGAATTCCTTCAGTTCGGCCCTGCTTTTCTCCATCGGGCGCGTGCGCAACGCGGGCTTTCCTACGGATGGCCGCCGCTTTCTGTTGGACAAAGTCGTTGAAGAGCCCGGCACCATGCATGAAGTGGAGCGGTTTTTCCGTCTTGCCCACGGAGCAATCAAGGCTTGGGGCGGCACCCCTGCCTGGGATTCCGTTCCTGAAGAACTCGGCATGAGACTGCTTGCCCGCCACGAGGCCGCCGCACGCAACCTGATGGCCGAACACGACATTCCCGAAAACTTCGCACTGCTCGCTCCGATTGCCCGCGGCCTGCATCATGGCAAGGAAAAGCAGTGGAAGCACTTCAACGAACTCTGCGGACCGCTTCGCGACATGGGCATAGAACCCATCGTCTTCCCCTCCGTGCGTGAAGAAGAAGCCAACCATGCGGCCTGTCCGAACGCCAGAATTCTTCCGCCCACCACGCTGGGCAATTATGCGGCTCTGGCAAAGCGCGCCCGCATCGTCATTGCCAATGACTCGGGCATCAGCCATGTCGCTGCCGCCGTCAGCGCCAATCAGATCACGCTCCTCGGCGTCACCGACCCCGCCCGAACCCGTCCTTGGAACAGCAAGGCCGTCTGCCTTGGCAACAATACGGACGGATGGCCCTCGCTTGACGAAGTTCTGTCAGCGTTGACACGCAGTCTTAATCACTGACCACATCTGCCTATCAGTCGTAGCTTTCCTGCATCGGCTTGTTAGGAAGGACTTTTTTCATTCTTTTGACTGTTTCGAGACGGGATAGGTTCTCCGGCGACATCGTTCTGTCGGCATTCTTGTGCCACAGATGGAAGCAGGGAGAGGTAAATCCCGCCCACTTGATCAAGCAACCGTTGTTGATGAGGCGTATCGCCATGTCGGAGTCTTCGTAACCCCAGCCTTCAAATGCCTCGTCCTGTCCCTTCACGGCGAGAAAATCCTCTCGGTGAAGCGACCAATTGCATCCGCGAAGCAATTGCCAGCGATTCGGACGAGCCTTTCTAAAGAAACCAAGAGGCAAAGATACGGCTGATTGCCAGCGGTTGACAGCTCTATTCCGCGCAAGCTCTCTCAGCTTCGAAATCGACTCACACCACGCCAGATTTCCAGAAATCAGGCATTCCTGTGAAAAAGCCTCGGCAAGCAGAATCCGCTGTCCGGCCAGAACAGAATGCCGTTCCGCAAGCATTCTGTGCATCGCAACAAAGTCGCTCCTGACGATGCAGTCTCCATCCATGAAAATCAGATATTTCCCTGCGCTGCGAGTGACAGCCACATTTCTGGAACGAGCCAGTCTGAATCCCTTGTCCTCCTGCCAGGAATGAATGACCTTCACAGGACTTTTGCGACACCATTCCTCAACAACCCGAGCAGTTTCGCACCCCGAGCCGTCGTCAGCGACAATAATCTCGAAATTCGAATCAGTCTGAGCCGAAAGTGACTTCAAGGACAAGTCCAACGCTTCAGGCCAGTTGTAAGTCGACACGACGATGGAGATCAACTCATCCATCAAAATTTCCCCCCGCTGTTGACCAACAGATAGTATTTGGCATATTTCATGAACGTGTAGTACGCGTGGTGAACTGCAAACATCACCCCCATGCGCCCGTCCAGAAAGCCCTTGTTGAAGAAATAGACCTTAATGAAAGCCCAGGTCGGCTTGATGAAGACGCCCGTGAAAAAGCCCGTCTTCCTTCTTTTCTCAACCTGCTGAACAGCAAGATATTCGGTATAGACGTCAAGCTTTCGGATTGTCGCGCTCCAGTTTTCATACGGATGATGGAGCAAAGTCCCCTGCAGTTTTTTGTGAGGAAACGGACTCGACACCTTTTCGTGCACACGACCCTCAACCTTCAGCCCCTCCTTCGGGAACAGCCGAAGCACGCAATCACGCTTGAGAAGATACGCTGCCTTCTCTCCGCCTTGCAGAACATGCTTGATCTCCTCAGCGAGCTCATCCGATACCAACTCATCAGAATCAATGAACAGAACCCATTTGCATCCGCACTGCTCGATCCCGAACCGACGCTGAGCCGCAAAGTCGCCGTTCATGGCATGTTTAACCACCTTCGCACCACAGCGAGCGGATATTTCAGCTGTTTCATCCGTGCTGAAGTCGTCAATGACGATCAGCTCGTCGGCGAACTTCAGAGATTGGAGGCATCTCTCCAGCAGAGCTGAACTGTTTCTGGTCAGAACAACAGCCGACAAGGTTGCATCAGGATTCATGTCCACCTCCGCGCAGCATTTCCTGCGCAACAGCACGCGTATTGTCGGAAATCGAGATGCCTGCCAGCATGCGGGCCACCTCCTCCACGCGCTCCCGTGCCGTCAGAACGCGCAGACTGCTTCGAGTGGTCTCGCCCGTAAACTGTTTCTCCACGCGCCAGTGATTGTCACCGCACGCAGCCACCTGAGGCAGATGCGTCACACAGAGGACCTGACGGCTTTCGCCGAGTCTGTGCAGAAGCTGTCCCACCACCTCGGCGGTTGCGCCGCCAATGCCGCTGTCGACCTCGTCGAAAATGAGCGTGGGGACGGGCATGGCGGCCGCCGTGATCACGGCAATGGCAAGGCTGATACGGGCAAGCTCGCCGCCGGAAGCGACCTTGATCAGGGGCCGAGTCTGAACGCCTGCGTGGCCGGCAATGAGAAACTCGCAATGCTCCGACCCCGATGCACTAGGTGGCTGATTCACAAGCGCGATCTCCAGACGGGCCCCCTTCATCGCCAGACGCTGCATTTGAGCCGTCACAGCCTCGCCCAGCGCCAGCGCGCCGTGCCTGCGCGCTTCAGACAGCCTTGCCGCCGCAACGTCATAAGAACCGCGCGCCGATGCCTCCGCCTTTCGCAGAGCCTCGACGTCCTTGGCGCCCGTCAGCACCTTGAGTTCCGACCGGCTTTTTTCGAGCAGCTCGTGCAGGCTTTCTGGCTCCGTCCTGAACTTACGGGCAAGCTCGTAGTAGTGGGAGACGCGGCGATCAACCTCGGCAAAGCGTTCGCCGTCCAGATCGGCACGGTCGAGATAACGGGCGGCGTCACGTGCCGCCTCCTCAATGAGGTCTATGCCCGTCGAGAGCGTTTCAGCAACTGAAGCAAGCTTGGCATCGTAGCGGCTCAGCGAAGAGAGCTTTGCGTGTGCCGAGGAAAGCATGGCGGAAGCGGACTCTCCATCCTCCGTCAGAGTTCCGAGCACCTCGTTCAAACCCTCGGCAATCGCAACGCCGTGCGAAAGGCGCCTGTGGTCCTCATTGAGGGACTCCCATTCGCCGCCTCTTGGCGACAGCGCCTCCAGATCCTCGATCATCCAGGCGAGGCGCTCGGCCTTTTCCGCAATCGCATCGGCGTTGGCAGTCGCGTCATCAAGAGCGCGCCGGGCCTTCTGCCAGACGTTGAAGGCCTCTCTGACGGCAGAGAGTTCCACGAACGTACCTGCATGATCGTCCAGAAGCTTGAGCTGATAGGCGGGCTTCAGAAGCGACTGATGCGCATGCTGCCCATGTACGTCAATGAGCGTTTCGCCGAGTTCCCTCAGCTGGGAAGCCGCCACCGAGACGCCGTTCACCCAGGCGCGGGAGCGGCCCTTGACGTCGACCGTCCTGCGGATCATCAGCATGTCGTCGCCCATTTCAAGCTCGTTGGCCGCAAGCCATTTTCGGGCGCTCTCAGGCGGCTGAAACTCCGCCACGATGTTCGTGCGCTCAGCACCCTCACGGACGACGCCGGCATCCGCCCGACCACCAAGAATCAGCTGCAGGGCGTCGATGAGAATGGACTTGCCGGCGCCGGTTTCACCCGTCAGGACTGTAAAGCCCCGCCGGACATCCAGACTCAGGGACTCGACGATCACAAAGTCTCTAAGACTCAAGGCAGTCAGCATGAAGGCGTATCTCCGGAAGCAGTATTGAAGGAGCTACTCTATCAGCTTCCCGAGGAATTCGTGCGCCTCTTCACGCTCGTGGGCATGAAGTTCCACTTGAGCTTGCGGCGCAGCAGATCGAAGTAGTCGTATCCCGCAGGATGAAGCATCGTCATGGTCATCTCGGTCGGACGGATCTTGAGTACGTCGCCGGGCTGCACGTCGAAGAACTCCTGCATGTCGCAGTAGGCGACTGCATCTCGCGCGTTCGTGAGTTCGATGTCGATCGCCACGTTTGCTGGGAGCACGATGGGGCGGTTCGAGAGCGTGTGCGGCGCGACGGGCACGAGGCACAGCCCCTGAAGAGACGGATGCAGGATCGGACCGCCTGCGGCGAGCGAATAGGCCGTGGACCCCGTCGAAGTCGAGCAGATGATGCCGTCGGCCGACTGGCTCGACATCTGCTGCCCGTTCACGTAGATCACGAACTCGACCATGCCGCCTGCACGGCCATGGCTGATGCCGACGTCGTTGACGGCAATGCCCGAGAAGATCGACTTGCCCTTGCGCACGACCTCGCACGCGAGCATGCGGCGCACGTCGCGCGTGTAGCGTCCCGCTAGCACCTGTGGCAGAATCGTCTCCATGTCCTCAAGCACGATGTCCGTGATGAAGCCGAGACGCCCCGCGTTGACACCGATGATCGGAATGTCGAAGCCCGCCAGATCACGAGCAACGCCCAACATCGTACCGTCGCCGCCGAGCACGATCGCAAGGTCGCACATGGCGCCGAGTTCGGCCCTCGGATGACCGGGACGGTTGCTCCGTCCCTTCAGCGATGCGGCGCTGCGCTCGCAGAGGAAGACCTCCGCGCCGCAGGCCTCGATCACCTTGATCAGCGCCTGAAGCGGCACGACCATGATCTCGGTCGGCTTGACGAAGACCGCGACTTTCTTGAATGCAGATGTCATGGGCATGGGAATGCGTAAATTGGGACCACAATCAGAAGCACTATAACCCTGCATGTGATCAAAAATAAAGCACAAAAAGCGGGAACCGACTCTGGATCGATCCCCGCTCAGGTGCACTGTCAATAAACTGCGCTTACTTTTCCACTTCGATCATCGCGGCGCCCATGGCATGGAAGCCCGCATCGACGTAGACGACGTCGCCCGTCAGACCGCTTGCGAGGTCGGACAGCAGGAAGGCGGCCGTGTTGCCGACTTCCTCCGTCGTCACAGTGCGGCCGAGCGGCGCTGCCTGCTCCATCACGTGCAGAAGCTTGCCGAAGTCCTGAATGCCGGAAGCGGCAAGCGTCTTGATGGGACCTGCGGAGATGGCGTTCGCGCGAATGCCCTCCCTGCCGAGGCTGGCGGCCAGATAGCGGGTGCTCGACTCGAGTGCCGCCTTGGCAAGGCCCATCGTGTTGTAGTTGGGAACGACGCGCTCGCTGCCGAGGTAGGTCAGCGTGAGGACGGATGCCTGACGGCCCTTCATGAGCGGCAGGAAGGCCTTGGCCATCGCAGGATAGGAGTAGGCCGAGATGTCCATGGCGATCTTGAAGGACTCGCGGGAGAGACCCTCGAGGAAGTCGCCCGCGATGGCCTCGCGCGGCGCAAAGCCGATCGAGTGCACGAAGCCGTCAAGGCCGCCCCAGGCCTTGCCGAGTTCTTCAACGACCGCAGCGATGTCCTCGTCGCTGCCGACATCCATGCGATAGACGAGCTTACTGTCAAAGTCAGCGGCCAGCCCCTCGATGCGCTCGCGATAGCGTTCGTTGGCATAGGTGAAGGCGAGCTCGGCGCCCTCGCGGCGGCAGCCCTTGGCAATGCCGTACGCAATCGAGCGGTTGGAGATCACGCCAGTGATCAGAAGCTTCTTGCCGTTCAGAAATCCCATAATCAGTCTCACTTCTTCAGGGCCGTCCGCTCCTCAAGAGGGACGGACGACGGGGTTCAAGCATCGTTTCCGGCACGTTTGCCTAGCCGGAACGGGAGTGCGGTTATTGTAGGGACTTTCGGGCGGCTCGAAAAGAACCGCGCCCTCCCCTGCGTTGGGTAGGCCGTTCGGTCCTCGCCTACGGCAGTCTGATGCGCTGTCCGACGCTCAACCTGTTGGAACGAAGGCCGTTGAGATCCTTCAGGATCCGCACCGAAGTTCCGAAGCGGCTCGCTATGCTCGAAAGCGTGTCGCCCGACTTCACGCGATAGACCGTGTCCTGAGCCTGAGCAGAACCTGCGGGCTGAGAATCAGCTCTGGAGGGCTGGGTTTTCGCAGTTGCGGGAATGACGAGCTTCTGCCCCGCGCGAAGCGAGGAGCCCGAAAGCCCGTTCACGGCCTTGAGGGCATTGACGGAGACGCCGAAGCGGCCCGCGATTTCATAGAGCGTGTCGCCGGACTTCACCCGATAAAGTCCGGCCTCGGGCGACTCGTCGGCGCGGCTCGGCTGCACTGCAGGCGCCTTGGGCTCGGAACCCGTTGGAATCTCAAGCCTCTGCCCCACCCGGAGTGCATTGCCCGTCAGGCGGTTGGCACGCTTGAGGCGAACCACGGACACGTCGTAGTGATCGGCGATTTCGGAGAGAGTGTCACCCTTTCGCACGGTGTGCACGCGGACATCGGACTCCTCAACCGATGCCACGGTCGGGATGCGCAGGCGCTGGCCCGCCCTGATGGTGTTGCCGCTGATGCGGTTTGTGGCTCTAAGGATGGCCGTCGACACCCCGTACCGGCGCGAGATGGATCCGAGCGTCTCGCCTGCCTTCACGGCATGAATGACATGCTTGGCACCACTGTCCGTGCTCACGGTGCGGATCGGCGCGCGCTCGACGTTGGGCACCGTCAGGATCAGGCGCTGGCCAACGCGCAGGTTCTGCGAACGCAGGCGGTTGGCCTGAACGATGGACTTCTTCGTGATGTGCCAGCGACGAGCGATGCCCGAGAGCGTGTCTCCCTTTCGCACGCGGTAGGTCACGCGACGCCAGGTGGTGAGAGGCGACAGGCGGAGCTTTGCATCGGCTGTCTCGGCCGCAATGTCCGTCTGATCATCTGCGTTCGCCCTCACAAGAAGCGTGGAGTTGGCGAGCACGCGACGGCCCTTCGGAATGCCGTTCACATCCCGAAGCTCGTCCTCGGTCATCCCTGCAGCTTCGGCGACTGAGGCAAGCGTCTCGCCCTCCTGCAACTTGTAGGTCGTCCAACGCGAGAGCGGCTGGCCACCGTCCATCCAGCTTGCAAGATTGTCGATGAACTCGTCGACCTTGTCGGCAGGAAGCAGCATCACGTTGTTGTGCGAGGCAACGATCACGGGCAGCTTGAAACTGGGATTGAGCTGGCGGAACTCCTTGAGCGGCATTCCCGCGAGCTCGGCGGCCGTTTCGGTGTCAATGTCGCGCGGCTTCGTCACCGTGACGAAGAAGGGCTCGTTGCCCACGTCGGGCAACTTCACGCCGTACTTCGAGGGATCGGTCACAATGCGCTTGATGGCCTCGAGCTTGGGTACATAGTTGGCCGTTTCATTGGGCATGCCGAGATGCTGGTAGTCGGCAGGGCGCTTCCTCGCCTGCTGGCGGCGAATGGCACGCTGCACGCTTCCCTCGCCCCAATTGTAGGCGGCGAGCGCCAGATGCCAGTCACTGAACATACCGTAAAGATATTCGAAGTAGTCGAGCGCTGCGCGCGTGCTCTCAAGCACGTCGCGCCTGTCGTCACGCCAGAGATTCTGCTCCAGGGAGTAGTGCGTGCCCGTCGCAGGCATGAACTGCCAGAGGCCTGCAGCCTTGGCGCGCGAAAGCGCCTCGGGCTGGAATGCGCTTTCCACGAACGGCAGGAGCGCAAGCTCCGTGGGCATGCCACGATTCTCGACCTCCTCAAGAATGTGATAGAGGTAGCGCCCCGAGCGCTCGAACATGCGGTTCAAATAGTCAGGCTTGCGGCGGTAGTACTCGAGCCAGCGATCGACCTTGTCGTTCTCAAGGGCAGGCATGGCATAGCCTCGACGGATGCGGTCCCAGACGTCAACAGGAGGACCGAGTGCCTCAACCGTGCCGACAGGCTCGTCCGAAGCCGCCTGCGCAACGGTCGCAGCCTCGTCGGCCGCAGGCACGCCTGCAGCCGCAACCGCCTTCGGAATGCCCGCTGCGGGCTCGAAAAGCAGAAAGGTGAATCCGAGACTAAGAAGGGGCAGCGTTTTCAGCAGAAACGGACGAATCTGAAGCGGTCTGATCATGGCGCAAAAAAATGGGCAGGAGCGTGTCTTGCATCGACAATTAGTCGATTTTATCAATCGTATTGAATTTACAATGCCGGAGCGCCTCTTCAGGCACAATGAGATACACATTCACGCAGAGATGCGCCCGATCCGCACAGCAGCCATGAACAGCTTTTCCTTTGCCGACTTTCTGAAGACGCCGCAGGGCGAGACCCTGCATGCGTGGGAGTCCTCCCAGTACGACGAGTTTTCGGCCGACGCCTTCGGCAGAGAGGCCCTGCAGGTCGGCGCACCTCAGCTCGACACGCTGAGAGCGAACGGCATCACTTCGCAGTGGCTCACGAGTGAAAGCTACGACGAACTCGACAACAGGCTTCTTCGTCCCACCCTGCAAACCGTGCAGGCCGAAAGCGGATGGCTGCCCTTTCCCGCCGAATCGCTTGATCTGGTGACGCTTCCTCATGCGCTTGACTTCGCGCCCTCCGCACACCAGACACTTCGCGAAGCGGCTCGCGTGCTAGTGCCCGAAGGCAGGCTTATCCTGACGGTCTTCAATCCCCTGAGCCTCTGGTGGATGCGCCAGAAGGCCGTCGGCGCAGGCCTGAGGCCCTACCTGCCGACACACACCTCACCCGTTCCGCTCTACCGCCTCAAGGACTGGCTCACGCTTCTGGGATTCGAAATCGACCGTGGGCGCTTCGGCGTCTATTCACCGAGCTGCCATAGCCTCAGGAACTTCGAACGCTGGAAATGGCTTGACAAGGCGGGTGACCGCTGGGCGCCGCACTGCGCCAACCTGATCGTGCTCTGCGCCGTCAAGCGCCTGCCAGGCATGAAGCTCGTCGGACGCCTGCCGATGAAGAGTCCGCTCGACATCCTGACGGCGGGCTCGCCGCTCCCCGTTCCCAAGGAGGCCAGACGGCAGGCGGGACACGGCAACTGACGGTACACTGTCTGCTTTCTCAACCGTTCCGCAACATCCTCACATGGCACAGCAAACCGAAAAGACACTGGAAATCTGGACCGACGGCGCCTGCAAGTGCAACCCCGGCATCGGAGGCTGGGGCGCCTACATGGTCTGGGGCGCGTATACCCGGGAAATGTACGGCGGCAGCAAGCTCACGACCAACAACCAGATGGAACTCACAGCCGTCATCTCGGCGCTCTCGGCTCTGCGCCGCAAGTGCCCGATCATCATCCACACCGACAGTTCCTACGTGAAGGACGGCATCACGAAGTGGATCCACGGCTGGAAGCGCAACGGCTGGCGAACCGCCGACAAGAAGCCCGTCAAGAATGCGGAGCTCTGGCAGCAGCTTGACGAACTTACCTCGCAGTTCGACATCGAATGGCGCTGGGTGAAGGGACACGCGGGCGACCCGGGCAACGAAAAGGCGGACGAGCTTGCGAACATGGGCTGCGAAGTCGCGGCCGGCACGCGCCCCGCTCCGAGCTATTGAGCACCCGCATACCACATTTGCGGTATTTCTTTTCCAGCCACTCTTGCAAAACCCGGAAAAATCCGTATAATTCAAATTCTCGACGCGCGGTTAGCTCAGCGGTAGAGCACTGCCTTCACACGGCAGGGGTCACTGGTTCGAAACCAGTATCGCGCACCAGAATTCCAAAGCCCTTGAAAACGACGTTTTCAAGGGCTTTTTCGCATTCTGGTCCAGCAAGCGCAAAAAGCGGACCCTCTCAGGAAGGTCCGCTCAAGGCCTGCGCACCAACGGATGCTGCGTCAGCCCGCACTTTTCTTGCGGCAGTCTGCGCAAAGTCCGTAGAGCACCATCGTATGGTCGCTGAGCTCGTACCCATAGCGCTTGGCGACGGCGGCCTGCTCCTTCTCAATGGAGGGAGCAACAAACTCCACCACCTTTCCGCACTGCAGGCAGACGAGATGGTCATGATGCCCGCCGTCCTCAAGCTCGTACGTGGCCCGATCCGTGTCAAAATGGTGTCTGACGATGAGACCCGCCTGCTCGAACTGGGCGAGAACGCGGTAGACGGTCGCAAGACCGATGTCCACTCCTGTCCTCACCAGCTCCTTGTAAAGGTCTTCGGCGGAGATGTGACGGCGTTCACCGTTCTTTTCCTCGGCACGCTTTTGAAAGAGCTCAAGAATCCTGAGCCTGGCCGCCGTGGCCTTGAGGCCAGCGTTCTTCAGTTCCGAGGTTTGGTTTCCAGACGTATCGTTCACGTTAGTCCGTCCCTTCAAAAGTTCATTTACCCGTTATCATACGAGGTTGGTGTAACTTCTGCACACCGCAACACCGCTCACTGGATTTTTTATGCTTGCCAACAGATTCTCTCTTGCTGCTCTGGGGATGACTGCAGCGCTGGTCCTGACCGGCTGCAATACGGTTTCCGAAGCTTGGGACAGCCCCCGCAGCGTCGTCCCTGAATTCCTGCAGCCCTATCGTGCCGACGTTCATCAGGGCAACCTGATCACGAGTGAAATGGTTCTGCAGCTTGAAAAGGGCATGACCCAGCCGCAGGTGCAGTTCCTCCTTGGCATTCCGCTTCTGCGCGACCAGTTCCACCCCTACCGTTGGGACTACATCTACTATCTGCTTCGCGGCAACGACGACCGCCAGTTGCGCAAGCTCACCGTCTGGTTCAATGAAGACGGCCGCGTGGACCACTGGACATCCGACCCGATGCCCGACGAGGAGCAGGCCGACCAGATGATCCTCGGCACGACGGATACGTTCGAGCCCCGCGCCCCTCAGGTTGATCCCGGCGTCGCCGCCCAGCACTGATCCGTTTTCACGAGGAGCATCATCATGAATCCTCAGATTGAACGCCTGCAGGCCCTCGTGGCGCAGCTCATTGCGCGCCTCGAGCACGAAAGATCGGAAAGCAGGCGTCTGGCCTCCCAACTCGCCTCCCGCGAGGCCGAGCTCGCCCAGACGAAGCACCGCCTTGAAGACATGCGGCGCAAGGTCGAGGCGCTCTTCAGCGCCTCCCGCAGCGGCGATCCGCGGCTCTGAAGGAGAACGTCATGCCTGAAGTAACCGTCAACATCTACAGCCGCTCCTACCGCCTTGCCGTCAGCACGGGCGAGGAGGCCCTCATCCAGCGCTGCGCCGACATCGTCGACAAGCAGATGAAGGCCATCCGGGAGGGGGGAAAGGTGATCAATCAGGATCAGATCGCCGTGCTCGCGGCGCTTGAAGTCGCTTACGAGGCCAACAAGAACGTCCAGAAGAACTCCACGGACGCCCAGCGTTCCGCAGCGGAAAAGGACGCCGAGATTGCCCGTCTCAAGGCCCGCATAGCGGAACTTGAGTCCCGTCCCGCTCCCGTTGCGGCACCCCTGCAGGCCTCGGGGCCGGACGCGGAGACCACGGAGGCAATCGAGCGCCTCTGCCGCCAGTGCGAGCAGGCCATCTACGTAAACATGAGCCGCGGCGCCGTCCTCTGACACCCGCTTATCAAATTGCAACGACCTCCCACGCTGCAGCTCAAATCCGCTACAATGAATTCAACCCTGTAGCGGTGAGCACCGGGCTCCAATGTTCCTAGAACCAATGCTAAACCCATTAGGTTGGCAGACTCGAGAGCCGATAGTGTGCAGGACACGCGTTGTCCTGCCCGTTCCGCTCCGGAGCCGACCGCCCTGAACTTCCGGTTCAGGTAACGTAGTCCAGCCCCGCTGCAGGTCCCTTTTTTTTCACGGGCAGTCCTTCTCGAAGGGGCTGCCCGTTTTGCTAGGCAGATCCCCCATGAACAACACGACCGTTACGGAAGACCTCCTGCGCACCGCCAGTCGCTTCTGGCTCATGAAAAGCGAACCCGGCGAGTGCTCCATCGACGACGCGCTCGCCGCTCCCGGCCGCAGGGTCTCCTGGTTCGGCATCCGAAACTATCAGGCCAGGAACTTCATGCGCGACGACATGACGATCGGCGACGCTGTGCTCTTCTACCACTCGAGCTGTGCCAAGCCCGGCATTGCGGGCATCGCCAGAATTGCCTCGGACGTCTACCCTGACGAGCTGCAGTTCGATCCTGAAAGCGAATACTACGACCCCAAGAGCACGAAGGAGAATCCCCGCTGGCTCACGCTTGATGTCGAAGCCCTCTTCAAGTGCCCCGTCGTCGAAATCGGACGTCTTCGGGAAGAGCCCGAGCTGGCGGGCATGCGAGTGCTTCAGAAGGGCAATCGCCTCTCGATCACGCCCGTCGAGAAGGAGGAGTTTGCCTTCATCGTCAGAAACCTTCTTTAGCCTGAAGGCATCCTGCTCGAACTGAGCATCTCGAGAGATCACGAAGAATCGCCGCAAGTTGTTCACGCTGATTGGCGCACCCGTCCCATTCGTTGGAGATCGATCGCCAGAAATATCGTGAACGTGACATTCACAGTCCCTCCTGTGGCAATCCTGTAGCAAGCCGCCCGTATTCCAATGGAATCGGGGCGGCTGCTTCGTTTTCAGACATGGAGGATGCAGGTGCCCGTTCAGGCCCTGTTCCTTCTTCCCGCCCACACCATCACGGCAATGCCGAGGACGATGAGCGGGAGCGTGAGCCACTGTCCTCTGGAAAGGTCCAGCGCCTGCAGTCCCAAGAAAGCATCAGGCTCTCGGAACCATTCGACCACAAAGCGCGCCACGCCGTAGCCTGCACAGAAAAGCCCCGACACAAAGCCTGCAGCCCTCGGTCTGGAGGAGGCCCACCAGAGCAGGATGAAAAGCAGAAGCCCCTCTCCGAGGGCTTCGTAGAGCTGCGAGGGGTGACGCGGCACGCCGTCGCCCGCCTGAGGGAAGATCATCGCCCATGGAAGCGATGCATCAGCGGGACGCCCCCAGAGCTCTCCGTTGATGAAGTTGCCGATGCGCCCGAGCATGAGGCCGAGCGGCGCGAGCGGTGCAACGAAGTCCGAAATCGTCCAGAACGAAATTCCATGCAGACGGCCGTAGAGAATCATGACGGCAATGACGCCGAGAAGACCGCCGTGAGCGCTCATGCCTCCCTCCCAGACATGCAGGATCTGCATGGGATGCGACAGGTAGAACTCAGGCTGATAGAAAAGGCAGTAGCCGAGGCGACCGCCCAGAATGACGCCGAAGATGCCGTAGAAAAGCAGGTTCTCCAGATCCTCGCCCGAAATCCCGCGCCACGGTTCGGAACTTCTGCGCCTGCCGAGAAGCCAGAAGCAGAAGAAGCCCGCCAGATACATGAGGCCGTACCAGCGTACGGCAAGCGGTCCTAGGCTGAAGGCAACGGGATCGAACTGAGGATGAATGAGCATGGGCGTTTGTTTGGCGAAATGTTGTGAAGGGCATCCGCTTGGGGATAAGCAGGTATTATGAAGCCTTCAGAACCTTTTGGCTTAGGCCTTTTCAGCAAAATGACCGCACCCCTGCTTTCGGGCGTCGACGCCGCCCGCCATCTCGAGCTTCTGCGCACAGCCCGCCCGCTCGTTCACTGCCTCACGAACGAAGTCGTGCAGGAAATCACCGCCAACGTCCTGCTCGCCGCAGGCGCCTCGCCGGCCATGGTGGTCGCCGAGGAGGAGGCAGGCTTCTTCGCGGGCATTGCAGGAGGCGTCCTGATCAACATCGGCACGCCCTACCCATCACGTCTGCGCGCCATGCATGCCTCGGCTGATGCCGCACGTGCCGCAGGCCGCCCCTGGGTGCTCGATCCCGTCGCCGCTGGCGGCATTCCCTGGCGCGACGGCATCATCCGCGAATTCGTCGAGAAGCAGCCGACGGTCATTCGCGGCAACGCCAGCGAAATCCTCGCTCTTGCGGGCGAAAAGTCCGGCGGCAAGGGCGTCGACAGCACGGACTCGTCCGACGCAGCCGTCGAGGGTGCCATGCGACTCGCCGGCAGTTCGGGCTCGATCGTCGTCGTCACGGGCGAAACGGACTACGTCACTGACGGCGTCCGTACGCTACGCGTGACGGGGGGCGACCCCATGGCCACGCTCGTCGTCGGCACGGGCTGCTCGCTCTCAGCGCTTGTCGCCGCCTTCTGTGCCGTCTCCGATGACCGCCTGACCGCCTCGGCCACAGCCTGTGCTCTGGCGAAGAAGGCCGCCGAAGCAGCCCGCCGAAGGTCCGAAGGCCCCGGCAGCTTCCACAACGCCTACCTCGACGGGCTCCATCTAATCAAGCCCGCCGACTTCACATCCGCCGAATGAGGTCCGTCATGTCCGACAACTACAGGGTTCTTCGCGCCCTTCGTCTTTATCTGGTGCTTGATCCCGGTCTCTGCGGCGGCTCCGAGGGCTTGGTCCGCACGGCGCAAGCCGCTGCCGCGGCAGGCGTCACGGCCGTGCAGCTCAGGGCTCCCGACTGGAAGAAGCGCCTTTATGCCGAATGCGGCAGGGAGCTCCTCAAGGCGCTCGCCCCGTACGACGTGCCGCTCTTCATCAACGACCACGCGGACGTCGCCGTCGCCATCGGCGCTCACGGCGTGCATGTCGGCCAGTCGGATCTCTCGCCTGAAGACTGCCATCGCCTGATGACGCCCGGCATGATGCTCGGGCTTTCGGTCTCCAACGTGTCGGAATGCCTCGGCGTGGATCCTGCGCTCGTCGACTACATCGGCATCGGTCCCTACAGGGCTACGCCCACCAAGAAGGATGCGGCTGCCGAAATCGGTCTTTCGGGCCTGACGGACATCGTCAGCCGTGCGCCCTGTCCCTCGGTCGCCATCGGCGGCATCAAGGCTGCCGACGTCGGCAGCGTCATGCAGTCGGGCGTCGACGGCGTCGCCGTCGTCTCCGCCATCTGCGGTACGCCCGACATCCCCGCCTCCGTCAAGGCGCTTCTCGACGCCATGCCGTCCTGACCTTTCCCCACGTCCGCCGATCCTCGAGACGTGGCATGATGACTGCAGAAGCGGGCCCTTTTTCGGAGCGTTCCTCCGGGGCCCGCACTGTCCCTTGCCTGAGCAGTTCCGACCATGTCCGACTCCACCCCAAAATTCGTTCACCTCTCCGAAAGCGATGCCCGCGACGTCCTTTTTGCCGAAATGCTCGAGAAAAGGGCGGGAGGCGACGGACGCTGGAGTGCCGGAAACCGGGATGCGGCCACGCGCGACGCCAAAAGGCTCGCGGGCGAGGGGGTATGCGCAAGAGACTTTCTCCCCCTGAGAGCCAGGCTTGTGGCCGCCCGCCTGCACGAGGATCCCGCCAATGCGTTCGGGACAACGTCGTTTCGCCGCGCAAGCCTCGCACTGACCGTCATTCTCGGTCTTGCCGCCCTGATGAGCGGAATGCTCACCGACCACCTCGCCACCGAGGGTGCAAGGATCAACCTTCTCTCGCCGCCTCTCCTTCTTCTCATCGTCTGGAACCTTGCGGTCTACCTGCTGATCATTCTCAAGCCCCTGATGCCGAGCGGCACCTCCCGACGGCCTCTGTCCGTCAGGGAGTTCCTCTCCAGAAGCCTTCTGAAGGCCGCAGGCTCCTCCGCCGTCTCCGTTGAAGCAGGAACTGCGCTGTTCCTGCCCCAATGCCGCTGGCTTGTCGCCCGCGCCCTGCACATTGCAGCCATCCTGTTCGCCGCAGGCCTTCTCGCAGGCATGGCCGTACGCGGCATCGGCACCGCCTACCACGTCGGCTGGGAAAGCACCTGGCTCGCCGACAACCCCGAGGCCGTCCACACCGTCCTTAATACGATTTACGGTCATCTTCCTTTCTGCCCGCCAGTGCCCGACGTCAGCGCGGTCGCCGCACTCGCCTTCGACGCGCAGACCGCCTCCGCAGTCGACGCCGCACCATGGCTTCTGCGCCTAATGTGCCTGCTTGCACTCGCAATCATTCTTCCCCGCCTGTTGCTCGTCCTGAAGTGCACCGTCGGGCTCGCAGCAAGCCGTCGTCGCGTCCGCATCGACCTTGAGTCTCCCTACTACCGTTCCATTCTCTCGGTATCCGACGCTCCCGCTGTCAGAACCACCGTCATCGTCGACAGCACGGATTCGGTCGACGGCCTTCCCGCACACTGGCATGACTTCAAGGCAAAGCTCAAGACTGCCGAGCCCGGCTCAGGAGACGTCGACCTGCTGGCCGACAGTGCCTGGGACGGCACAACGAGTGAAGTTCTCGCCGCCATCAAACCCGCGATCATCCACCGCCTGCTTCTTGCCTTCGACCCGTCCTCCACTCCAGAAGTGGAGGTGCACGGAGCCATGATGGATGCGGCAGCCTCTTGGTGCACCTCGCAGCAGAGTCCCGCCCCCGTCGTCGTACTTGATCTTTCACGCATCAACAGGCGCTTCGGCAGGGAAAGCCCCGCCGCAGGCAGTCGCACGGCCCTCTGGCAGACCTTTGCCGCAGAGCGGGGCCTCAGAACGCTGGCCACCGACATGAGCATTCCTGAAGACGTCGACCGAATCTGCACGCTCCTTTCAGGTCAGGTGCGATAATTCAGGAACAGTCCGAAAACGCGCAGAAGAAAACATGTCCGATCACGATCAGTTCCGTATTCACCTCAGCCTCGTGAGCCACACCAACATCGGCAAGACCACGCTTGCCCGCACCCTGCTGATGCGGGACGTGGGCGAGGTCGCCGACCGCGCCCACGTGACGGAGACGACAGACGACTACGTGCTCGCCCGCGATTCGGCAGGCTGCGAGCTTGTTCTCTGGGACACCCCGGGATTCGGCAACTCCGTCGCGCTCGCCAAGCGCCTTGCAGGTCGAAGCAACCCGATCGGATGGTTCCTCTCCGAAATCTGGGACCGCATGACAAACAAGGCCTTCTGGCTCAACCAGAGGGCCATCAAGCACGTGCGCGACATCTCCAGCGTCGTGCTCTACCTCGTCAACGCCTCGGACCTGCCCAAGACAGCCCCATACATCACGGCGGAGATGCAGATCCTATCCTGGATAGACAAACCCGTCATCGTGCTGCTCAACCAAATGGGCAAGCCCAGAACGCATGCTGAGGAACAGGCAGACGTCGCCGCTTGGCGAGAGGCCATGGCTCCGTACCCCTTCGTGAAGGACATCCTTCCAATGGACGCCTTCGCCCGCTGCTGGGTGCAGGAAACGGCGCTGTTCGATTCGATCGGCAGGGCGCTGCCCGCTCAGATGCACTCGACGTTCGACACGCTTCGGGACATCTGGACACGCAGCCGCCGCGCCCTCTACCTCTCCTCCGTCGACGCCATGGCCCGCCACATGTGGCGTCTGCTTCAGGCCCACGAACTCGTCCCGACTCCCACGCTCAAGGACCATCTGCGCTCCTTCGGCTCACAGATCGGCCTCATCAAGACGCGCAACGAGGCGCTTGAGGACGCCCAGACCGCACTCTCGGCCATGGCCGCCGACAGCCTGTGCTCGCTCACGGACAAGCTCATCGGAATCAACGGTCTCACGGGAAGCGGCGTTTCTCGCGAAATCCTGCGCCGCATGAAGACCGACTGGCAGATGGCCTCGCACAGCATCTCCCCCGGCCCCGCCGCCGCTGTCGGCGCTAGCGTGGGCGTAGCGGGCGGCGCTGCAGCGGGAGCCGCAGCCGACATGGCGAGCGCAGGACTCTCGCTCGGACTCGGCACGCTGCTCGGCGGCATCATCGGTGCCATCGGCGGCGTCGGCGCGGCCACCATCTACAACTCCCGCCACCGCAAGGAGGGCATCGACATCTCCTGGAGCGAACGTGCCGCTCAGGACTTCATGCTGGAAAGCCTGCTCCTTTATCTGGCCGTCGCCCACTTTGGGCGCGGCCGCGGCGACTGGCAGGAAGGCGAAAGCCCCGAATTCTGGAAGAAGGCCGTGCAGGACGCCATGACCGAACAGAAGGTGAGCTTTCAGGCCATCCGCAAGCTCACGCCCGAAGAGGGTGTCGAACAGCTCACCCGCATGACGGACTCCCTGCTGAGGGGCGTCTTCATGCAACTCTATGAACGGAGCATCTGACCGACATGCTCTCCAAAGGCTTTGCAACCGTCGGGCTTCTGCTCGTCTCGAACGTCTTCATGACGCTCGCCTGGTACGCCCATCTCAAGCTCCAGAGCGCCAAACTCATCAGCAACTGGCCGCTCTACACCGTCGTGCTCTTTTCCTGGGCGATCGCGCTTCTTGAATACAGCTTCATGGTGCCCGCCAACAGAATCGGCTTCGAGGGCAACGGCGGTCCCTTCTCGCTCATTCAGCTCAAGATCATTCAGGAGGTCATCACCCTGACAGTCTTCACGCTCTTCTCCGTCATCGCCTTTCAGCAGCATCTGGCCTGGAACCACTTCGCCGCCTTCGCCTGTCTGGTGGCGGCCGTCTATTTCGTCTTCATGAAGTAAGGGCTCAGATCGGCATCTCATCAACGCCATAACGAACAATGCCGCCCGAACACGAAGCCCGGACGGCATTGTTCATTTTGAGGTGCAGGATGCAGCAACCTTACGGCACCATTTCCTCAACCTCGTCCTTCTTGACCGGACGCACGAGGTCCTCGCGCTTCACGCCAAGATAGAGCGCAATGGCCGCCGCGACGAAGACGGAGGAGTAGACGCCGAGCAGAATGCCGATCGTCAGGGCGAGCGAGAAGTAGTGCAGCGCCGGACCGCCGAAGAAGAACATCGAGAGCGTCATGCAGAGCGTCGACGTATGCGTGATCACGGTACGCGAAATCGTCGCCGTAATGGCCGAGTTGATGACCTCCATCGTGTCGGCGCGACGCATCGTGCGGAAGTGCTCGCGGACGCGGTCGAAAATGATCACCGACTCGTTCACGGAGTAGCCGAGGACCGCCAGCACCGCAGCGAGCACAGGAAGCGAGAACTCCCACTGCATCACCGAGAAGATGCCCAGCACGATGAAGATGTCGTGCAGGTTGGCGATGATGGCCGCCACCGAGAACTTCCATTCGAATCGGAAGGCAAGGTAGATCATGATGCCAGCCACGACGAGCGCAAGCGCCGTGCCGCCGTCGCGGGCAAGCTCCTCGCCCACCTGGGGACCGACGTATTCGGTACGGGTGAGCTGGGCTTCAGGGGTCTTCTGGTGAATGACCTTCATGACCTCCTCGGCCACCTGGCCCGAGGTGTAGCCCTGCTTGGTCGGCACGCGGATCACGATGTCGGAGGCCGTGCCGAAGGTCTGGACGAGCACTTCGTTGGAGACGGCCTTGAGGTCCTGTCGAACCTGTTCGGTGTTGGCCGCGGACGGATAGCGGACCTCCATCTGCGTGCCGCCGGTGAACTCGATCGAGAACGCAAGGCCGTGCGTAAAGATCCAGAAGACGGCGACGATGAAGCTCACCAGAGAGATCAGATTCAGCACATGCCTGTAGTGCATGAACGGAATCGTCTTGTGAATGCGGAAAAATTCCATGATGTTATCCCCTCATCAGCGAGCAGTCTTCTCTGCGTCCGGACGCCAGATCTGACCGATGTGAACCTTCGTCAGCTTCTTCTGGCGGCCGTAGATCAGATTGATCATCGAGCGGGAGACCACGACCGACGTGAAGATCGAGGTCATGATGCCCAGACAGTGCACCACGGCAAAGCCGCGGACGGGACCGGAACCGAAGATCAGAAGCGCCAGACCGGCGATGAGACTCGTGATGTTCGAGTCAAGAATCGTCGCAAAGGCACGATCGTAGCCTTCGCTGATGGCGGTCTGAGGCAGACGACCGAGACGCAGTTCCTCGCGGATGCGTTCGTTGATCAGCACGTTCGAGTCAACGGCCATGCCGAGCGTCAGCGCGATGGCGGCGATGCCGGGCAGCGTCAGCGTAGCCTGAAGCATGGACAGGAGCGCGATGAGCATCATCACGTTACACACGAGCGAGGCGGCGCTCACAAGACCAAAGACCTGATAGTAGACGGCCATGAAGATCGCGATCACGATGAAGCCGTAGAGCGTGGACTTGAAGCCCGCGGAAATGTTGGCTTCGCCGAGCGACGGACCGATCAGGCGTTCTTCGACGATTTCCATCGGAGCAGCCAGCGAGCCGGCGCGCAGCAGCAGGGCCGTGTCGGTCGCCTCGACCGTCGACATGCGACCGGAGATCTGCACGCGGCCGCCGCCGATTTCCTGACGGACGACGGGAGCCGTCACGACTTCGCCCTTGCCCTTTTCAAAGAGGATGATGGCGATTCGCTTGCCGACGTTGTCGCGGGTCACGTCCTGGAAGATGCGGGCGCCGCGGCTGTCAAGCTCGAGGTTGACGGTCGGCTCCTGCGTCTGGCTGTCAAAGCCGGGCTGGGCGTCGTTGAGGTTTTCACCCGTGAGGATCACGCGGCGCTTGACGAGAAGCACGTTGCCCTCGCGGTCCATGAACTTCTCATCGCCGAAGGGCACGTTGCCCTGTGCAAGCTGGGCGAGCGCCTCAGGAGAGTCGTCGACAAGACGGACTTCAAGCGTAGCGGTGCGGCCGAGAATGTCCTTGGCCTTGGCCGTATCCTGCACGCCGGGAAGCTGAACCACGATGCGGTCCGCACCCTGCTGGGCGATCACCGGCTCGGCAACGCCGAGTTCGTTGATTCGGTTGTGCAGGGTCGAGATGTTCTGCTTCAGGGCGTAGGACTGGACGTTTTGGACGGCCTTCTGGGAGAGTTCGGCGCGCAGGAGGTACGGAGCGGCGGAAGCCTCGGGGAGCGAGAGCACCAGATCAGGCTGCGTGTTGCGCAGCAGGTCATTGGCGCGGGCGCGTTCCTCTTCGGAAGCGAAGCTCACTTCAACCACGTTGCCCACGCGGTTCATGCCCGTGTGGCGGATGCGCTTGTCGCGAAGCTGCGTGCGAAGGTCGGCGAGCGTCGCTTCGGCGCGCTTCGTAATGGCCGCGCGCATGTCGACCTGAAGCAGGAAGTGCACGCCGCCGCGAAGGTCAAGGCCGAGATACATCGGCAGCGCCCTGATCGAAAGCAGCCACTGCGGGGTGTTCGGGGTGAGGTTCAGGGCCACCACGTAGGCGGGGTCCTCACGGTTCGGGTTGAGCGCCTTTTCAAGGACCTCGCGGGCCTGAAGCTGCTTTTCGGCCTCAGTCGGCTCGAAGCGTACGCGCACGGTGTTCTGCTGGGCGCCCTGTTCGAAGAAGATGCCGTTGGGATGCAGGTCTGCATTGCGCAGAAGATCCTCGACCGTCTTCAGGGTCTGCTCCGTCACCTTCACCGTCGCCTTGCCGGACGAGACCTGCACTGCAGGAGACTCGCCGTAGAAGTTCGGCAGGGTGTAGACCAGACCGATCACAAGGGCGACAACGATGACGATGTATTTCCAGAGAGGATAGCGGTTCATCGCATGTTACTCCGTTGCGCCGCAGGATTTTTCCTCAGGCGCAACCGTTGTGAAAACCACTTGAAGAAAGTGGGGTTCGAAAATGGGTTTAAGCCCGGACGCTCGTCCGGGCTTAAAAAAGCGCCAAGAGCATCTGCTCTCAGCGCTTCGTGCACTTCAGTGCGTGCACGTTGATGCTGCTCAGATCTTCAGCGTGCCCTTCGGGAGGACAACGCTGACCGAGGTGCGCTGCATGCGGATCACAACGGGCTTGCCGTCGACGGAAGCCACCTGAAGGCCGATCGTCTGTTCATCGACGGACTCGATGCGGCCGGAAATGCCGCCGAGCGTGGTGACTTCATCGCCGCGCGTCAGGCCTTCGCACATCTGCATGTGTTCCTTCTGGCGCTTCTGCTGAGGACGGATCAGGAAGAACCAGAACACGGCAAAGATGACGACGAGCGGAACGACCTGCATGAGGAAGCCTTCCATGCCGCCCACCTGAGCGGCGGCCTCGCCGGCAGCCATGGCATCGCTAACAAAAAACATTTGAACTCCAGTGATTCAAGAATGTGTGAAATCGGAACCTTCGGCGGAAGCGAGTCCCGCCGAAGGAGATTTGAGACATTATAAAGATCTTGCCTTATCTCTGACTGAGAAACTCCGGGAGGATTTACTCCACCCCGCGGGCGCGATCCTCGGCGAACTGCTTCTTCCAGGCCTCGAACGTCCCTGCCTCAAGCGAGTCGCGCATCTCCTGCATGATCTGAAGGTAGAAGGAGAGGTTGTGGATCGTGTTGAGGCGCGCGCCGAGGATCTCGCCTACCTTGTGGAGATGATGCAGATAGGCGCGCGTGAAGTTGCGACACGTGTAGCAGTTGCAGCTCGGATCAAGCGGACGCAGATCGTTGCGGTAACGGCTGTTCTTGAGCTTCACGTCGCCGAAACGGGTGAAGAGCCAGCCGTTGCGCGCATTGCGGGTGGGCATCACGCAGTCGAACATGTCGATGCCCTGGGAGACGCCGGCCACGAGGTCCTCGGGCGTGCCCACGCCCATCAGGTAGCGCGGACGGTCGTCGGGGAGCTTGTGCACGATGTGGTCCATGATGCGGAGCATGTCCTCCTTGGGCTCGCCGACGGAAAGGCCGCCCACGGCATAGCCGTGGAAGCCGATGTCCTTGAGGCCCTCGAGCGACTCCTCACGCAGGTGCTCGAACATGCCGCCCTGGACGATGCCGAAGAGTGCGTTCGGGTTCTCGAGACGATCGAACTCGTCACGCGAGCGCTTCGCCCAGCGAAGGCTCATGCGCATCGACTTGGCGGCCTCGAACTCGGTGGCGGGACGGTCGCCGATCTTGTAGGGCGTGCACTCGTCGAGCACCATCACCACGTCGGAGTTGAGCACGCGCTGGATCTTCATCGACACTTCGGGCGACAGGAAGAGCTTGTCGCCGTTGATCGGATTGCTGAACTTCACGCCTTCCTCGGTGATCTTCCTCAGTTCGCCAAGGCTGAAGACCTGAAAGCCGCCCGAGTCGGTCAGGATGGGCTTGTCCCACTGCATGAAGTCGTGAAGACCGTTGTGGGCCCCAATCACCTCGAGCCCGGGACGCAGCCACAGGTGGAAGGTGTTGCCGAGGATGATCTGGGAGCCGATCTCCTTGAGTTCATAGGGCGCCATCGCCTTCACGGAACCGTAGGTGCCGACCGGCATGAAGATCGGCGTCTGAACGACGCCGTGATTGAGCGTCAGTTCGCCGCGACGGGCTCTGCCGCACGTCGCCTTGACCTTGAAATCAAAAGCCATGTTTCTCTTGTGTCCTTGTCTTGTGTACAGGTCCTGCTGGCCGGATCAGCCTGCAAGACGGGCGTTTTCGATGAAGCATGCGTCGCCGTAGCTGAAGAAGCGGTACTTCTCCTCAACGGCATGGCGGTAGGCCTCCAGAATGCGCTCGCGGCCCGCAAGGGCGGAGACCAGCATGACGAGCGTCGACTTCGGAAGATGGAAGTTCGTGATGAGCGCGTCGATGATGCGGAAGCGATAGCCGGGCATGATGAAGAGCGAGGTGTCGCGGGCGCCCGCGGCCACGTGCCCGACGGCGTCGGCCGCGCTCTCGATCGTGCGCAGCGACGTCGTGCCGACGGCGATCACGCGGCGGCCCTCGGCCTTCGCACGATTGATGCGCGCGGCCACGTCCTCGGGCATGTTGAACCATTCCGAATGCATCTGGTGTTCAGAAAGATTCTCGACGCGAACGGGCTGAAAGGTCCCCGCGCCGACGTGAAGCGTGACATACTCGATGTCGACCCCCTTGGCCGCAAGCCTGCCGAGAAGATCCTCGGTGAAGTGAAGGCCGGCCGTTGGAGCGGCCACGGCGCCGGGATAGCGGGCATAGACCGTCTGATAGCGGCTCTCGTCGGACTTCTGCGCCGCATGCGTGATGTAGGGAGGAAGCGGAACGCGACCGAACGCCTCGAGAACGTCGAGTACGGGACGCTCGAACTCAAGTTCGAAGAACTGGCCCTGACGACCCGTCACCATGACGGGCTCCTCGATGCCGTCGGCCTCGAAGTAGAGGACAGTGCCCGGCTTCGGGGACTTGCTGGCGCGAACCATGGAGATAGCGGTGCGCTCGCCCGTGACGCGCTCAATCAGGGCCTCGACGTTGCCGCCCGTGGCCTTGCGGCCGAGCAGGCGGGCCTTGATGACCTTGGTGTTGTTGGCGACAAGCAGGTCGCCTTCGTGAAGAAAGCCCTCGATGTCCGTGAACGTGCAGTCCTCGATCACGTCCTTCGTGACGTGCAGAAGACGAGATGCAGTGCGGTTTTCAAGGGGATACTGGGCGATGAGCTCCGGCGGGAGCTCGAAATCGAAATCGGATAAGTGCTGTTCTTGCATGGCTTGACAGGCCAGTGGGAATTTGAGAAAAGCGGCATTCTACCCGCTTTGCCCGCGACTGTCTCGACAAAGACGCCTGACTTTGCACCTCGTTGCGAAGAAGCCCCCTTCGAGGCTCATTCGTCAGAGCTCATTCGCCCGCGAGCATCAGATCGGGAATCAGCAGGCTTCCCGATCGACGCACGCCCGTGTCGTGTTCGTCGGCTCCGATCGCCTCGATCGTCTTCATCATCGTGAGAATGTTCGAGGCAATGGTCACCCCTTCGACGGGGGCAACGATCCGCCCGTTCTCGACCCAGAAGCCCGAGGCTCCCCTCGAATAGTCTCCCGAGACCGCGTTGAGCCCCTGCCCGATCAGCTCCGTCACGAGGAATCCCGTGCCAAGGCGCTCGAGCATCGCCCGCCTCGTGTCCTCAGGTCGAGTCTCGGTGCTGGAAAGCCTCAGGTTGTAGGCTCCGCCGAGATTTCCCGTCGTCCTCATTCCGAGCCTTCGGGCGGAGTAGCTGGAGAGAAAGATCCCCTCAATCCGTCCGTCCGACACGATCATGCGTCTTCGTCCCGCGCACCCTTCGTCGTCGAAGACTCCGGAACCGAGCGCCCTCATGAGATAGGGATCCTCCTCCACGGAGACATGAGCAGGAAGAATCCGCTCGCCAAGCCTTCCCTCGAGACAGCTCGCGTGCCTGTACCAAGCGCGCCCGTTGAGGAGTTCTTCAAGAATGTCCAGAAGTCCCGTCGCCACGGGCGCATCAAAGAGCACCCGCGCACGACGGCTCGACAGCGGCCTTGCGCCAAGGCGAGCGACCGTGCGCCCCGCAGCCGTGCGTCCGAGCTCGGCGGGATCCAGAAGATCCCCGACGGCGCGCCCCTGCGTCCACCAGCCGTCGCGCTGCATGCCGGAGTCGTCCTCGGCAATGGGCGCAGCGTCCATGTCGTGGCGCGAATACCTGTAGCCAGCGCAGAACCCGAGCGAATTGGCCAGCGTGAACTCCCCCGACGAGGTCGAGAAGTTCGTGCCATCGGAGTTGACGATCCGCTCGTCCGCCTCGAAGACGGCCTCCTCTACGGCCGAGGCCAGCCTTACGGCCTCCTCGACGCCTCCCTCGAACGGATGCCAGAGCGACAGGTCACGCATGTCGGCCTGCAGATCCTCCGCCTCGGGAAGCCCCGCAACAGGGTCCTCCGCCGAGACGCGGGCGATGTCGACGGCGGCCTGCACGGCCGCCTCGAGCGAGCGTTCGGAAAAGTCCGACGTGCTTGCACAGCCCTTTCGCCTTCCGATCCACGCGCTGAGCGTCAGGACACGCTCCTCGGTGTGCTCTACGGCGTCGACCTCCCCCATGCGCACCGTCACGCTCAGCCCCTTGTCGTGGCTCACCTCGGCGCTTGCGCAGTCCGCCCCCAGCGACTTCGAACGCTCCACCGTCCATCGGGCGAGCTCCTCCGTGCGCATTTCGACTTCATCCTGCATTTTCACTCTCCTTCCTACGCCTTCACGGGCCTTCGGACATCCGACGTCCTGCCCGCGATCCCGCTATCATAAGGGTTTTGATGACTTTTTAACGCAAGAGCTTTGCCATGCGCCAGGAACAGACCTACGAAGACGACGTTGACGAAAACGGCTACCGCGGCCCCTCCAAATCCCAGCTCAAGCGCGAGCAGAACGCGCTCCAGGATCTCGGACGCGAGATGACGAAGCTCGGCGACGAGCAGCTCAAGCGCATCGGCCTTCCCGACGAGGTTCTCGTGGAAATCGTCGAATTCCGCCGCATGAGAAGCTTCGGCGCGCAGCGACGCCAGCTCCAGCTCATCGGCAAGAAGATGCGCAACATGGATCCCGTCGCCGTTCGCGAAGCGATCGACCGCGTCACGGGCGAATCCCGCGCCGCCGTCGCCCTGCTTCACCGCTGCGAGACGCTGCGAGACCAAATGCTTGCAGGCGACGAAGCGCTCACCAAATTCATCAGCGAGCATCCCGAATCCGACATCCCGCGCCTTCGCACGCTTGTGCGTGCAGCTCGCAAGGAGCGCGAGGCACAGAAGCCGCCCAAGAGCGCCCGCGAGCTTTACCGCTACCTTCATGATCTTCTCGAAGAGCCCATCAGCCTCTTCGCCGAAGACGACGAGAACGAAGAATAACCATCAGGCCAAAGGACGATTTCGATGAAGCCGCCTCGCAAAAGTGAAAACGAACTGATTCTGGGCCTCGTGTCCGTGTCCGACCGCGCCAGCAGGGGCGTCTATGACGACCGCGGCATTCCCGAGCTCGAAGCCTGGTGCAGGAAGGCCATCATCAACCCGATGGTCGTGCACAAGCGCCTCATCCCCGACGAGCGCTTCGAGATCGAGAAGACGCTGCGCGAACTCGTCGACATCATCGGCTGCGACCTCATCCTCACGACGGGCGGGACGGGTCCCTCGCGCCGCGACGTCACGCCCGAAGCGACGCTTGCCGTCGGTACGCGCGAGATGCCGGGCTTCGGCGAACAGATGCGGGCGATCTCGGGCCACTTCGTCCCGACCGCCATTCTGTCGCGCCAGACGGCCGTGCTTCGTGAAACGCCCGATCATGCGGCGCTCATCATCAATCTTCCCGGCCAGCCCAAGGCCATTGCAGAAACGCTTGAGGGCCTCAGGGACAAGGACGGCAAGTCCGTCGTCAACGGCATCTTTGCAGCCGTGCCCTACTGCATCGACCTCATCGGCGGTCCCTACGTCGAGACCCGCGAGGAAGTCGTCAGGGCCTTCCGCCCCAAGAGCGCTCAGCGCCCGAAGCCCGCAGAGGAGAAGCAGGCCGAACCGGTTCTGCCCTCCCAACCCGCCAAGCCTGCGGAACCCGCCGGCAAGCCCTTCGATCCGAAGGACATCCTGATGGTCTCCCCGCGGCGCGCGCAGAATGCGCCTGAAGCCGCCGTCATCTGGCTCCACGGCATGGGCGTCGACAACAACGACTTCGCGCCCTTCCCTGACGAGATCCTTGACTTCGGCGGTCCCGTCTGCCGATTCATTCTGCCCAACGCCCCCGTGCGTGAAATCTCCGCGCATCCGGGCTATCCGCTCCGCGCCTGGTACGACGTGCGCTCGGACAAGATCGACGACAACGAGGACCGTGCAGGCATCAGGGAAACCGCAGCCCGCATCAGTCTTCTCATCACGGACGTCGAAAAGGCGGGCATCCCCCGCAGCCGGATCTTCCTCGGAGGCTTCTCTCAGGGCGCGGCCGCCGCACTCTACGCGGGGCTTCGTGAAGAAGAACCTGTCGCGGGCATCGTGGCCCTTTCGGGCTACCTGCCGCTCGCGGCCACTCTGTTCTCAGAAATCACGCCCGCCGGCCGCAAGACGCCCATCTTCATGGCGCACGGTCTCTTCGACTCCGTCATTTCGCCGCTGACCGCCAAGCGCAGCGCTCAGGTCATTCAGGAGATCAATCCCGACTTCCGCTGGCTTCCGTTCGACATGGACCACGAAATCTGTCAGGACGAGCTCGCGGCGCTGGCACAGTTCCTCCGCCAGCATCTCTGAGACAGGACCCAACTCTCATTACGCAAAGCCTGTGCGGACTTCCGCACAGGCTTTGCCGCTTCTTGAGCAGGATAAAAGAAAAGGCCGGTGCAACGACTGCATCGACCTTAGCTTTTGATGGTCCCCAGAGAGAGACTCGAACTCTCATGGTTGTTCACCGGCGGATTTTGAATCCGCTGCGTCTACCATTCCGCCATCCGGGGAACCCTTTCAAATTAAGAAGCGCATTATGCCATATTTTCCGGGCCCAGTGGGCGGATCAGCTGATCGGGATGAGCCTCCCGCACGTCCCTGACGGCTTCTCCGACGGTGCGCCCGTCAGGCAGTCTCCAGTCAGGCAGCAGATCCGCAATCGGCACCAGCACGAAAAGGCGTTCGTGCATGCGAGGATGAGGAAGCGTCAACACGGGATCGTCGGAAACCGTCCCCTCATAAGCAATCACGTCCAGATCGAGCGTTCTGGGCGCATTGACAACCCCCGCCGGCCTAACGCGACCGTGTGCGTTCTCAATCGCCTGACAGGCGCGCAGAAGCGCCATAGGCTCAAGCGCCGTCTCGACCAGCACCGCAGCATTGACGTAGTCGGGACCGGAAGACTCGACGGGACTCGTCGTATAGAAGCGACTCGTGCCGAGCACGCGGATGCCGTCCGTCCGTCCGAGCGCCTGCACAGCAGACCTGAGTGCCTCAACGGGCTGCCCCAGATTGGCCCCGAGCGCGATGATCGCCTCAGGCATCACTGCGCTCCTGACGGCTGCGGGAGGAGCGTCGCGGCGAACGGCGACGCCTTCTCGACGAGCGGCGCTCGCCATCCTCGGCAGGCGTCTCGCCGTCGGCGGACGCTGCGCGGCGTCGATGGCTGCGGGCGGCGTCCCCCGTCATGCGGGCCTCGCGCTGAGCCTCTGCGATCATGCCTGCACGAGTTTCCTCGTCGGCGAGCGCAAAGGCGTCCCACCACTGAACGAGAGACTCGGGCACATGACCGAGCAGCGAGCGAAGCAGCATGAAGTCATAGGCAGCACGATAGCGGGGATGAGAGACAAGCGCATAGGCAGTCTTGCCCGTGCGGCGCTCGAACCTCGCCTGAAGCATCCACAGATCGTGGATGTCCGCCTGATAGCGTCGCTGGATGTTCAGCTGCTGGCACTGGGTGGCAAGCACGTCGACGCAGGCCGCATGAAGGGCGGCCATGCGGCTCATGCCCTTTTCATCCTCATTGTAGCGCCAGCGCTTGACGACCTGTGGCCAGAGCAACGTGCCAAAAAGGAAGGAGGGCGAAATCTTCTTGCCGACGGCGATGCGCTCATCGGTACGCTTCAGGGCGAGCATCAGGAACTCCTCGCCGTCGGGCTCGGAGACGATCACGTCCAGCAACGGCAGAAGCGCCTTGTGAAGTCCCTCCTGACGCAACTTCGAGATGCAGGCCACGGCATGACCGCAGGTCAGAAGCTTGAGCACCTCGTCGACCAGACGGGCGGAGGGCACGTTTTCGAGAAGCTTCGCCATTTTGGGAATCGGCGCTTCAGTGGCGGGCTCGATCGTGAAGCCGAGCTTCGCCGCGATGCGCACGGCGCGCATCATTCGCACGGGGTCTTCCCTGTAGCGCTCGGCTGGATCACCGATCATGCGAAGGCGCTTTGCGGCGAGATCTTCAAAGCCGCGGTGATAGTCGAAGAGCTCCCGCGTCTGGGGATCGTAGTACAGCGCATTGATCGTGAAGTCGCGCCTGGCCGCGTCCTCCCACATCTCGCCGAAGACGTTGTCGGAGACGACGCGCCCCGTGGCGTCCTTGCGCTGGCCCGCGCCCTCGAGCGCACGGAAGGTCGAGCACTCGATGATCTCGCGCCCGAAAATCACATGTACGAGCTTGAAGCGACGGCCAATGATCACGGCGCGGCGCTGGCAGCGCTTCACCTGTTCGGGCGTCGCATCGGTCGCCACGTCGAAGTCCTTGGGCGTGACGCCGAGCATCAGGTCGCGAACGGCACCGCCCACGATGTAGGCCTGGAAGCCGCGACGCTTGAGCGCCTCGCAGGTCGCCCGCGCCTCGGCCGACACCAAGGCCGGATCGATGCGGTGCTCATCTGCGGAAATCACGCGGGGATTCTTGACGACAACGGAACGGGGGGCGAACATGTCCCTCACCCGGTTGACAATACGGCCAAACATTTACGCCCTGTCCTTTTTGAAAATATCCATGATTCGCCAGCCTCTGCAGGCGGCTTCCGACCGAAGCATGTCGTCTGGATTGACGGCGAACGCCTTGCCGCGTTCAGCGGCAAAGGCCAGCATCGGCAGATCGTTGATCGAGTCGCTGTAGGCCTCCAGCCTGAGGCCGTCATCAGCAGCGCCCAGACTCTCCAGAAACCCCCTGAGGAGCACCAGCTTGCCCTCGCCGTATGAGTGGGACCCTGCAATTCGGCCCGTAAACTCTCCGAAGGCGTCCTCTTCAGGTCGAGCCGCCACAAGATGCCTGATGCCGAAGAGCGGCGCAACCGCCCCCGTCACGAAGGCATGCGTGCCTGAAGCAAGCACAGGCTCAAACCCCGCCTTCCTGCGGGACTCGACCAGATCGAGCGCTTCGGGGCGGAGGTGCGGCCTGACGCAGGCATCGATGTAGGCTGCGCGCCACTTCTCCAGATCCTGCCGCCTGCAGGCAGCCAGAAGCCCCGCCTGAAAGCCCATGAACTCGTCGGCACTGAATGCACCCTTGCGGTAGGCTTCGGCATAGGCCTCGATCCGGGCGTCCATCAGGGCGACATCCATGCCTGCGGCTCTCACGAGCCAGCGGCTCCAGTTCTCTCCGCTGTCGACGGGGAGGAGCGTGTGATCAAGATCGAAGACTGCAAACTTCATGTCGTGAAAAACGGGATCAGTATGCCTGACGAGCGTGCTGCCTCTCATCAAGAGAGGTCACGGCCTCGCGCAACAGAGGAAGCGTCACGCGACGCTGCTTCTGCAACCCGAGGCGGTCCGCCTCATCAAGCACACAGGTGAGCGTGCGCATGTCGCGCGGCAGGTTGGCCCCCATCCAGTGAAGGATGTCGGGCGTGAGCTCGATGCCGCGTCGTGCGGCCTGACGGTGAAGCTCGGCAAGACGCTCCTCATCGTCAAGCGGACGAATTGCATAGCAAAGTCCCCAAGCCAGACGACTTCTGACGACTTCAGGAAGCGGAAGCTGAGCGGCGGGCACCCTGCCCGCACACACGAGATGCATGCCCGGCGTTCCGCGCACGGCATTCTGCAGTGCAAGCAGCTGCAATGCCCAGCCAGGATCCAGTTCGTCCACGTCGTCAACGACGTAGAGCGGCACCTTCGGATCGAACATCGGCACGCGGAAGCCCTCTTCAGGCACCAGACTTCTCAGCAGATGCGTGAGGCCCGCCCCCTTGGGACCGTACAGATACACGAAGGTGGGCCCGCAGCCTGCGGCCACTTCTCGCAGAACACTGACGGCTTCGCCGTTGGCACCGACAACGAAGTTGTCGAGCGTCGGCTTGTCGCGCTCCTGCAGGTCGAGCAGATACTGATCGGGTTCGTGTTCGTACATAATCTCGGGCGGTGGAAATCTGAGCGCATGATGCGCACACGTCCAGAATCTTAGAGTTTACCTCGAAAACATTGTTTTCGTCCGCTCCATTTGTCATGCCTCCGCTTCACTCAAACCCTTGCTCCGCCTGCGACCTCCCCTGCTCAAAAATCGTCTTATCCGCCTCATGAGACGGCTCTTTGGCTTATACTTTCGCAAACTCTTTTATTAGGCAACCCGTCCCCGGTCACACCCTTCGGCACGACGTGCCCCCTCTTCTGCGTGTGCCCGCGGACCCTCTTTACTCGAGATACTTTCCATGAGCCAACTTTCCTACGCGGCTGCCGGCGTTTCCATCGATGCCGGCGACGAACTCGTTGAACGCATCAAGCCCTTTGCCAAGCGCACGATGATCCCGGGCGTCCTCGGCTCCATCGGCGGCTTCGGCGCGCTCTTCGAAGTCAGCAAGGAATACAAGAACCCGGTTCTCGTCACCGGCACGGACGGCGTGGGCACCAAGCTCATGCTCGCCTTCAAGCTCGGCCGTCACGACACGGTCGGCCAGGACCTCGTTGCCATGAGCGTCAACGACATCCTCGTGCAGGGTGCCCGCAGCCTCTTCTTCCTCGACTACTATGCCTGCGGCAAGCTTGACGTTGACGTCGCCGGTCGCGTTGTCGCCGGTGTCGCCAAGGGCTGCGAACTCGCTGGCTGCGCTCTTATCGGCGGTGAAACCGCCGAAATGCCGGGCATGTATCCGGAAGGCGAATACGACCTCGCAGGCTTCGCCGTCGGCGTTGTCGAAAAGGACCTGATCATCGACGGCCGCACGATCCAGCCGGGCGACACGATTCTCGGCCTTGCCTCGAGCGGTCCGCACTCCAACGGCTTCTCCCTCATCCGCAAGGTGGTCGAAGTCGCCGGCGCTGACTGGAACATGCCGTTCGACGGTGCCACGCTCGCCGACCGCGCCATGGAACCCACCCGCATCTACGTCAAGCAGGTTCTCGAAGTCATGAAGTCCGTGAAGATCAAGGGCATGGCCCACATCACGGGCGGCGGCCTCGTGGAGAACGTGCCCCGCGTTCTTCCCGAAGGCGTTCAGGCCGTCATCGACGGCAAATCCTGGACGCGCCCGGCCATCTTCGACTGGCTTCAGGAAAAGGGCAACATCGACAGCCATGAAATGCACCGCGTCTTCAACAACGGCATCGGTCTCGTCGTGATCGTCTCCGCCGAAGACGCCGAAAAGGCCCGCGGCGCCTTTGAAGCTCAGGGCGAAAAGGTCTTCACGATCGGCACGGTCGCCAAACTTCCCGAAGGTGAAGCTCCCTGCGTCGTCCGCTGATCGCGCCCGCATTGACCTAGAAGTCAATACAAACGATCTCTTCGGAAAGCAGCGTGATTTATCATGCTGCTTTTTCTATTTTCGGCCCTTGCCTTAAAGCCATTTCCTCCATGTCGTTCAAGCTCTCCAACACCTACCTTAAGCTTTTCATCATGACAGCTGCCGCGAGTGCCATGCTCGTTGGAAGTGAATGCTTGCATCGCTTGTATTTCGACATAGTTCCGTTAGGCCGCCCTTGGGAAGAGTTTCTCTACCTTCTGACCTTCACGTCCATACTTTGCTTTTCCCGTTGGGCGTTTACCAAAGTCTGCGCCGCATTCTTTCTCTTCCTCTGCTTGATCGTCAATCCCGTTCATTTCGAGGTCTATCAGAGTTGGATCAATGGGATCAACTACTACTTGGCCCTGGCCGAGTGGTCCGAGGTTGCCAACACTGGCGTCTCAATGATTCCTAAGCTCATTCCTACGATTCTCTGGGGTCTTGTTGACCTTCTTATCGTTGTGCTTCTCTATAAGTACTCCCAGAAGATTCGTCAGGGAAAAAGCCGATGGCCGATTTTAGATGTGCTGTTCGTCCTCTTGATCGCCATCGTCAGCATTCGCTCCTTCGACACCCGTCAAGAACACGGCATCTCACCCAAAACCTCCTACGGCAAGGTCAAGTCGAACTATTTCTCATTCGGCTATTTTCTTGGACGAGTTTTGCCCTACAAAGTGTTCAACCTCAGCAAGATCACCGACTACAGGTCACTCGCCCCTACTCGACTCAGTGATCCCAAAATCGACCACATCATCTTCATCGTAGGCGAAAGTGAATCTGCAGCCCATGTAGGAGCCTTCGGTTACGAACGCAACACGACGCCCTTTTTCTCTGAAATCAAGGGACGCGACGACTTCATTGTCCGCCCCATCCATTCCGCAGCCTTTATGACGGCTGTTGCTCTTCCGACGCTTTTCAACGCCATTCCACAACCCAACGGCATGGTGCAGATCATGCACGGAACAACGAACCTATTCAGGCTCGCCAAGGATCAAGGATTTCAAACCTATTGGTTCACAGCTCAAGCTCGAAATGAGATGAACATCTTGAACCTGATCGGCGGAAAGTGGATCGATAAAATCACCTTTCCTGAAGCCTTCGGGCTTTCGGACCGGGAAAGCATGCCCGACTTCAACCTTCTTACCCAGTTTGATACGGTCAACTTCAATACGGGAAGGCAGTTTGTGATTCTTCATCAGCGAGGTTCCCACACTCCGTACGGAACCCTGCTGTCTACAGAAGAGGTCTCAGTGTACGGCGATAGCATCGTCGACCACTATGACGCCACTATCCTCAAGACCGACAAGCTTATTCAAACTGTTTACGAGAGCATCCAGAAGAAGGGGCTCAAAAACTGGTTGTTGCTCTATACGTCTGATCACGGAGCTTACGTCACCAACAAAACCTACAATCAAGGCACTGTTCAGAGGGATAGCTATACAGTTCCTCTCTTCATTGCCAGTGACAATGCGGAAGTTATGGCAACCTATCGCAAGGTCTTTGACAACGATCTCGCTGCCTTCCATCAACAGGTTTCAACATCCGTCATCCAACTCCTAGGCTACGACGTCAAAATCTCAGATCCTCAAACCGCAACGGTCAATGGCAACATCCTGACGGGGGATGCTGGATGGTTGCTCTACAAAGACGGTACCTACCAATACATCTACCCATAAAGCAACTCAAAGATAGGGAGGGCCTGATTCAGGCGCCTCCCCTACAACTTCATCAGTTCAATGATCGGATCAAGCCTTCCACCTTGTCCAGCACTTCGGGAGCCAATGGATCCACCAGCAAGGCATCCTGCATGCTGCGCATCCAGGTCATCTGTCTCTTGGCCAACTGTCGGGTGGCCGCAACGCCTGCCAGATAAAAGGCCGCCATGTCGGTGCGCCCCTCGATGAAATCAATTGCCTGTCGATAGCCTACGGCCCGCATGGCCGGGCTGTCAGGATCGTAGTCTGGACTCATCATCAGAGACCTAACCTCATCCAGAAAGCCATCGGCAAGCATCTGATCAAACCTTGCCTCGATTCGGGCATGCAGCCACTTTCTGTCCGAGGGCAGCAGCCCCACCGTCAACGTCTCCACCGCAGGTCTGCGAACGCTCTCTGCATGGAAGGCCGAGATCGGCCTGCCCGTCATTTTCCAGACCTCCAGAGCGCGCCCGATGCGCTGGCTGTCGTTGGGCGCCAGTCTGGCGGCCGTCACGGGATCGATCCTCCCGAGTTCTGCATGCATGGCTGGCCAGCCGCGCTCAGCCGCCTCAGTCGCCACCGCCTCGCGAACCTCATGCGTGCTCGAGGGCATGTCGTTGATGCCGTCCCTGAGAGCCTTGGCGTAGAGCATCGTGCCGCCCACGATGAGCGGAAGCCGCCCTCTCGAGCGGATCTCACCCACGAGTCTCACGGCATCCTCCAGAAAATCGGCGGCGCTGTAGGCCTCACCAATGTCACGGATGTCGATCAGATGGTGCGGGCATACCGCCCTTTCCTCCTTCGTCGGCTTTGCCGTGCCGATGTCCATGCCCCTGTAGACAAGCGCAGAATCCATGGAGATGATCTCAACGTCATGACGTCGGGCGATCTCCAGAGAAAGAGCGGACTTGCCGCCCGCCGTAGGCCCAAGAATCATCAGCGCCTGCGGCTTTTGCCCGCATTCATGCAGGACCTTTTCAATCGCGTCCATCACTTGCCCCTCATGAAGAGCTTGTCCAAGTCTGTAAGCGTCATCTGCCGCCATGTCGGACGGCCGTGGTTGCACTGGTCGGCCCGCTCGGTCTCCTCCATGTCCCTCAGAAGCCTGTCCATTTCGGGCAGGGTGAGACGGCGGTGCGCGCGCACGGAGCCATGACAGGCGACCGTGGCGAGAAGCCTGTTTCTGAGCTCCTCGATGACAGACGTCTCACCGAAGTTCTGAAGATCCTCGAGAAGACACTTCACCATGGTCTCCACCGTCTGGGACGGCATGTCCTTGCAGAGCATCGGGAGCGCACGCACGGCGACGGCGCAGTCTCCGGCCCCCGTGAGTTCAAGGCCGAGCGTGGAAAGAAGCTCGCGGTTTTCCTCAAAGACGGAAAAGAGAAGCGGGTTCACGCGGAAGACCTGCGGGATCAGAACCTGCTGTACGGCGATGCCGCGGGCGTCCATCTCGCGCTTGAGACGCTCGTAGGTGATGCGCTCAGCCGCCGCGTGCATGTCAACCACCACGAGCCCGCGCTCATTCTCCGCCAGAATGTAGATGCCGCCGATCTGGGCAATGGCGCGGCCGAGCGTCCCCGGAGGAAGCGTCGCGGGCTTGCAAGCTTCAGATGCGGGAGTGGCCGCAACGCATGCCGAGGTCTTGTCGGAAGCGGACGGAACCGCCTCGGCAATCTCCTCGAAGCTCATGCCCTCGGCCGTTTCGGGCGGGGGCACGTCAATCGGCCCGAGAGACGTTGCCTCATTCGTCTCCTTCAGGAAGGATCCTCCCTGAAGGTCGAGACGTCCGGATTCGGGTTCGGCAGGCGGCACTTTCTCGCTCTTGAGCCAATTGCCGTCTGTCCGTCCCGAGAAGCGTCCCTCAGGAACTCTGCCCTGCGCAGCCGCTCTGGCAGTATCGACGTCCGCGCCGAAAAGGCGCATGGCCGTGCTGACGTCAGGACAGGATTCGGGCTTGAACGCGGGACGCAAAGGTGCGGTGAATGCGGGAGTGCTACCGAGCGAGCCTGATGAAAAAACGGACGGTGCAGACGACTGCACGGGACGTGCGGCCTCCTGCCGTTTCTGAGCAGGCAGGGCTGCCTCGGTCTCCTCACCATTCAGAAGCGAGGCGGTGGGCGGCGCGAGAGCCGCCTTCACGGCATGCATGACGAACTGGTGTACCCTGCTCGACTCCCTGAACCTGACCTCAAGCTTGGCGGGATGTACGTTTACGTCGACCGCAGTCGGATCCAGCGTCAGATAGAGACAGAAGACGGGCTGGCTCTGGCCGTGCAGCACGTCCTGATAGGCGGCCTTGACGGCATGCATGAGCGTCTTGTCGCGCACATAGCGGCCATTGACGAAAAAGTACTGCCCGTCCGCACGACTGCGGGCGATGGCCGGAATGCCGGCGAGTCCTCGAATCGTCATGCCGTCCTCCTCGGCCGCCACCTCGCGGTGCTGTCCCTTGAAGGCTCTGGGCATCAGCGCCTCAATGCGGTCAACAACGTTCGTGACGGCAGGGAGCTTCAGAACATTGCGGCCATTTGCCGAAAGCGTGAAGCCGATGTCGGGGTTGGCGAGCGCCAGGCGCTCGAGATATTCGGTCACATAAGCCGTTTCCGTCGCGTCGGACTTCATGAACTTGCGGCGAGCCGGCGTCTTGTAGAAAAGATCGAGCACCTCCACGCGCGTGCCGACGACGCCTGCGGCGGGATGCACTTCTCCGTCGGAGATCTCCCATGCGCTGTCGGCCTCAGGCGTGCGGCTGCGGATGCTCATCTCGGCAACGGCATCGATCGACGCCAGGGCCTCGCCGCGAAAGCCGAGGCTTCCGACGCGCTCGAGCTCAAGAAGGTCGCGGATCTTGCTGGTGGCGTGCCGTCTGAGGGCTAGCGTCAGCTCGTCCTTCGGAATGCCTGAGCCGTTGTCGGTTACGACGATGCGCTTGAGGCCACCGCCATCGAGCTTGACGTCGATCTCACCGGCGCCAGCGTCGATTGCATTCTCCACCAGCTCCTTCACAACGGAGGCAGGACGCTCGATCACTTCGCCTGCCGCAATCTGGCTGATGAGCTGGCTCGGTAGTTCAGCAATGCTTCGTTTGGGCGCAAGCGTGCGCGGCATCAGGTTTTGCATAAGCCTCGGGCAATTTCAATTCGTTAAGATATGCCCCGTCAGCCGGGGACTGCATTCAGTATGATATGTGCAATCTCCGCTCCTTGCACATGGCCGGCCCTCCCTCGGGGGCAGGAAACAATCACCTGGGATTCTCAGATGGACATCCTCGATCTCGTAGTCAACCTCTTTACCAATACGGACGCCTTTCTCGTTTCCCTCGCCACGGACTACGGCACCCTCATCTACGCCGCCATGTTCCTCATCTTCTTCCTGGAGACTGGCTTCGTGATCATGTCATTCCTGCCGGGAGACTCTCTTCTCTTCGTTGCAGGCACCGTCGCCGCCTCCGGTACGGCCAGTCCCTGGCTCATCATGCTCGCCGTCATCGTCGGCGCCATCGCAGGCAACACGCTCGGCTACGAGCAGGGCCGCTGGCTCGGCAACCGCATCTACAGCGGCAACATCTCCTGGATCAACGAAAAGAAGCTCCGCCACGCTCACGACTTCTACATGCGCCACGGCGGCAAGACCATCCTGCTCGCCCGCTTCGTGCCGATCGTCCGCGCCTTCGCGCCGCTCATTGCAGGCGCAGCCCGCATGAACGGCATCCGCTTCGAGCTCTTCAGCGGCGCAGGTGCCATTCTCTGGGCTGTCTCGATCGTCGGCGCAGGCTACCTCTTCGGCAACATCCCGTTCATCAAGAACAACCTCTCTCTCATCCTTCTCCTCGGCATCGTCGCCGCCATCTCAGGCCCCGTCCTCGTGGGCATGGTCTGGAAGTTCATCCAGAAGCGAAAGGGACTTGACGCGGAAGATCCGCAAAAATAAGTCGCCTTGTGAGAAAAGCCTGCCGGATCGGCAGGCTTTTCTGCATTCAGACCTTTCTCACGGCAAAAGGAAGGGAGCTGCGGCGTCCTTCTCGGAGAGGATGGGATTTTCGCACCGCCAGTCGATGTTCAGCGTCGGATCATTCCATCGACACGAGGCCTCCGACCCCGGCACCCATGGCTTGTCGACCTTGTAGAGCACGATCGTATCGTCCTCCGTCGTCACGTAGCCGTGCGCATAGCCGGCTGGCACATAGAGAGACTCCCCCTCGCCAGCCTTGAGCTCGACGGAAATCCACCTGCCGAACAGCGAGCTCTCGGGCCTCACGTCTGCCACAACGTCAAGGAGCGCTCCTCTGACGCACTGCACGGCCTTGGCCTGCGCATGCGGCTCACGCTGCCAGTGCATGCCGCGCAGCGTCCCTCTGCGGGCGTTGCAGACGAGATTGTCCTGCATGAAGGCAATGTCCACGCCCGCCGCGCGCCAGTCAGCCGCCTGCCAGCTCTGCGTGAAGCTGCCGCGCGCATCCGCGTGAACGATGCTCTTCAAAAGCAGGACGCCCGGCAGACCGAGTGCCGTCACATGAAGCTGTGTCGTCATGATTTCCCTTTCCGTTTCCGTCCTGCCGCCCTCACGAAAACGGGCGTCCACTCACAGCGTGAGGACGCCCGTTCAGGTTCAGAGCAAGCCTGTCCTTAGTGCTTCGTGCCTGCAATCAGGTCGATCAGGGTGAGCGTCACTTCCGTGCTCTTCACGGCCGCGCCAAGCGGCAGGAATTCGCAGTTGCTGTGGAAGTTGTGGCCGCCCGTGAAGTAGTTGGGCGTAATGACGCCCTGCGTCGAGATGAAGGAACCGTCCGTGCCGCCGCGCATGGCAATCGTGTTGGCCTTGACGCCGGCGATCTCGAGCGCGCGATAGAGATGGTCGACGGCGCAGCGGTTGTCGTCCGTGAGCGCGTCGGCGATGTTGCCGTACATGTCCTTCACTTCAAGTTCGATCCTGGCGCGCGGATTGCGGACCTTCAGGTATTCGACAGCGGAGGCGATGAGCGCCTTCTTGGCCTCGTACTTCTCGCGATTGTGGTCGCGGATCTTGATCGAAACCGTGGCCTGCGAGGGGTTCGAGACGATGCTGTTGACCCAGACGAAGCCTTCGGTGCCCTCGGTGCATTCAGGCGTCGAACCACGGTCCATCATCTGCACGAAGTCCGTGGCGATGAGAGTCGGGTTGACGAGAACGCCCTTGGAGGACATCGGATGGGCCGTGACGCCCTTGATGCGGATCGTGGCGCTGCCTGCATTGAAGGTTTCGTAGACCACTTCGCCGAGCTCGCAGCAGTCGACCGTGTAGGCGAAGTCGACGGGGAACTTCGAGAAGTCGATCTTCTTGGCGCCGAGAAGGCCGATCTCCTCGTCGGGGACGAAGGCGACGTAGATGTCGCCGTGCGGGCGGTTTTCCTTCACGACGATGTCGAAGGCCGTCATGACGTTGGCGATGGCCGACTTGTTGTCCGCACCGAGCACCGAGGTGCCGTCGGTGACGACGATGTCGTCGCCCACGTACTTCTCGATTTCAGGATGCTCGGACGTGCGCATCCACAGGTCCTTTTCCTTGTTCAGGCAGATGTCGCCGCCCTGATAGCCGCGGATCACCTGAGGATGGACGTCGGGGCTGAGGCCGGCATCCACAGTGTCGAGATGGCAGCACCAGCCGACCGTCGGAACGGCCTTGTTGTCGGGAAGATTGCCCGGAAGCAGTGCCGTCAGCACGCTGTATTCGGAAATCTCAATGTTGACGAAGCCGAGTTCGGCAAGTTCTTCGGCGAGCATGCCGGCGAGCTTGCGCTGGCCTTCGGTGCTCGGGACGACGCCTGCCTTCCCGTCGCTTTGGCTCGTGACGGCCACATAGCGCAGGAATCGTTCAAGAATGGCTTCCTTCATGATGTTTTCTCTCCTCAAAGGGGTTTCTCTGCATGCGGTTGGCGTCCCGCCTCAGGCGGGGCGCCTTGTTGTCCGGACGGAGGCCATGGGTCCTGCCGCCGTCCGGATGCGGATCAGCGATCCTGTTACTGAGCGGCGCGCTCTTCAAGCACGGCCACGGCCGGGAGCTTCTTGCCTTCCAGGAACTCGAGGAAGGCGCCGCCGCCCGTGGAGATGTAGGAGACGCGGTCGGCAATGCCGAACTGGTGCACGGCGGAAACCGTGTCGCCGCCGCCGGCGATCGAGAAGGCGCCCTTGTCGGTCGCCTCGGCGATGGCGTCGGCCATCACGCGGGTGCCTTCGGCGTAGGGAGCCATTTCAAAGACGCCGACCGGGCCGTTCCAGACGATCGTGCCGGCGCTCTTGAGAATGTCGGCAAGGATCGCGGCGGTCTTGGGACCGACGTCAAGGATCATTTCATCCTCGGCAACGTCGTCCACATCGGCAACGCGATGCTCGGCGTCGGCCGAGAAGGCCTTGGCGACCACGACGTCGACGGGCATCGGCAGGCTGGCGCCCTTGGCGGCGAGCACGGCGAGCACCTTGCGGCATTCATCGACGAGCTCGGGCTCGGCGAGGGACTTGCCGATCGGCTTGCCCGCAGCGAGAAGGAACGTGTTGAGAATGCCGCCGCCGACGATCAGGCGGTCGACCTTTTCGGCGAGGTTGGAGAGGATCGTGAGCTTCGTGGAGACCTTGGAGCCGCCGACAATGGCGGCGAGCGGGTGACGGGCCTCCTCGACGGACTTCGTGAGGGCGTCGATTTCAGCAGCCATCAGGGGGCCGGCGCAGGCGACGTCAGCGTAGCGGGCGACGCCGACCGTGGAAGCCTGGGCGCGGTGGGCCGTGCCGAAGGCGTCGTTGACATAGACGTCGCAGAGGGCGGCGTACTTCTTCGAGAGTTCGTCGTTGCACTTCTTTTCGCCAACGTTGCAGCGGCAGTTTTCGGGCATCACGACATGGCCGGGCTCGACCTTGACGCCATCAACCCAGTCGGCGACGAGCGGCATGTCGCAACCCAGAAGCTCGCCCATGCGGCGGGCAACGCCCGCGAGGCTGTCGGCCGGCGTCACGGTGCCTTCCGTCGGACGGCCGAGGTGGCTCATCACCATCACGGCGGCACCGGCGTCAAGCGCGGTGCGGATGGCGGGAACGCTGGCCACAAGACGGGTTTCGTTGGTAATGCGGCCGTTTTCATCGTGCGGCGCGTTGAGGTCGCTGCGGATCAGGACGCGCTTGCCGGCGAGAAGACCGTCCTTGGCAAGCTTTTCAAGAGTCAGAACGTGCATGACTTGTTCTCCGAAAGGGAGTGCGGCGCATTGCGCCGCTCAGGAAACATAAAGTGCGAAAGCCACGCCGAGGATGCGGATCCGGGGCATGGCTTTCATGATCATCGGAACTTGCCGTTTACTTGGCGGCCATCATCGCGCAGGCCGTGTCAAGCATGCGGTTGGAGAAGCCCCATTCGTTGTCGTACCAGGCAGTGACCTTCACAAGACGGTTGCCGGAGACCTTCGTCAGCGTGGAGTCGAAGATCGAGCTGTGGTCATCGCCGTTGAAGTCGGTGGAGACGAGAAGCTCGTCGTTGTAGCCGAGGATGCCGGCGAGGTCTTCGGACTCGGAGGCGGCCTTCACGAGGGCGTTGATTTCCTCGACGCTCGTGTCGCGCTTGGCGATGAAGGTGAGGTCGACGAAGCTGACGTTGATCGTCGGGACGCGGACGGCGAAGCCGTCGAGCAGGCCGTTGAGCTCAGGAAGCACGAGGCCCACGGCCTTGGCTGCGCCGGTCTTCGTCGGGATCATGGAGAGCGTGGCAGCGCGAGCGCGGCGCATGTCCTTGTGATAGACGTCGGTGAGGACCTGGTCGTTCGTGTAGGAGTGGACCGTGGTCATCAGACCGCGTTCGATACCTACCGTGCGGTGCAGGGCCTTGGCGAGCGGAGCGAGGCAGTTCGTCGTGCAGGAGGCGTTGGAGACGACGAGGTCGGAGGCCTTGAGGACCTCCTGATTGACGCCGTAGACAACCGTAGCGTCAGCCGTCTTGCCGGGAGCGGAGAGCAGGACCTTCTTGGCGCCCTGCTCGATGTGCACCATGCTCTTTTCCTTCGAATTGAAGGCGCCCGTGCACTCCATCACGACGTCGACGTTGAGTTCTCCCCAGGGGATCTCCTTCGGGTCGCGCGTGGCGAAGACGCGGATGCGGTCGCCGTTGACGATCAGCGTGTCCGTGCCTTCGACCTGCACGTCAGCGTTGAAGCGGCCGTGGCAGGAGTCGTGCTTGAGAAGATGGGCGTGGATGGCGAGGTCGCCGGGGGCATTGATCGCGACGATTTCGACGTCATGCTTCTTGCCGCCCTCGTAGTGAGCGCGGAGAACGTTGCGGCCGATGCGGCCGAAACCGGTGATGGCAACACGAATGGTCATGTCTAATCCTTCTGTCTTTGTTGTTACTTGAGAAGCTGCTCAACCTTGGCAACCACGTTTTCAACCGTAAAGCCGAAACGTTCCCAGAGGACGCAGGCCGGCGCGCTTTCGCCGAAGGTATCGACGCCGATCACGGCGCCCTTGCCGGAGAAGTACTTGTACCAGAGGTCGGACTTGGAAGCCTCGATGGCAAGCACGGGCACGCCTTCGGGCAGCACGGCGCGGCGGTATTCCTCGTCCTGTTCGTCGAAGAGGTTCGCACAGGGCATGGAAACGACGCGGACCTGAACGTTGCGGGCCGTCAGCTCGGCGCGGGCCTTCATGGCGAGACCAACTTCGGAACCCGTGGCGAGAAGCACGACTTCGGCTTCACCGGCGCCGGCAGGCGCTTCGGCGGCAACATAAGCGCCGCGGGCGATCGCGTCGGCATCCACTTCGTCACGATCGAGGAACGGAACGTTCTGGCGCGTGAACACGAGGCAGGACGGGCCGTTGCGGCGCTCGATGGCGCTCGCCCAGGCGATGATCGTCTCGACCGTGTCGGCGGGACGCCAGACATGCATGCCGGGGATGAGGCGCAGACTGGGCACGTGCTCGACGGACTGATGCGTCGGGCCGTCTTCACCAAGGCCGATCGAGTCATGCGTGAAGACGTTGATGACGCGCTGCTTCATGAGGGAGGACATGCGCAGGGCGTTGCGGGAATAGTCGGAGAACGTCAGGAACGTGGCGGCGTACGGAATGAAACCGCCGTAGAGCGCAATGCCGTTCATGATGGCGGACATGCCGAACTCACGGACGCCGTAGCTGATGTGGCGGGCAAGGAAGTCGCCGCTGTTAAGCGACTTGACGCCGGTCCAGTTCGTGAGGTTCGAGCCCGTCAGGTCGGCGGAACCGCCGAGCAGTTCGGGAAGCGCGGGCGCAAGAGCGTTGAGGGCCTTCTGGCTGGCCTTACGGGTGGCGACGGTCTCGGCAGCCTCTTCGGCGGCGCAGAGGGCGTCCATCACGGTGTCGGACCAGTTTTCGGGCAGGTCGCCGGCGAGGCGGCGCTTGAGTTCTGCGGCGAGCTCGGGATACTGGGCGGCATAGCCGTCGAACATCGTCTGCCATTCGGCTTCGATGCGGGCGCCTTCGGCACGGTGATCCCAGGCGTCATAGACCTCCTGCGGAACCTCGAACGGAGCGTAGGGCCAACCGATCGCGGCGCGGGTGGCGGCGATTTCCTCATCGCCGAGCGCTTCACCGTGGACCTTGGCGGTACCCTGACGGTTGGGCGAGCCCTTGCCGATGGTGGTGCGCGCGATGATGAGGGTGGGCTTATCCTCGGAGAGCTTGGCCTCGGCGATGGCGGCGTCCATGGCGTCGATGTCATGGCCGTCGACCGGGCCGATCACGTTCCAGCCGTAGGCTTCGAAGCGGCCGCGCGTGTCGTCGCCGAACCAGCCCTTGACGTCACCGTCGATCGAAATGCCGTTGTCGTCGTAGATGGCGATGAGCTTGTTGAGCTTCCAGACGCCGGCGAGCGAGCAGACTTCGTGGCTGATGCCCTCCATCATGCAGCCGTCGCCTAGGAAGACGTAGGTGCGGTTGTCAAAGACAGGGAAACCCTCGCGGTTGAATTCATTCGCAAGCATCTTTTCGGCAAGCGCCATGCCGACGCCGTTGGCGATGCCCTGACCGAGCGGGCCAGTCGTCGTTTCAACGCCGGGCGTGACATCCACTTCGGGATGGCCAGGCGTCTTGCTGTGCAGCTGACGGAAAGCCTTCAGATCGTCGATCGAAAGGTCGTAGCCGGTGAGGTGCAGCAGAGCGTACTGCAGCATCGAGCCATGGCCGTTCGAAAGGATGAAGCGGTCGCGGCCGGTCCACTTCGGATTCGTCGGATTGAAACGAAGGTGACGCGACCAGAGGGCCGTCGCGATATCGGCCATGCCCATGGGCATGCCCGGGTGACCGGACTTGGCTTTCTGGACGGCGTCCATGCTGAGGGCACGGATCGCGTTGGCCATCATCTGAGCAGAGGCTTGAGAGGTCATAGTATTTCTGTGAGCGGATTGAAGAAAACCGGAGGGAAGAAACCCCGAAAAGGCAAGGCGGCGACCTTCCCTAAGGTTTGTACGCCGCTGTCTGACTTAATCTATTATTTTAGCAACAAAAGGAGGGGGCCAACCGAGCGTGAAACCACGGAGCTCCTCTCCGCACATGGATTCGGAATGCGGAAACCCGCATGTCCGCAGACTTCCCATCCTGTTTTACCCAATTGCGGCTTATATCTCCGTCCTTCAGGGCGGAGATATAAGCCGCGTGTTTTTGATGAACGCTAGTATCATATAGGCATGAGTATTCGCCAAGGCTTTTCGTTCAAACTGAAACCCAACGGAGCTCAGGACAAAAAGATGTCCCGCTTCGCCGGCTGCACGCGCTGGGTGTACAACCAAGGGCTTGCATGGAATGAAGAGCGTCGTACAGCGGATCCTGCCTTTCATCTCAGCTATGCGAAGCTCTGCACCGAACTGCTGGTTTGGAAGGAGCAGAATCCCTGGTTTAGGGAAACGCACTCTCAGGTTCTCCAACAGTCGCTGAAGGATCTGATGGACGGCTTCCAGAAGTTCTTCAAAGGTCTGACGGCTTTCCCGAAGAAGCACAAGAAGTTCGTGACCACGGACTCCTTCCGCTTCCCCCAGGGCTTCAAGATTGATGAAGGACGTCGGCAGATTTATCTGCCGAGCATCGGCTGGGTCAAATACAAGCGAAGCCGCTTCATTCAAGGCAAGGCCAAGAACGTAACGGTTTCCCAACAAACCGACGGATGGTATGTTTCCATCCAGACCGAGTACGAAATGGAACCTCCCAAGCATGCCGGCGACAGTGTCGGCATTGACATGGGATGCGTCCGTTTCTGCACGCTTTCCGACGGCACGTTCTTCGAACCGTGCGGCGCACTCAAGAAGTCGCTTAAGAAGCTCGCCAGGATGCGAGCGCAGGCTCGCAAGAATGCAGAAGTTCGGGAAGAATTGGCGCAAACAGAAGGCAGCGATTGCAAGGCTACATCAGCATATCGCCAATGTCCGTCGTGATTTCATCGAAAAGGTCTCGCTGAATATCTGCAAGAACCACGCAGAGATTTTCAGAGAGGACTTGAAGATCAAGAACATGACGGCATCCGCGAAGGGAACTGTTGAGGAGCACGGCACTCGCGTTGCACAAAAGAGTGGTCTCAACCGTTCCATTCTCGATCAGGGTTGGAGGATATTTTTCTCCAAGCTTGATTGGAAGGCGTTGAGACTTGGCGGACACGTACATACGGTGCCGCCGCAGAATACAAGTCGCACCTGCCCGATATGCGGCTGTGTTTCCAAAGACAATCGCAAGACGCAGGCGTTGTTCAAATGCATTTCCTGCGGACATCAGGGAAACGCGGACGTCGTGGCTGCGATCAACATCAAAGAGCGCGGACGAAGCTCGTTAGCCTGTGGGGAGTCTGAGAGGAATGCTCAGGCTCAAGTGAATTTGGGTCGGTCTAAAAAGCCGGCGCCGAATCAGCAGCAGGAATCCACCGAAGTAATCAGCAGCGCAAGTTGCTAACGCAGTAGAGAATCTCCGTCGTTCACGGCGGAGAGAACGTCAAGGAGAACTCATGGCCGCACCACGCTTTTACGTTGAAGTCGAGACCGAAGCGCTCGACAAGGCTCTCGCCGAGCAGGCGGAAGTCGTCCTGCCGCCCAAGGCCGCCCACCACGCGGGACGCGCTCTTCGTCTGCGAACAGGCGAGGAGACGGTCGTCTTCAACGGAACGGGACGCCAGTGGCGGGGCCGCATCAGATTCGATCAGGACGGCGCCTACGTTGCGCTCGACGCGGTCGAGACGCCCGAGGTCGAGCCCCCCGTGCGCATGACGCTCGTGCAGGCGCTCGTATCACCTGAAAAGCTTGACTGGATCGTGGAAAAGGCCGTAGAGACGGGCGTCTCCGAAATCGTGCTGACGCCCGCCGCGCGCAGCGTGACGAAGCTCGCGGGAGAACGTCTCGAAAAGCGCCTTCAGAAGCTTCGCGACATCGCCGTATCAGCCGCCGAACAGTGCGGACGCAACGTCGTGCCCGAAATCCGCGGCGCATCCTCCTTCAAGGAGGCGATGCTCGGCACGCAGGCGGACCGCAGGCTCGTTCTGGCTCCCGGGGCCGCGCACGGCACGAGGCTGACGGGCGAGGAGAAGTCGGTGGCATTCGCCGTGGGCCCCGAAGGCGGATTCTCGCCTGAGGAGATCGATCTGGCCGAAGAGGCCGGCTGGCTCGCCGTCCTGCTCGGCCCGCGCGTACTGAGAACCGAAACTGCGGGCATCGCCGCAGCCGTCTGGCTCAACACCCTGACGGGCGACTACGGAGAGCGGTAGGCGTCAGGACGCCTGAGCCTTGCCGCGCAGGTCTGCATTGCGGGCGCGGGGAGCGCCCTCGGTCCGTTCGGAGAGTTTGGTCCAGTGCGCAAAGCCCAGCTTGGCGGCATTGCCAGCCCCGCCTTCCGACGCCGACTTGCCAGCGCGGTGAAGCTTTACCGCCGCATCGGTCCTGCCTTCGGCCGCAACGGTAAGAAGGCCGTGCTCGCGCATCACTCGAGCTCCGTACCCTCGATCGTCCTCGAGATTGGCCGCGCCGCTGTACCACTTGAGGGCGCGCCTGACGTTGCCCGTCCGGCGGATCAGATAGGAAAGAATGTCCGTGCCGACCACCATGTTCGCATAGGGATCGAAGGCGGCCTCGGGGCCTCCGAAGGCATCGAATTTCGCCTCATGCACGCTCGTCATGACCTGCATCAGGCCCTCTGCGCCCGCATTCGACCTGGCCGTCGGCTTGAAGCTCGACTCCGTTCCGATGACGGCGAGAATGAGCAGGGGATCAAGATCCCTGGCCTCGCCGATCTCCACGGCCCAGTCCGTGATCTGGCGGGCATCCCGCATCGAGACACGGAAGGTTCTGCTGATGTATTCCGCCACTAGATGGCGGGGGCTGCCTTCATGAATGACGTTGTCCTCGACCGTCAGCTCCTCCGAGGAGGCCGTCGCCTCCTCCCTCGCCGCAGCAGGCGCATCGAGCAGCGACAGGGACGGTGTGACGCCGGAGAGCACGCCCTCGCGCTGCCTGAGATCCGCACGAGCGTTCAGGTCCTCCTGCGCATACGAAAGCGCGGGCGCAGTGCTTGCATAGTCGGAATCCGACCAGAACGCGGCTCCGCCGAGCGTCAGGGCGAGCACGCTCACCGAAACAAGATGCGAGATCCGGAATTGTCGAGGTTGTTTTCTGAAGGTCATGAAGTCTGTCTTGTGAGCCGCGCGGCCATGCCGGAGGGGTGGCAGGCGGCGGGAAGAGCGGATGCTTCTCCAGCTCCCGCAGGAGCCTCAAATCCTTTGTAGTGTTCGATCAGGGGGCGATGCTAGCAAAAAAGCTGCCGCCCTTTCAAGTTTTGAAACGCCCGAAAGCATGGTCTGCCTCAAGCTTCGGGCACTTTATACGAGGTATTTACCCTCTCCGGGCATCCGATCCTGCGGGGATACAATGATCTGACCCATCGTTCACGGATTCATCGGACACACCATGAAGCGCAGACCCATTCACCGCGGCGGCATTCTGTCCGCCGGCTACGACGCCAGAGCGCGTCATCTCGACGTCGAGTTCGACACGCACAGGCTCGTGCGCGTCGAGAACATCGGTCCTGAAGCCGCGGACCGCTTTCTCAACTCGGGCTCGCCCGGCAGCTACTGGCGCGACGTCATCGAGGAGGGCTACACCATCCGCGAGATCTCCCAAGCGGAGGGAGACGCTCCCGCCGCAGGGAAAAAGGGCATGGATGACCTGAAGCGCCTTTTCGGCGATCTTTGAAGAGACGGCGCTCGACCGCGCCCGTCCCCCGCTCTTACGACGCGAAGAAGAAGGTGGCAAGCCCCAGGAAGATGAGGAAGCCGCCCGAGTCGGTCGTGAAGGTGAGAAGCACCGATCCGCCCATGGCCGGATCACGGCCGAAGTAGCGGAGGATGAGCGGCACGGCCAGACCGACCACGGCACCCTGAATGATGTTGAGCAGCATGGCGAGGAACATCACGAGGCCCAACATCCTGCCCTCGGGTGCATCCCAGTAGAGTCCCCAGGCGCACAGGCCTGCGATCGCCCCCCAGAGGATGCCGTTGATGATGGAAACCAGGACCTCCTTCTTGATGAGGTCCGCCTTGTTTGCCTCGGTCACCTGCCCCATGGCGAGGGAGCGCACCAGCAGCGTGAGCGTCTGGTTGCCCGAGTTTCCCGCCATGCCCGCCACAATGGGCATCAGGGCGGCGAGCGCGACCACGCGCTCGATCGTGCCGTCGAAGGCCGAAATCACGCGAGACGCGAAGAATGCGGTGCACAGGTTGACGCCCAGCCAGAGCCAGCGGCTTCTGGCGGCCTCCCACACGCTGGCGAAGATGTCCTGCTCATCGTCAAGACCGACGGCCGCGAAGGCGTCCTCCTCGCTTTCCTCTCGGATCACGTCCACGATCTCGTTGACCGTCAGACGGCCCACCAGACGTCCCGCCTCGTCGACCACGGGAGCGCTCACGAGGTCGTAGCGCTCGAAGGCCTGCGCGGCGTCGCTCGAGTCCTCAAGAGGATTGAGCGTCAGCATGTCGGTGTGCATCAGGTCCTTGACGGGGACCGCGGGATCCGTCGTGAGGATCTGCGAAAGGGACAGCGTGCCCTTGAGATGCCCCAGACGATCGACCACGAAGACCTGGTCGGTGTGGTCGGGCAACGTCTCGAAGCGGCGAAGATAGCGGAGTACGAGCTCGATCGTCGTCTCCTCCCGGATCGAAACGATCTCAAAGTCCATGCGCGCGCCGACGCTCTCCTCCGGATACGACATGGCCGCGCGAAGCTGGGCGCGTTCCTCGTGGGAGAGACCTTCCTGAACCTGCGCCATCACGTCGGGCGGCAGGTCGTCCACAAGGTCGGCGATCTCGTCAGTGTCGAGGGTCTCGACGGCATCGACGAGCTCGTCGCGATCCATGGCGTCGATCAGGGTTTCACGGACGCCGTCGTTGACCTCGACGAGAATGTCACCGTCGGACTCGCTCTTGACGAGGTTCCAGACGGCCAGACGTTCGTCGAGAGGCAGGGCCTCAAGAATCCAGGCCACGTCGGCCGGATGGAGGGGTTCGAGAAGTTGTCTGAGCTCGGCCGCAGCCTCGTCGCTGATGGGCAGCGCCTCGTCATCCTCGTCCCCCTTGCGCTCCACGCTGCCGTGGTGCTCGTCCTGATCCTTCTCAAGGATCTGCTGCACCCACTCGAGGGCGCGGGAGGCCTCCTCCGAGTCGCGGACAAGGTGGCCCTGGCCGTCATGCAGCTCGTCGTAATCCTTCAGACTGTGAGGCATCACCTTCTCCGAAACACTTGAAGAGCCCCTGAAGGGAGGGACTCGGAACCCGTCATGACTTTTCGCAGGTGGGAGCCTACCACGAGTATGAAGCCTTCGGGTAGGGGCTCCCTGAAATTTATTGGCGCAGGCGGAGCGGAAATCACCGCCCTGTCACCTGCGTCCGGGACTCAGGAAGCGGATGACTCGGACACGGTGTCCCCGCCCTGAGCTTCCTCTCCCCCTTCGACTGCGGCCTGCTCTTCAAGAGCCGCCTCCTCGTCCTCATCCTCGTCCGAGGTGTCGGCGGTTTCGTCAAGAACACGCAGAAGCCTGGAATCCATGACGAGGTCCACGAGGTCGCACCCCATGATCTGCAACAGGACCTTGCGGCCGCGAGGCAGATCCTCGGGAAGACCGGGCACGCGCTGCATGAAGGGAAGCCCGTCGATGCGGACCAGATCGCCCTTGACGACGATGGCCTCGATCTGGCCGACGCTCTCCTGCATGATCCAGCGCAGGGACCAGTAGCGCTCCATGCGGGTCTGGAAGTCGCCGTAGAGCGTGTAGATGTTTTCAAACTGGCTCACGATCGTGAAGAGCTCGACGTCGTTGCCCTGATAGGCGGGCGGCTCGCCAAGCACGGCCGTGATCATCTGGCGCTGGTTGATGAGGTCGACGTAGCGGCGCAGCGGCGAGGTGCTCCACGCATAGCGCACCACGCCCAGACCGTCGTGCGGCCCCGGGGTCGTGCTCATGCGCACGCGGCCCATGCGCTGCGAACGATAGATGCCGGGCGTCCCGTGTTCCTCCATCCAGAGGCCCCAGGTGCTGTTGGCGAAAATCATGAGCTCAGCGACAAGCAGGTCGAGCGGCGCGCCGCGACGGCGGCCCTTGACGCGAATGAGCGCATCCTCGCCCTCGCCTTCAAGCGCGAAGAACCAGTCGACACGGCCCACGGGTTCGGGACGGCCCCTGACCTCCTCGCGGTCCTTCTGAAGCTTTTTAGCAAAGCGCCAGAGCCAGCAGATCTCGTCCGCGAACTCAACGTCGAGTGTGCCCGACTGAATCGCCTCCTCGGTCACGAGCGAGTCGATCTTGTCGTAGCGCAGATTGCGCGTGACGCTCACGCGCTCAAGCCTCGTCTCGGTCTTCTCAACGGAAAAGGTCTCGTCGTCCACCGTCACGTAGAGCGAGAGGCAGGGCACCGCACGGCCCTCGTCAAGCGAAAAGGCCTTGATCCACGGATCGGGAAGCATCGTCGTCTTGAGCCCCGGCGCATAGACCGTGCTCATGCGGGCACGGGCCACCTTGTCGAGCGGATCGTCGCGCAGAATGCCGAGCGCAGGCGCGGCGATGTGAATGCCCACTCGCGTGCGACCGCCCTCGAGATGCACGACGCTCGCCGCGTCATCAACCTCGGTCGTGTCGGAGTCGTCGATGGAAAAGGCCCTGACGTCCGCAAGCGGATACTGCGACCAGTCCGCCTCGGGCGGCAGAGGCAGGTCGGAAGGGAAGCCGCGGCCCTGCGGGAAGTTCATGGCGTAGAAGCTGTCGACGTGCCAACGCCAGGGCGAGGCGATTCCGCCGAGCGAGAGCATCAGGCGCAGCGGCGTCTGCCGCGTTTCGGCGGAGGCGTCGTTCAGGGCCTTCCACTCGATGCCGTTCTTGTCCGGACGAATGAGAAGCGTCATGGCGTTGCGGCGGATGACGTCGGGAAGCGTTCCCTCCACCATCTCGGCCGTCCAGGCCTTGCGTTGCTCCTCCAGACGGCGCTTCTTCTCAAGTGCCTCGAGTGCCTTCTGAAGGATGTCCTCGGGGGCGCGGCGGTAGCCGCCGCGGCCCTTTCGGTAGAAGTAGACGGGATTGCCATGAAGCGCCCAGAGAAGGGCAGCCTTTTCAACAGGGCCGGCCGAGCCGCCCCAGTAGTCAGCGGCAAGGTCCGCGTACGTGAACTCACCCTCGGGCGCAACCTCCCACAGGAAGGCGGGATCGAGCTCGGGCACCATGGCCTGAGCACGGGTCACGAGGTCTGCGGGAGCAGGCTGCTCGAACTCGAAGAACGAGTGCGAGGCCTTGATCTTCGTGCGGCGTCCCGTCGGGAGCTGCACCTGATAGGCGTTGCCTGCTTGGCTGAGCACGGTGCCCGCCTTGAAGGAGCCGTCTTCTTCAAAAAAGAGATTCATGAATCTGTCGCTTTACATCCGCCCCAGGCGAATGAGTGATGGTCGAGGGGAAAACGCCCCCTATTGTGCCAAAACAAGGCGCGCTGCGCCCGCCTCAGCCTTCATTGAGAATGAAGTCCATGATACGGGGCATGACCGCCCCGATGTTCGAGATGCGGTGATCCCCGCCTGGAATAATCACCTGCCTGCAGGCGGCATAGGCCCTCGCCCCTGCCCGCCAGTCAAGCGTCTCGTCCGCCGTTCCCAGCACGACGAGCGTGCGTCCGGGATCGACCGCCAGAGGCGACACCTCCTCGGCGAGCGCCATGAGTTCGTCGGCGGCCGAGGCCTTCACCTCGATCCTCCTGTCCGTGCCGTAGATCGTCTGCACGCCCACGTGCCTGCCCACGAACACCCAGGGATTGAAGCAGGGATTGAGCAGCACGCAGCGAAGGCCGTGCCTGACGGCAGCTCGCGCGGCCCAGAATCCGCCGAGGCTCGAACCCACGACCGTCAGACCGTCGGCCTCCGCCTGCCCGACCAGTCCGCTGATGATCCTGTCGGCCTCAAGAGGCGGGACGTTCAGATCGGGAGCGAACACGCGCACGCCATCGGGGGCCGCCGCCCTGAGCACCCTCACTTTGTTCGACTCGGGAGAGGACAGAAAGCCGTGCAGATAGAGAATGGAAGTCATCGCCCGTGCACCCTTCACTGCGCTTCGCGCCTGCAGGCGAGTCCCGCAAGGAGCTTGCCGTGAATGCCGCCGAACGCGCCGTTGCTCATGCAGAGGACCGTGTCTCCCGGACGGGCCTCCTTGAGAACGGCCTCGACGAGCACGTCAAGGTCATGCGTGCAGAAGGCGCGCTCGCCCATGACGTCGAGCACTTCCGCGGGCTCCCACGCCACGCCCTTTCCTGCGAAGCAGAACACCTCGTCCGCCTCGTGCAGAGAACCCGCAAGCCTGTCCTTCATCGTGCCGAGCTTCATGGTGTTGCTTCGCGGCTCGAGCACGGCGAGAAGCCTCCCCGATGTCATGCGGCTCCTGACGGCATGAATCGTCTCGGCGATGGCGGTCGGATGGTGCGCAAAGTCGTCGATCACGGTCACGCCGTCCTCAACGCCCCTGACCTCCATCCTGCGCTTGACACCCGCAAAGGCCGCGAGCGCCTCGAGCGACTTTTCGGGAGGGACGGCGACGCTGCGCGCCGCAGCAACGGCGGCCAGTGCATTGAGCTCGTTGTAGCGGCCGGGCATGCCGAGCTGCAGACGGCCGAAGCTCCTGCCTTCAAACGCCGCCTCGCCGTCATCGGAAAGCGACCAGCCGTCCTGAGAGTCAAAGCGCTCTAGAGCGCTCCAGCAGCCCTTCGCAAGCACGCGGTCAAGCGCCTCGCAGCGGCCGTTCGCCACGACGAGACCTTCCGAGGGCATGATGCGCACGAGATGATGGAACTGCTTCTCGATGGCGGCCAGATTTTCAAAAATGTCCGCGTGGTCGTATTCAAGATTGTTGAGGATCGCCGTTCTGGGACGATAGTGCACGAACTTGCTCCGCTTGTCGAAGAAGGCCGTGTCGTATTCGTCGGCCTCGATGACGAAGGGCGACATCGGGGCGACTCGGCCGAGCGACGCGGAGCGCGGGCTCCACTGCGGCACGCCGCCGATCAGGAAGCCGGGCTCGAGTCCCGCCTCCTTAAGGATCCAGGCAAGCATCGACGTGGTGGTCGTCTTGCCGTGCGTGCCCGCGACCGCAAGCACGTGGCGGCCCGCAAGCACATGCTCGCAGAGCCAGGCGGGACCGGACGTATAGGAAAGCCCCCTGTTGAGAATCGCCTCGAGAAGCGGATTGCCGCGGGAGATGGCGTTGCCGATCACGAAGACGTCGGGCCGGACGGCATCAAGCTGCGAGACGTCATAGCCCTCCATGATCTCGATCCCCGCATTGCGGAGCGCGTCGCTCATGGGTGGGTAGACGTGTGCGTCGCACCCGGTCACCTTGTGTCCGGCCTCGCGCGCAAGCTGGGCGACGCCGCCCATGAACGTGCCGCAGATGCCGAGAATATGAATGTGCATGTACTTGTTCCTCAAACCAGAATGGAGGCGGAAGGTGCTTCATTCTACCGCGCGGAGGATCCCCGCCCTGAAGGCCGCCGCACTATCATTGGCTCATCGTCCATGACACCTCACGCACCTTCATTCCGGAGACATCCGTGCAACCCGACGACCTCCCGCGCTCCAAAGAATCCTCAGCCGCCGCTCAGGCGGCCGTCCTGATCGCATCCCACCGCATGAGCAGGGATCGGGCCGTCGAGACCGTTGTTCGCTCGACGGGAGTTCGTCCGACCGATGCCGCCGTGGCGTCCGAACTCAGGCGCTGGTTCGCCTGCTTCGATCCCGAGGGGCACAAGGCGCTTCTGGACAAGAAGCGCCTTGCGGCGCTCTCCGTCCTGTCGTCCCTTTCCGACTGGTCTCCCCTGCTGACGGGATCCGTTCTTGCAGGAGACGCCGTCGAGGACGATCCTGTGCGCATCCTCATCCGCTCCGACGACGAAAAGGCCGTGGAGCTCGCGCTTCTCGCCATGGACGTTGAATACGAGCCCGTGGAGTCCTCCGAACGGGGACGCTCCTTCAGAACCGTGCTTCAGACTGAATGCAGGGGAGAGGACGTCCTCATCACCGTGACGAACTCCCACAGGGCGGCGAAGCCCGTCCCGCCTGACGAATGGCAGCTTCCCGAAGAAGCCCTTTCCGGACTCTCAGAAAAGGGCCTTCGCAGACTCCTCGGCGTGGATTAGCCTTTTTTCGGCATGTGCATGAACTCGTGCGCTCGGTATCATTGACGCTGCCGGCCGCTCAAGACGCATACATTTGAAGACAATATTTCCCCCGTCTCTCCGGACAGCAGTGTTCCGGTCTTTACTTTTTGAGCTAAAGTAGCGACAATTGCGAACAAGTTGGCGCTTTTTCGGAGAAGTAGTACGATGCGCGCCTCTTAAGCACAAGCCCACAACCATCAACTCCATACAAAACGGAGGCTGCGGCAGAACGCCCGTCCCCATTCGGCGTCCGTCCCGGATCTCCTTCAAATAACAAGGCCTAAACCATCATGGATCTGCGCAAACTCAAGACACTGATCGACCTCGTGAGCGAAAGCGGCGTTGCCGAACTCGAAATCACCGAAGGCGAAGACCGGGTCCGAATCGTCAACCGCAACGGCGCAGCCCCCGTTCAAGTCCATCAGCCCGTCACCGTCGCCCAGCCGATGCCCGTGCCCGTTCCCGCCCCGGAAGCCGCCCCCGCGCCCGCTCCCGCCGCGCCGCAGCAGACCGGCACGCCGCTCACCAGCCCGATGGTCGGCACCTTCTACCGCGCTCCCTCGCCCGGAGCCGATCCCTTCGTCAAGGTCGGCGACACGGTCAAGAAGGGCCAGGTCGTCTGCATCATCGAAGCCATGAAGCTTCTCAACGAAGTCGAGGCCGACATGGACGGCACGGTCAAGGAAGTCTGCGTTGAAAACGGCCAGCCCGTCGAGTTCGGCCAGTCGCTCTTCATCATCGAATAATCCGCACGCGTCGCTATGTTTGGAAAAATTCTGATCGCCAACCGCGGCGAAATCGCCCTGCGCATCCAGCGCGCCTGCCGCGAGATGGGCATCAAGACAGTCGCCGTGCACTCGACCGCCGACGCGGACGCCAAGTACGTCCGCCTTGCCGACGAAAGCGTCTGCATCGGCCCCGCCCAGTCGAACCTCTCCTACCTGAACATCCCGGCCATCATTTCCGCCGCAGAGGTCACGGACGCCGAGGCCATCCATCCAGGCTACGGCTTCCTTTCCGAAAACGCCGACTTCGCAGAACGAGTCGAGCGCTCCGGCTTCACCTTCATCGGCCCGCGCGCCGAAAGCATCCGCCTCATGGGCGACAAGGTGAGCGCCAAGCAGGCCATGCGTGAAGCGGGCGTCCCCTGCGTTCCCGGCTCCGACGGTGCGCTCCCCGACGATCCTCAGGAAATCCTCCGCATCGCCCGCCAGATCGGCTATCCGGTCATCATCAAGGCGGCGGGCGGCGGCGGTGGCCGCGGCATGCGCGTCGTGCGCACGGAGGCCGCGCTGATCACCTCGGTCAACATGACCCGCGAAGAGGCCCGCGTCGCCTTCGGGAACCCTACCGTCTACATGGAGAAGTTCCTCGAGAACCCGCGCCACATCGAAATTCAGGTTCTCTCCGACAACTTCCAGAACGCCGTCTATCTCGGCGAGCGCGACTGCTCCATGCAGCGCCGCAACCAGAAGGTGCTTGAAGAGGCTCCCGCCTTCGGCATTCCCCGCAAGCTCATCGACCGCCTCGGCAACCGTTGCGTGGAGGCCTGCCGCCGCATCGGCTACCGCGGTGCCGGCACGTTCGAGTTCCTCTATGAAAACGGCGAGTTCTACTTCATCGAGATGAACACGCGCGTTCAGGTCGAACACCCCGTCACCGAAATGATCACGGGCGTCGACATCGTGCGCGAACAGATCCGCATCGCCGCAGGCGAGCGTCTCTCGGTCCGCCAGCGCGACATCACGATGCGCGGCCACGCCATCGAGTGCCGCATCAACGCCGAGGACCCGTTCACCTTCGTGCCGAGTCCCGGCCGCGTCACCGCCTGGCACCTGCCCGGCGGCCCCGGCATCCGCATCGACACGCACGTCTTCTCCGGCTACACGGTTCCGCCCTACTACGACAGCATGATCGGCAAGATCATCGCCCACGGCGATACCCGCGAGCAGGCGATCGCGCGCATGCGCGTCGCGCTCTCCGAACTTGCCGTCGAGGGCATCAAGACCAACACAAAGCTTCATCGCGAACTCCTCGCCGACGAACGCTTCTTTCAGGGCGGCACGAGCATCCACTATCTCGAAGAGAAGCTCCGGTCCCGCGCGGAAGCCCACAAGTAACCTAGTTTTTTCAGCTGCGGGAGTTGACCTGACTCCCGCATTCTTTTTCTCCGTTGAGGATTTATGCGCCAGATTAAGATTCTTGCCGACGAACGCAGCGCCGAAGCGCTTTCCGACATGCTGATGGACGCGGGCGCGCTCTCCGCCACCATCGAGGACGCCGACGCCGAATCGACCGACGAAAAGCCGCTCTACGGCGAACCGGGACTCGAGCCCGACAACTGCGCCTGGCCGCGCTCCATCGTCTCCATTCTTGCCGACGACGACTTCGACCTCGAGACGTCGCTTGCCATCGCCGTCAAGGCCCTCAAGTGCGAGAAGCCCGAGCTTCTCGGCACCGAGGAGATCGAGGACGCCGACTGGGTCCGCATCACGCAGGCGCAGTTCCAGCCGACTCAGGTCTCCGACCGTCTCTGGATTGTGCCGACCTGGCACGACCTTCCCAACGAGGACGCCATCAACGTGCGCCTCGATCCGGGCGTCGCCTTCGGCACCGGCTCCCATCCGACCACCCACCTCTGCCTGCAGTGGCTTGACGCCAACGTTAAAGCGACGGACCGTGTCCTCGACTACGGCTGCGGCACGGGCATCCTCGCCATTGCCGCCAAACTCGTCGGCGCGGCCGAGGTCGCCGGCACGGACATCGACCCGCAGGCCGTCGAGGCCGCAGGCGACAACGCGCTCATGAACCACGTGGAAGCCAAGTTCTACCTTCCCGACGACATGCCCGAAGGCACCTACGACATCGTCGTCGCCAACATCCTCGCCAATCCGCTCAAGCTTCTCGCCCCCGCTCTGCTCGGCCGCGTGAAGCAGGGCGGCGCGCTCGTGCTCTCCGGCGTGCTTGCCAAGCAGGCCGAAGAAGTGATCGCCGCCTATCAGGCCATCGACCCTGCCGTCAAGCTCTCCGTCTGGCGTCAGGAAGAGGACTGGGTCTGCATCGCCGGACGCTGCGCGTAAACGTCAAGACTGCATCTGGGAGACTTCTCCATGGCCAAAGTTCTTCGCTGTCCCGCCTGCGGGGCCCTGTGGCGAGTCAAGGACGACTTCGCCGCCGACATGCTCCACTGCACGGAATGTCAGGCATGCTTTTCCGCCGACAAGACGGAAAGCCTCAGCGTGCCAGACGAAAAGCTCGACGCCCGTCTTCAGCAGGCCGCCCGCCGTCAGGCCGTCATGCAGGAGGAGGCTCGCGAGGGCGAGGCCGTCATGAGCCGCATCGCCGATTCGCTCACGGACTTCGACGCAAGGACCGAAGCTCCCGAGGCCCCTCCGGCCGCCGAGCCCGCACCCCGTGCGCCCGAGTCCGCCGAACGGTCCCATGGCGTGCTCTGGACGCTCGTCACGCTTCTTGCCCTCGTCGTTCTGTCCGCCGCCGGCCTTCTTCTCGGCCACAAGACCGTACTCGGCACGATGCCGCAGCTGCGCCCCGTCTATGAAGAGGTCTGCATGAAGGCACCGTGCCCCGGCTTCGTCTGGCAGAACGCGGCCGCCTTCAAGGTGACCGCAGAGATCGAGCGTCCGCTCGAGACGGCCGACGACGCCGACCGTGAAGTCGCCCGCCGCCTGCCCGTCGTGACGGCCCGCCTCTCCAACACCTCGGAACTGCCTCAGGCACTGCCGATTCTGGAGATGAAGCTGCTTGACGCCGCAGGCGAAACACTCGCTCAACGGGTGCTCGAGCCTGCCGACTACGGCTTCGGCGGCCGCGACGCCGTTGCGCCGGGTGCCGACGTTGCCGTCCGCCTGACGGTCACGACGCCGCTTCCCTACGATGCGTCAAGCGCCGTCGTGAAGGCCGTCTCCGCCCTTCAATAACCTTCAGACCAAGGCGCTCCGCCGTACGGCGGAGCGCCTTTTGCCTTTTTGCAAACCCATGTCCGTCATCATTTCCGGCTCCATCGCCTACGACACGGTCTTCACGCACGAGGGACGCTTTGCCGACACGCTCAGGGCAGAGGCGCTCGACCGACTCAACGTCACGCTTCAGGCGGACTCCATGAGGCGCACCTACGGCGGCTGCGCCGCAAACATCGCCTACAGTCTGAAGCAGCTTGGCGGAGATCCCCTTGTCTGGACCGCCGTCGGCAGGGATGCGGACGACTATCTCCGGCATCTTGAACGTCAGGGCATTCGCACGGACGGCGTGACCGTCATGCCGAACGAATGGACGGCGCAGTGCATGATCACCACCGACAGGGACGGCAATCAGCTGGCCACCTTCAGTCCCGGCGCCATGGCGCACGCAGATCGCCTTCCCTGGCCTGACGACACGGGCATAGTCTGCGGAATCCTCGCCCCCAGCGTGCGAAGCACGCTGCTGGCGCACGCCAAGGCCTTTGTCTCGCACGGCATCCCCTTCATCTTCGATCCGGGCCAGACGACGCCCCTCTTTTCTGGCGACGAGCTTCTCGCCCTGACAAGAGCGGCGGCCTGCGTTGCATTCTCCGACTACGAGGCCCTCATGATCGAGGAGCACACGAGTCTCTCTCCCGCAGAACTCTCCCGCCTCACGGGCGCGGTCTTCTGCACCCATGGCAGCCAAGGGAGCTCCGTCTGGCAGAAGGGCGAGGAAACCGTCATCCCTGCGCCGAAGGTCGAGGCAGTCGACCCAGTCGGCGCTGGCGACGCCTACCGCGGCGGCCTTCTGTGGGGCATGGAAAGGGGGCTTGACGCCGTCAGCTGCGCCATTGCGGGCACCGTCATGGGAGCCGCAAAGGCAACGGCCACGGGACCGAGCTACCGCATCAACGCCGAGCTGGTTGAAAAGGCAGTCAGGGAGGGCACTCCCTTCGACTGCTGGTCATAAAGAAAAAGGCGCTCCAAGCCGAACAGCGGAGCGCCTTTTCACTGTCTGAAGCCCGTCGGGCGTCAAAGCGGAATGAAGCCATGGGAAATCGGCGTCACGAGCATCAGCAGGACATTGGCCAGAATGATCACGACAATGGGCGACAGATCGAAGCGACCGAACATCGGAATGATCTTGCGCACGGGACGAACGAACGGATCCACAAGCGTGCCGAGCGCGTAGGTCATCGGGCTCTGCGGATTCAGCCAGGTCATCACCACCCAGATGAAGACGCCCCAGGACATCATTTCGAGCGCCCAGCGGAGCACGGTGGCCAGCGGGGCGATCACCAGACCGATCGGCGTATAGGGCATCCCCGTCAGCACACGCTGCATGAGCACCATGATGACGGCGGCGACAAGCGCAGCCACGAGACTGGGCCAGTCGTAGGAACCGCTCCTCGGAATGAGTTTCGAGAGCGGCTCCACAAGCCAGTCCGTCGCGCGTCGCGCAAGCTGCACGATCGGATGACGCGGGGAAAAGGCCCACACGTAGACCCAGGCGCGCAACAGAAGCAGCACGCCGAGAATCGACATGACGGACGTGAAGAGAAACTGAATGAGTCCAGTGAGAAGGGTGGGCATGGCGACGGAGACCTGAATTTTGAATTCAGTCGACTATATCAGACTATCCCGACCTCAGGGCATGACCTGAGGTTCGGTTACGATCCTGACGCGCCCCGGAACCATTTCCCTGACGCGATCCCAGTCAAAGGAGGGGCCGGGGTCCTGCTTGCGGCCGGGCGCGATGTGCTCGTGCCCCGTCACGGCTTCCACGGGCAGCACTCTTGTCAGCGTCCCCAGAAGTTCTCCGAGCGCCAGGTACTGAGCGTCTTCATAGGGCGTCTCGCCCGTGCCCTCGAGCTCGATTCCGACGGAAAAGTCGTTGCACCCCGTGTGCCCCTCGAAGGACGAGACGCCAGCATGCCAGGCCCTGTCCAGAACGCTCACATACTGTCTGACTTCTCCCGTGCGGCGCACGAAGAAATGGGAGGAGACCCTCAGGCCCCTCAGGGACTCGTATTCGGGGCGGTTCATGGCGTCAAGGGTCCCCATGAAGAGGGCGTCGACGTCCTCCCCGCCGAAGCGTCCTGCAGGCAGAGAGATGAAGTGAAGGACCGCCAGCGAAACGAGCGCCCCTTCGGGACGCTCGTTGAAGTGCGGAGAGAGCCGGCGCACGACGCCGGGCAGCCACCCGTCGAAGGCGCGGTCGGGGGATGTCATTGCCCGTCCCGCGCCGCATCGCGGCAGCGCTTCGAGCAGTAGACGCGCTCCTTGCTGAGCACGGCCTCGCGTTTGGGAAAGTAAAGGCCGCAGTGGTCGCACTTGACCATCACCTCGCCTGAAGGCTCGCGAGACTTTCCCTGAGCCTCGCGCTCCTTGGCACGCAGGCGCTTGAGTTCACGGCGCTCCTCGTTGTCAAGACTGTTGCGCCTGCGACTGAGCGTCCAGGCAACCCACATGGCGACAGCCAGCGCCACGAAAAAGAGGATGCGTCCCATGAATCCTCCTCAGCGGACCAGTTCCTGAATGAAGCTGTAGCCGAAGTAGGCCACGACGAAGACGACGAAGCCTGCCCAGAACCAGTTGAGGGCGGTGCGGGCGCGCCAGCCCGCAACGCGGCGGCCTGCAAGCAGGATGCCGAAGAACACCCACGCAAGCCACGTGAGAATCGTCTTGTGGTCAAAGAGGAAGTAGACGCCCTTGGCCTCCTGAGTGGCAAGTGCGCCGACGATCAGCGTGAGCGTGATGAAGAGGAAGCCCACGACCACGATTCGAAAGAAGATGCGCTCCATGACGACCAGAGCGGGCATGGAGTCGAGGAACTTCGACGTCTCGCCGACCGCCGGGCTCTTCAGGCGGCGGTTGATCAGCGCCATGAGTACGGCGTGGACGAAGGCGATCATGAGGAAGGCGTAGGCCGCGATGGCAAGCAGCAGATGCCAGCGGAAGATCGTCGTCCACTCGACGGAGGGGATCACCTGGCCGGTGAACAGGAGCGGGCTCAGCGTGCCGACGGCGGCAGCGATGAGCACGATGCCGAACTGGCCGTGCAGACGATGAATCCACGTCTCGATCAGAAGGATGATCACCGCAAAAAAGAACATTTCGGACATCGCGAAGCCGAATCCGAAGTTGACTGCACCTTCGCCGAACATTTCGCCGTGAAGGGCGTAGCCCTGCATCACCAGACCGGCAAGCACGGGCCAGCGGATGAGGGAGGAGGCTCCCGAGCCCTCGCCCTTCATCGAGCCGATGATGGCCATCCCTGAGCCCAGATAAAGGATCGCAGCAATGATGGTGCAGATGGTGAGAATGGTCATTCTGTGTTCTCTTGTTTTTTGACTTGTTCGATCGAGGCGCGGGCGTTGGCCGGCGCGCTCGAGGAGGCTGGAGATCGATGCAAAACTCGGCCGTTCCCACTAAAATGAGAAGTTTGCCGAAGGACGGTGAAAGCCGCTCCGGCTTGAAGGGCCGGAAGCGCTCCCGACGCCTGCGGCGGACCCGAACAGCATCCGAAGACACGCCTTGCAAACATGATTCTAGCCGCAACGGGCTTAGATATCCCTGAAATCGCGTCTCGGACTCCAATTTTCAGAAGCGCTCCCCCAAGCCCGCTCTTTCGGGAGCCGCGACGGCCGGCGCTGCGCGCCCGCCGTCCTCAGGACAGGCCCTTCAGGCGCCTGTCCGTCAACCCCAGGAATCCATAAACCATGCTCGACTCATTAAGCCAGCGCCTTTCCAAAATCGTCAAGACCATGCGCGGTCAAGCGCGTCTGACGGAAGAAAACACGAAGGACATGCTGCGTGAGGTTCGCATTGCGCTTCTCGAGGCCGACGTAGCCCTGCCCGTCGTGCGTGAAGTGCTCGCCCGCATCAAGGAAAAGGCCATGGGCGAAGAGGTTGTCGGTAACCTCAATCCCGGCCAGGCCTTGGTGGGCGTCGTGCAGCGCGAGCTCACCGCCATCATCGGCGGCGACGTGCCCGCCGCCGAACGCGACATCAATCTTCACACCCAGCCTCCCGCTGTCATCCTTCTCGCCGGTCTTCAGGGCGCGGGCAAGACGACGAGCGCTGGCAAGCTGGCCAAGTACCTCATCGAAACGAAGCGCAAGAAGGTTCTCACGGTGTCCGCCGACGTTTATCGTCCGGCCGCCATCGAACAGCTCAAGACGGTGACCGAACAGGCGGGCGCCGAATGGTTCCCGAGCACCGTCGGCCAGAAGCCGCTCGAGATTGCCGCTGCCGCCATCGACCATGCCCGACGCAAGTTCTTCGACGTGCTCATCGTCGACACGGCCGGCCGTCTGGCCATCGACGAGGCGATGATGCAGGAGGTTGCCGAGCTCAACACCTTCCTCAAGCCCGTTGAAACGCTCTTCGTGATCGACGCCATGCTCGGCCAGGACGCCGTCAACACGGCCAAGGCCTTCAACGAGCGCCTCCCGCTCACCGGCGTGGTCCTCACCAAGATCGACGGCGACAGCCGCGGCGGTGCGGCGCTCTCCGTGCGTCACGTCACCGGCAAGCCGATTAAGTTCGTCGGCACCGCCGAGAAGCTCACGGGCTTCGACGCCTTCGATCCCGAGGCGATGGCCTCCCGCATTCTCGGCATGGGCGACATCGTCGGCCTCGTCAAGGACGTTCAGAAGTCGATCAACATCGCCGAAGCCGAAAAGCTTGCGCAGAAGATCAGTCAGGGCGACAAGTTCGACCTCAACGACTTCCGCGCCCAGCTCTCCCAGATGAACAACATGGAGAGCTTCTCCTCCATTCTCGAGAAGCTCCCCGCGCAATTCCAGGAGGCCGCCTCCAAGGTCAACGACGAAGAGGCCAAGAAGTCCGTCCGCCGCACGATGGGCATCATCGACAGCATGACGCCCTTCGAGCGCCGCAAGCCCGACCTCATCAAGGCCAGCCGCAAGAAGCGCATCGCCGCCGGTGCGGGCGTCCCCGTGCAGGAGGTCAACCGTCTTCTCAAGCAGTTCGAGCAGACGCAGGACATGATGAAGCGCATGAAGCGTGGCGGTCTCGGCAAGATGATGCGCGCGCTCGGCCAGTTCGGCCGCGGCGGCTTCCCCGGCATGGGCAGCTTCGGCCGCTGAGCTTCACGATGCGCATCCTCGGCCTCGACCCCGGTCTCAATCGCACGGGCTGGGGCGTCATCGACGCCGCCAGCGGACGGTTCGTCCGCGTCGACAGCGGCATGATCCGCGTCCCCGAGGGCGAGCTCTCGGCCAGACTCGGGCACATCGTACGCGAGCTTTCGAAGGTGATCGAACGAACGAAACCCGACCTCGCCTCCGCCGAGCGGGTCTTCGTCAACGTGAACCCGCAGAGCACGCTGCGCCTCGGCCAAGCCAGAGGCGCGGCGCTCGTCGCCGCTGACCTTGCCGGCCTGCCCGTCGAGGAGTTCACGCCAAGCGAAATCAAGGAGGCCGTTTGCGCCACCGGACGCGCCGACAAACCCATGGTGCAGCGCATGATCGGCATGCTGCTCGGCATCGAAGGCGACATTCAGGCCGACGAGGCCGACGCGCTCGCCTGCGCGGTATGCTGCGCCAACTCGATTCGCATGCGCGCCTTTGAAAAGGCGGGCAGCACGACTCGCACCTATGCGACGCCCCGTCGCGGCCGCAGCGCCGCAGGTGCGCGCAGCGCCTGGACGGCGCTTTTCACAAAGGAAGGGAAAACATCATGATCGGACGGCTGCACGGCAAGCTCATTGAAAAGACCCCGCCTCAGGTCCTCGTTGACGTCGGCGGCGTCGGCTACGAAGTCGACGTTCCGATGTCGACCTTCTGCAACCTGCCCGCCGAAGGCTCCGAGATCACGCTCCTCACCCACTTCATCGTGCGCGAGGATGCCCAGCTTCTCTACGGCTTTGCAACCGCGGCGGAACGCCAGACCTTCAGGGCTCTCATCCGCATTTCAGGCGTCGGCCCGCGCATTGCGCTCGCCGTGCTTTCAGGCATGAGCACTCAGGATCTCGCAGACGCCGTCGAGCAGGGCAACGCCACGCTTCTCACCCGCGTGCCAGGCATCGGCAAGAAAACGGCCGACCGTCTGGTCCTCGAGCTCAAGGGCAAGCTCGCCGGCAACGCCTTCGCGCCTACGGGCGGAGCCGCATCCGCAGCCCAGGCCGACATTCTGAGCGCCCTGATGGCGCTCGGCTATTCCGAACGCGAGGCTCAGGCGAGCGTGCGCGCGCTCCCCGCCGAAGTGACGGTGAGCGAAGGCATCCGTCTCGCCCTCAAGGCGCTTGCACGCTGAACGAGGTCATGAATGCTTGAGGAAGAACGCATCATCGACGGCCGCACGGCCAGTCCCAACGAAGAGAACGTCGACCGCGCGCTGCGCCCGTCGCTTCTCAACGAATATGTCGGGCAGGAGGCCATCCGCGAGCAGCTCCAGATCTTCATTGCCGCCGCCAAGCGCCGCGGTGAGCCGCTCGACCACCTTCTGCTCTTCGGCCCTCCCGGCCTGGGCAAGACGACGCTAGCCCACATCGTCGCGCACGAAATGGGCGTCAATCTCCGCCAGACCTCGGGGCCCGTTCTCGAGCGTCCCGGCGATCTGGCGGCCATGCTCACCAACCTCGAGCCGCACGACATCCTCTTCATCGACGAAATCCACCGTCTCTCGCCTGTGGTTGAGGAAATCCTCTACCCCGCACTCGAGGACTACCAGATCGACATCATGATCGGCGAGGGTCCTGCCGCGCGTTCGATCAAGATCGACCTGCCGCCCTTCACGCTCATCGGTGCCACGACGCGCGCAGGCTCGCTCACAAATCCCCTGCGCGCCCGCTTCGGCATCGTCAACCAGCTGCAGTTCTACACGCCCGAGGAGCTCTCCCGCATCGTGCGCCGCTCGGCGGGCCTGCTCAACGTCGGCATCGACGAGACGGGCGCGTTCGAAATCGCCCGTCGCAGCCGCGGCACGCCCCGCGTCGCCAACAGACTTCTGAGGCGCGTGCGCGATTATGCCGAAGTGAAGCACGACGGCCGCATCACGAAGGAAGTGGCCGCGGCCGCCCTCAAGATGCTCAACGTCGACCCCGAAGGCCTCGACATGATCGACACTCACTTTCTCAGGACGATCATCGAGAAGTTCTCGGGCGGTCCCGTCGGCATCGAGAACCTCGCCGCCTCCGTCGGCGAAGACCGCGATACGCTCGAGGACGTCGTGGAGCCCTACCTCATTCAGCAGGGCTTCGTGCAGCGCACGCCGCGCGGCCGAGTCGCCACGCCGCTCGCCTGGCAGCACTTCCGCCTGGCGCCGCCCACGCCCGTCGCGCGTGATCTTTTCGGCTCCTACTGACCTCCGCCATGCCCTTTTCCCCGATTCTCTCCGTTCTCGTCTGCCTCACCTCAGCCGCCGTGTTCGCCGCCTGCGTGCTCTTCATCCGAAGCGCACGCCACCGCGCCATCCTTCATGAGCTACTCGCTCACCCGGCCCGTCAGGCGCTCGCCGTCTTTGCGGCCGCCACGCTCGGAGCAGCCCTTCTGAGCGCCATGCCCATCGATCGGGACGGCAGGACCGACACTCTGCTGCAGGCCACCATCGAGGCCACGGGTGCAGGTCTTCCCGAAATGAGCGCCAGCGCCCCCTTTGCCGTCGTCGACGACCACGGCAGGCAGCTCATGCACGCAGGCGAAAGGCTCTCCTCCGAGACGCCTCCGCTCATCCACATCATCAAGTACACGCTCGTCGCCCTGATCGCAGGCGGCGTCACGAGCTTTACATCGATTCTCTTCACGGCCGCCATCATCGGCGCGCGCAAAGGCCAAAATCTCGCAACGGGCATCACAATGCTCTCGAGCTTCTACTGGCGTCCCGGGATGCTCACGGGGACCGCGCTCTGGATGATTCTCACGTGGCTCCTGCTGCTCTGGCCCGACTGGCACGTGCTGGGCACCACGGCTGCGGGCACGGACGTCATGGCGATGGTCGCTGGACTTCTTCCTTGGGGCACCTGCGCGGCCTTCTGGTACCTTGTCTTCGCCTACTGGCGCAACATCAGGGCCTAAGCGGACGCATAAGCATCCGTTTGCAAAATCGACCTCCGCTCGTCTCCCGAACACGCCGCGAGTCCCTATACTAGTTTCTTTCCGGTGCCTGACGGCACCCCGATGCACAACCAACACTCGTCATGAACCACATCAGATTTCCCGTCCGCGTCTACTGGGAGGACACTGATGCCGGCGGCATCGTCTACCATGCCAACTACCTGAAGTTCATGGAGCGCGCCCGCAGCGACATGCTTCGACGGATCGGCTTTGGTCAGAACGATCAGCGCGGCCGTGAGGACGGCGTTCTCTTCGTCGTCGCCTCACTCAACATCGCCTATCACCGCGCCGCGGTGCTTGACGACGACCTGGAGGTGATCACGAGCATTGAGAAGCTCGGGCGCGCCTCGCTCATCTTCGAGCAACGCATCGTGCGCGGCGACGAGCCCATCGCCACGGGCAAGGTTCGTGTCGGCGTCATCGGCGCAAGGAGCTTCGTTCCGACTCCCCTGCCCGACGACCTCTACGAAACGATCAAAGCCTTCATGGCAGAGGAAGCCTGAGCGCCCCTCGCCGAACACTCTTTCATTCAACGCCATTCAAAAAGCGGTTATCTAAAATGCAGCCCACTGCCGATTTGTCGATTCTGACCCTTGTCGCCAACGCCAGCCTCGTGGTGAAGTGCGTATTGGCCATTCTCGTCTTCCTCTCGCTCGCTAGCTGGACGGTCATCTTCCAGAAATACTTCACAATCTCCCGCGCCGCGCGACAGGTCGAGGAGTTCGAGGCCCGCTTCTGGAGCGGCACGGAGCTCAATCAGCTTCTTGAAACCGCCAAGCGCAATCACGACACCGCAGGCATCGAAGAGCGCATCTTCAGCGCGGGCATGACCGAATACCTCAAGCAGAGCCGTCAGGATCCGAACGCCCTCAACAGCGTCTCCCGCGCCATGCGTGCCGTCTACAATCGCGAGATGGACCATCTCGAGCGCAGCCTGCCCCTGCTCGCCTCGATCGGCTCCACCTCTCCCTACATCGGCCTCTTCGGCACGGTCTGGGGCATCATGAACGCCTTCACGGGCCTCTCCACCCTCGACAACGTGAGCCTCGCCGTCGTTGCTCCCGGCATCGCCGAAGCACTGGTCGCCACCGCCATCGGCCTCTTCGCCGCCATCCCTGCGGTCGCCGCCTACAACTACTACAACAACCGCGTCGGCCGCCTCACGGTCCGCCTCGAAGGCTTCAGCGAAGAGTTCCTCAACATTCTTCAGCGCCAGCACGCCCGGAGTTAAGCCATGTCCCTGCGTGGAAATACCAAGCGCCGCGGCATGATGGCCGAGATGAACGTCGTGCCGTACATCGACGTCATGCTCGTGCTCGTCGTGATCCTGATGGTCGCCGCGCCCTTCGTGAATCCGAGCGTCGTCAACCTGCCGTCGGTCAACAAGGCCTCCAAGGCCCCCGAGCAGGTGATCGAGGTCATCGTCTATCCCGACAGCCGCCTTTCGATCCGTCAGGGCAAGGACATGAAGCCTGTCGACATTCCCGGCCTCGTTGCCGCCGTCAAGACGGCTCAGGGCGAGAAAAGCAACATTCCCGTGGTGATTGCCGCCGACAAGGACGTCCGCTACGAGGACGTCGTCAATGTCCTCAAGCTCCTTCAGAGCACCGACGTGCCCCGAGTCGGTCTCGCCCTTCGCATCGAGCGAAGCGCCGAAGCCCGCTAACCCATTACGCAACCCAATTTCGTCATGAACGACAGAGAGACCAACGACCGCTTCCGAAAAGAGGACCGCAGGGACATGGTGCCCGCCGCCGTCCTCTCGGGCTGCGTGCACGTCATCCTTTTCGTCGGACTCTTCTCCGTTTTCCAGTGGACGACCGATTCCGAAACCGTCTACGCGGAGCTCTGGGCTCCCGAGCCGGTCTCGGGCGGCAACGACCCCAAGGGCGTCGCCGTCAAGCCGCCCGAAGCGCCTGAACCCAAGCCCAACGAGATCGACGAGCAACGCGAGTCTCAGGAGGCTCAGGAAGCCGCCGAACGCGAGGCTGCCGCTCAGCAGGCCCGCATGCAGGAGGAGGCGGCGCAGCGTGAGGCACAGCGTCAGGAGGCGCTTGCCGCCGCCGAGCGTGAACGTGTCGAGGCCGAGAAGGCCGCCGAGGAGGCGCGTGAGGCTGAAGAGGCCCGCCGCGCGGAGGAAGCTCGCGTCGCAGCCGAGCGTGCCGAGGCCGAACGTATCGAGAAGGCCCGTCAGGACGCCATTGAGGCGGAGCGACGTGCCGAAGAGAAGCGCGCCCAGCAGGAAGCCGAGCGTCTTGCTCAGGAAAAGCTTGCTCAGGAGCGCAAGGCCGCAGAGGAAGCCAGACTTCAGGCTGAAGCCCGTCGTCAGGAAGAAGCTCGCCTCGCAGAGGAAAAGCGCCTGGCCGAAGCCAAGCGCGCTGAAGAGGCGCGAATTGCCGAAGAAAAGCGTCAGGCTGAAATCCAGCGTGTCGCCGCCGAGAAGAAGGCTGCGGAAGAGCGTCGTGAACGCGAGCGAATCCGCCAGGCCATCCGACAGCAGGAACTCGCACGACTCAACGCCAAGATCGATCCGGACAGCCAGCGTTCGGGCACGCCCTCGGGCGACAAGCGCAACCAGAGACAGAACCTCACGGGGTCGGCTCTGGCCAGCTACAACGCCCGCATCATCGCCTGCGTGCGTCCGAACATTTCGATCGACGTGCCCAGCTCCACCCGCCGCGGACAGTTCATCGCCGAATTCGTCGTCAGGCCGATGCCCAACGGCGAACTTGCCGGCGCTCCCGTCTACGCGAAGAAGTCAGGCTGGGATGCCTACGACTCGGCCGTACGCAACGCCATCCTGAAGTGCAAGCCCTTCCCCGTTCCGGAAAAGGGCTACAACATTCCGAAGGAAGTGCGCCTGCGCTTCGACCCCGTCGACGACAGGCACTGAGCGCCGTCATCGTCCGCACGCAAAAAGAGGAGGTCTCCGGACCTCCTCTTTTTTTGTCATTCGTCTGGGTGCTCCGCAACGGAGCACCCGTGCAGTCAGGCTCAGCGCTTGATCTGCTTCGTCACGAACTCGACGGCTTCCTCCGTCTTCACCATCACCTTTTCGGCAAGGTTGCGACGGTTGGCGTATTCGACCTCGCCGTTCTTGAGGCCGCGGTCGCCGATGACGACGCGGTGCGGCACGCCGATGAGCTCCCAGTCGGCGAACATCACGCCGGGACGCATGTCGCGGTCGTCGAGGATGACGTCGACGCCCTGAGCCTTGAGCTCTTCATAGAGACGGTCGGCGGCTTCGCGCACGGCTTCGCTCTTCGAGTAGTTCATCGGGCAGATCACCACTTCGAACGGGGCGATGGAGTCCGGCCAGATGATGCCGCGCTCGTCGTGACTCTGCTCGATGGCAGCGCCGGCGAGACGGGTCACGCCGATGCCGTAGCAGCCCATCTCGAGAACCTTCGGCTGGCCGTTTTCATCGAGATAGGTGGCGTTGAGGGCTTCGGAGTACTTCGTGCCAAGGTAGAAGACGTGACCGACTTCAATGCCGCGCTGCAGGCGGAGCATGCCCTTGCCGTCGGGAGAGGCGTCGCCCTCGACGACGTTGCGCAGGTCGGCAACCTTGGGTTCGGGCAGGTCGCGGCCGAAGTTCACGCCGGTGTAGTGATAGCCCTCTTCATTGGCGCCGCAGCAGAAGTCGGACATGTTGGCGACGGTCAGGTCTGCATAGACGGCAACGTCTTCCTTGATGCCGACAGGGCCGAGATAGCCGGGCTTGGAACCGAAGTTCTCGAGGATCTCGGCGTCGGTCGCAAAGCGGAAGCCGTCCTTGAGCTCAGGCAGATGACCGGCCTTGACTTCGTTGAGGTCGTGGTCGGCACGGAGCAGGATGAGGACGATCTTGGCGGGAAGCGGATTGCCCTTTTCGTCAGTGCGGTCGGCGGCAAGCACGACGCTCTTGACGGACTTTTCAAAGGGAATGCCTAGGAATTCAGCCACGTCGTGGCACTTTTCCTTACCCGGGGTCGGACGCTTCACCATCTCTTCAGCAGCGGCGGCGCGAACGTCAATGAGCGAACGGGCCTCGGCCAGCTCGATGTTGGCGGCGTAGTCGCTGTCGGGGCAGTAGGCGATGACGTCTTCACCGGCATTGGCGATGACCTGGAACTCGTGGGAGCGGCTGCCGCCGATCGCGCCGGTGTCGGCGCGCACGGCGCGGAACATGAGGCCGAGGCGCGTGAAGATGCGCTGATAGGCCTGGTACATCTTGTCGTAGGAAACGGCGGCGCCCTCGGCGTCACGGTCGAAGGAGTAGGCATCCTTCATCGTGAACTCGCGGCCGCGCATGACGCCGAAGCGGGGGCGACGCTCGTCGCGGAACTTCGTCTGGATGTGGTAGAAGTTCACGGGAAGCTGACGCCAGCTCTTGATTTCCTGACGGGCGATGTCAGTGACGACTTCTTCGGAAGTCGGCTGAATCACAAAGTCGCGGTCATGACGGTCCTTGAAGCGGAGAAGTTCGGCACCGTACTTTTCCCAGCGGCCCGACTCCTGCCAGAGCTCGGCAGGCTGCACGAGCGGCATCAGGAGTTCGATCGCGCCCGCACGGTCCATTTCCTCGCGGATGATCTTCTCGATCTTGCGGATCGTGCGCAGGCCGACCGGCATGTAGGTGTAAACGCCGGCGGCAAGCTTCTTGATCATGCCGGCACGGATCATGTACTGCTGGCTGATCACATCAGCATCGGCAGGCGCTTCTTTCAGCGTGGAAAGGAAATAGGAACGGGCGCGCATTTTTTCTTAACGTGTGTCTGTTGAAAATAACGGCGGCTTCCGTCAGACGTCGGGAAGCCGCTTGAATAAAGGCAATCTGTTTATTTTAACCGCCAGCCCCTCTGAACGCTAACCCGAAAGGCGCGTTTTGAGGCCGCAGCGGCCATGCGGGCGAGGTCATTCGCCTGCGAGCACCACCATGTTGTCACGATGAATCATCTCGGGCTGTTCCATGTAGCCGAGGCGCTCCTCGATCTCCTCCGTGTGTGCGCGCAGAATACGGGACGCATCGTCGCTCGAATAGTTCACGAGACCGCGGGCGATTTCACATCCGTCCTCGGTGAGACACGAGACGACCTCGCCACGCACGAACTCGCCCTTGACGCCGATGACGCCCACGGGCAGGAGCGAGGTGTGCTTGGCAACGAGGGCCTTGGCCGCCCCTTCGTCAAGCACAAGGCTGCCGGAGGCGCGGAGATGGTCTGCAATCCACTGCTTGCGGGCATGCAGGACGGTGGAGGAGGGACGAAGATGGGTGCCGATGAGCTCGCCTCTGGCCAGACGGGTGAGCACGTCCGTCTCACGACCCGATGCGATGATCGTGCCCGCACCGGATCGAGCGGCGCGCTTGGCCGCGAGAATCTTCGTGATCATGCCGCCCTTGGAAAGGGAGCTGGCTGCACCGCCCGCCATCTTTTCAAGCACGGGATCGCCGGCAGTCGCGACGCTGACGAACATCGCCTCGGGATCCTTGCGCGGATCGGCCGTGTAAAGCCCCTGCTGGTCGGTGAGAATGACGAGCACGTCTGCTTCAACGAGGTTGGTCACGAGGGCGCCGAGCGTGTCGTTGTCGCCCACCTTGATTTCACTCGTCACAACGGTGTCGTTCTCGTTGATGACGGGCACGATGCCGAGTCTCAGGAGTTCCCTGATCGTCATTCGTGCATTGAGATACTGCTCGCGGTCCGTCAGATTCTGGTGCGTCAGAAGCACCTGGGCGGTGCCGATGCCATGATTGCGGAAATGCCGTTCATAGGCTTCGACCAAGCCCATCTGACCGACGGCCGCAGCCGCCTGCAGCTGGTGGACATGCGAAGGACGCTTTTCCCAGCCAAGGCGCAGGACTCCTTCAGCAATGGCGCCCGAACTCACGAGGATGACCTCGCGGCCCATCTTCTGCAGTTCCGCAATCTGGGTTGCCCAGCGTTCGATGGCCTGAATGTCGAGACCGCGACCGTCGTTGGTGACGAGCGCGCTGCCGACCTTGACGACGACCCGGTGCGCGTTCTTGAGAAGTGATTCCATGGATAAAGCCTTTGGAAAGGATTGAACGGGATCTTTGAGCATAGCGCAAAGCAAGAAATTCTGCCGTGTCCTCTCCTTCACCGCCCCCTCCCGCCCGTTGCATCCAACCTCATGCAGACCGCTCCTTTCGAGTCCGAACATCCGAGTTCGAGCGAACGGAATCCTCGCCTGCGGCAAGGGAACTTGAGGGGATTCTTGCCATGAGTATGCAGAGAGGCCCGTGAATTAAGCAATTCACGGGCCTCTCCCATCCTCATGCCGAAGGGCGTCCGTCAGGACCGGATCGCATCTGGCAAAGGCGTGGATTTGTCCCAAGGGGACGACTGATCGGGATCAGGTTCTCATGATGAAGTTCGCTACAAAGCAGGCGGAGATCAGGTACATGAAGGGCGTGACCTCGCGCCAGCGACCCATCAGCACGTGGATGACCGTGTAGCTCACAAAGCCGAAGCCGAAGCCCGTGGCGATGTTGAACGTGAAGGGCATCGTCATGATGGTCAGGAAGGCGGGAATCGCGATTTCAAGCCTTTCGAAGCGGATGTGCACGACCTCCTGCATCATGAGAGCACCCACGATGATGAGGATCGGAGCGGTCGCATATGCGGGCACGACGCCCACAAGCGGAATGAAGAAGAGCGCAAGCACGAAGCAGCCGGCCGTCGTGACGGCGGTCAGGCCCGTACGGCCGCCCGCAGCGACGCCCGAAGCGCTTTCGAGGTAGGAGGTGGCGGTCGTCGTGCCCATGCAGGCGGAGAACATCGTGCCGATGGAATCGGTGATGAACGCCTTGTCGAGGTTGCGGATCTCACCATCGGGCCTCATGAAGCCGCACTTGCGGGCCAGACCGATCAGCACGCCCATGTTGTCGAAGAGGTCGACCATCGTCAGCGTGAAGATGATGCTGAGAAGGCCATGGGAAAGCGCGCCCTGAAGGTCCATCTGCATGAAGACGGCGGAGATGTCGGGAAGCGTGAGGCTCACCCAGGCGCCCTTCGGAAGCTCCGTCACGCCAAGAATGACGCCGAGCGCCGTCGTCGCAAGAATGCCGATGAGCATGGCGGCCCTGAAACCCTTCACCATCAGCGCAGCCGTGAGGAAGAAGCAGAAGACGGAGAGCTGAACCTCGGGCTGAGTCACGTTGCCGAGCGCCACGAAGGTACTCGGGTCGGCAATGACCAGACCGGCGCTCTTCATACCGATGAGCGCAATGAAGGCACCGATGCCCACCACGATGGAGAGCTTGAGGTCGATCGGCACGGCGTTCACGATGAACTGGCGGATGCGCGTCACCGTGAGCAGGAAGAAGACGAGGCCGGAAATGAACACCGCACCAAGACCCGCCTGCCAGGTGAAGCCGGCGGGACCGCAGACATAGTAGGCGAAGAACGCCGTAATGCCGAGGCCGGGGGCCACGCCCACGGGGTATCGGGCCCACAGGCCCATCAACAGGGTCACCGCGACCGTGACGAGAATCACGCTGCTCGTGGCCGCATCGCGGGGAATGCCGCCGTCGGCGAGCATGGAGGGAATGACGAATATGAGATAGCTCATCGCCATGAAGGTGGTGACGCCGGCAGAGACTTCCTGAGAAACCGAAGTGCCGTTCTCCTTGAGGCTGAAGAGACGTTCAACGACTGATGCTTGCATGATGTTCGATCAGTGAATTGAGAGGAAACCGCCCGCCGTATCCGGCCTGCGGGAAAAACAAAGAGACCCGGCCCGCAGCAGCGGACGAGTCTCTTCCGGAAATGAGCCGTTTCTTAGTGTTCGGCAGGATCGAAGCGGGTGTCGTCGGCGAACGCGACCTCTTCGCGGCGATCGTCATCGATGCGCTGTGCGAGAGCCTTCACAAGCTCTTCGCAGCCCTGACGGGTCGCAGCGGAGATGACGAAGATGGGTTCGCCGTTGGCGGCCAGCTCGGAACGGTAGCGCTCGATGAGGGCGTCGCGGTCAGCCTCCTCGACGAGGTCGATCTTGTTGAGCACGATCCAGCGGGGCTTTGCGGCGAGCGCCGGATCATACTTTTCAAGCTCCAGCACCAGAGCCTTGGCTTCCTGAACGGGATCCGTCTCCTCATTGAAGGGAGCGGCGTCGATCATGTGAAGCAGAATCTTCGTGCGGGAAAGATGACGGAGGAACAGATGACCGAGACCTGCGCCTTCGGCAGCACCTTCGATGAGGCCGGGCACGTCGGCGAGCACGAAGCTCTGCTCGGGACCGACACGAACCACGCCGAGATGCGGATGGAGCGTCGTGAACGGATAGTCGGCGATCTTGGGACGGGCGTTGGAGACGGCCGTAATGAAGGTCGACTTGCCTGCGTTGGGCATGCCGAGAAGACCGACGTCGGCGAGCACCTGAAGCTCAAGCTCGAGCGAACGGTACTGACCGGGTTCGCCCGGAGTCGCCTGCTTGGGCGCACGATTGATCGAGCTCTTGAAGTGAAGGTTGCCGAGACCACCCTTGCCGCCCGCAGCGAGCAGCTGGCGAGCGCCGTGAACGTTCAGGTCGGCAATCACCTCGCCGGTATCCGTGTCGCGCACAAGAGTGCCCACGGGCATGCGCAGAACGATGTCGTCGCCGCCTGCGCCATAGCAGTCCGCGCCGCGGCCGTTCTCGCCGTTGGGAGCGAAGAACTTGCGCGTGTAGCGATAGTCCACGAGGGTATTGATGTTGCGGTCGGCAACCGCGTAGACGGAGCCGCCTCGGCCGCCATCACCGCCGTCGGGACCACCCTTCGGAATGAACTTTTCGCGGCGGAAGCTTGCCGCACCGTTGCCGCCCTTGCCGCCCTGGACTTCAATTTTTGCTTCATCAACAAACTTCACGAGTACACCTTCTGAAGTTGAGTCTCTGCGAACACTCCCTGTTGCGCAGAGGATATTTTGACAACAGAACCAATGGAAGAGGTTCCTGCAGTTTCGGAATGCCGTGCTTTCGCATTCGCACTTGCGCGAGTGCCACAATAGCAGATCGGCAGGCTCGAATGCGCATGCGAAGGCGCGTTTCTGGATATTTACGCAGCCGATGCTTCAGACAACAAGAAAGCCCAGCCGGAGGATCCGCACTGGGCTTTTCTTCTGTCGTCCGCGTCCCTGAGGACGCCTGCCCTCAATTAGGCAGCGATGGGTTCAACCTTCACGTACTGACGGTTGAAAGCACCCTTGACTTCGAACTTCACGACGCCGTCAACGAGGGCGTAGAGCGTGTGGTCCTTGCCCATGCCGACGTTGTTGCCGGCGTGGAACTTCGTGCCACGCTGACGAATGATGATGCCGCCGGCGTTGACAGCAGCGTCACCGAAAACCTTCACGCCAAGACGCTTGGCCTTGGAGTCACGACCGTTGCGGGTAGAGCCGCCACCTTTCTTGTGTGCCATTTTAGTACTTCTCTATAAAAAGTCGGTTGCAAATTAAGCCGCGATCGCTTCGATCTTGAGCTCGGTGTAGTTCTGACGATGGCCGGCAGACTTCATGGAGTGCTTGCGGCGGCGGAACTTGAAGATGCGGACCTTTTCGCCACGGCCGTGGGAAAGGACGGTCGCGGTGACCGTAGCGCCTTCGATCGTCGGATTGCCGACCTTGAGGCCTTCTTCGCCGCTGACGGCGAGAACTTCGGTGAGGGTCACCTGAGCGCCGGCTTCAACAGCAAGGGTTTCAACCTTGAGCTTGTCGCCGACGGAAACGCGGTACTGCTTACCGCCAGTCTTGATAATAGCGTACATGTAATAAACCTCGCCCGTTCCGCTTCGCCGTCCGCCTGATGCGGCCGGATTCTGCAGAACCTTTTTGTAATCGCGTGAGCGCGCTTGAGGAGACATTCCCCAAATGACGCCAACTCACGTTTGGTTGCGTGGAAAGCTCGTGATTATTGCATGCTCCTTCCATTCAGTCAAGCAAAAGCAGCGATTTTCTTCTCGCCCCTGCGGGAACGGGGGCTGAAGGCCGCTTCCGGCCGATCTTCCGCCTTCTTCGGAAGGCTTTCCGCTTGGCTATACTTCCAGAATCAGCACTCAACTGCTTTTTCAAGACAGATGTCCGATATGCAAAACCAACAGGATCCCAAGGCCCTCATCAAGAAGGTTCTCGCCCCCATCGCCGAAGACATGGCCGCCGTCGATGCGGTCATTCGCAGCGAACTGGCCAGCGACGTGCCCCGCATGAAGGAAATCAGCGAATACATCACGAGTGCGGGCGGCAAGCGCATGCGCCCCGCCCTTCTGATGCTCATCTGCCGTGCGCTCGGCTACGAGGGCACGCTGCACCAGTATCTCGGCGCCACGATCGAGCTTCTGCATACGGCAACCCTGATGCACGACGACGTCGTGGATGAAAGCGACATGCGCCGCGGCCGCCCGACGGCCAACAGCCGCTGGGGCAACGGCGCGGCCGTGCTCGTGGGCGACTTCCTCTACACCCGCTCCTTCCAGATGATGGTGAAGGCTGGAAACCTGCGCGTCATGGAGGCTCTTTCCGACGCCGCCAACCGCCTGAGCGAAGGCGAAGTGGTGCAGATGGTCAATGCACACGACCCCAGCGTGGACGAAACCCGCTACTTCCGCGTCATTGAGCGCAAGACCGCCTGCCTTTTCGAAGCGGGCGCACGCATGGCCGCCGCCATTGCGGACTGCGGTCCTGAAAAGGAAGAGGCCGTCGCCGAATATGCGCTCGCCCTCGGCAACGCCTTCCAGATCGCCGACGACGTGCTCGACTACCGCGGCAACGCCGTCGACACGGGCAAGAACCTCGGTGCCGACCTGCGCGAGGGCAAGGTGACCCTGCCCATCATCTACGCCCGCGAATCCTGCACGCCCGAGGAGCGCGCCATGATCGACGAAGCCATCCGCCTCGGCGACGGCGACTTCCCGACGATCGCCGCCATCGTGCTGAAGTCCGATGCGCTTGAGAAGTGCCGCCTGCGCGCCGAGAAGGAGCTCGACAGGGGGCGCGCAGCGCTTGAAAATCTCGCCCCTTCCATTTTCAGGGATTCTCTGCTAGAATTGCTCGCCTTCACGGTTCAGCGTGATCGTTGATTTGTGAGGAAAGTCGGGGTGTAGCTCAGCCTGGTAGAGTACTACGTTCGGGACGTAGGAGTCGGAGGTTCGAATCCTCTCACCCCGACCACTTCATTCGGAAGAAGCCGAAAAATTTTCGGAGTGGTCTTTACTTTTGGGAATTTTTCTGGCATACTGCTCTTCCTCGACAGTTGGAATACGCTGTCAAGACAATTCGGGGTGTAGCTCAGCCTGGTAGAGTACTACGTTCGGGACGTAGGAGTCGGAGGTTCGAATCCTCTCACCCCGACCAGGTTTCCACAGAAAGGCACTGTCTTCGGACGGTGCCTTTTTGCTTTTCGGCGAGATCATCCCATGTCACTCATCATCGGACTCACCGGCGGCATCGGCGCGGGAAAAAGCACCGCATCCGCACACCTTCGCGCATCGGGCCTCCCCGTCGTCGACGCGGACGCCATCTCCCGCGCGCTCACAGGCCCGGGGGCAGCAGGCTCGCTCGCCGTCGCGGAAGCCTTCGGTCCGGAATTTCTCACCCCCGAGGGCGCCATGGACAGGCGCCGCATGCGTGAACTTGCCTTTCGGGACGCAGGCGCACTCAAGCGCCTCGAGGCCTGCCTCCATCCCCTCATCGGCGCTGCCGTTACACGCGAGTTCGAGTCCCTCTCTGCGTCTCCAATCGTCATCTACGACTGCCCGCTTCTCTGGCGCGACGACTTCCGCCATCCTGCCGTCAGCCGCGTTCTGGTCATCGACGCCTCGGACGACGTTCGTCTCTCACGCATCGTCTCCCGTCCCGGACTCACGGAGGAGACCGCCCGCCTGATGATGAAGGCTCAGCCTCCGCGAAGCCGGATTCTGCAGTGCGCCGACGACCTCATCGTCAACGAGGACGACGAAGCGGCGCTCCGCAAGCGCCTTGACGCACTCAGCCGCATCTGGATGGCAATTACCCGATGAACGAGGACCGCAGTCCGAAGGGCTGTGGTATTTTTAGGGTCAGCGTCCACCTTCTTGGAGCGTAAGCAGACATGTCCACGGCCGAGCATCTTCTCTACGAATTCCCCTGCAATGAGAAAATCCGCACGTATCTCCGGTTGGAGGCGCTCTTCCAGCGCTTCGACTGGTTTTGCGAGCAGACGAGCGCCATTGCGCATCAGGCCGGCATATCCGCCCTCTTCGACCTGCTTGACGCCACCGCCCGCTCGGACCTGCGCCACGAACTCATTCAGGAGCTCGAACGCCAGCGCCAGCGCCTCATTGCCAAGAACGCCTCGGCGGATCCCGACATGGCCGCTCATCTCGCCGAGATCGGCGCAGCCATTCAGGCCGTTTCGGATTCTGTCGGACGCACGACGCAGAGCGTGCGTGAAAACCAATGGTTGCAGATCATCCGCACGCGCCAGAGCATTGCAGGCGGCACCTGCGAATTCGACCTGCCGCAGATGCACCTCTGGATGAACACGGCTCCCGAAATCCGTCGCAGGGAGCTGCAGAGCTACGTGAGCACGCTGGAACCCATCCGCACGGGCACGATGCTCCTTCTGCGCATCTTCCGCGCCAACTCGCACTGCCAGAGCCTTACAGCCGTCAACGGCACGTACCAGTTCTCGATGAACCGCAATCAGAACTGCGCCCTCGTCCAGATCTGGCTTCCCGCCGACAGCACGGTTGTTCCCGAGGTGAGCGCCAACAAGTACATGCTCTGGATCCGCTTCTCGCGCCCTGACGAAAACCACAAGCTGCATCTGGCCCGCACGGAGGAGATTCCGTTCCGTCTCGGGCTCTGCACGCCTTCCTGATCGAAAAACATCATGAAAGTCAAATGCCCCACCTGCGGCAAGGAGATCGAATACTCCTCCGCCAATCCCTGGCGTCCCTTCTGCTCGGAACGCTGCAAGCTCATTGACCTCGGCGAATGGGCCTCAGACGGCTATGTGATCGAAGGCGATCCCGGCTCCGCTGACCGCATGACGCCCGAAGAGCTTGAGAGCGTCGCCCGCTACACCGCCGAACGCGAGGAGCGCAAGGGCGGCAGACGTCGCTGAGAACGCCTCTTCCTGCAGGAACGCCCGCCGACAAAAAAGCCTGTTCAGCACTGAACAGGCTTTTCTTTCATTTTCGAAGCCTCGGAAGGCGAATCGTCAGGGCTTGACGCCGTGCGCACCACGGTCCTGCCAGAGACGCAGGTCGGAGGCGGGCACGTCTTCAACATAGGTCGGAAGACGAGGCTCGCCCTTCCAGAGTGTGGCCTCAAAGACCTCGGGCTTGACGATCACGAAGTCGAAGTCCATGGCGACGGCCTTCATCACGTCGTCAAGATTGCCGCAGCGGGCTCCGACGAAGCGATACTTGCGGTCGCGAACCACAGTGGCGTGAAGCGCGTTTTCGGAAAGCGTCAGCACGGCCGTGCTGTCCTCCCAGACATCGGGAAGATCGACTCGGTTGAGAATGTTCTGGTCGATCGGAAGAAGAACGCCCGGCGTGCGCTCGTTGGCCGCATAAAAGCCGAAGTCCTGTCCTTCCTTGGAAAGCGCCTCGCCGAAGAAGTCGCGCGAACGGCGGAAGTGAAGGCGCACGTGGGCATGCTCGTAGCGATGCTCCTTCACAAACCAGGGGAAGGAATCGGCCAGACGCACGCCAAGCTCCTCGTCGAGCTCGCGCACAAGCGCCTGATGCACCGTTTCGCCATCCTCAAGCTTGCCGCCGGGGAACTCCCAGTATCCAGCCCAGGGTTTGCCTTCGGGGCGGGAGGCGAGAAGCACTCGGCCGTCTTCGCGAATCAGCACGCCGACGGCAACATCCACAACCTTGTCTTCACTCACGATGCTTTTCCTTTATCTTTCTGACCGCCCCCCAAACGAGGCGCACAGAGAAAATCTTAACTCCTTCTCCAGACGTTTCGCTACACGCAAAATGTCGTAGAAAGATTGCCCCGAGCCATGAAAAGCGTGATGGCCGCCCTGCCTTCCTGCAGATTCGAAAGCTCCTGAGCCGACGCAAGCGACAGGGCGTCGGCGCACTCGCCCAGCCGCACGGCAAATCCCGAAGCCTCAAGTCCCGGAAGAGCGCTCTGCTCGAGCGCGGCCCGAAGCACTAGGGAGACCTCCCGAGGTGTTCCCGCTCCCCTCAGCCATCCGCCGACGCCCGCAAGGGCCGCGATCAGATGCTCCGCCTCCTCTTCGTCCCGCAGTCCCTCGAGCCGCACGCGGATGTTCCTCCCCAGCGCCCCCGCCCATGCCTCCGACACGCGTCCGACGGCGAGTTCAAGAGCTCTGGCAAGCATTTCCGCAGCAGGATCATCGATTGACGCCACAGGCCTTCGACCCGCCGCCGACACGACCATGACGACATCGGCGGCAGACAGCACGCCAACAGCCCTGAGCCACGCAAAGAGGGGACCGGCCGCTCTGTCGGCGATCCGCTGCAGGATCACCTCCCGCACAGGGACGTCGGTCGCAAGCAGCAGGACGCGGTTTTCCGTCGGGACCGCACCGCCTGCCGAAAGTGCTCCGACCCTCATCACGCCGTCCTGCGTCATGAAGGGCATTTCGAATCCCGTCCACCCTTCCGGGAGCAGTGCCTCGCCCCCTGCTCTTTTCCAGGCTTCGGTGCATCGCTCGACAAGCCCTCCGACCGGCGTCAGCTCCCTGCGGGTTCCCTGAAGCAGGAGGGCGAGCGCATCCTCGGGAAGCTCCAGACGTCTGAGCGCCTCATGCCTGAACGCGCTCAACCCCGCATCAGAGAGACCGCCCGCGCCGAACATCGGATATCCCCTGCTCATCAGAATGCAGCACGTCCGCGACCCCGACATCCTGCGCATCCTCAGAGCCTGCGCCGTGCCGTCCCCAAGCGCAGCCTGCGGAAGCGACAGAACCGTGCGCGCAGCCGCAGGAACAGCGACCGCCGCAACGCCCCCATCAACGGAAAAGCCCAGTAGAAGGCCGGGGAGCGAAATTGATCGTTCATTCCTCATGTCCGAATCTCCAGCATTGACATTGGCGACCGCCAAGGAAAAGCCCGCCTTCACGAAACGCGAAGACGGGCTCTGAAAGTCATTCAGGACTATTCGTCAGCCTCTCAGGAGAGACGGCCGTGACAGTCCTTGAATCGGCGGCCGGAGCCGCACGGGCACGGATCATTGCGGCCGACGTGCGCGAAGAGCGCGGGATCGAGCTCCTCCTTGGGCATGTTCTCGAGCGCGCTGCCTGTCGCCTCGGCGGGAGCAGGTTCCTCGACAGGCTGCTGCTGGGCGGGCTCTTCGGCGGGCTTCACGTTGATCTGAACCTGCATGAGCACGCGCACGAGGGTCTCGCGGATCTGGTCGAGCAGCTGCTCGAACATGTTGAAGGCCTCGCGCTTGTATTCCTGCTTGGGCTGCTTCTGAGCATAGCCGCGCAAGTAGATGCCCTGACGAAGGGCCTCAAGCGCGGAAATGTGCTGGCGCCACAGCTGGTCGAGAATCTGAAGGAGAATGGAGCGGGCAAAACCCGTGAAGGCCTCGTGACCGACCATCTGCTCCTTCTCGACGTACTGGGCCTCGGCCTGCTTGAGAAGCGCCTCGAGCAGGTCGTCGTCCGTGAACTGGTCGTTCGAGTCAAGAAGCTGCTTGAAGTCGATCACAATGCCGAACTCGCCGGCAAGCTTCGTCTGAAGACCGTCGAGATCCCACTGCTCCTCAACGGTCTCGGCCGGCACATAGGCGCGGAAGAGGTCCGTAAAGAGGCCTTCGCGCAGGTTCTTGACGAGCTCGGAGATGTCCTCGCTCTCAAGGATCTGATTGCGCAGGCCGTAGATTTCGTGACGCTGGTCGTTCTGGACGTCGTCGAACTCAAGCAGCTGCTTGCGGATGTCGTAGTTGCGGCCTTCGACCTTGCGCTGGGCGGACTCGATCATGCGGGTGAGCATCTTGGACTCGATGGCCTCGCCTTCTTCAAGGCGGAGCTTATCGGCGATGGCACGCATGCGGTCGCCGCCGAAGATGCGCAGGAGCTGGTCTTCCATCGAGAGATAGAAGCAGGAGCTACCCGGGTCGCCCTGACGGCCTGCACGGCCGCGGAGCTGGTTGTCGATGCGGCGGGACTCGTGACGTTCGGAACCGATGATGCGCAGGCCGCCGGCCTCCACGACGATGTCGTGAAGCTTCTGCCATTCGGCCTTCACTTCGGCGATCTTCGCCTCGCGCTGCTCTTCAGTAAGCGTCTCGTCGGCACGAATGGCGTCGACAGCCTTGTTGATGCCGCCGCCGAGCACGATGTCGGTGCCTCGGCCGGCCATGTTCGTGGCGATCGTCACGACGCCGGGACGGCCTGCTTCGAGAACGATCTGGGCTTCCCTGTCATGCTGCTTGGCATTGAGCACGTTGTGCGGAATGCCTTCCTTCGTGAGCATGGAGGAGAGAAGCTCGGAGTTTTCGATCGAGGTCGTGCCGAGAAGTACCGGCTGACGGCGTTCGTAGCAGGCCTTCACGTCGTCGATGATCGCGCGGTACTTTTCGTTGACCGTGCGGTAGACCTTGTCCTGCTCGTCGATGCGGACCATCTTGCGATGCGTCGGCACGACGACCGTTTCAAGGCCGTAGATGTCTTGGAATTCGTAGGCTTCGGTGTCGGCCGTGCCGGTCATGCCGGAGAGCTTCCCGTACATGCGGAAGAAGTTCTGGAACGTGATCGACGCCATCGTCTGGTTTTCCTGCTGGATCTTCACGCCTTCCTTGGCCTCGACGGCCTGGTGAAGACCTTCGCTCCAGCGGCGGCCTGGCATCAGGCGGCCCGTGAACTCGTCGACGATGACGATCTCGCCGTTCTGCACGACGTAGTGCTGGTCGCGGTGGAAGAGCGTGTGCGCACGCAGGGCGGCGTTGAGGTGGTGCATCAGGATGATGTTCTTCGGCGCATAGAGCGACTCGCCCTGCTGCACGAGACCGCGCTCGGAGAGAATCTGCTCGAGATGCTCGTGACCGGCCTCGGAGAGGTAGACCTGATGGGCCTTCTCATCGACCCAATAGTCGCCCTCGCCCTTTTCCTCAGCCTGGCGGGTAAGGAGCGGCGGAATGTCGTTGACGGCACGATAGAGTTCCGTGTTGTCGTCGGCGGGGCCGGAGATGATGAGCGGCGTGCGGGCCTCGTCAATGAGAATCGAGTCCACTTCGTCGACGATCGCATAGTAGAGCGGACGCTGGCGGCGAGCGGCGACGTCGTACTCCATGTTGTCACGCAGGTAGTCGAAGCCGAATTCGTTGTTCGTGCCGTACGTGATGTCGGAGGCATAGGCGGCGCGCTTTTCCTCGTTGTTCTGATTCGAGAGGATCTTGCCGACCGAAAGACCGAGCCAGTTGTAGAGGCGGCCCATCCAGTCCGCGTCGCGGGAGGCAAGGTAATCGTTGACGGTCACGACGTGGCAGCCCTTGCCGGGAAGGGCGTTGAGGTACACGGCGAGCGTGGCGGTGAGTGTCTTGCCTTCGCCCGTGCGCATTTCAGCGATCTTGCCGTCGTTGAGAACCATTGCGCCGATGAGCTGCACGTCGAAGTGGCGCATGCCGAGCACGCGCACGGAGGCTTCACGAACCACGGCAAAAGCTTCGGGGAGGAGCTCGTCGGTCGTCGCGCCCTTGGCGATGCGGTCGCGGAATTCCTGCGTCTTGGCCTTCAACTCTTCGTCCGAGAGCGCCTGCATGGCGGGCTCGAGCTTGTTGATGGCATCGCACTTGCGGCGATATTGCTTGATCAGGCGGTCGTTGCGACTACCGAAGATTTTTGTCAGAAGTTCGTCAAACATTGTGTGTAACCAGAATGGATCTGAGGGCACGGACGGAACCATATGCGGCATGGCCGCGCCGCTCACGCCGGCGCTGTTCCGTGCTACCCTGTTTTCGGTTGCGCCGGAGCCTCCTCCCTGTTGGAAAGGCGTGCGTAGCGCCCCTCCGCAGGCCCCGACCTGCATAGCTGTTGGATTATCGCACAGAATTCCGCCACCTGATTTGTACCTACGGGCTATTCTGTAGGCGTTTTCCTTCTCTTACAACAAGGTCGCAATGTGACACAAGACTTCATCCGCCGAAGAATCGGACGACAGACGATCGACAGCTGCCTCGCCCGCGACGAGCTGCAGCCGCTGATGGCCTCCTACGCGCTTTCAAAGCGCGCAGGCGCAGTCGCAGCCCACGTGCTTCGCCCCTTCAGGATGAGCATCGACTTCACAGATCCCGCCTACTGCCGCGTCGAGGGGCACACGCTCGTGCTTCTGGCTGAAAGCGCCGTCCAACAAAACAGAATCAGACAGCTCACCCCCAGACTGGCCGCCGCCGCAGCAGCGGCGGGTCTTCCCGTCACCGCCGTCGACGCCCGCATCATTCCGAAGCGCCCCGCACCCCAGGCGGGCGTTCCTATTCCGCGGATCGAGCGCGCGCCGTCCGCAGTGGGTGCCGCCGCCATCTCGGGCATTCTTGACGACATCGAGGATCCCGCCCTCAAGGCCACGATGGAAAGACTTCGCAACGTGATCAAGCCCGGCGAGGAAAACCGCCGGCGTCTTCTCGAGGAGCGTCTCGGCAGGGAATCGATCGACCTGAGCACCGAGCGCATGCGCCTCACGACGCTCGTAGCGGACCTGACGCACGGCATCAACGCCGCGATCATCCCCACCGAGGAGGAGGCCAGAGACTATCCGAGACTTGAGGCCGAGCGCGAGCGAAAGCTTGAGCTTCTGGCCGAACAGAAGGACCGCAGGCTTGTCGCCGTGCACAGGCTCGAGCGAATCGACGCCAGACTCGACGCCATCAACCGCGCGCTTGAGCTTCTGCCCTCGGACGCGCAGGCCGCCGAGGCCGCTCTCGTCGCACCCGAAGACGAGGAAGCCCCTCAGGCGCCGCCCGCCGCACCGCGCGTTTCCGCCGCTGCAGCGGCCGCCATCGCGTCGCTCGCGCGCGAAACGCCGTCCCCGCGCATGCGCAAGGCCCTGATGAGCCACATTCCAACCCTCGCTCCCGATGAGGCCCACTACCCCGAGGCCCTTCACGCCGACATCCGCAGAGAGGCCGAACGCCTTTCCATGCTGGAGAATCCGACGCCTGAAAACACGAAGCGCCTTGCGCAGCTTCTGGAAGCCGCCAAGGCGCTGTCGGAGCGTCCGCAGGACGCGCGTGCGATTGCAGAGGGACTTTACGGTCTGACCTGATCGGTCTTCTGCGTCCAGAAGTCGACGGGACAGTCCTCGGCCTTGTCGAACGTCGCCCACTCCCAGGCCGTCTCGTCTGCAAGAAGAGCGCGCAGGAGCTGGTTGTTGAGGCCGTGACCCGACTTGTGCGCAACGTAATGCGCCAGAAGCGGATGACCAAGCACGTAGAGGTCGCCCATTGCGTCCAGAATCTTGTGCTTGACGAACTCGTCGTTCTCGCGCAGGCCGCCCGGATTGAGAATGCGGAACTCGTCCATCACGATGGCGTTCTCGAGCGAACCGCCCTGAGCGAGCCCCATGCGGCGAAGCATCTCCACGTCCTGCACGAAACCGAACGTGCGGGCGCGAGAGACCGCCTGCTCGTACGTGACGCGCGAGAAGTCGACGTCCGCCTTCTGCTCCGTGCGGTCGATCGCAGGATGACCGAAGGCGATGGTGAACGTGAGACGAAAGCCCTCGTGCGGCTCAAGCCTTGCGAGCTTGTCGCCCTCGCGAACCTCGACGGGCTTGAGCACCCGCACGAAGCGCTTGGGCGCGTCCTGCTCGACGATGCCCGCCTGGTGAAGCAGGAAGACGAAGCTCGCCCCCGAGCCATCCATGATCGGAATCTCGGCGGAGTCAACCTCGATGATCACATTGTCGATGCCGAGACCGTTGAAGGCGCTCATCAGATGCTCTATGGTCGCCACGGCGGCCTTGCCGACGTTGACCGTCGTGGCCATGCGCGTGTCGTTCACGTTGAGGGGATGAGCGGGAATCTCGACGGCGGGACGAATGTCCACGCGCCTGTAGAGAATGCCCGTGTCGGGTTCCGCGGGGCGAAGCACGAGGTGCACCTTGCGGCCGCTGTGAAGCCCGATCCCGACGGTCTCGACGGACTGCCTGAGCGTGCGCTGCTTGAACATGAGTGATCTCCGTACGAAAACCGGCGCTTGACGCGCCGGCTTCCTTCTGGGTCCCCGAACGGGCCGTGCCCGACGGAGCGGCTTACTTCAGATAGGTCGGAATGACGAACTTGGACACGTCAACCGCGGCATCCCCCTGCTGAGCGGCGGGTTCGGGCGCAGGGGCCTCCAGCGTCTGGCCGAAGACCGGGGTCTGAAGGCCAGCGGGGGCTTCGGACGAGGCGTTGAAGACTGCGGGAGCCTGAACGCCCGAGCCGGGTTCGTTCGCATCGAGCGGACGGTCGAGGCCGGTCGCCACGAGGGTCACGCGGATCTCGTCGCCCATCTCCTCGGAGATGGCGGAGCCGAAGATCACGATGGCGCTCTTGTGGACGAAGGTGTTGAGCACCGCCATGGCCTCCTTGATTTCGGCAAGCGTGACCGACTCGTTGCCCGTGAAGTAGGCGAGCAGGCCGCGGGCGCCCTGGAGGTTCGCACCTTCGAGAAGCGGACAGGCGATGGCCTTTTCCGCAGCCACGCGGGCGCGGTCCGGACCGGAGGCGGACGCCAGACCGATGATGGCCGTGCCGCGTTCGCTCATGACCGTCTTCAGGTCCTCGAAGTCGACGTTGATGGTGCCAGGCGTGTGGATGATTTCCGCAATGCCCACGCATGCCTTGTAGAGCACTTCGTTGCTCATTTCAAAGCATTCCTTCATCGTGGCGTTCGGGGGGCATTCGCTCTCGAGCTTCTCGTTGAGAATCACGATCATCGAGTCGACCTTGTCCTTGAGGTTCTCGATGCCCTTTTCCGCGCAACGCATGCGACGGCCGCCTTCGAAGCTGAAGGGCTTCGTGACGACGGCAACCGTGAGGATGCCCATTTCCTTGGCGATCTCGGCGATGACGGGAGCAGCGCCCGTTCCCGTGCCGCCGCCCATGCCAGCGGTGATGAAGAGCAGATGCGCGCCGCGGATGGCCTCGGCCACCTGCTCGCGCTTTTCCTGAGCTGCGGCCGCGCCGACTTCAGGCCTGGCACCAGCGCCGAGGCCCGTGGAGCCGAGCTGGATGTTCACGTGCGCACGCGAACGAGACAGGGCCTGATGGTCCGTGTTCGCGGCGATAAATTCGATGCCCTTCGCACCATGCGTGATCATGTGCTCGACGGCATTGCCACCGCCGCCGCCCACGCCGATCACCTTGATGACGGTGTTCAGAGGATCAAGTTCCTGCAGGATCTCAAAAGGCATTTTCTACCCCAAAATGTCGAATTTTTTAATTATGGCGGACTTTTGGCTTTTCTGCTTGCCGGAGCCGCCTCGAACAGCTTCGGCAGGCGGGCTCAGTAGTCCCCGAAAAACACGGTTCTTATCCTTCCCGAAAGGTTCAGGAGAGACGGCGTTCTGTAGCTTCGGCTGTCGCCTGCGGCCCTCGTCTTGTCGGCCGCCATCAACAGGCCTGCGGCAACGCTGGCGTTCGGCCTCATGGAGAGAGCATTCTTCTCATCAAAGCAGAGCGGCGCACCAATGCGCACGGGAACTCCAAACACGTCTCGCGCAACTTCGTCGATGGCGCGAAGGTTCGCGCCTCCGCCCGTGATGATCACGGCATGGACCTTGTCGAGATGGCCCGCCTTCTCGATGACGTCGCGATAGATGCGGAAGAACTCCTTCGCGCGCTCGTACAGGGTCTGCACGATCAGGCTTCGCGAGCAGAGCGGCGTGCCGCGCACATCCTCCAGCGAGGGGCGGACGCTTTCGCCCGGCAGCACGCCGTCCATGCTGCAGCTTCCGAAGCGGATCTTGAGCTCTTCGGCTTGGTCGAGCGACACGCCGAAGATCGTGCTCAGGTCGCGCGTGAAGAATTCCGACCCGAAGGGACGGACGGCCGTCAGAAGCGTCCTGTGCTCGTACACCAGCGTCATCGACGTCGTCTCTGCCCCCATGTCGAGGACGAGCGTGCCGTTGTAGCGGTCGCTTTCCGTACTCACCGCAAGCGCGGCGGCGATCGGATGAGGCTCATATCCCGCAAGTTCGATGCCGGAACGCAGCAAGCTGCGCTTCATGTTCTCGGCGTTCTTCACGGAGCCGTAAACGGCATGATAGTAGGCCGTCACCTTGTCGCCCACCAGACCGACCGGCGTCTGCGAAAACGTATCGCCGCACGAATAGCCCTGCGGGATCATCTTGATGAGCTGCTTGCCCTGACGCAGGCTGTGCTCGCGCGCATTGTTTTCCGCCGCCTCGACGTCCGCGGGCTTCACCTCATTGCCTCGCACGACGGCCGTACCCAGGCAGTTCTCGCTCGTGAGCGAGGAGCCGCCGATGGCGACCCAAGCATTCGAAAGCTCGGGAAGATTGCCTGCGGAGCGCGCCTCGCGCACCGCCGCCTTGATGTCGTCGACGGCGGCATTGAGATCCGTCACGATGCCGTTTCGAACGCCGTGCGAATCCCTGAAGCTGTAGCCGCAGATGCGGTAGAGCCCCTCGCCCTTGGGCGACGGGAGCGCAACGACGCACAGCACCTTGTGGGAGCCGATGTCGAGACCGACAAGATAATCATTCGGGTTGTTCATCGTGCTGTGCGCTCCCAGGCTCTTCGTCCGGGACATCCGTATCCGTTCTCTGTTCGGCTTCCCGCAGTTTTCGAATGGCTTCGCGGTCGGGAAGCGTGGCCGCAAACGCCCTGTCATAGCGCAGGTCGATGGAGGCGGGCGGTCCGTCCATCAGCTCGACGACCCTCGGGTAGGCCGCCGCCAGATCGGCAACCTTCGCCACGATGTTCGTGCCTGCGTCCTCCCTGCCGAGTTCCACGCGCGTTGCGGGAATGTCGCCCGAAGCCATCACGAGGCTCCAGCCGCCGCGATCGCTGCAGGCGACGTCCGTCACCGTCGCGCCGATGGAGCTCAACGCGCGGGAGAACTCCCTGTAGTATCGGGCGATCTGAGCGGTCTGTCCTGCAGGACCGTAGAAGTTGGGCAGCGGATCGGACGGGTTGTCGCGCTCGTCGGGATTGGCGGAAAAGAGCACGCCGTCTGGATCGACAAGACGACCGTCCTCATAGACCGCGAAGGCGCTGTAGGTTTCGACGGCAATGCGAAGGCCGTCGGGCCAGACTCTCCTCACCACGGCACGCTTCACCCAAGGCACCGTCTCGGCCGCCCTGCGGACCTCGTCGAGATCCTCGGTGAAGAAGTTGCCCCGAATGACGGGCTCCACCGCCTGCTTCACGCGCTCGACGGGCACGCGCGCAACATCCCCCTCGACCTCCAGAGTCGAGAAGTCGAAGACGGGCAGATGCATCACCGCATCGGCCGCACGGCCTGCGCCAAGCACAACGACGGCCGCCGCAGCCAGACCGCAGACCGTCTTCGTCCAGAAGCGCAGGCTTGCGCGGCGGGCCTCGCGGGCCTCCTCCTGCGCACGCGCCAGAGCACGCCGCTCGATCGCCTCTTCAGGCGTGACGGCCTCCGCGGGGTTTTCGGGACTCTCAGCCTTCATCCTGCGAAACTCCGTCTGTCATCCGCTCCCGCGCTCAGTCGCAGCGGGCGAGCGACAGAACCTTGAGGCACAGGTCGGCATAATCCATGCCGACCGCACGGGCCGCCATCGGCACGAGCGAATGAGGCGTCATGCCGGGCGACGTATTGATCTCGAGCAGCGCGAAGGAGCCGTCGGCGCGCTGCAGCGCGTCGATGCGGGACCAGCCGCGTGCGCCTACGGCGGCAAACGCACGTTCGCAGAGCGAGCCGAGCGTCGCGGCCGCTTCGTCTTCGAGCTTCGCGGGGCAGTCGTAGTGCACTGCGTCGCCGAAGTACTTGTTGTTGAAGTCGTAGTCGCCTTCAGGAGCGCGGATCTCAATCACGGGAAGCGCACGACCGTCAAGCACGGCGACCGTGAACTCCCTGCCGTGGATGTACTCCTCGACAAGCACCTCGTCGCCGCGGACGCCCGCAGCGTCCTCAAGCGCCTTTCTGAGGGCGGCGACGGTCGGCTCGGCGAGCTTGGTGACGCCGATCGAGGAACCGTCGTGAGCGGGCTTGACCACGAGACCCGTCGCGCCGAGACACGCAATGGCCTCTTCAAGCACGGCGTCGTCCGCCTTCGGATCAATCATGACGCCCTCGGGCACGGGAATGCCCGCACTGCGCCACACGCGCTTCGTCAGATCCTTGTCGATGGCCATGGCGCTCGCCGTAACGCCCGGCCCCGTATACGGGATGCCGAGATAGTTGAGCACGCCCTGAATGGTGCCGTCCTCGCCGAGACGGCCGTGCAGCGCGATGAACGCGCGGTCGAAGCCACCCTTTTCAAGCGTCTCAAGGCTGTCCGTCTTCGGGTCGAACTTGAGGACGTCAACGCCCTTCGACACGAGCGCCTTGTGGACGCCTTCGCCGGACATCAGAGAGACCTCGCGCTCGGAGGAAACGCCGCCCATCAGCAGCACGACACGACCTAAGTTTTCCATCTTCACTAATCCTTTCCGTTCAATTCATTCGATTCAATTCAAAGTTCCCGCGTCACTTCGCGCCGTCGGCGATCGCAGGCGCGACCCTACCGATGGAGCCTGCGCCCATGGTGATGACGACGTCGCCGTCGCGCACCATGCCCGCGATCGCATCGGCCACGCCCTCGACGGGCACGACGACGGGTCGGTGGAAGCCCTTGGCGGCAATGGCTGCGGCAAGATGCTCGCTGTCCGCCCCTTCGATCAGAGCTTCGCCCGCAGGGTAGACCTCGGCGAGCACTAGCCCGTCGATGTCCTCGAGCACGTCGACGAACTGCTCGAAGCAGTCGCGGGTGCGCGTGTAGCGATGCGGCTGGAAAGCGACGATGACGCGCTTTTCGGGCCAGACGCCGCGCACGGCGGCAAGCGTCGCCGCCATTTCATGGGGATGATGACCGTAGTCGTCGATGAGCTTGTAGTGGCCCGTCACACTTCCGTCGGCGGCACGCACGGGAATGTCGCCGTATTGCGTGAAGCGGCGGCCCACGCCGCGGAATTCCGAGAGGCCACGAACAATGGCCTCGTCGGAGACGCCCACCACGGTGGCGATCGCCACGGCGGCCAGAGCATTCCTCACGTTGTGGATGCCTGGCAGGTTGAGTACGACGGGAAGCGGCGGATGATCGGGCCTCAGGATCGTGAAGGCCATCTGCGTGCCGACGGCGCGCACGTCGATCGCGCGCACCTGAGCGTCGGCCGACAGACCGTAGAGAATCACGGGCTTGGTCACGCGCGGACGAATCTCGAGCACATGCTCGTCATCGGCGCAGAGCACGGCCACGCCGTAAAACGGGAGCCTCTCGAGGAAGTCGACGAAGGCGGACTTCAGGTTCTCGAAGCTGTGGCCGTACGTGTCCATGTGATCTTCGTCGATGTTGGTGACGGCGGAAATCACGGGTGTGAGGTTGAGGAATGACGCGTCCGACTCATCCGCCTCGGCGACGAGGAATTCGCCCGTGCCGAGCCTGGCGTTCGCACCCGCGCTGTTGAGACGGCCGCCGATCACGAAGGTCGGATCAAGATCGCCTGCGGCGAGCAGCGACGCAGTGAGCGACGTGGTCGTAGTCTTTCCGTGGGCGCCCGCAATTGCGATTCCGCGGCGAAGACGCATCAGTTCGGCGAGCATCACGGCGCGCGGCACGACGGGAATGCCGAGCTCACGGGCGGCGACGACCTCCGGGTTGTCCTCATGCACCGCCGACGAAATCACCACGGCGTCCGCGCCGCGGATGTGCTTTTTGTCGTGGCCACAGAAGACGCGCGCACCGAGCGACTGCAGGCGCTCGGTGACGGCGCTCTTCGAGAGGTCCGAGCCGCTCACGACGTAGCCGAGATTGAGCATCACCTCTGCGATGCCGCTCATGCCCGCACCGCCGATGCCGACGAAATGCAGATGGTTGACCAAAAACTTCACGCTTGAATCTCCTCAGAGGGCGGGAAAGGGATCCCGCCCGTCAATCCTTTACTTGGCGTCCTGCGCTCCCGTCCTGCGGGCGACGGTTTCGACGATGAGGTTCGCCACGGCCTCGGCGGCCTGCGGACGCGCCGTCGCACGGGCGTTCTTCGCAAGCTCAAGCAGATGGTCGCGGGTGAGCCCCGAGATGAGTTCGGCCATGCGCTCGACCGTAAACTCGGGCTGCGGCACCATGATCGCGGCATGACGCTCGACCATGTACTTCGCGTTGCCCGTCTGATGCGCCGTCGTCTTGGCGACGAACGGAACGAGAATGCTCGCCACGCCCGCCGCGCAAAGCTCGGAGACGCTCGTCGCGCCCGCGCGGCAGATCACCACGTCGCAGTCCTCGTATCGGGCCGCCATGTCGTTGATGAAGGGAACGACCTCGGCCTTGACGCCGAGCTTTTCATAGGCCTCGCGCACGGGCGCGTCGCGGTCCTTGCCCGTCTGATGAACGATGATCGGACGCTGCTCCTGCGGAATGGCCGCAAAGACGGCGGGCATGTTGTCGTTGAAGACCTGGGCGCCGAGGCTACCGCCGAAGATGAAGACGCGCAGCGGCCCCGTGCGGTTCGCCATGCGGTCCTGCGGGGGTGAGACGGCGACGATCTCCTCACGAACGGGGTTGCCCGTCGTGCGGCCCTTTTCCTTCGCAAACGTCCTCGCGCCGCCGGCAAAGCCGCAGGCGAGCGCGTCGCAGAAGGGAAGTAGCGTATTGGTGGACATCAGCAGGTCCGCATCGCAGTTCATCATCACGAGCGGAAGCTTCCTGCGGTGAGCGGCAAAGCCGAACGGCACGGCGACGTAGCCGCCCGTCGAGAAGACGGCGTCGGGCTTTAGCTCATTGAGAAGCTTCATCGACGCGAAGAATGCGCCGATCAGCTTGAAGCCGCCCTTGATCGCGCCGAGCGGACCGCGGCCGCGCACGCCCTGAAAGTCGAGTGCGTGGAACGGAATGCCGTGGCGCTCCACGAGCCCGCGCTCCATGCCTGCGACCGTGCCGACCCAGGAGATCTTCCATCCCCTGCTGGCCATGACCTTCGCCACGGCAAGGCCGGGCATCACGTGACCGCCCGTACCGGCCGCAAGAATCACCAAATGTTTCGAATCCGTGCTCACACCTGACCTCCGCGCATCAGCATTCTGTTTTCCTTGTCAACGCGCAGCAGCAGGCCGATGGCGATGAGGCCCGAGAGCAAGGCGCTGCCCCCGAAGCTCACGAAGGGAAGCGTCAGACCCTTGGTCGGCAGTAGCCCCGAGGCCACGCCCACGTTAATGAAGACCTGCACGCCGAACCATACGCCGATGCCCTGCGCAAGAAGACCCTGAAAGAATCTTTCCAATTTGATCGACACGCGTCCGATCTCGAACGCATGCCTAATAAGCCAATAGTAAATGAAGAGAACGAGGCAGACGCCCACGAAGCCCGTCTCCTCGGCGATCACCGCCATGATGAAGTCGGTGTGCGCCTCGGGAAGGTAGTAGAGCTTCTCGACCGAGCCGCCGAGGCCCACGCCGAAGAGTTCTCCGCGTCCGAATGCGATCAGGGAGTGCGACAGCTGGTAAGCCTTGTCGAGCACGTGCTCGGGAGCCCAAGGATCCCAGTATGCAAAGATTCTGCCCAAGCGCCACGGCGTGTCGATGATCATCCAGAAGACGAAGCCCACGACGACCGAGATCACAAAAGTGAAGATTTTAAAGGAGAGGCCGCCTAAAAACAGCACGCCCATGATTTCGGCGACGATGACCACCATGGCCCCGAGGTCGGGCTGCTGAATGATGAGGGCCGCAATGGCCACCATGGCGAACGCCATCGGGATGAAGCCCTTCTGGAAGGAATGCATGTATTCCTGCCTCATCACGGCGAACCATGCAGCCATGATCAGAGCCGCGACCTTCATGATTTCCGAGACCTGTAGGTTCATCACGCCCAGACTGATCCAGCGCTTCGCGCCGTTGACGGTTTTGCCGACGCCCGGCAGCAACACGCACACCAGCAGGATGAGCGCCCCGAAGAACACCCAGAGCGCGTAGCGCTGCCAGAAGCTCATCGGAATCTTCGTGACGATCCAGCCCGCGCAGACACCGACGACGATGCTCTGCAGATGCTTCATGACGAAGTAGAGCGCGTCGACGCCGTAACGGGAGTTGTCGGCAAAGACGGACGTGGCGGAGTACACCATGACGGTGCCGATGCCGAGCAGTGCGGCCACGCAGATGATCACCTCAAGGCTCGCGTTCGCACGCTCCTTGAGCGTCGCGACGGCGCGCCCCTGCGTCTGCCAGTCCTCCTTCTTCTTTTTCCGTCCGAAGCTCAGCACGCCTGCTCCTCGGCCGCAATCGCGCGGGCACAGGCAATGAATCGGGCGCTTCGCTCGGCATAGTCCCTGAACATGTCCCAGGAGGCGCAGGCGGGCGAGAGAAGAAGCACGTCTCCCTGCGCATGCCTTGCCCAGAGCCAGTACACGGCTTCCTCAAGCGTCGTCTGACGCGCCATGGGAATGCCCGTAGCGGAAAGCGCCTCCTCGATCAGGGGCGCGTCGCGCCCGATGAGGGCGACGGCGCCAGCCGTGCCTTTCAGGGCTTCGACCAGAGGCGAGAAATCCTGCCCCTTGCCGTCTCCGCCGAGAATGATGAGGATGCGGCGGCCCTGAGCTGCGAAGCCCTTAACGGCAGCGGCCACAGCGCCCACGTTGGTGCCCTTCGAGTCGTCGATGAAGGTAACGCCGTCACAATCGAGCACGCGCTCGACTCGATGCGGCTCGCCCCCGTACGCGGCAAGCGCGGCGAGCGCAGGTCCGACGGGCAGGCCTGCAGCCTCGATGAGGGCGAGCGCGGCAAGTGCGTTCATCGCGTTGTGGCGGCCGGCAATGAGAAGCGACTTTTCAGGGCAGAAGAGCGTGGGCTCAGACGCGCCCTCATCAAGCCTGGAAAGCCACAGCAGGCCGTCAGCCCCTCTGGCGAGGCCGTATTCGCCCGCCTTGACGGGCTCACCGCCGCCGAACGTGCGCACGGGACCTCCCTGTGCAAGACGGAGCGTCTCGGCGTCCTCGCGATTGACGACGCGAACGGTGTCCTGCTTGAAGATGCGCCCCTTCGCCTCGGCGTAGGCCTTCATGTCGCCGTGCCAATCAAGGTGGTCCTCGGTGACGTTCAGAACAGCTGCGGATACGCACTTGAGGCTCGACGTCGTGTCGAGCTGAAAGCTCGAGAGCTCAAGCACCCAGACCTCGGGCAGAACGCCTGCATCGAGCGCCTTGTCGAGCTCGGTCACGGCGTTGGGGCCGATGTTGCCCGCAGCCGTCGCACGACGGCCGCCCTCGGCGGCCATCTTCGTGACCAGCGTCGTCGTGGTCGTCTTGCCGTTCGTGCCGGTCACGCCGATTACGACGGGGCGGTAACCCGTGCGGGCCTCAAGGTCTGCGAGCGCTCTGGCGAAGAGTTCGATCTCGCCCACGACCTCAATGTCGCGGGCCCTGGCGCTCGCGACAAGCGGTGCAGCCGCACCGAAGCGGGTGGAAAGCCCGGGGGACATCACGACGAGCGAAACGCCGTCGAGGAGCGATTCGGGCAGGCCGCCCGTGCGGATTTCCGCATCGGGCATCTCGGCCCCGAGCCTTTGCGCACCGGCGGGCGCCTCGCGCGTGTCGGCCGCGCGGATTTTCCATCCGCGGCGACCGAGATGATGCGCACAGGCGAGCCCAGAGGCGCCGAGCCCAACGATGAGGGCGGTCTTCTTGTCAACTTCCTGCTTCATGATCAAACTGTCCTTTTCAAACCCCGCGGAACGCCCTGCCCGTCAGCGGATCTTGAGCGTCGAAAGGCCGATGAGCACGAGGATCATCGTGATGATCCAGAAGCGCGTGACGACCTGGGTCTCCTTCCAGCCCTTGAGCTCGAAGTGATGATGGACGGGAGCCATCAGGAAGATGCGCTTGCCGTGGGAGAGGCGGAAGTAGACCGTCTGAATCATGACGGAGAGCGTCTCCACGACGAAGATGCCGCCCATGACGGCGAGCACGAGTTCCTGACGGGTGATGACGGCCATGGTGCCGAGGCAGCCGCCGAGCGCCAGCGCGCCCACGTCGCCCATGAAGACCTGGGCGGGATGGGCGTTGTACCAGAGGAACGCGAGACCTGCGCCGAGCAGGCCCCCTGCGATCACGACGAGTTCGCCCGCCCCCGGAATGTAGGGAAAGATCAGATAGCCCGCATAGTCGGGACGTCCCACGACGTAGGCGAAGATGCCCAGCGCACCGCCCACCATGACGCTCGGAAGGATGGCAAGACCGTCGAGGCCGTCGGTGAGGTTCACGGCGTTGGAGCTGCCGACGATCACCACATACGTGAAGACCATGAAGCCCACCAGGCCGAGCGGAAGGGCGATGTCCTTGAAGCACGGGATGAGAAGGTGAAGGTTGCTCGAGATGTCGAGCGGGAAGCCAGCCTCGACCCAACCCGCAATCGTCTCGGTGAGCGTTCCGCCCGCAGGAACGGAAAGCGCAAATACAAGGTAGAAGGCTGCGGCAAGGCCGATCACGGACTGCCACGAGAACTTCTCCCTCGCGCTCATGCCCTTGGGATTGTGGTGCACGACCTTGCGGTAGTCGTCGATCCAGCCGATGGAGCCGTAGCCGAGCGTCACGAAGAGCACGACCCAGATGAAGCGGTTGGAGAGATCGGCCCAGAGCAGAGTCGAAACCGTGATGGCGAAGAGAATGAGCGCGCCGCCCATCGTCGGCGTGCCGTCCTTGACGAGATGGGTCTTGGGCCCGTCGGTGCGCACGGCCTGTCCGAAATGCAGGTTCTTAAGGCGGGCGATCATCCAGGGACCGAGCGCAAACCCGATCCCCATGGAGGTGAGCGCGGCAAGCACCGCGCGCAGCGTCAGGTAGTTGAAGACGTTGAGGGCCGGGAAACCGTCGGCCAGAGAGCGGAAAAGTTCTAGAAGCATGTTGCAAAGCCTGAAGGCTCAGGCTCTCTTTGTTCTTGGATTGCTGGGTTTATTCTTCGTTGTCCTGCAGGGCGCGCACGACGGCCGCAAAGCCCATGAAGTGGCTCGCCTTGACGGTCGCCGTCCCCCTGAGACCCTTGAGTGCCTCGATGAGGGCGTCTCTGGTCTCGAACCAGCGGCCGCCTTCGCCGAAGGCCTCCGCCGCATGACGGGAAAGCGGACCGCAGGCGTAGAGGGCGTCGATGCCGAGCGATCTGGCGTACTCGCCGGCCTCGCGGTGGGCTTCTTCGGCGCTGTCGCCGATCTCGCCCATGTCGCCCAGGATGAAGGTCCTCGGGCCCGCCTCGCCCGCAAGGACGTTCATGGCGGCGCGCACGCTGTCGGGATTGGCATTGTATGCCTCGTCGATCACAACAAGGTGCTTTCCGACGAAACGCGTGCCGCGTCCGGGAACAGGCTCGAAGGCGCCGAGCCCCGCCGCAACGGCCTCGGGGCCGATGCCCATGGCAAAAGCCGCAGCCGCAGCGCCCGTGGCGTTGTGCACGTTGTGGCTTCCCGTAATGCGAAGCTTCGTGCGCACCACGTCGCCTTCGTCCGTCGAGATCACGAGCTCTCCGTTCTCGACTCGGCCCATGACGTCGGCCTCGACGTCGGGATCAGTCGAATAGGTCAGCTCGTCGACGCCGCGCGCGAGCGCGAGGTCGGCCCAGATGTCCGCGCATGCGTCGTCGGCGGGATAGACCGCCGTGCCGCTCTCGGGGAGGGCGGCGATCACGAGTCCGTTTTCACGGGCCGTCTCCTCGACGCCCCTGAGGAACTCCTGATGCTCGCGCTGCGCGTTGGTAAGCAGCGCCACGGTCGGACGCGTCCAGTCGGCGAGCCTCGCCATTTCGCCCCTGTGGTTCATGCCGCACTCGATCACCGCACCGCGGTGCTCGAAGGCAAGCTTCAGAAGCATCTTGGGCACGCCGACCTCGTTGTTGAAGTTGCCTTCGGTCGCGCACATGCGCTCGGCGCCCCATCGCACGAGGAGGATCGATGCAAGCATCTGGGTCGTCGTGGTCTTGCCGTTGCTGCCGGCGACGACAGCGAGCGGAAGCGCAAAGCGTCCGCGCCAGGCCTTGGCCGCAAGCCCGAAGGCCAGCCCCGAGTCCGTGACGACGATCTGGGTGATGGCGGCGTCCACCTTGCGTTCGACGATGGCGCACACGGCGCCCGCCTCGGCCGCTCCGACAACAAAGTCGTGCCCGTCAAAACGCTCGCCCGAAAGCGCAACGAAGACATTTCCCGCCTTCACCGTGCGGGTGTCCGTCGAAAAGCCCTCGTAGGACTGCGAAAAGTCTCCGGCCGCCGCAACGACAACCGGCTCGAGCGCTTCAAGAAGCTGCTGCAGGCATTCCATGATCAGACTCCCTCAACCGCGCGCAGCATCTGCACGCGTCGTTCGTTGAAGGCCTCGCGCACGACTTCGGAATCGCTGAAGTGGTGCTTAACGCCGTTGATTTCCTGATAATCCTCATGGCCCTTGCCGGCGATGAGCACAACGTCGGCTCCGTCGGCCTCGGCAACGGCGTGATGAATCGCCTCGGCCCTGTCCGTCACGACTCGGGCGCCGGGTGCGCCCGCCGAAATGTCGGCGATGATCGCGTCGGGATCCTCCGTGCGCGGATTGTCGCTCGTGACGACGACCTCGTCGGCGAGCCTGACGGCGATGCCGCCCATGACGGGACGCTTGCCTGCGTCACGGTCGCCGCCGCAGCCAAAGACCGCCCAGAGGCGACCGCCGCGGGCCTGTGCCACAGGCCTCAGGCTCTCAAGCGCCTTTTCAAGCGCATCGGGCGTATGGCTGTAGTCGACCACCGCAAGAGGCGCGCCCTCGGCGCGCATGAGCTGCATGCGGCCCGGAGGCGACGCAAGCGACTCGGCCCAGGCCGCGAGCCTGTCTGCTTCGCAGCCCTTTGCAAGCAGCACGGTGGCCGCCTGAATGAAGTTCGAGACGTTGAAGCCGCCCACCTGCGCAAGGTGCACAGACGTCGCAGCTCCGTCCACCTTCATCAGGAAACGCGTGCCCGCCTCGGTGGCCTCGATGTCCGAGGCCTCGACGACATGGTCGGCCGCAAAAGGCACGACGCCCGTCAGGGTCGTCGCCCAGACGGCCGCGCCGTTCTTCCTCGCCGTCTCGGCCATGAGTCCCGCATAAGGGTCGTCGACATTGACGACCGCGGTCCTGAGGCCGGGCCAGGCGAAAAGAATGGCCTTGGCTTCGGCATAGGCGTCCATGGTAACGTGGTAGTCAAGATGATCGCGCGTCAGATTTGTGAAGACGGCCGTGTCGAAATGGGATCCCGTCATGCGGCCCTGCTCAAGCCCGATCGAACTTGCCTCGACGGCAAAGGCCTTCGCGCCAGCCTTTTCAAGGTCGGCGTAGACGCCCTGAAGGCTCACGGCGTCGGGCGTCGTGAGCGCGGGCATGTCGAAGGACTCGCCCGCGAACCTGCAGCCCACCGTGCCCATGACGGCGCAGGGCGTGCCGAAGTTCGTCAGAAGCGCGGCGATCCAGTGCGTGGTCGTCGTCTTGCCGTTCGTGCCCGTCACGGCGACGCCCGTCATCCTCGAGGACGGATCGCCGTAGAAGGCGGCCGCCACCTCTCCTAGGTGCTTCGAGAGGTCGTCGACGGAAAGGCTGGCGATCGGGAAGCGCTCGGCGTCGGGCGCATCGTTGCGCGTCTCCATCAGCACGCCCGCCGCGCCTCGCGCGGCCGCCACGCGGATGAATGCGCGGCCATCGGCCTTGAGGCCGGGAACGGCGACGAAGACGTCGCCCGGCTTCACGCTGCGGCTGTCGAGCCGCAGATGGGCGCCGTCATGCACAAGGGCCTTGAGCCAGGCCGTCACTTCGTTCATCGACTTGTTCATCTTGTGTTCAATCCATTGCGTTGTCAGTGTCTAACCTTCGCGAGAAGCCCGCCGCCCGCAGGCGCCGTCTTGTCGTCGGGCGAAACCATCAGGGTGCGCAGCGCACCCGTGGCCACCTCGTTGAAGACGGGGGCGGCCACCAGACCGCCGAAGCGGCCTTTCTTGGGCTCGTCGACCATCACGGCGACGATGAAGCGGGGCTGGGTCGCGGGCACGATGCCCACGAAGCTCGCCACCACGTCCCTCGTGTACTGTCCGTTCTTCACCTTGTTGGCCGTGCCCGTCTTGCCCGCGACCGAGTAGCCCGCCACATTGACGTTGGAGGCCGTGCCGCCGCGCTTGACGGTCGCCATCATCATGGCCCTCATGCGGCGTGCGGTTTCAGGCTTGAAGACCTGCGTGCCTGCGGCAGTCTCGCCAGGCATTCGCTTGAAGAGCGTGAGGTCGATGACGTCGCCGTTTCTCGCAAGCGCCGTGTACGCCTTGACAAGCTGCATGAGGGAGACGGTCACGCCGTGTCCGTAGGAAATCGTCGCCTGCTCGACGGGGCGCCAGGTCTTGCCTGGACGCAGTCTGCCCGAGGTCGCGCCGGGGAAGCCGATCTTGGGCGCATTGCCGAAGCCGAGCTCCGAATACGTCTCATAGAGCGTCTGTGGCGAGATTTCGAGGGCGATCTTCGCCGTGCCGATGTTGGAGGACTTGGCCACGACCTCGGCCACCGTCAGAAGGCCGTAGTCGTGCGTATCGCCGATCGTGCGGTCGCCGATCGTGAGCTTGCCGGGCGACGTCTGGATGGTCGTGAGCGGATCCACAAGCCCCATGTCAAGCGCCTTAGCAATGGCAAACGGCTTCATCGTAGAGCCGGGCTCGAACTGGTCGGTGAGCACGCGGTTGCGCACGCGCTCGAAAAGCACCGTGGAACGATCGTTCGGATCGTACGTGGGCTCGTTGGCCAGCGCGATGATCTCGCCCGTGTTGACGTCCGCCACCACGACGGCGCCCGCCTTAGCCTGATGTCGCTCGATGGCGGCCCTGAGCGCCTCGTAGGCGATGAACTGGACTCTGGAGTCGATCGCAAGGGTCACGTCGGTGCCCGCCTCGCTTTCCTTGGCCCAGACGTCGTCGACGATGCGGCCGTGACGGTCGCGGATCACGCGCCTCGAGCCCGCGCGCCCTGCCAGCACATGGTCGCGGGCAAGTTCGACGCCTTCCTGTCCGTGATCGTCCGCACCCGTGTATCCCACGATGTGAGCCATGGCGGGACCGTCGGGATAGCGGCGGCGCATTTCGGGCGACATACCGATGCCGGGGATCCTGAGGGCACCGACGGCCTCGGCCAGGCCGAGATCGCGGTTGCGGGCCAGATAGACGAAGTTGGGCGACGAGCTGTGGTCAAGCTTCTTGAGCAGCTCCGAGTACTTGATGCCGAGCAGCTTCGCAAGCTCGCGCAGCTGCTGCTTCTCCTCCTTCGTGCTGCGGGGCACGAGCGCAGGGTCCGCCCAGACGCTACGGCAGGGCTGGCTCGACGCGAGCACGATGCCGTTGCGGTCGAGGATCTCGCCTCGGGGCCCCTGGATCGTGATCGTGCGCGCAAAGCGCTTTTCGCCCTCGTTCTGCAGGAAGTCATTGTTGAAGACCTGCAGATAAAAGGTTCTGCCCGCAAGAATGAAGAAAAGCATCAGGATTCCGAAAAACGCAAGGTAGGTGCGGTTCTTCGGAATGGGAATGATGATGAGGGGGTCGGCGGCATGCTCGGGCGCAGCCTTTCTGGCCTCACGGTCCTTTGCGAGGAAGTCCGCGATCTTCTCCCAGACGGCGAGCACGGAACGCTCGATCCATTCGAGAAGCGACAGCTTCATGGACGGCCTCCTCTGGAGCCCTCGGAGGCCCCCGCCTTGCCATCGGCCGCCGCAGCCTGAGCTGCGGCCGTGTCGGGCGCAAACGTGACCCTGTGATGTTCGTCTACCACCAGGTTCACCGTATTCTCGCCTCTGGCCACCTCGAGTCCGAGCGCACCCGCGCCGTCAGCGATGCTTCCGGGAAGCGACGCCTTGCGGACCTTGAGAAGAAGGTGGGCCTCGTCGTCGGCGAGCCTGCGGCCCACGTCGACGGCGCGCTCATGCTCCACGAAGAGCGTGCGCGCCCTGTACTGGACGTTGACGAGCGTGATGGCAAGCGCAAAGAGGACGAGACCCAGCACGGCCACGACGACCAGGTCCATCTTGCTTACCTGGCGCATGCCCCGTCCTCCGGACGCCAGGGCGACACGGTTCGCACGCCGACGCGGAGAATCGCCGAACGCGCGCGCGGATTCGCCTCGCACTCGGCCTCGGACGGCTTGATGCGCTCAATGTTGTCGAAGAGCGGCTTGGGCAGCATGTCGTTCGTGAGAGGAAGCCTCGGATCGAGCCCGCGCTCGGGGTGGGCCGCCCTGTCGAAGAAGTGCTTGACGATGCGGTCCTCGAGCGAGTGGAAGGTGATGACGGCAAGACGCCCCTCGGGCTTCAGAAGCCCTCCGGCGGCGTCAAGCGCCTGCTTGAGCTCGTCGAGCTCATGGTTCACCTCGATGCGCACGGCCTGAAAGGTGCGCGTGGCGGGATGCTGGCCCATGTCCTTGCGGTTGCGAGGCACGACGCCTGCAACCAGATCCGCAAGCTCGCGGGTCGTCTCCAGGGGCTTCGTCTTCCTGCGTGCGACGATCGCACGCGCAATCGGTCCCGCAAAGCGCTCCTCGCCGTAAAGGCTGATCACGTGGCGGAGGTCGCGCTCCTCGGCCTGCGCCAGCCACTCGGCCGCCGTCATGCCGCGCGTGGTGTCCATACGCATGTCGAGCGGACCGTCAAAGCGGAAGGAGAAGCCGCGCGCAGCGTCGTCGATCTGGGGGGACGAGACGCCGATGTCGAGAAAGATGCCGTCGGCCTGATGAACGCCGATCGCGGCAAGAGACTCCGTCATCGTCGAGAAGGGCTCGTGAATGATCGTGAACCTCGGATCCGTCCAGCTTCTGGCAACCTCGACCGCCTGGGGATCGCGATCGAACGCAATGAGCCGTCCCTTCGGGGACAGCTTTTCAAGAATGCGACGCGAATGACCTCCGCGCCCGAATGTTCCGTCGACGTACAGTCCGTCAGGGTCTCCCACAAGCGCCTCCGGCGCCTCCTCGCCCAAAACCGACAGATGAATGAATGCCTCGCTCACGCCCGCAACTCACAAACGATGGAGGCGGAACCAACCGCTCCGCCCCGAAAATTCTTCACAATCAGAACGAGAAGTCCGCCGCATCAAGCTCGGCCGCGAGCGCCTCGCGTTCACGCGCCTCAAGCGTGCTTCTGTCCCACAACTCGAAGTGCTCGCCCATGCCGATCAGCGCAACCTCCCTGTCGAGGCCGCACATCTGCCTGAGTTCGGAGGGAATCAGAATCCTGCCTGCACGGTCCGGCTCCAGATCGACGGCGCTGCCGAGAACATAGCGCACGAAGGCGCGCGCCGAATACGGCAGCTTCGCCAGCGCCCTGCGCTTCTCCTCCCAGACGGGCGCCGGATACAACACCAGACAACCGTCGGGATGCCTCGTCACCGTGACTTTTCCCGCGCACGAAACGGCAAGAGCCTCCCGATGCCTTGCAGGCATCGACAGGCGTCCCTTCTGATCCAATGACAAGAGCGAAGTGCCTTGAAACACCCTCGGTCCTCCCGCAACCAGCCGTTTCGTTCGCCGCACGAGCCTGCGGCCCGCGGCGGATCTCCCCCACTTTTTCCCACTTCTGCAGTCTCACTTTAGCGTCAAGGCGTCCGACGGTCAAGGCAGGCAACATCTTTTTTCGAGGCCCCGCATCCGCTCCCGCGCGGGACTCCGGACTAGATAATTCGCCTTAGCCCGCACAGCAAGCCGTCCGTCATGTGATAGGCTTGATGGATTGCCTCTCCGAAAGCGCCGTACAGTCTCATCCTCACGCGTTTTCACCGAGAGAGGCCCCCTCGAACCCACCCTTCGATCTGACACGACTTATGAACATCCTCGACAAGATCATGAAGCCCCGCTCGATCGCGGTCGTCGGCGCCTCCACCAAGCAGCACACCATCGGCTCGGACATCATGAAGCGCCTGCGTGAATACGGCTACGCCGGCCCCGTCTATCCTGTCAACCCGAAGGGCGGCGTCATCGAAGGCCTACCCGCCTATGCGACGGTGCTCGACATTCCCGGCGAAGTGGACCTTGCCGTCATCATCGTGAACGCACGCTTCGTGCTTCAGACGATCGACCAGTGCCACGAAAAGGGCATCAAGGGCCTGTGCGTGATCTCCGCAGGCTTCAAGGAAACGGGGACTGAAGGCGCCCGGCTCGAGGCCGAGCTTCTCGAACGCGTCCGCCGCTACGGCATGCGCTGCGTGGGGCCGAACTGTCTCGGCGTCGTCAACACGCATCCCGCCGTGCGCATGGACGCCTGCTTTGCCGAAGCGCTGCCCGAGCGCGGCAACATCGGCTTCGTCTCCCAATCCGGTGCGCTCGGTGGGGGCATCCTCAACATTCTCCGCGACCTCAACCTCGGCTTCGCGCAGTTCATTTCGATCGGCAACCAGGCCGACGTGAACGCCGAGACCGCGCTTGAATACTGGGAGGGAGACAAAGACGTCAGGCAGATCCTTCTCTACATGGAGTCCATCCAGAATCCCGTAAACTTCCGCCGCATCGCCTCGCGCCTCTCCAAGAAGAAGCCCGTGCTCGCACTCAAGGCGGGCCGCTCGGCCGCAGGCGCCTCCGCCGCATCCTCCCACACGGGCAGTCTTGCAGGCGCCGACCTCGCCGCCGACGCGCTCCTGCGCCAGTCGGGCGTCATCCGCGAGTTCTCCCTCAAGAATCTCTTCGCAACCGCCAAGGTCTTCGCCAACTGCCCGATTCCGAAGGGCGACAGGGTCGCCATCGTCACGAACTCCGGCGGCCCCGGCATCATGGGCACCGACGCCATCTGCGAAAAGGGCATGAAGATGGCCGAGCTCACGGACGAAACGAAGGCGAAGCTCCGGAGCTTCCTGCCTGCCGCCGCCTCCGTCAGGAATCCCGTCGACATGATCGCCTCCGCTCCGATCGAGCACTATCGCCAGACGCTCGAAACGGTGCTCGCCGATCCGAACGTCGACATGGTCATCACGATCTACCTGCCGTTCCTCGGCCTCAAGGACACCGACGTCGCCCGCGCGATCATGGAGATCAAGGTCGCACATCCCGAAAAGCCCGTCGTCGGCGTCTTCATGACGAAGAGCGAGTTCTTCACGGCATTCTCCGCCGCCGACGTCAACGTGCCCTTCTTCATGTACGTCGAGGAGGCGGTCGAGGGCCTAGCGCGCCTCAACGAGCAGCGCCTCTGGATCGAGCGCCCCGAGGGCGTGCTTCCCGACTTCAAGGTTGACGGCGAACGCGCCCGCAACATCATCCGCACGGCGCTTGCCGACGGCCGCGACCAGCTTACGACGCGCGAGAGCATCGACGTTCTCGACGCCTACGGCGTGCGCGTGTGCAGGGCCGGCTTTGCCGCAGACGAGGACGCAGCGGTCGCCGTCGCCGACCGCATCGGCTACCCCGTCGTCATGAAGATGACCTCCAAGACCACGTCCCACAAGACGGACGTGGGCGGCGTGCGCGTCAACATCGGCTCAGCCGAGGCGCTTCGCGCCGAATACCGCGACCTCGTCGCCAAGCTCGACGAGCGCGGCCTGCTCGACGGGCTTGAAGGCGTCATCATTCAGGAAATGGTCAAAGGCTCCCGCGAAATGGTCTGCGGCATCGCCACCGACCCGCAGTACGGCCCGATGCTGATGTTCGGCCTCGGCGGCGTCTTCGTCGAGGTCATGAAGGACGTCGCCTTCCGCATCGCACCCGTCACGGACACCGACGCTCGCGACATGGTCCGCTCGGTCAAGGCCTACAAGCTTCTTCAGGGCGCCCGCGGCACGACGCCCGCCGACATCGCCAAGGTTGAGGAGACGCTCCTGCGTCTCTCCCAGCTCGTGACCGACCTTCCCTTCATCGACGAACTTGACATCAATCCGCTCATGATCTCGGAAAAGACTGGTGAGCCGATCGCCGTCGACGGCCGCATCAAGGTGCGCCGCTGCGAGGCCGAATCGGCTCTCGCCTGATCGATCTGACGATTGCAAATAAACGAAGAGGGGTTCGGCTTGTGCCGAACCCCTCTTCTGTTGTCTGATGACCGGAAACTCTCCCGATAAGCCGGATTATGTTCCGCGCCCGAGGGCGCAGTGACGATCATTCGTCTAGGACGGCGCTCGCGCGACGCCTCAAGCCATCTACCCGCAACCGGTCCGGGCCGAACCATAGGCTGCCTATTTGATGTTGCTCCCCGTAGAGATTGCCCGTTTCAACCGACCCCAACGCCGGCTCGTCTCTGTTGCTCTGATCCTCGCCTCGCGGCGGACAGCCGTTAGCTGCTACGGTGCCCTGCGGAGTCCGGACTTTCCTCCCGCGGATTGCTCCGCCGACGATCGTCTGGAAAAGTTTCGCAGTCAGGGGACGCACTCTACCCGCTTTGGCGCATTTTTTCAACTCGCTCGACGAGTTTTCCCGCTTTTTTGACGCCCGCCTCGATGCCTTGTGCGACAATGACGGGTTCTGCGGACCCCGTCGCCTGGACGCGGCATCTCCGCTCCCGATTCAGACAACTTACAAGAAGGCCGCCCCGCCTGATGCGGGCGGCCGCAAAGCCATGAACATCAAAATAAAGACGCTTGCCGCCGCGACGGCGGCTGCGGCCTGCGCCGCCGGCCAGGCTCATGCCGGCTTCCTTGAAGCCGTGATCGACACGACGCCGGCCGGCTACGTGTCCTCCTCCGCCGAACGCCCCGGCGACTTCGGCTCCTTCTGGCAGGACACCGTCCGCGGTGCCAAGGCCATCATGAAGGAAGGCAACAGCCTCTGGGTCGTTCCGACCTACACGAACCACCCGACCTGGGACTGGGACAAGCGTCATGAAGAGAACGGCTATCCCTTCGGCATGGGTCTCGGCCGTCAGGTCATCGACAACCGCGGCAACGAGCGCTCCTTCTTCCTCGTGACCTTCGTCGACTCTAACTACCGTCCCGAACCGGTCGCGGGCTACCAGTGGGTCGCCCGCTGGCCTGTCGCGGGCACGGGCCTGCACGTCGGCGCAGGCTACCTCGCCGCCGTCTCCGCCCGCGGCGACTACATGTGGGTTCCGTTCCCGATGCCGCTGCCCGTCGCGAAGATCGGCACGGACGACATCTCCTTCTACGGCACGTACATCCCCGTCACGAACGTGTTCTTCTTCTACTCCACGATCACGATCGACGACGCCAAGCGCCGCGACCTTCCGCTGCCCGCCACCAGCGCCTGGAGCGCAGACCGCAACTACCTCTACGGCGGCTGGGGCTGGGAGTACATGGACAACGGCGAGGAGTTCTCTCCGAGCAACGTCAAGAACGACAGCTCCTGGCACGTCGGCATGCGCCACTACTCGGGCCGCCACTGGGCGACCGACGTTTCGTACCGCCGCTCCGAGCATGACATCAAGACGGCGGGCACGGACACGAGCAAGTCCTACCGCTTCCAGACCTGGGCCGTCCAGCTTCAGTACAACATCGACGCCCTCGACAGCCTCCGCCTCTACGCGGGCGGCGGTCTGGGCTACTCCAAGATGAAGGGCCCCGCCGGCAAGGACGACTCCTTCCACCCCGTCACGTCGCTCGGCGCCACCTACGCGGTCACGAAGAACGTCTTCGTCAACGCCGAAATGTTCACCTCGTTCGCCCGCTACAAGGGCACCGTCGAGGCCCGCGGCGACGACTACGTGCTCAAGCCCATGGCGACCGACTTCACGCTCTCCCTGGGCGTGGCGTTCTGACGCCGCACGAATCCGTCCCGGACGCAACACCCGTTAACGGTGCGTTCAGACTGTTTCGGTAAAATTCATTGTTTTTTCGGGCGGCCCGCTTCGAAGGCCGCCCTTTTTTTCATTTGCCGTCCCGGCGGCCGCGACCCTTGAGAGGCCGCCGCGGACACGTTCCATGCTTTCAGGAGTTGAACAAATGGACCTCAATGACGAACTCTTCCAGCGTGCGCAGATCTCGATTCCGGGCGGCGTGAACTCCCCCGTGCGAGCCTTCCGCTCCGTGGGCGGCTCCCCGCGCTTCATCGACCGCGCCAAGGGCCCCTACATGTGGGACGCCACGGGCAAGCAGTTCATCGACTACATCCTCTCCTGGGGCCCGATGATCCTCGGCCACAACAACGACGAAGTCATCGCCGCCGTTGACGAAGCCGTCTCGAAGGGCCTCTCCTTCGGCGCCGTCACGCAGGGCGAGACGCTCATCGCCGAAGAGGTCCGCAAGCTCGTGCCGTCCATGGACCAGGTCCGCCTCGTGAGCTCCGGCACCGAGGCCGGCATGTCCGCCATCCGCCTCGCCCGCGGCTACACGGGTCGCAACAAGATCATCAAGTTCGAGGGCTGCTACCACGGCCACTCCGACTCTCTCCTCGTCAAGGCGGGCTCCGGCATGCTCACCTTCGGCAATCCGTCCTCGGCCGGTGTTCCCGCCTCCGTGACGGAGCACACGCTCGTGCTCGAGTACAACAACCCGCAGCAGCTTGAGGACGCCTTCGCCCAGTGGGGCGACGACATCGCCTGCGTGATCGTCGAAGCCGTCGCCGGCAACATGAACATGGTCCGCGGCAACCCCGAATTCCTTCGCACGATGCGCGAGCTCTGCACGAAGCACGGCGCCGTCCTCATCGTCGACGAAGTCATGACGGGCTTCCGCGTCGCTCAGGGCGGCGCCCAGGCCTTCTACGGCATCGAGCCCGACCTCACGATGCTCGGCAAGGTGATCGGCGGTGGCATGCCCGTTGCCGCCTTCGGCGGTCGCCGCGAAATCATGCAGCAGATCGCTCCCCTCGGTCCCGTCTACCAGGCCGGCACGCTTTCCGGCAACCCCGTCGCCGTCGCCTGCGGTCTTGCGACCCTCAAGGGCATTCAGGCTCCGGGCTTCCAAGACAAGCTTTCCCGCGCCGCCGACCGCCTCGTCAAGGGCCTAACGGCCGCCGCTCAGGAAAACGGCATCACGTTCTGCGCCGACAGCGTCGGCGGCATGTTCGGCCTCTACTTCCTGCCGTCCGTCCCGCACGGCTTCGCCGACGTGATGAAGTCCGACACGGAGACGTTCAACCGCTTCTTCCACGGCATGCTCGAGCGCGGCGTCTACTTCGCCCCGTCCGTCTTCGAGGCAGGCTTCGTCTCGATCATGCACACCGACGAAGTGATCGACGCGACCATCGCCGCCGCTCGCGAGACGTTTGCTGAAATCGCCGCCTGAGCGGCGCCTGCATAAAGGACGATCATGGGTTCCGTCAAGACCTGGCTTGCCGCAGCTGCGCTCTGCGCCGCTGCGGCCTCCACCTGGGCCTCCGGGGCCCAGGATCTCCTCTCGACGCTCGACCGCGCGGCGCAGCCCGCACCCGAGCCGAGCGTCACCGTGCGGCTCGTCGCCCAGAACGAGGGCCTCACGCCTCAGGCCGAAAACCTTCTCGCCGTGGTGCTTGAGCACGCGCCGGGCTGGCACACGTACTGGCGCATGCCAGGCGACGCCGGCCTCACGACGCAGTTCAGCTTCACGACGCCGAAGGACGTTCGCCTCACGGATCCGCGCTTCCCGCTTCCCGAACGTCACAACGACAAGGGAATCGTGAGCTTCTCTTACGGCGGCACCGCCGTCTTTCCGTTCGAGGCCGAGATCCCCCGCTTCCCCGAGGGACGCTCCGCGCGCATCAGCATCCACGTCTCCTACCTCGCCTGCAAGGACGTCTGCATCCCCGGCGAGGGCACGGCCGAAATCACGCTGCCCTACGAGGTCGCGCCGAAGCCCTCGGCCGATGCCGAGCTCGTTTCGAACGCCATCGTCAACGTGCCCGAAGTGGCCGACATCCGCGGCGTGCGCGCCGTCTACGAGGAGGACCGCCTCAAGGTGACGGTACCCGCCTCCGAAGTGCACGTTGAGAAGAGCCTTTCCTTCTACCCGCTTGACGAGCGCGTGCTGAAGCTCTCCGACGAGCCGCAGCACCAGACCGAGGAGGACGGCAGCGCCTCCATCCTCATGACGCTCGCCCCCGAGTTCCTGCAGGAGCCCCGCGCCACGCTCTCGGGCGTCTTCGTGGGCGACGGCGGCCCCGCTGCGGGCGGCTGGGCGATCGAAACCTCCTTCCCGCTGGAAAAGGGCGCGGTGCCCAAGCCCGCCGTCTTCTCCGGCGCACTTCCCGTCGCAGGCTCGGGCGCCTCGGTGACGACCCTCACCGCCATCGTCTTCGCGTTCCTCGGCGGCCTCATCCTCAACCTGATGCCCTGCGTCTTCCCGATCCTCTCGCTCAAGATCCTGCAGCTCATCGAGGGCTACCGCAGAGGCGAAAGACTGCTGCCGCACGGCATCGCCTTCACGGGCGGCGTCCTCGTCACGATGGGTGTGCTGGCGGGTGCGCTTCTCGCCCTCAGGGGCGTGGGCATGGCGCTCGGTTGGGGCTTCCAGCTCCAGAGTCCGTGGGTCGTCTCGCTCCTGCTCGTGCTCTTCGTCGCCATCACGATCAACCTGCTTGGCGTCTTTGAATTCACTGCCGCAAGCCATCTCGCCGACACCCGCGTTGCGCGCAGCGCGCCGAGAACCGGTGCCGCGAGCTCGTTCTTCACGGGCATCCTCGCCGTCATCGTCGCCAGCCCCTGCACGGCCCCCTTCATGGGCGCCGCTCTGGGCTACGCCGTGACGCAACCCGCCGTCGAGGCGATCGCCGTCTTCCTCTCGCTCGGTCTGGGCATGGCGCTTCCGTGGCTTCTGCTCTGCATCTTCCCCGGCTGGTCGAGAATGCTCCCGAGGCCGGGGGCCTGGATGGACGTCTTCCGCAAGGTCATGGCGATTCCGATGGCGCTTGCCGTCGTCTGGCTCGGCTGGGTGCTCTCCAAGCAGGTCAGCCTCAACGGCATGCTTCTGATGCTTGCGGGCTGCGGCTCCGCCGCCATCGCGCTCTGGCTGCTCGGCCGAGAGCAGTGGGGCCGCGGTCGCAACCGCGTCCTGATGGGCGTCACGTCCTTTCTTGCGGCCGGCGCAATCGCCGTCATCGCCACGGGCGAATTCGACCGCGCCGCCACCGCACAGGGCAGGGGCGTCTGGCAGCCTTGGTCCGAAGAGGCCGTCAGGGCCTCCCTTGCCGAAGGCCGCCCCGTCTTCGTCGACTTCACCGCCGCCTGGTGCGTCACCTGTCAGGCCAACAAGGTCGCGGCTCTTGACCGCGACGAAGTGCAGACCGCCTTCAGGGACGGAAACGTCACGCTCCTCATGGGCGACTGGACGAACCGCGATCCCGCCATCACGGACATCCTCTCCCGCTTCGGCCGCTCCGGCGTGCCGCTCTACCTCCTCTACAGGCCGGACGGAACCGTGCAGGTGCTCCCCGAGCTCCTGACGCCGGGCATCGTGCTCGACGCCGTGAAGGGCGGGCAGCAATAAGACGAGGCCTTCCCTGGAAATCCAGAAAAAGCAAAAGCTCGCCGTCCGGCACCATACCGGGCGGCGAGCTTCGTTTCAGGATCCCGAATCCTCAGGAAGTGCCTGCGATGCAGGGCCTCACTTCTGCAGGTAGGTCCACTCGACCACCTTGTCGAGGAACCTGATACCGCCTGCCATGTTGCGCTCGCCGTGCACGCTGGCATAAAGCGCGTACCGCCTGCCGTTCTTCGCATAGACGTAGCCGCCGATCGAGCGCACGTCCTGCAGGTAGCCCGTCTTCAGATGCGTGCGGCCCGTCGCCTCAAGGCGCTTTCTCATCGTGCCGTCGACGCCCGAGACGGGCAGCGACGCCGCGTACTCGGTCATGCGAGGCGAAAGCCAGCCCGCCGCAAGAATCTGCGTCATTGCACGCGCCGTCACGCGCGAGGTGCGCGAGAGACCCGAGCCGTTGTCGATCATGACGGCGCCATCGGGCACGCCCTTTTCAGCCAGCCAGCCCGCCAGCACCGCTCGTGCGTCGTCCGTGTCGACGCCGGGGCGGGGACGCTCCATGGGCGCAAAGGCTCCGCCTGCAGTTCGGGATCCTGAGTCCGCCTCGTCGGGCGCGTTTCTGAGCGTGCCGAGCGTAAGGAAGATGTGACGGGCGATCAGGTTGTTCGACCACTTGTTGACAAGCGTCGTCACGACGGGAAGCGCATCGGACTCCCGCTCGGCGAGCTTCAGGGCGCCTTCGGGCACGCGCCCCTCGGCGACGTGTCCCGTCCAGGTGCGCCCGTCGCGCTCCCAGTACCACCTGAAGAGACGTTCGAGGTATTCGTTCTGAGAAAGGGACACCACGCTGAAGGTCTTCGGTCCGCAGGAAAGGGGAAGCGAGCCCTCGAACCTGGCTGCGAGCCTGCCGTCGGAAAGGTGTTCGAGCCTGTAGCCGATCGTCGACTTCCAGTCGCCGCAGGCGCCGCGCGAGAGGCGGATCGTCGACGGAACCTCAAGCCCCGAGAGCGGCGGCATGCTGATGATGCGCGCAGTCCCCGACGACTCGTCGGGAACGAACTCGAAGGAAAGGCTGCGATAGCCCGCCACCGCCGCGTCGGGCAGCTGGTTGTAGGGGCGGGAGCCCCGACCGTCGAAGGCGGAGGGATCTCCTTCGGGCAGGTCGAAGTAAGAGCGGTCGACCGTCAGGTCGCCCTCGATGCGCCTGACGCCCATCTGCGCCATCCGCTCGACGAGGAGCCCGAACTTTTCGGCGACGAGCGTCGGATCGCCGCCGCCCCTGAGCCAGATGCCGTTGACGCGGCCCTCCGCATCAGGCCTCGCCTTTGCATAGAACCCCGTCCTCCACTTCCAGTCCGCGCCCAGAAGTTCGAGTCCCGCGAGCGTCGTCACCAGCTTCGCGGTCGAGGCGGGAGCCACCGACCTGTCGGCGTTGACGGCAAGCAGGGGCCGGACGACGGGCATCCTGCCGCCCTCGGGCATCCTCAGTCCGTCGAGCGCGACGACCGACACCGTCACCGCCCTCGGGTCGACGCCGCAGTCCGCGGCGGCCTTCCTGAGCATGGGCGGGAGCCTTCTCTGCTCGGCGGCCCAACCGCTGCACGAAACGGACCAAAGGCCCGCCGCCATCATTCCGAAAGCCGCAAAAACGGCCGCGGAGCCTCTCGTTGAAAACCGCATTCCACCCTCGCCGCAGGCATTTCCACCAAGGCGCCCGGGAGCGACTCGGCAACCTGTAAAAATTCTTCAACAGCCCCCTTGTTTTTCAAGGAGGCATCCCCATATAGGGTTTAAATGCTAAGGCAAAGCCGCCCGTGCGGTCCGCCGAGGCAATGTTTTTTTGCATCCGGCAGCCGAACCCCGCCCTGAGAAGGGGCGATGCGACCGCCCGCCGGAAACCGTTTTATTTGGAGAACAACAAATGCAGATCCGTCCGTTGCATGACCGCGTCATCATCAAGCGTCTTGCTGCTGAAACGACCACCTCCTTCGGCATCGTCATCCCCGACTCCGCCGGTGAAAAGCCTGACCAGGGCGAAGTGATCGCCGTCGGCCCAGGCAAGCGCGACGAAGCCGGCCGCATCATCGCTCTCGACGTCAAGGTCGGCGATCGCGTTCTCTTTGGCAAGTACTCCGGCCAGACCGTCAAGGTCGACGGCGAAGAGCTGCTCGTCATGCGCGAAGAAGACATCATGGGCGTCCTCGCCTAATCAAAGGCTCGACAGCGCCTTGCATCATTTGTTTTTTTCTAAGAAAGTAAAGGATTACAGAAATGGCTGCTAAGCAGGTTCTTTTCGGTGATGACGCCCGCTCCAAGATGGTCCGCGGCATCAATGTTCTCGCCAACGCCGTCAAGGTCACGCTCGGTCCGAAGGGCCGCAACGTTGTGCTCGACCGCGCCTTCGGCGCTCCGACGGTGACGAAAGACGGCGTGTCCGTCGCCAAGGAAATCGAACTCAAGGACAAGTTCGAAAACATGGGCGCCTGCATGGTGCGTGAAGTCGCCTCCAAGACGAGCGACAACGCCGGCGACGGCACGACGACCGCCACGGTTCTCGCCCAGGCCATCGTTGACGAAGGCATGAAGTTCGTTGCCGCCGGCATGAACCCGATGGATCTCAAGCGCGGCATCGACAAGGCCGTCGCCGCCGCCATCGAAGAGCTCCGCAAGATCAGCAAGCCGACGACGACCAACAAGGAAATCGCCCAAGTCGGCGCCATCTCCGCCAACTCCGACGCTGAAATCGGCGACATCATCTCCGAAGCCATGGACAAGGTGGGCAAGGAAGGCGTGATCACGGTTGAAGACGGCAAGTCCCTCAAGAACGAACTCGAAGTCGTCGAAGGCATGCAGTTCGACCGCGGCTACCTCTCCCCGTACTTCATCAACCAGCCGGAAAAGCAGGCCGCCGTTCTCGACAACCCGTTCATCCTCCTGCACGACAAGAAGATCAGCAACATCCGCGAACTTCTCCCCGTGCTCGAACAGGTCGCCAAGGCCGCCCGTCCGCTCGTCATCATCGCTGAAGACATCGACGGTGAAGCCCTCGCCACCCTCGTCGTGAACTCCATCCGCGGCATCCTCAAGGTCGTGGCCGTCAAGGCCCCGGGCTTCGGCGACCGTCGCGCCGCCATGCTCGAGGACATCGCCGTCCTGACCGGCGGCACGGTCATCTCGACCAACGTCGGCCTCACGCTCGACAAGGCCACGCTCGAACAGCTCGGCACGGCCAAGAAGGTTGAAGTCACGAAGGAAAACACGACGATCATCGACGGCGCCGGCCAGGCCGAAGCCATCGAAAACCGCGTCAGGAACATCCGCACGCAGATCGAAGCCGCCACGAGCGACTACGACCGTGAAAAGCTTCAGGAACGCGTTGCCAAGCTCGCCGGCGGCGTGGCCCTCATCAAGGTCGGTGCCGCCACCGAAGTCGAAATGAAGGAAAAGAAGGCCCGCGTCGAAGACGCCCTGCACGCCACCCGTGCCGCCGTTGAGGAAGGCATCGTGGCCGGCGGCGGCGTGGCGCTCATCCGCGCCAAGCAGGCCATCCGCGACATCAAGGGCGACAACGACGAACAGAACGCCGGCATCCGCATCGTTCTGCGCGCCATGGAAGAACCGCTCCGCCAGATCGTCGCCAATGCCGGCGACGAACCGAGCGTCGTGGTGAACACCGTCGCTCAGGGCGAAGGCAACTTCGGCTACAACGCCCAGACCGGCGAATACGGCGACCTCGTTGAAATGGGCGTTCTCGACCCGACGAAGGTCACCCGCACCGCCCTTCAGAACGCCGCTTCCGTTGCGTCCCTCATCCTCACGACGGACTGCATGGTCGCCGACATTCCGCAGGACGACAAGCCGATGCCCGCCGGCATGGAAGGCATGGGCGGCATGCCCGGCATGATGTAATCCATCACGCCTGACCAGCCGACCGCCGCCCGTTCTCAGGAACGGGCGGCCTAAAAAGACAAGGGCCGACGATCTTTCGATCGCCGGCCTTTTCCTTGCCTCTCTTCCTTATTGTGCTCCGCCTTACTTGCCGAGAAGCTTGGCAAACGACTCACCCGTCTGCTCGCAAACGGCGACATAGCTGCCGTCTGGCTTCTTCATGACGCCGAACGGCACCTCTCGGGCCGCGGCACGGCGGAATACCTTAGTATTGGTCCACACTGCCTCGCGTTTTTCAAATGGAATTTCCATCTTGCGCACGTCGAGCCCCTTGAAGACGGCATCCTTCATGTGCGCCTCGTGCTCGAGGAACATGGCCTTCGGATCCTTTGCGGCCAGAATGGCGGCCCCCTGCAGCTCGCTCCAGGGATTGAGCACTGCAACCGGATGCCAGACGAACTTCACGCGGTCAAAGAAGGGCTTGAACTGCTCGTACTCCCAGACACACCAGCGGCACTGCGTGTCGAACGTCATCATCACGACCGTATCGGCCTTCTCATTGCCGACGACAAAGCCCGAGCCCTTCTCGGCGAGCTCCGTGAAGAACTCCTCGGCATTGAGGTCGGTGGGCACCGACGGCTTCTTCGGCCAGCGGCTCTCGTAGGCGAAGGCCGGCGCAGTTGCGGCGACCGTCATGAGGCCTACGGCCCCGATGAACTGTCTGCGTGTGATCATCTTCACAGTCCTCCTGATGACACGGCGTTTTTGACGTGGCTCCTCTCCGGAAGCCGCTTCGTCGAGCATAGCGCAATTCCTCAGGAACGGCCGCAGTGCGAAAGAATTTGTTAAGATAGCGCCCGATTGACAACCACCTTCGGAAGGCACCCCATGAAGTTCACCGAAATGCTCAGCGAACGCTGGCAGAACGCCGGTTCCATGCTCTGCGTCGGGCTTGACCCCAACCCCACCCGCTTCCCGCACGAACTCGCGGGCCGCAGCACGGCCCTCTACGACTTCTGCTGCGGTATCATCGACGCCACGGCCGACCTCGTCTGCGCATTCAAGCCGCAGATCGCCTACTTCGCCTCCTGCGGCGCCGAGGCCGAACTCAAGGCCGTGATCGACTACATTCACGCCAATCATCCGAAGGTTCCCGTGATCCTCGACGCCAAGCGCGGCGACATCGGCTCCACGGCCGAGCACTACGCCCGCGAAGCCTTCGAGCGCTACGAGGCCGACTGCGTGACGCTCTCCCCGTTCATGGGCTTCGACACGATCAAGCCCTACCTTGCCTACGAGAACAAGGGCGCCTTCATCCTCTGCCGCACCTCCAACCCCGGCGGCGACGACATCCAGATGCTTGAAGTGAACGGCGAGAAGATCTACGAACGCCTTGCGCGCCTTGCCGCCACCGAGTGGAACCTCAACGGCGAACTCGGCCTCGTCGTCGGCGCCACCTATCCCGCCGAACTCGCCAACGTGCGCCGCATCGCGCCGAACCTTCCCCTGCTCGTGCCGGGGATCGGCGCTCAGGGCGGCGACATCCGCGCCTGCGTTGAGGCCGGCAAGACCGCCGAAGGCACCGGCATGGTGATCAACTCCGGCCGCGCCATCATCTACGCGAGCCGCGAAGACGACTGGAAGGAAGCCGCCCGCAAGACCGCCATCGCCACGCGCGACTCCATTCAGGCTGCCGTCTGATCGCCGCCCGCCCAGAACAAAGTCAAAGGCCTGCAAGATCACTCCTGCAGGCCTTTCCTTTGTCTAAGTCCCTGTCAAAGCGAGTCGAGCTTCACGCCGTTGACGGCAACGCCATCGGTCGAAAGCTCCACATGGGCCTCAAGGCGTCCTTCGACCGTCCTGAGGCTGCCGTTCGCCTTCAGTTCAGCTACGGCTTCGGGCCATCCCTTGACGTCCGCTCCGAACTCGGGATCCAACCGCACGGAGAAGGCTCCGATCCTCTCTCCGTCCCTTGCCACGCGCCCTGCGGCCGACAGCGTCCCCTCACCGCGCGTCACCGTGCATTCGTCAAGGTCGAACGTCATGCCGCCCTGCATGATCGCCTGCTCCGCCGCCATCTCGAGGATCACAGGGCTCACGGCGCCGCCCAGAGCCATCGCATCCACGAGGCGTTCGGGCACGTTGGTCATGTTCGCCCTGAAGGTCAGGGCATCAAGGACGCGCACGCCGTCATAATCCAGCTCACCCGACTTCAGCGTCCAGCTCTGAGAGTAGAGCGCATCGTCCTCTTGGGTTTCAGCCCTCGTCTCCTCGATCGTGCTCGCCATTTCGAAGGCGCCCGTCTTCAGGTTCATGCCCTCGACGTCCGCGGAGCCTCCCTCAAACATCGCCTTCATCTCGGCCCTGCGGCCGTCCTTCGAAACCGACACGTCGAATGTCACGTCTCCCGTGCGAAGGCTTTCCCCGCCTTCCGAGCAGGAGAGCCCGCGCCAGACGAGTCGCCCCTCGTGCTCGACGTCACCCGACGTGAGCTCAAGGCCGCCCGCGCTGCAGAGCAGACTGCCTGCGGCCACCCTGAAGGGCTTCACGCGCCAGGCGAGTTCGGGCTTCGAGGAGAACAGCCCCGTCTTCAAGACGAGTTCGTCGTCAAGCCCCTCGATGCCGTATTCGGGAAGATTCGCCATTGAGCCATATTCCTTGTCAAGCGCCAGCCTTGCCGTCATGCCGAGACCGAACTCCGCGCGCCCCGTCCAGCACAGGCGAAAATCCTTCCCGCGCAGCTTGATCGCCAGATCACGGTACGCGAAGCCCCTGCCCGTCTGTTCTGCGCTCAGCAGAAAGCCCATATCCACGCTCGTGTCGGCCAGCTCGCGGGCGAACTCGTCGAACTGCCTGTCGAAGACGCGGCCCTGCAGCCACACACCTCCCGACGCAACGGCGGCGAGCACCACAGCCGCACCGCACGCAACCCATGCCTTCTTCACTGCCATCCTCCTTCTCCTTTCTCTCTTCTTTTATTCGCCCCGGCCTTCCTGCTTCAGCGCGGTCTTGACCTTCACTGCGAGCACCTTGTCGATGCGGCGGCGGTCCATGTCGATGATCTCAAGCCGCCAGCCGTCCCACTCGGCGACGTCACCTTCCTTCGGAAGACGTCCGAGCAGGAGCATCATCATGCCGGCGAGCGTGTTGTAGCGTCCGAAGTCCTCCTCGGGCACGCTCTTGATGTCGAGCACGTCCTTGAGTTCGGGGATCGGAATCATGCCGTCGAGCAGGAGCGAACCGTCCTCGCGCCTCGTCACCCAGGCGTCGCCCGGCTGTTCGGGCTTGAATTCGCCCGCAATGGCCTCGAGCACGTCTCTTGGCGTCACGATACCCTGGACTTCACCGTACTCGTCGACGACAAGCGCAACAGGCGTGTCGGTCTTCCTGAAGTTCTCCAGAAGCTCCATGCCGGTCAGCGACTCGGGCACGTAGACGGGCGCCACGAGATTGTCCTTGAAGTCGGCGCGGCCCTTTTCCATCATCTGCTGCAGAAGCGAGCGCGTCGAGCAGAAGCCCTTCACGTCGTCAAGACTGCCGACGCAGACGGGAAGCCGCGAACGCTTCGAGGAGCGGATCTTCTCGATGTTGACCTCGGGCGAGTCCTCGAGGTCGATCCAGTCGATGTCGGCCCTCGGCGTCATCAGCGAGGCCACCTGACGGTCGTCGAGCCTGAAGACGTTGCGCACCATGTCGCGCTCGACCGTCTCGATCACGCCCGACTCCTCGCCTTCGTCGATCATCGCGTGAATCTCCTCCTCCGTCACGGCGTTCTGGCTGCGCGTGTCGACGCGCATCAGCCTGAGGATCGAGGCCGTGGAGAGCGACAGCAGCTTCACGAACGGCGCGGCGGCAAGCGAAAGCATGTGCAGGACGGGAGAGACGCGGCACGCCAGGCGTTCGGGCGCCATCTGGCCGATGCGCTTGGGGACGAGCTCGCCCATCACGATCGAGAAGTACGTGAGCAGCACCACGACGAGCGTGATGCCGACGGCCGAGGCTGTCTCCTCGCCCATGCCGAGCGAGACGAGCCATTCGGCCACGGGCTTGGCGAGCGCGGACTCGCCGAAGATGCCCGAGAGAAGTCCGATGGACGTGATGCCCACCTGAATGGTCGAGAGCGCGCGGTTGGGGTCCGCATTCATGTCCATGGCGCGTCTCGCGCCGGGAACACTCTCCTCGTCCATGTGCTGAAGCCTCGCCCTGCGGCTCGTGATGAGCGCGACCTCGCTGAGCGCAAAGGCCCCGTTCATGCCGATGAGGATCACCAGAATCAATATGTCAAACCAACTGGACATGATTTAAGCAAAGACAAAAAAAGGCGCCCTGCGAATCGATTCAGGAGGCGCCCGTTGTAGAACTGCAGTTCTCAAATTGTAGTCAATATTCGCACGGCATCACAGCGGGATTGCCGAAACGCATGAGCTCAATCAAGCCCTCGAGGGCCGTGAGCACGGTCGCCCTGCGCACCATCGAGCGGCTGCCGTGCGCATGGATCGTGCGCACGTACGTGACGATGTGCTCGTTGAAGCGTTCGGCCCAGCCGATGCACACCGTGCCCACGGGCGTGAGGTGCGTGCCGCCCGTCGGTCCCGCCACGCCCGTCACGGCGACGGCAAGCGTCGAGTCGGGACAGCGTGCGAGCGCACCTCTGGCCATGGCCTGAGCCACGTCCTCGCTCACGACGCCTTCCTCCTCGATCATCTTCGGATCGACGTCGAGAAGCGATGTCTTGGCTTCGGCCGCATAGGTCACGAAGCCCTCGCGGAACCATGCGGAGCTGCCGGGCACCTCGGTGATGGCGGCGGCGATGCCGCCGCCCGTGCAGCTTTCGGCCGTCACGACGACGTGCCGCCTCTCTGCGGCGACGACGCCGAGACGCTCGGCTGCCAGCGCTATGCGCTCGTTGAGATCAGGCATGATCCTCAGCCGAAGAGCCAGCCGAGAATGCTGACGACGACCCAGGCGTAGAAGGCCGCGACCACGTCGTCGAGCATGACGCCCGCGCCGTTCTTCATCTTTTCATCGATGATGTCGACCGGCGGCAGCTTCATGATGTCGAAGAAGCGGAAGGCCGCAAAGCCCGCGACCCACCAGAGGGTGCCCGCAGGCAGGAACGCGAAGAGAAGCCAGATGCCGACTACCTCGTCGACGACGACGCCCTTGTGGTCCTCGACGCCGAGATCGGCCGCAACCTTCCCCGCTGCCCAGGCGCCCGCGATGAAGAGGGCGATCGAGAGAATCACCCACGCGGCGGTCGTCATGGCCGGAGAGAGCACGATGAAGGAGAGCGCGCCCGCGAGCGAGCCGTAGGTGCCGGGCGCCTTGGACGGAAGACCCGCACCAAAGAACGTGGCGATCATGTGTGCCGGATGGGACCAGACGAAACGGCTGGTCAATTCGATCTGATTAGCAGGATTGGAGTCGTCGTACTTCTGCAGCATGTTCACTTCCTGGTTGCCGCCGCAGGCTTGGCCTGCGGCGCTGGGGGTCGGAGATCAGGGTCCTGGCGCTTCGCCTCAGGCGGCAAAGTGGTCGAACCCCTGCGTGGGCGTCGTCACGATGCCGCCGTTTTGCGAGCGGACAGTGAGATTATCGCCCGAGACTTTTTCGCAAATCTTACCAATTCGGGTAAGTCTGGTCTTTGTCAAAAGTCCCGCCTGCTCGATGCGAAGCGCGGCGGAGGGAGGGGCCGTGAAGACGAGCTCGTAGTCGTCGCCGCCGGTCAGCGCCGCCTCCTGCTGTGCGGCGGGGGAGAGCGCCCTGAGCGCGCTCGAGACGGGCACGGCCTCCCAGAGAATGCTGCCCGAGACGCCGCTGCGTTCGAGAATGTGCCCCAGATCCGCCAACAGGCCGTCCGAGACGTCCGCGCAGGCCGTCGCAAGATCAAGAAGCGCCGAGCCGAGCATGTTCCTCGGCGTCGGGCGATCCATTCTGGGGAAAAGCGCCTCGGCCGCATCGGGCATCAGCTGCCAGTGGCCCCAGCGGTGCTTGAGCGCCGCATATGCGTCGCCCACCGTGCCCGAGACCCAGATGTCGTCGCCGGGCTTCGCGCCCGCGCGCGTGAGTCCCTTCCCTTCGGGAAGCGAGCCCATCGCCGTGATCGAGATCGTCACGGGCGCATGCGTGCCGCCGACCTCAGCCGTTCGGGTCGTGTCGCCCCCGAGAAGCGCGCAGCCCGAGCTCTCCGCAAGGGCCATCAGGCCGCGGGAAAAGCCCGCAAGCCATTCGTCGTCACGCTCTGGCAGTCCGATCGAGAGAAAGAACGCTCGCGGCGACGCGCCTGCGGCCGCAAGGTCCGACAGATTGACGGCGAGGGCCTTGTAGCCGATGTCCTCGGGCCTGGCGCCGGGCAGAAAGTGCGTGCCCACGGCCATCATGTCCGTCGTCACCGCAATGCGGTTGCCCGGCATGTCGATGATGGCGCAGTCGTCGCCCACGCCCTGACTTCGCCACTCTCCGAACGCGTCATGCGTGAAGAAGCGGTCGATGATCTGAAATTCTCCGCGTCGCATTTTTCTACCTCCGAAAAAAAGCACGCTTCCAAGAAAAAGAGCCGCTCCCTCCGAAGGGAACGGCCCGTTTGTGGGAATCAGTCAGAGACTGATTCGTCAGGCGCGCGGCGCAGCCGTCTCTTCGGGACGAACTTCGCGCGCGACAAGCTCGAGAACGGCGTTCGTGAAGCGGTAGCCGCTGCCGAACTGCTTGACGAGCTCGATGGATTCGTTGAGGATTACGCGCCAGGGCGTTTCCGGGCAGGCCATGAGTTCGTACGTGCCGATCATGAGCACCGCACGTTCGACGAGCGAAATGCGGGAGAGTTCGCGGTCGGCGTGACGGGCGATGGCGTCCGCCACTTCGGCATGACGGTCAAGCACGCCGGCGAGCAGCTTCGTGAAGAGCTCGCGATCGGCCTTCTCGAAGTCCGTCGGACGGATGTCGCTGCCTTCGAGCTGCTCTTCCTCGTCGTGCAGAAGGCTCGAGAGGTGGGCTTCGATGCCGGCGTAGTCCTGGGACGGATCGGCGAGCCACTGGTAGAGGCCGAGCATCACGAAGACGCGGGCCAGATGGCGGGCGGAGTGCGCCGCCGACTTGCGGTGGCCTTCCTTGTGTTCAGTCATTCTTCAAGATTCCTTTGATGACGGCATCAGTCTTCGGAGGTCACTTCATCGAAATCCTCGTCGAACTCGTCGACGCAGAACTCCTTGGCGAAGTTGGCCATTTCAACGGCGCAGCGTGCGCAGTCGCGGCCCTTCATGTCGATGCGTTCCTCGCACTGCTCGTCGTTTTCCGTCGTCAGCACGCCGTTGGCGATGGGAATGTCGTAGTCAAGACAGACGCGGGTGATGCCGCTGCCGGACTCGTTGCTCACGAGCTCAAAGTGGTAGGTTTCACCGCGGATAACGGCGCCGAGGGCGATCAGGGCGTCGTATTCGCCCGTCTGGGCGAGCTTCTGCAGCGCGAACGGGATTTCGAGGGCACCCGGCACGGACACCTTCGTCACGTCCTCTTCCATCACGCCGAGCTTGCGCAGTTCGTCCATGCAGGACTCGAATTCACCGCGGCCGGCATATTCGTTGAAGCGGGCGACCACGATGCCGATGCGAAGGTCGGTACCGTCGAGTTTGGTGGGAACAATATCAACAGCCATGTCTGTCTCCTAGGGGCCTCTGCAGGCGGGAGCTGAATTCGTTTTGAAAAGATCCCGAAGGCCAGGCCCTCGGGCCGCCGCCGGCCTGCCGGCGACGACTGATAGACGTTTATTTTAACGCGAAAGACCTGCGTGACGCAGGGCGGGCGGGTGCGGGCGCCGTTTTTTCGGCCCCGCTGTCGAAAAACGGCGCCCTTCACCAGAAGAACGCCGCCTTTTCATGATGCGGAACGCCTTCTTCCTGATCAGAAGAGGGAGTCCTCGTCGTTACGAAGCGACATCATGCGCTCGATGTAGCGGGCGATCGTGTCGATCTCAAGATTGACGTAGCTCTGGGCCTTGAGGTGCTTGAGCGTCGTCACCTCGACCGTGTGCGGGATGAGGTTGATCGTCACGAGCGTGTCCATCGCCGTATCCTCGACCTTGTTGATCGTAAGCGAGACGCCGTTGACCGTGATCGAGCCCTTGTAGGCGAGATACGGAGAGAGGACGCGGGGGGCGCGGATGACGAGGCGCCACGATTCGGCGACCTGCTCCATGCTTTCAACCTGACCCACGCCGTCGACGTGACCGCTCACGAGATGGCCGTCGACGCGGTCGCCGAGACGCATGGCCTTCTCGAGGTTGACCTCGCCGAACGTGTCGAGGCCCGTAGTCTTCGAGAGGCTCTCGGCGGAGACGTCGACCTTGAATTCCGTGTCCGTCTTCTCGACGACGGTCATGCACGCGCCGTTGACGGCGATCGAGTCGCCGATGCGAACCTCGTCAAGACCGAGATCGGGAGCGCAGATCGTCAGGCGGACGCCGTTGCCGAGAGGTTCCGGTTCACGAACCTTGCCGATGGCCTGAATAATGCCGGTAAACATTTAGAGTCATCTCCTCAAAATCACACGCAGATCGGCACCGATCTGAGTAAAGTCTTCAATCGTCCAGCGGTGCGCCAGACCGGGTTCCTCGGGAAGCGGAACGCTTGCAACGGGCATCCCCGAGCCGAAAAGGCAGGGAGCAGTATACAGCACGATCTCGTCGACAAGTCCCTCGGAGAGAAAGCTCCCGTTGAGCCCCGCACCCGCCTCGAGATGGACCTCGTTGACCTGCCTTCGTCCAAGCTCGTCGAGAAGCGCACCGAGGTCCACGCGTCCCGGATGCGCCGCATCGGGAAGCCTCAGCACCTCGGCGCCTGCGGCGACGAGCGCCGCCTCGGCCTCTTCGCCGGCCAGCGCACAGACGAGGACCGTGCCGCCGCCCTTGAGAATCTCCGCCCCGACGGGCGTCTCAAGCCTCGGATCCACGACCACGCGGAACGGGAACCTCACCTGATCAGGGAGCCTCACCGTCATCTTCGGATTGTCGGCGAGCACCGTGCCGATGCCCGTCACGACCGCCCCCGACACCGCACGCCAGTACTGAGAGTCCTCGCGCGCCGCAGGGCCCGTGATCCACTGGGATCGGCCGTCGGGAAAGGCCGTGCGGCCGTCGAGCGTCGCGGCGCACTTCATCCTCACCCAGGGCCTGCCCGTCGTCATACGGGTGAGAAAGCCCCTGTTGGAGAGCCATCCCTCTTTGCTTCGGACGCCTTCGGTCACCTCGATGCCCGCATCGCGGATCATCTTCAGACCCCGCCCCGCCACCTGGGGGTTCGGGTCGGCGACCGACGTCACGACGCGGCCGATCCTGTGCTCGACGATCGCAAGCGCACAGGGCGGCGTGCGCCCCCAGTGCGAGCATGGCTCGAGCGTCACGTAGATCGTCGCGCCCTCAACGCTTTCTCCACGCGCGGCGGCATCCCTCAGAGCCATCACCTCGGCGTGCGGACCGCCCGTCTGCTGCGTGAAGCCCCGGCCGATCACCCGGCCGTCCCTCACGATGACGGCGCCGACCGCAGGATTGGGCGGAGAAAGCCTGCGGGCCTTCGCGGCCTCCTCAAGCGCAAGCCCCATCCAGAAGTCGTCGTCCTTCACGCGACCTTCATCCACAGCGCATTCCGTCATTTGGCCTCCTCCGCCTCCGCTGCCTTCCTCTCCGCATCCCTGCGGGCGCGACGCTCGGCGGCGGCCTTTTTCTTCGCCTCGCGGGCGGCGACCTCGGCCTCGTGCTCGAGCCTGAACTTCCTCAGCACGTCGAACGCGCCGTCGGTGCTTCCGTCGGGCACGGCCGCATTCTGAATCATCGATGCAAAGGCAAGCGGATCGCCGATGTTGAAGTACACCGACGCAAACCTGATGTAGGCGATGGTGTCGAGCTTCTGCAGGGCGCCGAGCACGAGCTCGCCCACGTCGCTCGACTCGATCTCGCGGTCTCCGAGCATGATCATCGCCTGCTCGACGGAGTCGACCGCCTCCTCAAGCTGCTCGGGCGTCACGGGACGCTTGCGCAGCGCCAGCGTCATCGAGGCCTGAAGCTTCGCCCTGTTGTAGTCGGTGCGCTGGCCGTTGCGCTTGACGACCGCGGGAATGGGCAGGTGCGCCCTCTCGAAGGTCGTGAAGCGCTTGCCGCAGGCCGGACACTTGCGGCGGCGACGGATCGCGTACCCCTCCTCAGGGGCGCGCGAATCGATCACCTGGGTATCCGGATTCTGGCAGAAGGGACATCGCATGAGGAGACTCCTTGCGTACGGTGGAAGCCCGTCCCGAACCGCATCGGCCGGCAGACACTTCCAAATCAGGAACAAGTGTCCGAAAGTTTAGCGCCCGCCCGCAGGCAAACTCAAGTCCCCAAACACAAAATAAGGGCCACCCAATCACTCGAAAGGGTAGCCCTTGTGTTTTCATGCGTTTTCGGGGAGATCCGAAGCCTCCCCTGCGGCCGCCTGAGCGCCTTAGTCGCCGTAGACCGGGAAGGCGGCGGTGAGGTTCGCCACTTCGGCCTTGACGCGTTCGAAGACGGCTTGGTCTTCAGGCGCCTCGAGCAGATCGACGATCAGGTTCGCCACCTTGCGGGCCTCGGCTTCGCCGAAGCCGCGGGTCGTCATGGCGGGAGAGCCGAGACGGATGCCGGACGTCACGAAGGGCTTTTCCGGATCGTTCGGGATGGCGTTCTTGTTGACCGTGATGTGAGCGGCGTTGAGCAGCGTTTCGGCGGCCTTGCCCGTGATCTTGAGCGGACGAAGGTCGACAAGCATCACGTGGCTTTCAGTGTGGCCGGAAACGATGCGCAGGCCGCGCTTGACGAGCTCTTCGGCCATGGCAGCGGCGTTCTTCATCACCTGCTCGCCGTAGACCTTGAAGGACGGGTCAAGGGCTTCGCCGAGGGCCACGGCCTTGGCGGCGATGACGTGCATGAGCGGACCGCCCTGCATGCCCGGGAAGACGGCGGAGTTGATCTTCTTCTCAAGGTCGGGACGGCAGAAGATGAGGCCGCCGCGCGGACCGCGGAGCGTCTTGTGCGTGGTCGTCGTCACGATGTCGGCGTGGCCGAACGGGGTCGGGTAGACGCCGGCGGCGATGAGGCCCGCATAGTGGGCCATGTCGACCATCAGGTAGGCGCCGACGGAGTGGGCGATTTCGGCAAAGCGCTTGAAGTCGATGCGAAGCGAGTAGGCGGAGGCGCCGGCGACGATGATCTTCGGCTTGCATTCCCTGGCGAGCTGTTCAACGCGGTCGTAGTCGATCGCCTCGTTGGCGTCAAGACCGTAGGGAACGACCTTGAAGTAGCGGCCGGAATAGTTGAGGTGCATGCCGTGCGTCAGATGGCCGCCTTCGGCAAGCGAGAGGCCCATGATCGTGTCGCCGACCTCGAGAAGGCCGAAGTACACGGCGGAGTTGGCCTGAGCGCCGGAGTGGGGCTGCACGTTGACGGCCATCTCGACGCCTGCGGGCTCGCAGAAGAGCTTCTTGGCGCGGTCGATGGCGAGCTGTTCAACGACGTCGACGTGCTCGCAGCCGCCGTAGTAGCGCTTGCCGGGATAGCCTTCCGCGTACTTGTTCGTGAGGCAGGAACCCTGGGCCTGCATGACCGCCGGGGAAGCGTAGTTTTCGCTCGCGATGAGCTCAATGTGGTCTTCCTGACGGGCGGTCTCGTGGCTGATGACGTCCCAGACGGCGGGATCGACGGCCTCAATGGTATTGGAGCGCTTGAACACGACTTCAGTTCCTTTAGTAAGACGGCGGCGGATGCCGCCGGAGGTTAATGACGTGGATTCTGTGAATGCCGGTCGTCTCAAAGGGCGGCCAGACGGGGATTGAGCGTATAGCGGCCAACAAGCTCAGCCGACGCGAGGACATGGCCCTTCATGGCGGCGTCGACGTCCTGCCATGTCGCATTTTCAGGAAGCTCGAGCCTCGGGGCGTCGAGCGCGAAGACCATGAACCGGTAGTAGTGCCAGCGTGCGTCGAAGAACGGCGGACAGGGGCCATCGTAGCCCGTGCCCGTTTCGCCCGGAGCAGGCGTGCCGCCGCGGCTGTAGTCGTTGATGCAAACGGCGCCGAAGCCCGGCGTCGTCTTCCTCTCCTCCGCAAGCGCCCCTTCGGCGATGCTCGTCACGTCAGCGGGGCAGTTGGGCTGCACCCAATGCACGAAGCGGCGGCGGGGCTGGGAAACAGGAATCTCGCCCGAGGCGTCGCGCTCGGCGAGATCCGTCGGCACGTCGTCGTCAAGGCAGGCAAGCACGAAGGACGCCGTGCCCTCGGGCGCGTCCGTCCAGGAGAGCTGGGGATTGAGGTTCGTCGAGCGGACGGTCGAGCCGTCCTCTCCGATTCGGCCCCAGGCAAGGGCTTCAGGAATGAAATCGCCCTGTTTGAAGTTGTCGGAAGTGATTTTCACCGGGTGCTTCTCCACGTGCGGAGCCGCCCGGAGCGGGCGGCGTCCTCTATTTATATCATCACTTTCGGCCCAAGACCACAGTCTAGAGCATTGGGACTAGTCGGCGCCAGCACCATCAGCCCTAAGGTGGAGGCTGAAGGTCGCCGGTCCGTCATTGACGAGCGAGACGCGCATGTGCGCGCCGAATTCGCCTGTGGGGCAGGACAGCCCCTCGCCCCTGAGCGCCGTCACAAACGCATTGAAGGCGGCAAGGCCCTCTTCGGGCGGCGCAGCTCTGGAGAAGCTCGGGCGGTTGCCCGACATCGTGTCCGCGGCAAGCGTGAACTGCGAGACGCAGAGCACATCGCCGCCGACGTCGACGACGCTCCTGTTCATCCTGCCCGCCTCGTCCTCGAAGATGCGAAGTCTCGCGGTCTTGCGTGCGAGCTTCCCGATGACGGCGGGCGTGTCGCCGGGCTCCCCGCACACCAACGCAAGAAGCCCGCGGCCGACGGCCCCGGTCACGCGTCCTTCAACGCTCACCGAGGCTTCGGCCACTCGCTGGATCAGAACGATCATGATCCGCTTCTCAGGCGATCGTGATGCGGGCCCACTTGCGCTTGCCGACCTGCACCGTCACGACGGTGCCGGCCTTGAGCTTGAGCCCCTTGTCGGAGACCTTCTCGCCTTCGATCCTCACGCCGCCCTGATCGATGTTGCGATTGGCGTCGGACGTGGAGGAGACGAGACCGGCGGCCTTGAGCATCTGGCCGACGCCGATCTCGCCGGCGGGAGCCTCGACCGTCACTTCGGGAATGTCGCTCGGCATGGCGCCGGCGCGGAAGCGGGCGTTGAATTCATCTTCGGCGGCATTGGCGGCGCAGTCCGAATGGAAGCGGCCCACGATCTCCTTGGCGAGCAGCACCTTGGCGTCGCGCGGATTACGGCCCTCGGAGCACTCCTTCTTGAGCTGGGCGATCTCGGCGTTGCCGCGCAGGCTCAGCAGGTCGTACCAGTCCCACATCAGCGAGTCGGAGATGGACATCACCTTGCCGAACATGTCGTTCGGAGCGTCGGTGATGCCGATGTAGTTGTGCTTGCTCTTGCTCATCTTGACCTGACCGTCAAGACCCACGAGAAGCGGCATCGTCAGGATGCACTGGGGCTCCTGACCGTACTGGCGCTGGAGTTCGCGGCCGACGAGCAGGTTGAAGCGCTGGTCGGAGCCGCCGAGCTCGAGGTCGGCCTTGAGGGCCACGGAGTCGTAGCCCTGCATCAGCGGGTAGATGAGCTCGTGCATGGCGATCGGAGCCTGCTCGGCGTAGCGCTTGGCGAAGTCGTCGCGCTCAAGAAGGCGTGCGAGCGTGTAGCGGGAGGCAAGCTGAATGAGGCCCACGGAGCCGAGCTTGTTGCACCATTCGGAGTTGTAGCGGACTTCGGTGCGGTCAAGGTCGAGCACGAGGCCGGCCTGATTGAGGTAGGTCTGGGCGTTCTGGACGATCTGCTCGTGCGAGAGCGGCGGACGCGTGGCGTTGCGGCCGGACGGATCGCCGATGGCGGCCGTGAAGTCGCCCACGAGGAAGATCACCGTGTGGCCGAGGTCCTGAAGCTGGCGCAGCTTGTTGAGCACGACCGTGTGGCCGATGTGGATGTCGGGAGCCGTCGGGTCGAGGCCGAGCTTGCAGCGCAGCGGTTCACCGGTCATCTTGGAGCGGGCGAGCTTCTGTTCGAACTCCTCCTCAATGAGGAACGTGTCGGTGCCGCGGCGGATGAGGGCCATCGCCTCGCGGATGTCGTCGGTAACAGGGAGCTTCTTGGCCTCCTGAGCCTTCTCTAATTCAACGGTCATCAGTATCCCTTCAATGACTTAAACAAACTGAGGCCGCCGCGTTGCAGCGCCCGTTCGCAGGCTCATCTGCACACAAAGTCATGCAAAAGGCCCCGGAGACGCATGAAATGCCCGCCTGTAACCATTTTTAAGGTTTTTTAGGCAGGACGCACAGCGGTTCTGATTTAAAATGGCAATCTAAGTATTGTTCCCTTTTTCCGCGCCTTTCGCAACTCCGACTCATCATGACCGCTCCCTCCCTCATTGCCCGGCAGCTCCGCACCGCCGGGAGGGCGTTTCGATCCTGGCTCAAGGTCTGGGCCTCGTCCCCGCTTCTCCACGCGTGCAGACTGAGTACCGGGGCCGCAACGGCGGGGATAGCCTCGATGGTCGTGATCGGAACAACGGGCGCCATGCTCGGCGTCTCGCCCAGTCTCGCGCAGGAAAAGCACCGCGCGGACTTCGTGACGGGCTCCGTTGACGACTCCGTTCTCACGCAGGCGCTCGACGCCCTGCGCCGCAACGGCTCCGTTACGCCCCGCAGCCTGACCGTACGCAACGGCGAGACCCTCTCCTCCCTGCTCGCACGCCTTGAAGTCGTCGACCCTCAGGCCGTCTCCTACATCCGCTCGCAGCGCATGCTGCGTCCGCTCGTCATGCCGCAGGACGGCCAGTACGTCAACGCAGGCGTTCTGCCCGACGGCCGACTTGCCTTCCTGCACCTCTATCTCGAGGGCCCGCACCCTCAGGACAGCCGCCGCATCGAGGTCACCCGCACGGGCGAGCTCTTCGCCGCCGCCGAATACCCCGTCGCCTTCGACACGCTCGAGGAAAGCATCTCCGGCGTCGCCTCCTCGGGCTTCGCTGCCACCGTCGAGTCCCTGCGCATTCCCGCCGACATCGCCGAACAGCTCAAGGTCGTCTGGGAGGGCGCCGACAATCCCGTCCGCACCCTCAAGCAGGGCGACTCGCTCCGCCTCGTCTTCGAGCGCAAGTTCGCAGGCGGCGACTTCATCCGCAACGGCCAGCTGCTTGCCGTTCAGGTGGTCTCGGGCGAGGACGTCCACGAGGCCTACTGGTTTGAGAACGACAGCCGTGCCGGCGGCTTCTACACGCTCGCTGGCCGCGCCTCGCAGCAAACCTTCATGCGTGTACCGCTCGACGTCAAGGACGTGAGCAGCGAGTTCGCGCCGCTTCGCCGTCATCCCGTCACGGGCGTCGTGCGCCCGCACAACGGCACCGACTTCCGCGCCCCCTCGGGCTCCCGCATCTTCGCTGCCGCCGACGGCGTGGTCACCTTCGTGGGCTACGAGCGCAAGGGCTACGGCCGCTACGTCAAGATCGACCACGGCCTCGGCCGCACCACGCTCTACGCGCACATGTCCCGCATCACCAAGAACCTGCGCGCAGGCCAGAAGGTCGAGCGCGGCGACGTGATCGGCTACGTGGGCCGCACGGGCCTTGCCACCGGTCCGCATCTGCACTACGAACTGATGTTCGACGGCGTGCAGATCAATCCGCGCACAGCCGACCTGCCCGACACCGAAAACCTGACCGCCTTCCAGGTGGCCCAGCTCAAGACGATCGCCCGTCCGATTCAGGCCCGCTTCGACCTGCTTGCCGAAAGCGAGTCGCTTCCCGTTCCGACCGTCCTGCGCACCCACAGGGACGACGCAACCGCCGTCGCCAAGCATCTTCTCGGCGACGAGGAGCAGGCCGAAGGCGCTTCCAGGGTGGCGCACCGCGTCACCTCGATGAAGGAAGACTGATTCCTTCTCCATGCAGGCATCAGAAAGCCGGCGCCATGGCGTCGGCTTTTCCTTGTCTGCCATTTCCGCAGGGAACCACCATGACCGAACGCATTACGATCGGACTCATGTCCGGCACCAGCCTTGACGGCACGGACGCCGTCGCCATGGCCTTCGACGGCCGTGTCATGAGGAGTCTCGGGCACTCCTCGCTCGCCTTTCCGCCCAACCTGCGCGCTGCGCTCGCGGCGCTCACGCTGCCCGGCCCCGACGAAATCGAGCGCATGGGCGAAGCCTCCGTCGCGCTTGCTCGCCACTATGCAGAAGCCACCGGCCTTCTTCTGGCCCGAACGGGACTCTCCCCCGCCGACGTCGCCGCACTCGGCGTGCACGGCCAGACGATCCGCCATCGTCCTCAAAAGGGCTTCACGCTGCAGCTCAACCATCCCGCGCTCGTCGCAGAGCTCACGGGCATCGACGTCGTTGCGGACCTGCGCTCCCGCGACGTGGCCGCAGGAGGCGAGGGAGCGCCGCTCGTGCCCGCATTCCACGCCGAATGCTTCACGGGAGACGTCCCGCGCGTCGTCCTCAACATCGGCGGCATCGCCAACATCTCCGTTCTGCCCGCTCGCAGCGAGTCCCCCACCATCCTCGGCGGCGACACGGGTCCGGGCAACATGCTCATCGACACATGGACGCAGCGCATCACGGGAGCCCTTTACGACCGGGACGGCCGGTGGGCGGCCTCAGGCCGCGTCAGCACGACGCTTCTCGACGACCTTCTGAGCGAGCCCTACTTTGCACTTCCCATTCCGAAGTCGACGGGCAGGGAGCTCTTCTCGCCCGCCTGGCTCGACGCCCGCCTTTGCGGCCATGAGAGCCTGCCGCCCGAAGACGTCGCACGAACGCTCGTCGAACTGACCGCCCGCACGATCACGAACACCGTCGCACGGTTCGCCCCTGACGCCGCCGAGCTTTACGTCTGCGGCGGCGGTGTCTACAACAAGACCCTCATGCAGGCCATCGCCTCGCATTTCCCCGGCCTCACGGCCACGACCGAAGCTCTGGGCGTGCCGCCCATGGAGGTGGAGGCGGCTGCCTTCGCCTGGCTTGCGGAGCGCTTTCTCGCAAGCCTCCCCGGAAACCTGCCTGCGGTCACGCGGGCGGCGGGACCGCGAATTCTCGGCGCCCTCTATCCGCGCTGATCAGGACGGAAGCAGGTCTATGAAAAAACGGACGGCGTTCGCATGGAACGTCGTCCGTTTGTTTTTGTGTCGTCGGGCCTTCGGTCCTCCAGCATCAGACTCCGAAGGAGGAGCCGCAGCCGCAGGTCGTCACCGCATTGGGATTGTCGATGACGAACTGAGCGCCGCTCAGGTCGTCCTTGAAGTCGATCTTGGCGCCGACGAGGTACTGGTAGCTCATGGAATCGATGAGAAGCGTCACACCGCCCTTTTCCATCACGGCGTCGTCGGGGTTCTGGACCTCGTCGAACGTAAAGCCGTACTGGAAGCCGGCGCAGCCGCCGCCCTGAACGAACACGCGCAGCTTGAGGCTGGGATTGCCCTCTTCGTCCATCAGCTCCTTGACCTTCGCGACGGCGGCGTCGGTGAAGTTGATGGGATCGGGCATGAGCTCGGGCATTTCTTCCTGAGGCGTTTCAATCTTTTCAGTCATCGGGGTATGTGCCGTCCAAAGGACGGCCCTCCAAAAATGTGACGGGACGCCGGGGCTTCTCTTCCACGATGGGCGGAGGCCGTTCACGGCGTTGTTCAAGCGATCATCTATGCTACACGAAAAAGCGCGCTCGTGACGGGTCTCGCCGTCAGATTCGGCACGCGCAGACGACAAAAAAGGCCGCGCTGCTTGATGCAGGCGACCTTCTTTTTGCCGGGATCCGCAGAAGGACGAGCCTTCTGCAAATCCGTACTCGAAGCGATTAGCGCTTGGAGAACTGCTTGGCGCGGCGGGCCTTGCGCAGACCGACCTTCTTACGTTCGACTTCACGAGCGTCGCGGGTCACGAGACCGGCGTTGGAGAGAACGCTCTTGAGGCCGGCGTCGTAGTCGACGAGGGCGCGCGTGATGCCGTGACGGATGGCGCCGGCCTGGCCGGATTCGCCACCACCGCAAACGTTGACCATGATGTCGAACGTTTCGGTGTTTTCCGTGAGCTGAAGCGGCTGCATGACGATCATGCGGCCCGTTTCACGGTGGAAGTACTGTTCCAGCGGACGGCCGTTGATCACGATCTTGCCAGTGCCGCGCTTGATGAAAACACGAGCGACCGAGCTCTTGCGGCGGCCGGTGCCGTAGTTGTAGTTACCGATCATCTTTCAAGCCTTTCGGAAATTAGAGGTCAAGAACCTTGGGTTGCTGGGCAGAGTGCGGGTGTTCGGCGCCGGCGTAGATCTTGAGCTTCTTGATCATGGCGTAGCCGAGCGGGCCCTTCGGAAGCATGCCCTTGACGGCGATTTCCAGAGCGCGGCCCGGGTGCTTGTCCTGCATTTCGCGGAACGTCGTTTCGTAGATGCCGCCGGGATAGCCCGTGTGGCGGTAGTACGTCTTCTTCGTGTCCTTTTCAGCGGAAAGCTTGAGCTTGTCCGCGTTGATCACGACGATAAAGTCACCCGTGTCGACATGGGGCGTGAATTCGGGCTTGTGCTTGCCACGAAGGCGCAGAGCGATTTCGCTGGCAAGACGGCCGAGCACCTTGTCACTGGCATCGACCACGAACCAGTCGCGCTTAACCTCAAGCGGCTTGGCCGAGAAGGTCTTCATTGCGTTTCACCTAATAAGTAAGGCAGCTGCTGCAGCGCTCAACGGATGGCGCCGCGGTCCGTCATCATTTCTGAGGACCCGCACTGACATGCAGATGCTGAATAAAAACAAAAGCGAACCTGAAATTGGGTTCGCCCTAGAAATATGGCGTTCTGAACTTCGCGTGTGAATCACGGCGCCAGTGGAAAAAGATGGGGTAAGCAATCCGTGAAGCAAAGTCAGGATCGCGATTTTACCCTAATCGCCCCTACTTGTCCACAAGAAGGACCGATTTTTTTATTTCCGTCCGCCGCCGTCCTCAAGAGACGGCGCGGCACGCCAAAAGAAACGGCACGGGCGCCTCCGCCATGGAGTCGCCCGCACCGAAGGCCGGCGGCCGAAGGGCCCGGGGGCCCTTCAGGCATCGGTCTTACTTCTTCTGCTCAGCCTCTTCGGCCGGCTTTTCCTCGACGACTTCGACGTCGATCACCTTTTCGGCTTCAACGGACGCAGCCTCGGCCTTTTCCTCAGCCTTGCATTCGCAGACTTCGGCTTCGCAGACCTCGGCCTTGCATTCGCATTCGGCCTTCTCGCATTCGCACTTGCCTTCTTCACAGGTGCAGGCTTCGTCGGCGCAGCAGCATTCCTCGACGGGCAGGCCGAAGGCGGCGGCGATCTTGGGCAGCAGGGCGTTCGTGCGGGCCTCGTTCATCTGGCCGAGGCGCAGACGGCGAAAGAGCACGTCCTCGGGCGTGCGGGCGAACTCGTGGTCGCGGGCGTAGAGGGCGAACTGAACAACCTTTTCGTCGGCGGCGTCACCGGCTTCGGCCTCGATCTCAAGAGCAGCATGGTCCCAGTTGGGATCGCAGAAGATCGGCAGATCCTTCGTGACGCAGAGACGCGGCGGGATGAGGTGACGCAGCGTGGCGACGAGCATGGCGTGCTCGGCCATCTTGCGGTAGGCCGTCCACTTGCCGCCCGTCACGGTGATCATGTTGCCGAATTCGGGAATGACGGCGTGTTCGCGAGAAACCTTGGCGGTCGAGCCGGCGGAACCCGTGGCCTGCGGATTGAAGAGCGGACGCAGGCCGGCGAAGGAGGCCTTGACGTCGGCGCGGGTGATCGGCTTTTCAAGATAGCCGGAGGCCGTCTCGATCATGAAGTCGATTTCGGCGTCGCTCACCTTCGGATCGAAGTCGGCTTCCTTCTGTTCCACGTCGGTCGTGCCGACGAGGAGCATGCCGTGCCAGGGAATGGCGAAGAGCACGCGGCCGTCGCGGGTCTTCGGGATGAGCATGCCGGTGTCGCCGGGCATGAAGGACTTGTCGAGCAGGATGTGCGAGCCGCGGGAGACGCGCACGAGCGTGGAGGCATCCGGATCAACCATGCGGCGGATCGGATCGACCCAGGCGCCGGCGGCGTTGAAGACCATCTTCGTGCGGATGACGAACTCTTCGCCGGTTTCCTTGTCCTTCGCGGTCACGGAGCGGATCATGCCGCCTTCACGGGTGACGCCAACGACGGGCATGTAGTTGAGCGGTACGGCGCCGTGTTCGTAGGCCGTGCGAATGAGCGCAACGTCAAGACGCGCGTCGTCGAACTGGCCGTCGAAGAACTGCACGCCCCCCATCAGGCCTTCGGGCTTGACGCCGGGCAGGCGCATGAGGGTGTCCTCACGGGAGAGGCTCGACGTGTGGCCGATGTTGTAGCCGCCGTAGGTCATGGCGGAGTAGATGCCGAGGCCGATCGTGTAGAACTCGCGCTCGCCCTTCTTGTAGCAGGGCAGGATGAAGGGCTTGGAGTGCACGAGGTGCGGAGCATTCTTGATGAGGATGCGGCGTTCCTTCAGAGCTTCGCGCACGAGCCCCCAGTCACGCGGATTCTTCATGTAGCGCACGCCGCCGTGAATCAGCTTCGTCGAACGGGACGACGTGCCGGACGAAAAGTCCTGGGCCTCCAACACGACGGTCTTGAGGCCGCGGGAGGCGGCGTCGACCGCAATGCCGGCGCCCGTGGCGCCGCCGCCGATGACGACGACGTCCCAGACGGGATCTTCACGAAGTTTGGCGAGCAGTTCCTCGCGGCAGGTGGTTTTCACTTCAGCCATGGTCACTTATTCCAGTTGCGGGCGCGGCCGACGGCTCGGGCCCATTGGTTCATCAAATACTCTCGCCTGTCGGCGGTCATCGAGGGCTCGAACACCCTGTCGACGCGCCACAAGGCGGAAATTTCTTCACACGACTCCCAGACGCCCGTCGAAAGGCCGGCAAGGAACGCCGCCCCGAGCGCAGTCGTTTCGGTAATGGCGGGACGAATGACCGGCACGCCGGAGATGTCCGCCTGAAACTGCATGAGAAGGTTGTTGCGGGAGGCGCCACCGTCAACGCGCAGCTCCTTGAGCTCGGTCCCTGCATCAAGTTGCATCGCCTCAAGCACCTCCGCACACTGGAAGGCGATGCCCTCAAGCGCGGCGCGCGCGACGTGCGCCTTCGTCGTACCTCTCGTCAGCCCGATCATCATGCCGCGGGCCTCGCTGTCCCAGTGCGGGGCGCCGAGCCCCACGAAGGCGGGAACGAGATAGACGCCGCCGTTGTCGGGCACGCTCTTGGCGAGCGACTCGATCTCCTCGGCGGAATTGAAGAACTGCAGGCCGTCCCTGAGCCACTGCACGACGGCGCCGGCAATGAAGACGGAGCCCTCAAGCGCATACTGCGTGCGTTCGCAGCAGAGCTGCCAGGCGGCCGTGCCGATCAGGCGGTGCTGGCTCATGCGGGGCTCGCTTCCCACGTTCATCAGAAGGAAGCCGCCCGTGCCGTAGGTGTTCTTTGCGCAGCCGGCCTCAAAGCACGTCTGACCGAAGGTCGCGGCCTGCTGGTCACCCGCAATGCCCGCCACGGGAATCGCGGCGCCGAGCATTTCGGGCAGCGCCTCGCCGACCACGCATGAGCTGGGCACGATTTCGGGAAGCATCGAGGCGGGAATGCCGAAGATGTCGAGAAGTTCGTCATCCCACCTGCAGGTTTCGAGATTGCAGAGCATCGTGCGGGAGGCGTTCGTGATGTCGGTCACGAAGACGCGGCCGCCCGTGAGCTTCCAGATGAGCCACGTGTCGATCGTGCCGAAGGCGAGTTCGCCGCGTTCTGCGCGCGCACGCGCTCCGGGCACCCTGTCGAGAATCCAGCGGATCTTGGTGGCGGAGAAGTACGGATCGATGCGAAGGCCCGTCTTTTCACGCACGAGCACTTCAAAGCCCCTTCTCTGCAGCTCCGTGCAGTAGGGAGCCGTACGGCGGTCCTGCCAGACGATGGCAGGGGCAATCGGCAGCCCCGTCGTCCTGTCCCAGACGACCGTCGTCTCGCGCTGGTTCGTCACGCCGATGGCGCTGACCTCGGAGGCCGAGACGCCCGCCTTTCTCAGGCAGTTCTGGGCGCAGGCGAGCTGCGTGCGCCAGATGTCCATGGCGTCGTGCTCGACCCAGCCGGGCTGCGGATAATGCTGCGGGAACTCAAGCTGCTCCAGGGAAACGATCTGGGCGCGGTGATTCAGCAGAATGGCGCGGGAACTCGTGGTCCCCTGATCAAGAGCAAGAATGTATTTCATGTAAGCGGCCGGTCTCGCAGCCCCGGCGCACGCACGGGGGTGGTTTTCGGATTTTGAGCCTTGAAAGTTTAACTAAAAAGGCCGTGCCTGCCTAGGGGAGATTCCCGATAGCAGGGGAGTGGACCACCACCATCCGCCAGAGACGAAAAAAGCTCCGCTTTCCCTGCGGGAGCGAAGCTTTCAAGTGACCTGCGTCACCCGTCAGAGAGCCTTATTCGGCCTTGTCCTCGGACTTGGCTTCAGCCGTTTCCTCAGCTTCGGCGACAGCCTCCACGTCCTCGTCCTCGAAGACGTCTTCCGTGAACATGGCTTCTTCGGCGGCGACGGCGGGAGCCTCGGCCTGCTCGACCTTTTCAGCTTCCGTCTTGACCTCGGGCTTCTTGGCAAGCCTGCCGAGCTCGATCACCAGGCGGAGGGCCTTGTTGACGTCCTCGGCGCTCTTGAAGTAGTCGGCGATGTCGGCATCAAGTTTCACGACGGCGTTCTTGGCGAAGTCGGAGCGCTCGGAGAAGCGGCGGGTTTCAAGCGCGCGGGCACGCGGACCGGAACGAACGCCGAAGTCTTCGCGACGACGCTGGCCGCCGCCGAAGGACTTGCGACGATCGCCGAAGCCACGGCGCTCACCGTTGAACTCACGACGCTCGCCGGCCACGAACGGACGACGTTCACCGCGATCGCCGCCGAATTCACGACGGTCGCCGAACTCACGGCGTTCACCAAAACCGCGGCGTTCACCGCCGAATTCGCGGCGATCACCGAATTCACGACGGCCGAAACCGCGCTCGCCGCCTTCGCGACGGTCGCTGCGGCCGCCCTCGCGGCGGTCGGAACCAAAGGGAGCCCTATGCGGGCCGTTGTTCTGCCAAGGTTTGCGATCCATTTTGCTCATATCTCTTCAAAGGGGCCTGCCGCCTCCCTTTCCTTGCGGGAGTAGCGGTTCAGGCTGTGATTAACTGTCCGGCGACGACTGCGGCGTCTTGCCCGACAGCGTATCGCCACATTCTAAGTGATAACCAGTGGAATTTGTGCAAAGCGCAAGGATTGGATATAGACTTGGAGTACGGACAAGAGCATTGTCCCATCAAAAAGCCACAACAAAAAGAGAGGTGTTATATGCCCCAATCTCTGCAGATCGTCTTCCACGGCATCAATCGTTCGCCCGCTGTCGAAACTGCGGTGACCGAAAAGGTTGAAGCGCTCCGTCGCTTCGACAACCAGCTCGGTGCCTGCAAAGTGACCGTCAGCCAGGAAGGTCACCAGACCATGGGCGCCTTCACGATTCGCATCGACCTGATGGCCTCGGGTCAGGAACTCATCGTGAACCGCACGAACATGGATGTGATGGCAGCGCTCAACGAAGCGTTTGACACGGTTCGCCGCTCGGTTAAGGAAGAGGCCGAAAAGCGCCGCAATCACTAATGGAATGACCTACGTCCGTACCTGAATGGTCGGACGGGGTCCCCGAAAGCGCCGGACAAGCATGCCGGCGCTTTTTTTATGTTCGTGCGGACAGCACCGCACATAAAAACCAAAAGCCCGACAGGCGCTAACCTGACGGGCTTTGAAATTGGCGTCCCCACGGGGATTCGAACCCCGGTACCGACCGTGAAAGGGTCGTGTCCTAGGCCTCTAGACGATAGGGACCTTGATCGTGGTGGAGGATAGCGGGATCGAACCGCTGACCTCTTGCATGCCATGCAAGCGCTCTCCCAGCTGAGCTAATCCCCCATTTACTGGAAACCGAATACTAACACAACTGTCGGCATTCGTGTTCGAGTTTTGCATCTTTTTTAAGCTGTCGTGCTCAGCCTGCCATTCCCTCCTCCACAACGCGCCAGCGTCAGGAGAAAGTGTGGCGTCCCCACGGGGATTCGAACCCCGGTACCGACCGTGAAAGGGTCGTGTCCT